>Ga0302276_10003645_pt1 | contig 13225 bp, 14 predicted proteins | sample III_Bog_N2_3_FD_198768 | JGI IMG/M metagenome (GOLD analysis project Ga0302276, IMG submission 198768) | Peat permafrost microbial communities from Stordalen Mire near Abisko, Sweden - III_Bog_N2_3 | ecosystem: Environmental > Terrestrial > Soil > Wetlands > Peat | place: Sweden: Abisko... | reverse complement strand
CCCTTGCTGTTCGCCGTGCCAAAAAGCGTGCCGCCCGCCACCAGCAATCCGGCCTGCGGATTCGCCCCGTCCGAACCGCCCGCAAAACTGTATAATTTGGTAAAACCCGTGCCGTCGGGATTGATGGTGAAGATCGTCCCTTCATCGTTGGTGCCCCCATACACCGTCGTGCCATACAGGGTGCCGCCCCCCAGCGCCAGTTTCGCCTGCGGGTTGGCCCCGTCATTGCCCCCGGTGAAACTGTAAAGCTTCGTAAAACCCGTGCCGTTCGTGCTCACCGCGAAAATCGCCCCCTGGTCGTTCGTGCCCCCGTGGACCGTGGTCCCATACAACGTGCCGCCCACCAGCACCAATTCCGCCTGCGGATTCGCCCCGTCCTTGCCCCCGGTGAAACTGTATATATTTGTAAAACCCGTGCCGTCCGTGTTGATCGCAAAGACCGCGCCCTCGTCATTCGTGCCGCCGTTCACCGTCGTCCCGTAAAGCGTGCCGCCCGCCAGGATCAAGCCCGCCTCCGGGTTGGCGCCGTCGTTGCCCCCCGTAAAACTATATAATTTAGCAAAACCCGTGCCGTTGGTGCTGAGGGCGAAAACCGCCCCCTGGTTGTTGGTCCCGCCACTCACCGTCGTCCCATACAGGGTGCCGCCCGCCAGGATCAATCCGCCCTGCGGATGGGCGCCGTCATTGCCCCCGGTGAAATTATACAGGTTGGTGAACCCCGAGCCGTCCAGGTTCACCGCAAACACCACGCCGTCACCATTGGTGCCGCCGTATTGCGCCACCCCGTACACAGTGCTCCCCGATAAAACCAATCCGGCATACGGATTGGCGCCATCGCTGTTGGTGGATGCCGGCGAGGCCGAGAAACTATACACCGGCGCCAGGGTCTGCGCATTCCCCCGGCCGGCCCACATCAACCCCAGGCCGGCGATGAGGGCGGCCAGAAAGAACCGGCTGCGGACCAATATATACGCGGACACATTCGTGATTTTCATAATTGAACTTCGTACTGATTCACCAGCGGACCACATTGACAGACTCGATACATTCCCTTCTGCTTCGGCAACCTTCGGAACTTCCTTTAGAACTTTTTTTGTCATATTAGCCATAATTTTTTGCCTGATAAGCGTTTATCTGTCTGAATCCCCGGCCCCGGGGGCCTGTGCGCCCCCCGACCACCATGGATTGTGGGGTGACGCCGGCATCGCCATCGGTAAAATGATGCCCGCACCCGCCGTTGACGTCCCCTCAAGTGTGCGCCCGCCAACGGCCCGCGGGCGTTCACCGTGGAAATCCCTCCGTCACCCGGGGGGATTTCTAAGTTGTGGAAGTAAGGTTGATTCTGAAGCCGCCGTGAAACCATGGACCCTGAGCCGGGACCGCACCGACAACCGATCCGTTGGCATCCTGCCCGAACCGGTCACCAGCGCCGCCGGAAGAAACCGACTGCGGAAACCCATGCTCATAATTCGATAATTGCTGCTGCTGATACGTCCTGCATTCCTCAGCAAAATTACGATCTGTTTCTCTGTGTGAGGGTGACTTTACCGCAAAACCAATGCAAATACCAATCTTTTTTTAAAAATTACTGCACCTAAATTGCCCCCCTCACGCATAGACATCCAAACCGCCGGACCCGGCGCCGCCTTGGGACGCCTGACTCGCCAGGGCTGCGTTCGCCAGCTCCGCACTCACATCCCGTTTGGCCGCCGCGAGCGCCGCCTCCGCCTTTTTCGCGTCGCCCGTCTTGACCTGGGCCTGGACCGACGCCAAATCACTCTTCACCTTCCGGGCCGTCTCCGCCACCGGCCCCGCCGCCGGCGTCCCCGCCGCCTGGACACTCAGTTCATTGGCCCGGGCCTTGACCGCGTCCAGACGCGAACAATTGCTGTTAATTTGAATCATAACTGGCGCGAATATCAATCCGCCCCCTCGTCATCGGCCGAATCCGCCCCCACTTTAACCTGATTTTGAGCGAAATCTCACCTTGCCCATGCCCCCCGGACGGACCACCACTGAAACGGTCGTAAGCACCCGCGTCGGCCGAGCCATTCCCCTCCCGGCTTGTCGCGCCGTCTTGTCCGCCATCCTGTCCGCCGTAACTTTAGCGAAGGCGGAAGCATTAGCGGAGGCGGACGCGCTTTGACATATTATATATGCAGGACTCGGCGGTTGCCGGCCATGGGCCGGGTGAAGTGGGGCGCATCTTGGGGCACTGCCCCCGGTTTCCACCGGCCGGACGCCAAGTACCGCAGACTTCCAAGCCTGCTGTCTCGCATCCCGCTCAGCGGGACAAACCTGCCGGCCGTTGAACCCGGTGACGCTCAGGATCTACGGATAGTCCGCCGATTGGGATATTGGCGATTCGGGGGCAGTGTCAGGATGCGCCCGGTGAAGCGCCCCCGCCCGGTTTGTTCTGGACAAATCCCCGTGCTTATTGGACCGTCCCCATGCCAACCGGAATCGTTGGCGCAAAACCAATAAAGGAACGTCATGCATAATGAAACCACCCGGCCCGGGCGTTCAGACCTTTCCCGGCGCGAATTTGTCAAACTCGCCGTGACCGCCGGCGTGACCGTCAGTGCCGCCCCCCTGTGGGCGGGGGAAATGAAAAACGACATGCTGTATCGCCCCCTCGGGCGCACCGGCGAAAAAATTTCCGCCCTCGGCCTGGGCGGCTACCACATCGGCCTGCAAAGCGACGAAGCCGAAAGCCTCCGCCTCATCCGCACCGCCCTGGATCGCGGGATCAACTTCCTCGACAATTGCTGGGATTATAATGACGGCGCGAGCGAACTGCGCATGGGCCGCGCCCTGCGCGACGGCTACCGCGCCCGCGCCTTCCTGATGAGCAAAATTGACGGCCAGACCCGGGCCGCCGCCGCCCGCCAGATTGACGAATCCCTGAACCGCCTCCAAACCGACCATGTGGACCTGATGCAGTTTCACGAAGTCATCCGCCCCGACGACCCCGACAAAATCTTCGCCCCCGGCGGCAGCCTCGAAGCCATGCTCGCCGCCCGACAGGCCGGCAAAGTCCGGTATATCGGCTTCACCGGCCACAAAGACCCCGCCATCCACCTGAAAATGTTGAAAGTGGCGGCGGCGCACGATTTCCACTTCGACGCCGTCCAGATGCCGTTAAACGTCATGGACGCGCATTTCCGCAGCTTTGAGCATCAAGTGCTGCCCGAACTGGTCCAGGCCGGCATCGGCGTGCTGGGGATGAAATCCCTGGGATTCGGCGCCATTCTCAACAGCCAAACCGTCACCGCCATCGAATGTCTCCATTATGCCCTGAACCTGCCGACCTCCACCGTGATCACCGGCATGGACAGCCTGAAAATCCTGGAACAGGGACTCGAGGCCGTGCGCACCTTCCAACCCCTGACCCCGGAAGCCGTCGCCGCTTTGCTCGCCAAGACCGCCCCGGCGGCGGCGACCGGTGAATTTGAACGGTTCAAAACCTCCACCACCTTTGACGGCACCCTGCATAATCCCCAATGGCTCGGCTGAGCCGGAGACCACTTGACCCATCCCGGACCCACCCCATGAATGCTGAATCCCCACCCCGTCTGGAACGGCTGGAAGCCGCCCTGGCCCACCTCGAACGCCAAGTCGAGCAATTGAACGAAGTATTGATCCAACAAGGCCGGGTGATGGACGGACTGAAAAAGCAGGTGCAACGCCAGTCGGCGGTGCTGGAAACCATCGAATTGGAGCGCATCCAAGCCAATCAAACCAAGCCCCCGCATTATCAATAGCGCCAACCGCAATCCCGCTCGGTTCTTCGCTGTTTTCGATGGAATTGAACCGGCCCATTTAGACAGAAAGGATTCCCTCCCTTGAGGTCGTCAAGGGGTCTTGATAAACATAATGAAAGCTCTTCATGAGATCCTTTCCATTCATCCAAGGCTGGCTTGCCAGCCTAAATCCGCCCCCATCCCGAAGGCTGGAGCCAGTTGTCGGATTTGAACCGACGACCGACGGTTTACAAAACCGTTGCTCTACCCCTGAGCTAAACTGGCCTGCCCGGGTCAATCCGCAGCACTGGGTGAGCGCCACGTCGTTTCCACCGTAAAACATTATGCGAAAACCCCGCGGTCAGGCAAGACCCGCCTGCAAGAAATAACTTTCATCCCCCAATCCTCGGCCAAGGCGCAGCCGGGGAAAGGTTCGGCCGACGCTGGTGCCGGCGCCGGTTTCAGTGGTTGCCCCCCGGGCTTTTGGAATCATCACCGCAAAATATCCGCTTGACCTACCATTCGATACAAGCTACCTTGTTATGGAAAGGTAGCTTGTTTGATTTGATCCGATGAGTGTGAACGAAAAATTTACGGCCCTCCGCAAGGGCCTGCTCGAATTCGTGGTGCTGCAAATCATCGCGGCGGAAAAAGTCTATGTGGCGGACATCTTGAAACAACTCAGCCCCACGGAATTCGCCACGCAGGAGGGCACCCTGTATCCCCTGCTGAGCAAGATGCGGCGCGAGGGACTGCTCGATTATGAATGGCAGGAATCCGAGGCCGGGCCGCCCCGCAAATACTACCAACTAACCGCCCGGGGCCGCGGGCAACTCCGCGAAACCCTCGAGTATTGGAACCAAATCAACGCCACCATGAAAAAACTGGCTCACCAATAATTCCATGAACAAAGTCATCACCATCAACCTCCGGGGAACGGCCTTTCAACTCGAAGAAAGCGGCTATGACGCCCTCCGCGCCTATCTGGAGACCGCCGCCGCCCGGCTGCTGGGCAACCCCGATCAGGAGGAAATCCTCTCGGACATCGAGTGGGCCATCGCCGAGAAATTTCGACCTTTATTGGGCAATCACAAAACGGTGGTGGTGACCCAGGAGGTGACCGCCGCCCTGGCGGAGATGGGACCCATCGAGGCCGACCCCGGCCCCGCTCCGAATTCGGGTGCCGGCGGCGGCGGAACTCCGGGGGGTCCGGGCGAATCCGGAACGGCCGGGGAAGAGCCCGCCGCGCCCGCCGGCGGGTCACCCCGGCGGCTGTATCGGATGCCCGAGGGCGCCATGATCGCCGGGGTTTGCAATGGCCTCGCCGCCTATTTGGGCCTTGATCCAACGCTGGTGCGGCTGGCCTTTGTCTTTCTCGCCATCTTTTGGGGCACCGGGGTGGTCGCTTATGTGATCATGGCGATTGTGGTGCCGGAGGCGCGCTCCCCGGAGGAAAAGGCGGCGGCCTCCGGCGATCCCTCCACCGCGCAGGAGTTCATCCGGCGCGCCCGGGAGGGATATTACGAGGCGATCAAAGGCTTTCCCAACCGCCAGGCGCGCCGCGAATGGAAACGCCAGTTCAAGCGGGAAATGCGCGCGCACAAATATTTTTGGGGGCAACATTGGCAGGGTTGCTGGACGAAGCCGGCTCCACCGCTGTCCGGGTTGGGTTTAGCGGAGCCGTTCCTGGCTTTTATACTCCCCTTCATATCGGTGCTGCATGGGATCGTGAATATCCTCTGGGTTTGCGCCACCGTTTCGCTGCTGACGCCGGGCAACGTGTTCGGGCTGGCGTTGCCGGCGAACGTGCCCGTGTGGGTTGCGGTGCTGATATTGTTCATCCTGTATGGCCTGATCGCCTGGCCGTTGAAGGCGGCGCGGCGCGCGTGCTATTGGGGGCTGGGCCGGCCGGGACCGGCCTGGCCGCTGATCCTGCTGTTGGACGCCATGGTTTGGCTGGTGGTGGTCGCCACCCTGCTCTGGCTGGCCGTCCATTACTTCCCCCAACTGCATGACGCGGTTCAAAACCTCCCGGCCCTGGTGCATCAGGCCGGAAACGATATCCGAACTTGGGGGCATGGGAAGTGAAGGAACGGATTAAATTGCATGCGGGAATATCCAAGTTACTGCCACCGGTGCCGGGTTGGGGGTCGATCCGACTCGCTTAACCAAGACACACCGTGGTGATGATCGCGTCGGTCCAACCATAAGCCGGCGCGGTGTAAATCCCCTGCTCTGCCTCAGCGTCCCGCCGCCGGCTCCGCCCGGGGCGGGGTCGAGGATTTCTGGGTCGGCGTCCGCAACGGATACAGGCCGGGACAACACCCGAATTCCTCGTGGAAGGCCTGGCTGAAATGGCTCAGGCTCGAATATCCGACTTCCAGGGCGGCTTCCGTGACGTTGAATTTGCCCGAGCGCAGTAATTCGGCGGCGCGTTCCAGGCGGAGCTGGCGGAGGTATTGGGGAATCGTCATCCCGGTTTCGGCGGAAAACGTCCGGCTGAGATGGAACGGGCTGCAGCCGGCAAACCGGCCGATCTCCTCGAGGTTGGGCGGCTCGGTGAGTTTTTCCCGGAGCAGGGCGATGACCTTTTCAACCCGCTCCGAGGCGAGGCGATGCTGTCGCTGGCAAAAAAGCTCCTGCTCATCGGGCGTCACAAAGAATAATTCCGCCGCCACTTCCAGCGCCTTGGCCTGATACCAGACGGATTGGGCCAGGGCCAAAACCGGCGCTTCGCGCAGGCTGGCCAGCAGTTGCTGCAACCGGCTGGTCAGGCGGGTGGGCGGGGCCGCCGAAGATTTCTCCGGCCGGCCGGCAATCACCTCGCGCACCAATGGATGCAGGGACGGACCAAAGGCGCTCAAATGCCGGCGGATAAAATCAAAGGACATCTCGACGGTGAGAAACTGGTGGCGCTGCCCGGCCGCCCGCACGGCCGGCAGCGCCTGCTCCCCGCGCCGGTAAAAACCCACCGTCAGCGGCGTGTAACCCGCCTCGTGACCGTTGCCGGACACCCGCCCGCTGCCTTCCAAGTTCAAGCAGACTTCCAAGCTGCCGGGGTGGAAGCTCTTGCCCCAGTCAAATTCCTCCCGGACCACAAAGTCATGCCACTCAAAACTCACCCCGTCGCCGCGCACACTGCCATGGATGTGCCGCCAGCCATCGCCCACCGGACGCCAGACGGGACGTTCCGTGAACACCGGCGCCCCCCCGGTGGTCCCGGCGGCGGAAGTCGTTGATTTCGCTGGCTTAAGCATCCCGTCAATGTGCCACTTTCCAGCCGGCGGGCAACCATTTACCGTCGGCCCCCCTCCACCGGGCGCTTCCTGACCTTGCTCTGACCATTCACAACCAGCCAAATAGACGATCAAATTAATCGTTATTTTGTTTTCGGATTATTAACGCTCTTAACGCAATTTAAAACCATGGAGAAAAATTGAAAATTGAGTTTGCGCCGCTTCGTTCGTTGACACCGGCGGGCGGTTTGCTAAATTCAGCGTCTTGTTTTTGATCGGAAAACATAACAATTTTTAATATATGGCAAAACCATCTGCATCTAAATCCACCAAATACGTTTACACTTGGGGCAATAAAAAAGCCGACGGGGACGGCTCCATGAAGCCGCTGCTGGGCGGCAAGGGCGCCAATCTCGCGGAGATGACCCGCATCGGCCTGCCCGTCCCCCCCGGATTCACCATCACCACCGAGGTGTGCACCTATTTTTACGCCCACAAGAAAACTTATCCCGTGGAATTGCAGGCCCAAATGGAGGCCGGGGTCGCCAACATGGAAAAGATCATGGGTTACAAGTTCGGTGACGCCAAGGGCTTTCCGCTGCTCGTCGCCGTCCGTTCCGGCGCGCGCGATTCCATGCCCGGCATGATGGACACCATCCTGAATCTCGGCTTGAACGACCAAACCGTCCTCTCCCTGGCCAACGCCACCAAAAACGAACGCTTCGCCTGGGATTGTTACCGCCGCTTCGTTCAAATGTATGGCGACGTGGTGCTGGGCGTGCAAAAACGCGAAAATGAAGACCATGAACCCTTTGAAACCGTCATTCACACTTTCAAGCATGACAAATATCATAAGGACATCGTGGACAGCGACCTCACCGCCGCCGACCAGCAGGAATTGGTGGCCCGCTTCAAGGCGCTCATCAAAGAGCGCACCGGGAAGTCTTTCCCCAATGATCCCTGGGATCAACTGCGTGGCGCCGCCGGCGCCGTGTTCAGTTCCTGGATGAACGACCGCGCCATTGTCTATCGCCGCAAATACAACATCCCCACGGAATGGGGCACCGCCGTCAACATCCAGGCCATGGTCTTCGGCAACACCGGGAACACCTCCGGTTCCGGCGTGGCCTTCACCCGCAATCCCGCCAACGGCACCAATGAATTCTACGGCGAGTTCCTCATCAACGCCCAGGGCGAAGACGTCGTCGCCGGCGTGCGCACCCCCGAACCCGTGCTGCGCCTGAAGGATGAAATGCCCAAGTCCTACGCCGAACTCCTTAAAGTCCGCGCCACCCTGGAAAAACATTTCAAGGATGTCCAGGACATCGAGTTCACCATTCAGGAGGGCCGCCTGTTCATGCTCCAGACCCGCAACGGCAAACGCACGGCCATGGCCGCCCTCAAGTTCTCGATGGACATGGTGAAGGAAAAATTGATTGATGCCGAAACCGCCGTCCTGCGCAATCCGGCCGACCAACTGGATCAGTTGCTCGCCCCGGTCTTCGATCCGGCCGAAATCAAAAAGGCCGCCGTCATCGCCACCGGTCTCCCGGCCGGTCCCGGGGCCGCCTCCGGCAAAATCTACTTCAACGCCGACCGCGCCGTGGACGCCGAAAAGCGCGGCGAGAAAGTCCTCCTGCTCCGCATTGAAACCTCCCCCGAGGATTTGCGCGGCATGATCGCCGCCGAAGGCATTCTGACCGCCCGCGGCGGAGTCAGCTCCCACGCCGCCCTGGTCGCCCGGCAAATGGGCAAAGTCTGCGTGTGCGGCATCGCCGCCCTGAACATCAATTACGACAAGAAGAATGTCACCGTCGGCGGCCAGACCTACAACGAAGGCGACTTTTTGTCCATTGACGGCACCGCCGGCACCGTTTACGCCGGGGCCATCAAGACCGTGCCCTCGGAAATCATCGCCGGTTTGATCAATAACGATGCCGCCGCCAAAACGACGGAGAAGTTCAAACATTTCAATCAACTGATGAAATGGTGCGCCCAGTTCACCCGCCTCCAGGTTCGCACCAACGCCGACACCCCGGTCCAGGCGCAGAATGCCGTGGCCTTCGGCGCCACCGGCATCGGCCTCACCCGCACCGAACACATGTTCTTCGAGGGGGACCGTATTGACTCGATGCGCGAAATGATCCTCGCGGACACCACTGCGGCCCGCGAAGCCGCCCTGGCCAAACTCCTCCCGTATCAACGCGATGACTTCTTCGGCATCTTCAAAGCGCTCAAAGGCTTCCCGGCCACGATTCGTTTCCTGGACCCGCCGCTGCATGAGTTCCTCCCGCACGCGAAGGAACAACAGCTCGACCTCGCCAAAAAACTCGGCATTTCCGTCGAGAAAATCATGCATCGCGTCTCGGAACTGCATGAATTCAACCCCATGCTGGGCTTCCGCGGCTGCCGGTTGGGCATCAAGTATCCGGAAATCACCCGCATGCAGGCGCGCGCCGTGTTCGAAGCCGCCGCCCAGTGCCTCAAGGAAAAAATCAAGTGCCATCCCGAGATCATGATCCCGCTCGTCGGCTTCAAGAAGGAACTGGATCTGCAGGTCGCCATCGTCCACGAGGTCGCCCAACAGGTGCAGGCGGAAAAGAAAGTCAAACTCACCTACCACGTCGGCACCATGATCGAAATCCCGCGCGGCGCCCTCACCGCCGAGGAAATCGCCCAGACCGCCGAGTTCTTCAGCTTCGGCACCAACGACCTCACCCAGACGACGCTGGGCATGAGCCGCGACGACTCCGGCAGCTTCCTCGGCGCCTACCAAGAGGCCGAAATCCTGAAGAAGAATCCGTTTGCCTCCATTGACCAGACCGGCGTCGGCCAGTTGATGCAAATCGCCATCACCAAGGGCCGCAGCACCCGGCCCGACATCAAACTCGGCATCTGCGGCGAACACGGCGGCGACCCCGATTCCGTCAAGTTCTGCCACCGCATCGGGCTGACCTATGTGAGTTGCTCGCCCTACCGCGTGCCCGTGGCCCGGCTGGCCGCCGCCCAGGCCGCCATCGAGGAAAAACGCCAGGCGAAGAAGAAATAATCAACCGCCAAAAATTCCCCAGCCGTTTCAGGCAACTGAAACGGCTTTTTTTTTCGGGCCGCCGACTCCAATTGTTTCAGTGAGAAAAATCCAGCATGGCTTCGTGGGGTTCTTTCAATTGTGCGGCTTTTTGTAAACGTCGCGCCGGTTTCCCACCGCAATCAAAAACAACGTGTTCGTTTCCACGTTGAACTGGTAAATGACGCGAAAATCTCCCACCCGCAATCGGAACGCATCCACATCTTGCATCCGATGATGCGAAAAGCCGCGCAGTTGACTCCCAGTTCATCAATTTTAGACTGAATTTGCCGTTGTATTTCCGCCGGCAGGCTGAAAAAACGCCGGTCAAACTGGGGCGCACAAATCTGGGTCGCCGCGCCGCCCGGGGAATTCATGGACGGTGGATGCGATAACGGCCTTCCGCGATGTCCTTGACCCCGGCTTCAATTTCCGCCTTGAACGCCTCGTTCAATTCCAAGCGGTCTTCGAGCAGATGATCCAGCCAGTCACGCAATGCCTCCTGGTCGGCGGCGGACAACTGCTTCACTCGGGCTTCGATTTTTTCAAGCGCTTCCATAAGACAATTTAACCTGAAAACGTCTGCGGGCAATCACCGCATCTCGACACTTTTTTTTGTTTTGCCGTTTGTGACCTGGGAAAGCACAATAGCGTCTGACAGACCATGCAAACCATCACTTTGGGAAACAGCCCGATCCAGTCCAGCCGGCTGGCCTACGGTTGCTGGCGGCTGGCGGGCGCGCGGAACGCCGCTGAAATGACCCCGGATCTGCGGGCCGCCGGCCGGCGCGCCGCCATCACGGCCTATGAAGCCGGTTACACCCTCTTCGACCATGCGGACATCTACGGTTCGGGCGAAGCCGAAGCCATTTTCGGCACCGTGCTGCGCGAGGTCGCCGGCATGCGCGAACGCATCCTGATCGTCACCAAGGGCGGGGTGCGCCGGCTGGATGATCCGCCCGGATCGCCCTACCATTTCAACCTTTCCCGGGAACACCTCGTGCGCGCCTGCGAGGGCTCGCTCCAACGCCTGGGGGTGGAAACCATTGACCTGTATTTGCTCCATCGGGCCGACTGGCTCATGCAACCCGCCGAAATCGCCGCCGCCTTTGAGGAATTGAAATCCGCCGGCAAAGTCCGTTTTTTTGGCGTCAGCAATTTCCGCCCCGCCCAAGTGGCCGCTTTGCAGGCCGCCTGTCCCATGCCGCTCATCGCCAACCAGGTTGAAATCAGCCTCGGCCAGATGGCCCCCCTGGATGACGGCACGCTGGACCAGTGTCTCGAACGGAAAATCACCCCCATGGCCTGGAGCCCGCTCGGCGGCGGCCAGTTTGCCGACGGCGCCAAACGCCTCTTAAAATACCAGGAGGGCTACTGCACCGACCGCGTCGTGCCGCTGCTCGATGAGTTCGCCACCCACCATGGCGTTTCCCGCTCCGCCGTGGCCTTCGCCTGGCTCCTCAAACATCCCGCCGGCATCATGCCCATCGTGGGCTCCACCAACCCCGACCGGATTCGCGACGCCGTGCGCGCCACGGAATTTGAATTAAGCCGCGAGGAATGGTATCGCCTGTTCGTGGCCGCGCGCGGCGAACCCCTGCCGTAAATTTACCGCCAATAACCTTCCGTGCGATACCAGCCTTGCGGGCCTTTGACCCAGTAGCCGGGCACCCAAACGCCATGGGCATGGGGCGGGTTGGCCCAGTGGCCGCCCACCCAGATCCAACGCCCTTCACTCCAGACCCAATCGCCGCGGATCCAGATATAGTCCGGGCTGGGGGCGGGCACGACAATGGTTTCCGCGAGCGGCGCCGGCGGACCGTCATTCGCCACCACCACCACGGGCGTCGTCCCACTGACGATGGCGGTGGGATCACTGGCCGTGCTGATCATGAAGTTAACAACCCGGTCACTCACCCCGGCATTGCGCAGATCAATGATGGCGTCGGAACTCAAACGGAATCCGGTGTGGGTGCTGACCAACTGGCTGATGATGACGTCATCGCTGATGCCCGCCTTGGCCAGGGCTTTGACGTCCGTGACGGACAACGGCTGTTGCTGGGTCACGCGCACATAGGTCGCCGGGGCTTGGGCCTGCAACTCCGCCTGCTGCGCTTGATCCGCTGAATGGCCGATCAAACCGCCGGCCACCGCGCCGGCGGCGGCCCCAAACAGCGCATCCGCGCCCGCATTGCGCGGACCGCCGATGGCCGCGCCCATCAGGGCGCCCAGGGCCGCCCCCGAGAGGACGCCCGTGCCCGTGTTATCCGGCGTGCCATTGGGGTTCACACACCCCGTCCACACGACCGCCGAGATTGCCAAAATCAAACTAACCGTGGGTAGTTTCATAAGTTTAGCCTTCATAAAACTCAAATTTATCAGGTTCAATGCCCGCCCTACCGGCCGGGCGCTTCATCAATTTATACTCCATCCTGAGCGAAATCTTGCATGGAATTTTTCTCCCGCGAAATTGGGTTGCCACCGGAGCCGCAAGGGATTAGGGTCTTGATATGACTGGCACCCAGCCTGTGGAGCAAACCTACGATCTGCCAACCATGCCTTTGCTGAGCCAAATGATGGTCGCTCAAACCCGTCAACTCATGGATCAGGCCATCGGATTTCGGCGTTGGACCCAGGAACAACTCGTCTCCCGAGCTCCCGCCCAGCCGGCTTTCGTCCAATATGAAACGATGGGGAAATGGACCCTGCGTTTGCTGCGCATGGCGCACGTTTCCATCAGTGATCCGGAATTCCCGGATAAATCCCTGCTCCACGAGCTGGAACTTTTGATCTGGCAGTTAAACGAACAATGGGAAATGCTGCATCCCCCCGCGCCGGATCAGGAGCTGGAAACACGATACGCCCAAGTGTTCTCGGCATGAAACCGGAACTGGAACGCCTGTTGCAACTCTACGACGAATTGCTTCAGGCGGACAAGTCGGCGGCCGCACACCTCAAGCTGATTTTCGATGGTCAACTGGACGAACTTCACAAGCAACACCCGGGGCTTTCAAGGGATAAATTGATCAGCCTCATTCGCCTCGGCTATCTGCGCTGGCTGCGGGCCCAAAACAAGCCATCCTCCCTGCCGCCGGGAAAGTAACCCGCCCGCCGACGGCCCCCGCCATAAAACATATCTTCATATCAAGATAGGTTGATATTTACAATTGACTGACCGG
>Ga0302276_10003635_pt1 | contig 13249 bp, 14 predicted proteins | sample III_Bog_N2_3_FD_198768 | JGI IMG/M metagenome (GOLD analysis project Ga0302276, IMG submission 198768) | Peat permafrost microbial communities from Stordalen Mire near Abisko, Sweden - III_Bog_N2_3 | ecosystem: Environmental > Terrestrial > Soil > Wetlands > Peat | place: Sweden: Abisko... | reverse complement strand
ACCGGAACTGCAACCCTTCCGCTCGGCCGATGTCGGAGATCGAGCTGTAGAGCCGGCGCGCCCGGTCCTCCCCGCCGAACTTGCGCACGACGTAGTCGGGGCGCGACATCCCGATGCGCGGCATATCGGGGTTGAGCAGGAAGGGCCGCCAGGTGAGGTCGAACAGCAGGTCCGGGCGGCGGCGCAGGGTGCGCATCAGCCGCCGGACGCCCAGGTAGCACCAGGGGCAGACCAGGTCGTGCACGATCTCGATGGCCAGGCGGGCCTTGGGGGGCGCGAGGATGTTCACGTCGCAACTTTGGCGCGTAAACGCCGGATTGTCACGTGGTTATCACGCGGCGAGGTCCGGCCAGAAGCGGGCCAGCGATGACCGACGCAGCACCGCGCGCACCGCGTCCTGATCGGCCCCGGCCATCGTGGTGCGCCAGCGGTTCGCCGCGGCGATCGAGTCGGCCAGCACGGCATAATACCCGGCTGCCCCGGTGTGGCTTGTGCTGCGGGCGATGAAGGCGGCGGTCTGCGGATCCCAGGACAGGCCGGCAAATTCGAACAACGCTTTCGCCTCGGCTTCCGGGGCGGCACAGAGTGCCTCGTAGATCACAATCCGAGCATTGGGGCGGTGCTGGAGGGCGGAGGCGGCGGTTTCATTGAAGGCGACCCAGGCCCAGGCATATTTCGCCGCGTCCGGCAGCGCCTGGAACGCCGGCTCGTCGATGCCGCTGCGGGCGGCGCGGCGGATGGCCTGCGCCTCGTCGAAGGGCATGTCGGTGCCGGGTTCGCGCAGGTCGAAGCGCTGCTGGCGGGCCCCGCGCATCACCGAGGCGACCTGGCCGCAGGGATGGCGCAGGATCAGCACCGTGCGGCTGTCGGGCAGCGCGCCCGCAAACACGCCGGCGCCGCCGCACCATCGCACCGATTTGATCACCGTTCGGGCCTGGCCGGATGCACCGAGGTCCGGGACCGACAGGCGGCCCAACGCAGCGCCAAGACCGGGCAGGCGCGCCGCGGCATTCATCGCGTAGGCCAGGCCGGTCCGCAGCAGCCGAGCGGGTGGGGATTGCCAGGATTTGGGAAAGAAGGGGCGCTTGGTGGCGGTGCGCAGGCAGCGGTCGGCGATCCAGGTTTGGATCAGCGGGCGGAGCCGATCAGGGGTCAGGTCGGGCGGGGCAGGGCGGATCTCATCCGGTTCGTGGCGATAGAGCACGGCGGGATGGCTGTCGAAGATCTTCGCAAGCCACGTGGTGCCGGAGCGCGGGGCGCCCAGCACCAGGATGGTGGTCTCGGCCTGGTCGCTGGTTCGCGCGGGGGCGGGCGGCATTGTGGCGGATGTGTCATTGGCGGCGCGGCAATACAATAGCGGTCACCCCGAACGGTACCGCCGCGGGATCGCGATATTCGCCAGCCCCGTCAGCGCCAGCGTCGTGCCCATCAGGATGAACGCGATCGCCGCGGCAAAGGGCCAGTTGCTGTCGCCGGAAAACGCCCAGAACAGCAGCGGCGCCATCATCTGGAACCGCGGTCCGCCCAGCAGCACCGGCGTGGCAAACGCGTTCATGCACAGAATGAAACACAGCACCCCGGCGATCAATGTCCCCGGCAGCGCCAGCGGGAACACGATCCGCCAGAACGCCCGCGACGGCGCCGCGCCCATCGAGGCGGCGGCTTCCTCCAGGCGCGGATCGATCCCCTCGAACACGCTTTGCAGGGTCAGCACGGTGAAGGGCAGGTTGATCGCGATGATGCCGACGATCACCGCCGGTTCGGCATACATCAGATTGACCGGTGCCGCGCCGAACAGCCGCCGCCCGATCAGGTCCAGCATGCCGCCGCGGCTGAACAGGATCATCCAGCCGGCGGTCCGGGTGGTCGATCCGATGAACAGCGGCAGGATCGTCAGCAGCATCAGCACCGGTTTCCAGCGGCTGGCGGTGCGCGCCAACCGCCACGCCATCGGCAAGCCGACCAGCAGGCAGGTGGCGGTCACGATCACCGACACCCGCACGGTGGTCACCAGCACGGTCCAGTAGAACGGATCGGTGAAGAAGCGGAGATAGTTCTCTGGCGTCACGGCCTCGATCATCAGTTCAGTGGCGTCGAACCGGTTCAGGCTGTCGCGTGCGAGGAAACCCAGCGGCATCACCAGCATCAGCACCATCAGCAAACTGGCAGGCCCCAGCAGCGACAAAGCCTCCCATCGGCGCTCGGTCACGCCGGTTCAACTGTGCTGCATGTTCTTCAACCACCAGTCGTTCAGATCCGGCATCGCCTTGCTGATCACCGCATAGTCCGGCACCACCAGTTTCGGCCGCGGTTCGGGGATCGCGAGCTGCTCGCCGACCGTTCCGGACAACGGCGCATCGTCCACCGTCGGCAGATAGCCCATATGCGCGGCAAACCCTTGCTGTGCCGAGGGCGCCAGCAGCGCGTTCATGTAGCCGAACGCCGCGGCCTTGTTCGGCGCATTCTTCGGCAGCACCATGCCGGAGACGTAAAGGATCGCGCCCTCCGACGGGAACTGGCCCTTCACCGGGAATCCGCCGTTGCGCCACATGAAGCTGCGGGCGAGCCAGATCACGCCGACCTCGATCTCGCCCGACTTGAAGGCGGGGGCGAGCGAATCGGTTTCCGGATACAACCGCAGCCCGTTGGCGTTCAGCTTCAGCATGAAGTCCTTGGCCGCATCGAAATCGGTGGTCGTGCCGGATTTCAGCAGGCTGGCGGCCATCAGCACCCAGGGCGCCACGGTGCTGACCATGCCGACCTTGCCCTTCCATTCCGGCGCCAGCAGATCGGCGAGGCTCTGCGGCGGCGCCTTCACGATCTCGGGGTTGTACACGATCACCTGCGCACTGTAGATGTGCGGCACGAAGGCAGGCGAGCGCAGGTCGGGCAGCACGTGTTTCAGGTTCGGCACGTTTTCCTCGGTCAACGGTTCGACCAGGTCCGCATCGGTCAACCGGTAGCCGTTCACCGCGCCGACACAGGCGATATCGACGGTGCCATGCGGCAGCTTGCGCTGGGCGTAGGTCTTGGCGACCCGCGGCTGCTCGTCGCCGACGTCCTGCACCACGTCGATGCCGGCCGGTTTCAGGATCGGATCGTCGATATTCTCCCGCAACAGGCGCGCATAATCGCCGCCCCAGGTGCCGACGACGCAGGTTTCCGCCGCATGGGCGCGCCGGGTCAGCAGCGCGGGAGCGGCCAGCAGCGACGCGCCGGCGAGGACATGGCGGCGGGACATAGGGGGCATCGGCGTCTTCCTGGTTGGGGTGGCGACCAGACGGCGCATCAGCGCACCACCCGGCCGAGGCGAACGAAACGGTCCAGCAGCAGCAACAACACGGCGACACCGGCCATCTGTGCCACCGCCACCGCCGCTACCAGCGGATCGATGTGATATTCCAGATATTGCAGCACCGCCACGGGCAACGTCGTCACGCCGGGGCTGGTGAGGAACAAAGCCAGCTCCAGGTTCTCGAAGGAGATGACAAAGGCGAACAGCCCGCCGGCGACGATCCCCGGCCGCACTGCCGGCAGGGTGACCCGCCACAGCACCGTTGCCGGACGCGCGCCGAGACTGGCGGCGGCTTCCTCGGTATCGCGGCCGTGGTTGGCCAGGCTGGCGAGGCACAGCCGCACCACCCAGGGCGTGGTGATCAGCACATGCGCCAGCACCAGGCCGGCCATGGATCCGGTAAGGGCGGATCCAGCCTGCTCATCGATCCAGATCAGAGCGACGTAGATCGCGAGGCCCAGGGCGATGCCGGGCACCGTCAGGGGCGCGAGCAGCAAGGTGCTGACCGCACCCCGGCCGCGGAAACGGTGGCGCGACAGGCCGATGCCGGCGGGCACGCCCAGCGCCAGGCTGCCGGCGACGGCGGCACAGCCGAGACGCAGGCTGGTCCAGATCGGGGCGCCGAAATTGGCGGCGATGGCGGGATACCAGGCGAGGGTGTAGGCGTGCGGCGGGAACAGGATCAGCTTTTCGTCAAACACGCTGAGGTAGAGCGTCAGCAGCAGCGGCACGCCGATCAGCGCCGCGCCGGCGGCCACCAGCGCCGTCACGGCCGAACGCTCGCACCACGCCAGCGCGTCTGTCATCCCGTCTCCTGTTGGTGGGTCTCCCAGTTGGGGAGAGTTTCGCATCGGGGCCGGGGGTGTCAACGAAAGATGGCGGCTGCGGCTTTCATTGACTGAACGTAGTTGCAGCCATAGGTTGTTGCCATGGATCAGATGGTCGCATCGGATTTGGAAGCGCTGGGGCTTGACGTTGCGCGGCAGATTGCCGGCGCGGACGCGGTCGAGCAGGTGTCGGTGACCACGGACCAGGACAGTGACGACCGCCCGGTCTATCGCTTCTCGTTCCTGATCGACCCGGACCGTTCGCAGGCCAGGATGGGCCTTGTCCGTATCCGGCTCCGCCAGACGCTGAGAGACGCGTTGGTGGCGCGTGGGGATGAACATTCGCCCGTCATCCAGTTCCTCGAGCGGGCTGATTGAGGTCCGTGCACGGGTGCCAGATCCGGCTGATTTGCTGGCTGCGGCCCGCCTCCTCTCGGATGCGAGCCGTCAGCCGCCGCCGACCGATGCTCAATTGCGTCGCGCCGTCTCAACCGCATATTATGCCGTGTTCCATACGGTTCTGCGCGCCGCGGCGTAGCGTTTTATGGGTCCCGCGCAGGAGCGAACCGCCGGCTACGCCCTGCTTTATCGCAGCTTCGATCACCGCACGATGAAGACCGTTTGTGAAGCATTGCAGGTCTCGACACTGAAGGACCGGTATAAGCACCACCTGCGCCGAACCGCCGTCAGCCAGGATATACGAGAATTCGCCGATGCATTTACCGACCTCCAGGAGGCGCGTCATCTCGCCGATTACGACCCTACCGCCGCGTTTCAGCCGGCCGATGTGTCGTCGCTGGTCGATACGGCCGAAGTCGCCATGGCGGCCTTCGATCGCGTCGCATCGGACGAACTTGCCGACGTGCTCGCCCTGTTGATGGTTGGCGCGCGAAACTAACCCGCTACCGCCCCCCGGGTTCGTCCCCCAACACCGCCGCCGCCGCCGCCGCCAGCACGTCCTCCGGTGCGTCCGACAAACGCGCCAGCACCACCGCCCCCACCATGGTGGACAGCGCCGCCAGCGCCTGCGCCCGCCCGCCCGCGGGGCGCAGCGCCTCAAGCACCGCGACCATCCGCTCCACCGACTTGCCCAAGGCTTGGCGCGCTTCCGACCGGCGGGCGACCTCCGGTCCCAGCGTTGTCAGCACGCAGCCGCGGGCCACGTCGGCCACATGCGCCGGATCCAGGTAGCTCTGTACGATCCCCAACAGCGCCGGTTCGGATGCCTCGGCCGCCCGAACCCGTTCCCACCGGTCGGCGGCGCGCGCCAGCGACGCGGCCGAGACCTCGGCGACCAGCGCCTCCTTCGAGGGAAAGTGGCCATAGAACCCGCCATGCGTCAGCCCGGCGGCGTGCATCACCGCGTCCACGCCGACTCCGTCGATCCCATGGGCGCGGAACAGCCGGCTGGCGGCCTCGATGATCCGCGACCGTGTCTCGGCCTTGTGCTCTGCCGGTTTTCGCATGTGCAGCATTCCCAAACCGCATGACGGTCGTCATATCTTCGCTTGCCACATCATATGACGACCGTCATGCTGAAGGCAACCACCAACGCGGAGTCCTCCCATGCCCGTCACCCAGCGCTTTGCTCGGCTGTTTGCCGGGCGGGTGCATTTCGGCTGGATTGTCGTTGCGATCATGTTCATCGTCACCCTGGTGGGTGTCGGCGTCCGGGCCGCGCCCAGCGTGCTGCTGGTGCCGTTGCATGATGCGTTCGGGTGGAGCCTCGGCACCATCTCCGGCGCGGTGTCGCTGAATATTTTGCTGCTGGGCCTGACCGGCCCTTTCATTACCGCGTTGACCCAGACGCTGGGCATCCGGCGGACCATCCTGGCCGCGCTGATGCTGCTGTTCCTGGGGGCAGGGGGTGCCGCCTTCGCGACGCAGCCGTGGGAACTGTATCTGACCTGGGGTGTGCTGGTCGGGGTCGGGGCCGGCGCCACGGGGTTCGGCGTCGCCGCGCGCGTCGCCAATCTCTGGTTCGTGCAGCGCCGCGGCTTCGTGGTGGGCCTGCTGACCGCGAGCAACGCCAGCGGCCAGTTGGTCTTCCTGCCGTTCCTGGCGATGCTGGCGACCCGGTTCGGCTGGGTCAGCGTGCCGCTCGCGGTGGCGCTGGTGATCCTGGCGCTGGTGCCCTTCGTCTATCTGCTGCTGGCGGAAAGCCCGGGTTCGGTCGGGATGGGCCCCTATGGCGGCGGCGGGGTGGAACCGCCCGCTTTGCCGACTTCGGGCAATCCGTTTGCCGTGGCCTTCGGCGGCCTGCGCCGCGGGCTGGGTTCGGTGGATTTCTGGCTGCTGGCGGGGACCTTCGCCGTGTGCGGTTTCTCCACCTACGGGCTGATCGGCACCCATATGATCGCCTATTGCATGGACCACGGCATCGCCGAGGTCACCGCCGCGAGTGTGCTGGCCGGCATCGGCATCTTCGACCTGATCGGCACCATTTGTTCGGGCTGGCTGACCGACCGCTACAATCCGCGGGTGCTGCTGTTCTGGTATTACGGGCTGCGCGGGTTGTCGTTGCTGGTGTTGCCCTTCACCGATTTTGGCGTTTACAGCCTGGTGGTCTTCGCGGTGTTCTACGGGCTGGACTGGGTGGCGACGGTGCCGCCGACGATCATGCTCACCAATGAGGTGTTCGGGCGCAAGGACGGGCCGGTGGTGGTGTCGTGGGTGATGTGCGCGCACCAGATCGGCGGGGCGCTGGCGGCGGTGGGCGCGGGCGCGGTGCGCAACATGACCGGCAGCTATTTCATTGCGTTCCTGGCGAGCGGGGCGGCCTGCATCCTGGCGTCGTTGCTGGTGCTGCGGATATCGCGGGTGCCGGCGGCGGTGGCGGTGTAGCCAGGTTGCTTATGGCGCTTGCCAGGCTCGCTTTTGCCTTCCAGCGCAATGCAGTCTGGCATGGTTTTCCGGCACCTGCCGGTTTCACCCGCCTGGTTCAGGGTCCGGATGCAAGGTTGGCAGAGGCCGGATCGGCTATGCTACAAGCTCGCTCCCGCGCTCTTTCGAGGCCTGTCATGGATTGGTCGCACCGTCCCGACGTCGAACGCATCCAAGGCAAGGCGTCCGGCGCCTGGCTGGTTGTCGTGACGCGCATCCCGGCCGACGCCGTGCTCGATAATGCCGAGGATGGCTACACCGCCGAGGCGATCGTGGCGGAGATCTACCCCAGCCTGCCGCTCGACTGCGCAAAGCGCATTCTCGCCTTCGTGCGGCAAGATGCTGTGGAGGCGGTGGACGCATGAGCGACCTCTACGATACCGACGTGCTGCTCTGGTCCGAACACCAGGCCGCGCTGCTGCGCCGCCGCGCCGCGGGCGAACTGGTTAACGAAGCCGAACTGGACTGGCCCAACATCGCTGAGGAAATCGAGAGCGTGGGACGCGAGCAACGGCACGCTGTCGAATCCCTGCTGGTTCAGGCGCTGATCCACCGGCTGAAAGCCGCCGCCTGGCCGCTGTCGTTGGCTGTGCCGCATTGGCAGGCCGAAGAGCGCGTATTTCTCGATGATGCACGACGCCGGTTCGTGCCCTCGATGCGCCAGCGGCTCGACCTTGCCGGGCTTTACCGGCAGGCCTTGCGTGGCTTGCCTGCGACGCTTGATGGCCAGCCGCCGCTGCCGGTGCCGGGGGTCTGCCCGGTCACCCTGGACGAGCTGCTGGCCGAGGACTGAGGGGGGCTTTGGGGCCGTCGGGAGGCGAACACACCGGCGCGCCGCGGACGTGAACATCGACCTGGATCGGTGGCTGGCGTCGCGGCACGATCGGGGGAAAGTACCATGCCGCGGGAACGCGGTCACGACGCTGCCGCCCTGACCAGTAAACGGCCTACCTGCCCAAGGTTCCGTTGAACGTGCTCTGCCGCCGCGACGCAGGCGAAAAATATCCTGCATAAACCAGCCATGCGCCCGGCAGCAGCGGCAGGGCAACGTAAAGACCCAAAAGATCGCCATAATGCGAGGCATGCACCGCCGCCACCCAAACCTCGGACGGTATGACAAGCAGGGCGGTGCCTTTGATCAGCAGGATCCAGCCGAGCAGGGTCACGATCACGGGCGCCGCACCACCACGCCAGATATTGTGCACCAGTACGATCGCCAGGCCCGCCGGCACCGTGATGATGCCGGAAAGCAGCACCAGCCCCGGGTCGTCGAAGAAACCGCCGGCAATTCGGAGCATGGCCGCCGGCTGCGTCATTTCACCCGTCGCGACGATCAGCACGAAGGGACCCAGCAGGCGGCAGAGGAAGCGTGTCCGCGCGAGCATTCTAACCCCGGGGGTTTAAGACAACCGTCAGCCATCACGCCACGTGCAACCAGGATGGCACGGCCCGCGGGACAGCGGCATGATCCAGATCAACGCTGGCGGTCCGCCCGAGCCGGAACCGGCTTGCCAGCGAGCGTCCGCATCCCCATTGACACGGCATGACGATGTTCAGCCGCAGAGGGAAGACCTCGGCCGTACCGGCGCCGCCGCCCGATGCCGCCTGACCGTCCCTTCGCCCTGCTGATCGCCGGCCCTACCGCCAGCGGCAAGTCCGACCTTGCCCTGGCGCTGGCCGAACGGCTGAACGGCACCATCATCAACACGGATTCGATGCAGGTGTACCGCGAGCTCCGCATCCTCACCGCCCGCCCCACCCCAGCCGAGGAAGCCCGCATCCCGCATCGCCTCTACGGCATCCGCCTCGCCGCGGAGGCCGGCAGCGTCGCCTGGTGGCGCGCGCAGGCCCTGGCCGCCATGGACGAAACGCACGCGCAAGGCCGCCTGCCGATCCTGACCGGCGGTTCGGGGATGTATTTCGCGTCGCTCACCGGCGGCCTCGCCGAAATCCCCGACCCCGGTCCCGCCGCCCGCGACGAGGCCCGCCGTTTGCTCGCCGACCAGGGGCCGGAAGCCCTGCACGCCAGCCTGGCGAAGGTCGATCCCGCCACCGCCGCCCGGCTGCACCCCACCGACAGCCAGCGCCTCGCCCGAGCCTGGGAGGTCTGGCGCGGCTCGGGGCGCGGTTTGGCGGCCTGGCAGTCCAGCCGCGGGGCACCGGCACCCTGGCGCTTCGCCGCCATCCGCCTCGATCCGCCGCGTGAGGCCCTGCGCGCGGCGATCGCGACCCGCTTCGCCGCCATGCTTGCCCGCGGCGCGCTCGAAGAGGTGCGGGCACTGCTAGCGCTGCAGCTTGACCCGGCGCTGCCGGCGATGCGCGCGCACGGCGTGCCGGAACTTTCCGCCTACTTGCGCGGCGCGATCAGCCTGGAAGAAGCCGGCCGGCGCACCGAACTGGTCACCGGCCAGTACACCAAGCGCCAGGCCACCTGGATCAGGCACCATGATTTGGCCGGTCAGGGCCGCACGCATACGATCCATGCGCGATTCGCCGCTCTGGCGCAATTTTCGGAAAGCGAACAGGCAGAAATATTCGCATTTATTCATCGAACGGGTTGACGCAACGCAGCAACCGGCCTATCCGTCCGCCCTCTTCGCAATCGGGACCACGACCATGACGGCAGAAAACAGCCAATCGGGAGCCGAAATCCTGCTCCGCGCCCTGAAGGACCAGGGTGTGGAGGTCATTTTCGGCTATCCCGGCGGCGCGGTCCTGCCGATCTATGACGCGCTGTTCAAGCAGAACGCGATCCGCCACATCCTGGTGCGCCAGGAAGGCGGCGCGGTGCACGCAGCCGAGGGCTATGCGCGCTCCACCGGCAAAGTCGGCGTGGTGCTGGTCACGTCCGGCCCGGGTGCCACCAATGCGGTGACCGGGCTGGTCGATGCGCTGATGGACAGCATCCCGATCGTGTGCCTGACCGGGCAGGTGCCCACGCACCTGATCGGCAACGACGCCTTCCAGGAGGCGGACACGACCGGCATCACCCGCCCGGCGACCAAGCACAATTACCTGGTGAAGCGGCCGGAAGACCTGGCGCGCGTGGTGCACGAAGCCTTCTACGTGGCGCGCAGCGGCCGGCCCGGGCCCGTGGTGATCGACCTGCCCAAGGACATCGTGATCAATCCCGCGCCCTACACCGAACCGGTGACGGGCCACCCGACCTATCGCCCGCGAACCGAACCCGATGCCGGCCAGATCGCCAAGGCGGTGGCGCTGCTGAAGCAGGCCAAGCGGCCGATGATCTATGCCGGCGGCGGCGTGATCAATGCCGGCCCCGAGGCGTCCGCGGCGCTGACCCGTTTCGCGCGCACGACCGGCTTTCCGATTACCAATACCCTGATGGGGCTGGGCTCCTATCCCGCGTCCGATCCGCAGTTCCTGGGCATGCTGGGGATGCACGGCACCTACGAGGCCAACCTCGCGATGCACGGCTGCGACGTGCTGCTGGCCGTGGGGGCCCGGTTCGACGACCGGGTGACCGGGCGGCTGAACGCCTTCAGCCAGGGATCGCGGAAAATCCACATCGATATCGACGGCTCCTCGATCAACAAGAACGTGCCGGTGGAGGTGCCGATTGTCGCCGATGCCGGTCGGGGCCTGGCGGCGCTGAACGCGGCCTGGGCCGCCGACCACACGCCGCTGGACACGCGCGCGCTGGCCGACTGGTGGCGGCAGATCGACCTCTGGCGCGCCAAGGACAGCCTGAAATTCACCCAGGACATGAAGCGCGGCGCGATCATCAAGCCGCAATACGCGATCCAGCGGCTGTATGAGATCACCCAGCAGCAGAGCAAGGACGTCTACATCACCACCGAGGTCGGCCAGCACCAGATGTGGGCCGCGCAGCACTTCAAATTCGAAAAACCGAACCGCTGGATGACCTCGGGCGGGCTGGGCACCATGGGCTATGGCCTGCCGGCCGGCATGGGCGTGCAGGTCGCGCATCCCGATGCGCTGGTGATCGACATCGCCGGCGAGGCCTCGATCCTGATGAATATCCAGGAGATGGGGACCTTGGCGCAGTACCGCCTGCCGGTGAAGGTTTTCATCCTCAACAACCAGTACATGGGCATGGTGCGGCAGTGGCAGGAACTGCTGCATGGCGGGCGCTACTCGGAGACGTATTCCAGCGCGCTGCCCGATTTCGTCAAGCTGGCGGACGCCTTCCACGCCAAGGGCATGCGGGCGAACACGGTTGATGAACTCGACGATGTGATCCACGCGATGCTGGCGTGCCCGACCGCGGTGATTGCCGATATCGCGGTCGATCCCGGCGAGAACTGCTTCCCGATGATCCCCAGCGGCGCCGCGCACAATGAAATGCTGCTGGGTCCCGAACACGAGGCCTCGGGGGCGGGCATCACCGATGCGGGGCTGGCCCTGGTCTGAACCTTGCCGACGGGCTCTGCTGCGGGCGGAGCCTGCTCCGCCGTTTTCTTTACGTGACGTGAACGGATTGATCCGATGCCAAGCCCCACCGATACGACATTGCGCAGCGCGACGATTTCCGTGCTGGTGGACAACGAGGCCGGCGTGCTGGCGCGCGTCATCGGCCTGTTCTCAGGCCGCGGCTACAACATCGACAGCCTGACGGTTGCGCCGGTCGATGCCGCGGGGATGCAAAGCCGGATCAACGTGGTGACATCCGGCACGGAAATGGTGATCGAGCAGATCAAGGCGCAGCTCGATCGGCTGGTCCCGGTGCACCGGGTGTCCGACCTGACCCTGGAAGGGCCGCACGTGGCTCGGGAGATGGCGCTGATCAAGGTGATCGGCACGGGCGAATCGCGGGTCGAGGCGCTACGGATCGCCGAAACGTTCCGGGCCCGGGTGGTGGACACGACGGCGCGCAGCTTCGTGTTTGAACTGACCGGGGCGACCGACAAGCTTGATGCCTTCATCGAACTGATGCGTGACCTGGGCCTGGCCGAGGTCTCCCGCACCGGTGTCGCGGCGATCGCCCGCGGCACAAGGGTGATCTGATCCAGCGCCCGTCGTGGCGTCCCGATTAGCCGAAAGGGTTCACTGTGGCACAGATCGAGGGCTTCCGGGTTCGGAATTATCGCTCCTTGCGCGACGTGACTTTGGGCCGGCTGTCAGGTAATTCGGACGCCGACATTTTGACGCCGTTAACCGTGGTGATTGGCAAGAACGGGGCTGGCAAGAGTACGCTGTTCGATTCCTTCGGGTTCCTGGCGGACTGCCTGACAAATGGTGTCGAGGCGGCCTGCGACCGTGAGCAACGCGGCGGCTTCGAGCGTCTGCGATCAATGGGCGTCCAGGAACCAATACGGTTCGAGGTGTATTATCGGGAGGCGCAGAACCAGCGACCGATCACCTATGAGCTCGCCATTGATCTCGACCCATCGGGACGACCATTTGTCGCGTCAGAGGTATTGTTGCAACGTCGACGAGGCCAACCGTATGGCCGACCATTCCCATTCCTTCGCCTCGCGAGAGGCAGTGGTCAGGTCTGGGCCGGCGAGGATGCGATTGAGATAGAAGGCGAAGAGTCCAACCAGCGCATGCCGGTGGGATTGACCGACATGCGCCAACTAGGGATCGCGACGCTGGGAACCTTGCGCGATCACCCGCGCATCACCCGGTTCCGGGATTTTCTGAAGGGCTGGTATCTTTCGTACTTCACCCCCGACGCGGCTCGCGGGCTGCCGGTTGCGGGGCCGCAGCGGCACCTGAACGTGCACGGCGACAACCTGGGTAATGTCGTGCAATTCATGCAGCGTGAACATAAGGAAAGATTCGCATCGATATTGCGCCGTATTACAGAGCGGATACCAGGCGTAACGAGTATCGATACGCATGTCACCGAAGACAAACGGGTACTCCTGCGTTTCAATGATGCCGGCTTTCGCGACCCATTCTTTGCCCAGCAGATGTCAGATGGCACCCTCAAGGTATTTGCCTACCTGCTGCTGCTGGAAGATCCTGTGCCGCCGCCCTTTATCTGCATCGAGGAGCCGGAGAACGGTCTATACCACAAGCTTCTGGAAACGTTGGCCCGAGAGTTCCGATCCCATGCCACCGGGAAACGAAATTCACCGCAGATATTCGTGACTACCCATCAGCCCTACTTCGTTGATGCGCTGTCACCCGAAGAGGTCTGGATACTGGAAAAAGGACCAGAGGGATTCTCAACGATCCGCCGCGCTTCGGACCTTGAAGTTGTCAAAAGCATGGTCGCCGAGGGCCTGCCGCTGGGCGGTCTCTGGTACAGTGA
>Ga0302276_10003615_pt1 | contig 13290 bp, 10 predicted proteins | sample III_Bog_N2_3_FD_198768 | JGI IMG/M metagenome (GOLD analysis project Ga0302276, IMG submission 198768) | Peat permafrost microbial communities from Stordalen Mire near Abisko, Sweden - III_Bog_N2_3 | ecosystem: Environmental > Terrestrial > Soil > Wetlands > Peat | place: Sweden: Abisko... | reverse complement strand
GTCGTCACCACTGCCGCTGTCGCTGCCGCGCCGGCAGCCGCCACGCCCGCTGTCGTCACCGCATCGACGAAGCCGGCTACGGCCAAAGTCATTCCCGGTAAGCATGGCAAGCCCGCGAAGATTAAGCGCGAGAAGGTGCGTTTCGGCCAGGCTCCGCGTGAGACGCTGCCCGATACCCCCGGCTCCGGCGCTGCGATTCCTACCGAAGTCGGTTCCGCCCAGGGCAATGCCGGTGTGATGGCAGAGGCGCTGCCTGACCAGACCGCCGCCTCACCGCTGCCGGACAATGCTGACCCGCTCGGACCCAAGGCTGGCCCGAAGGTGAAATCGCGCTTCGCCGCCCGTCCGCCCGAGAAGAAGAAGCCCAAGGTCAAGAAGGTTCTGCCCGCGCCCGCTCCGCCCACCCAGACTGAGACCGCGGCAGAGAAGACCCAGGCAGCTCCGCTCGGACTGAACGGCGACACCTCAAAGAAGAAGAAGGCGAAGACCAAGCACCACGGGCCGAAGGAGCGCATTACCTCCAAGCCTGCGGCTGCGGTTCCGGCCGGCGCCACGTCTCCGAATACGGCGCCGCCCGCCGCGCAGCCTCCGGCGGCAACGCCGCAGTCGTAACTGCCTGACCGCTGAAACGCCCAACACCGCTGCCTCATCGCACGGTCGTGGCCGTAGTGCATGAGGAGCATCCATGAAAGACTTCTTCATCAGCGACGCGCCGAAGTTCGACAACAAAACTGTTGACTCGTACTTCGTGCTGTCATCCATCCAGCAGCGCGAACGCAAGCAGGGCGGCGCCTATCTCGCCCTTGTGCTGAGTGATAAGACGGGCAGCTTTGACGCGCGCATGTGGGAAGACTTCAGCGATGCGCTGGCCACCTGCGGCGCGGGCTGCTACGTGAAGGTGCGCGGCCAGATCAGCAACTACCAGGGAAAATTCCAGATCACGCTGCAGCGCATGCGCATGGCCGCGGAGAGCGAGATTGAGCCCTCTGACTTTCTCGCTGTCACCAGCAAAGACATCAGCGCGATGTGGACTGAGCTGCGCGGCCACGCCGCCGGTTTTCAGAACGCCGACCTGAAGCGCCTGGTGAATGCCTTTCTGGACGATGAAGAGATTGCCGCAGCCTACAAAAAAGCTCCTGCCGCCAAGCTGCTGCACCACGCCTGGATCGGCGGCCTGCTGGAGCACGTCGTGGGTCTGCTGGCGGTCGCTAAGGCCATCGGCCCCTGCTACCCGGAAGCCGATCTCGACCTGGTGATGACCGGCTGCATCCTGCATGACATCGGCAAGACGCGCGAGCTGGCGTGGAAGACCTCCTTCCGCTACACGCTCGAAGGCCAGCTGGTTGGCCATATCAGCATCGCCATGGGCATGCTGCGGGAAAAGATTCAGGCGCTCGGTGATTTCCCTGACAAGGTGCGCATCCTCGTCGAGCACATGATCCTCAGCCATCATGGCGAGTATGAGTTCGGTTCGCCCAAGCTGCCGATGTTGCCCGAAGCCATCCTCTTCCACACCATTGACGATCTCGAAGCCAAGCTGCAGGCCGTGCGCACTGAGTTCGCGCTGCAGGAGCGCAACGGCGCCGCCGCAGACGAGATGACCGAACGCATGTGGGCGCTCGACAACCGCCAGATTCTGAACACGAAGCGCTATCTCAATGCTCCGGAGAAAAAATAGCCATGCCCTTTCTGCTGAAGACTGAGCCGGACGTCTACTCCTTCGCTGACCTGCAGCGTGACAAAGAGACCATCTGGGATGGCGTGGCCAATCCCACCGCAGTGAAGTATTTGCGCGAGATGAAGAAGGGCGAGACCCTCATCATTTATCACACCGGCGATGAGAAGACGGCCATGGGCACGGCCACCGTGGTCAGCGTGGATGCCGGCGATCCTAAGGTGCCGCAGGTAAAGATCAAGGTGGGCAAGGCCATCAAGGAGCCGAAGACGCTGGCGCAGATCAAGGCGAACCCGATCTTCAAGACTTCGCCGCTGGTCATCATCGGGCGGCTGGGCGTGGTGCCGCTGACCGCGCCGCAATGGGACTGGCTGGTTGGCTGAATTGTTACAATTTCTTTGCCGTGTTCTTCCCCGGCAATAAGGTGAGGCGATAGGATGCTTCGATTTTCGACAGCGGGTGAATCGCACGGCGAGAGCCTGGTGGCCATGGTCTCAGGGCTGCCGGCCGGAGTGCAGGTGAATCCCGAATACATCGCGCGCGAGCTCTGGCGGCGGCAGCAGGGCTATGGCCGCGGCGGCCGCATGCGCATTGAGCAGGATCTCGCCCACATCATCAGCGGCGTGCGCCACGGCAAGACCATCGGCTCACCCATCGCCATGTTGCTGGCGAATCGCGACTGGAAAAACTGGACGGAGATTCTGCCGGTTGAATCCGGCGATCCCGCGAAGCATAAAGCTGTCTCCTCACCGCGCCCCGGCCATGCCGATCTCGCGGGCAGCCTGAAGTATGACTTCGCCGATGCGCGCTACGTGCTGGAGCGTGCCAGCGCGCGTGAATCTGCCGCTCGCGTCGCCGCCGGCGCCATCGCCAAGCAGCTTTTGCTCGCGCTGGGCATTCAGGTCGCCAGCCACGTGGTTCGCGTAGGCGCGGCTGAGCTCGCGCGCCCCGCCACGTGGGATGAGATTCTTGCCCTGCGCAGCAAGCCTGAAGTTCTGCTCAGCTGTGTGGACGCAGACAGTGAAGCCGCGATGAAGGCAGAGGTTGACAAGGCTCTGCGCACCGGCGACACCGTGGGCGGCATCTTTGAAGTGGTGGCGCACGGCGTTCCGCCCGGTGTGGGCACCTATGCCAACTGGGATGAGCGGCTCGACGGCCAGCTCTCGTGGGCGGTGATGTCATTGCAGGCGGTTAAGGCTGTGGAGATTGGCCGCGGGGTGACGGCGGCGGAATCCATGGGCTCAGCCGTGCATGATGCCATCAGCTATGGCGACGACGCTGTGGGCTTTACCCGCTTCACCCGCGAGCAGAATAACGCCGGCGGCATCGAAGGCGGCGTCTCCAACGGCGAAGACATTGTGGTGCGCGGCTACCTGAAGCCTATCTCCACGCTGCGCCGGCCACTGGCCTCCGTAAGCTATGAATCCCGTGAGACGGTGAAGGCGGCCTATGAACGCTCCGATGTCTGCGTGGTGCCGGCGGCGGGTGTCGCCGGCGAAGCCATGGTGGCCCTCACGCTGGCGAAGATGGTGCTGGAGAAGTTCGGCGGCGATTCGCTGGGCGAGCTGCAGCGCAACTTCGACGGCTACCGCGAACAGATCAAGCGCTTCTAAGCGCATCACAAATCCTGGGTGTGAGTGAGAGATGCTTTACAAGGTTCTGAAATATCCCGATCCGGTTCTGCTGCAGAAGGCGGAGCCCGTCACCGTCTTCGATAAGAAGCTGCGTACGCTGGTGGAGGATATGTTCGAGACGATGTACAAGGAGCAGGGCATCGGTCTGGCCGCGCCGCAGATCGGCATCCTGCAGCGGCTCACGGTGATCGATCTCAGCTTCAAGAAAAATCCCGAAGAAAAAATCGTGCTCATCAATCCTGAGATACTTGAGCGCGAAGGCAAGCAGATGGAAGAGGAAGGCTGCCTGAGCCTGCCGGAGATTCGCGAGAAAGTTTCGCGCTCCGGTTGGGTGAAGGTGCGCGCGCAGGACGAGCACGGCGACTGGTACGACTATGAAGGCGAAGAGCTTCTCTCCCGCGCCTTTCAGCATGAGCTTGACCACCTCGACGGCGTGCTCTTTATCGACCGCATCAGTCCGCTCAAGCGCAATCTCGTCCTCCGCAAGATCAAGAAATTGCAGCGGGCGGGTGAGTGGTAACGCCGATGCGTATCATTTTTTGTGGAACGCCCCAGTTCGCTGTGCCCACGCTGGAGGCAGTCGCCGCCGCCGGCCATGAAATTCAACTGGTGGTGACGCAGCCTGACCGCGCCAGCGGCCGCGGCCTGGAACTCACTCTGCCCGCCGTCAAACGCGCCGCACTCGCGCTCAATCTTCCGGTCACACAGCCGGAAAAAATTAAAAACAATTTAGAATTTCAGCAGCAGCTCACTGCGCTGGCGCCCGACGTCATCCTCGTCGTCGCCTACGGCCGCATTATTCCGCAGTGGATGCTTGACCTCCCGCACCACGGCAATCTGAATCTGCACGCCTCGCTGTTGCCGAAGTATCGCGGTGCAGCGCCCATCCAGTGGGCTGTGGCCGAAGGCGAGAGCGTTACCGGCAACACCACCATGCGCATCGATGCAGGGCTCGACACGGGCGACATCCTGCTGCAGAGTGAAGTGCCGATCGGCCCCGCGCAGACCGCGCAGGATCTTTTTCCGGTGCTCGCAGCCGACGGCGCGGTCTTGATGGTGGAGACGCTGCGCAGGCTGGCCGCCGGAACCATTGCCGGGTGGCCGCAGGACAATGCGCTGGCCACGCTCGCACCCATCCTCACCCGCGAAGATGGCCGCATCGATTTCGCGCGCAATGCGCAGGCGATCTACAACCGCTGGCGCGGCTTCCAACCCTGGCCCGGCGCTCACACCAGCTTTCGCGGCAGGAAATTCATCGTCCACTCCATGCAACTCGCTCACGGCGCGCAGGCGAAGCCCGGCGAACTCACTCTACACGCAGGTCAACTCTGCGTGGGCTGCGCCGCGGGCACCGCATTGCAGCTCAACGAAGTGCAGTTGGAAGGGAAGAAACGAATGGCGGCAGCAGACTTTGTGCACGGCTATGCGGGCGCGCTCGGCGAGACACTCGGCCAGTGACCACGCAAAAAACAGCATCGGTAAAAATATCTCCCTCGCGGGCCGCGGCCTTCCGCATCCTGGTCAGCGTGGCCACAGGCGCGCATAGTGATGACCTCATCTTCGCGCCCGCCGTCAACGCGCTCTCACCCCAGGACCGAAACCTCACCATGACGCTGGTCATGGGCGTGCTGCGCTGGCAGATCGCGCTCGATGCGTCAGTGGCCGCGCTGCTCGACCGCCCCTTGCAGAAGATGACGGACGAAGTATTGACCGCGCTGCGTATGGGACTCTTCCAGCTCTGGTATCTTGACCGCATTCCCGATCACGCGGCCATCGCCGAGAGCGTAGAACTCTGCCGCGCGGCGAACCACGCCTATGCTACCGGCATGGTGAACGCTGTGTTGCGCAAGCTGGCACGCGCGGGCAAGCCTGAGGCACCGAAGCGCAAGCTGGTGCTATCGCCGCAGTTTCTCGCCGAGGAGTACGCACACCCCGAGTGGCTGGTGGCGCGCTGGATGAAAAACTACGGTGCCGGCGCGACCGAAAAAATTCTCGCTGCCGATCAGAATGAATCGGCTTCCACCACACATTGCAGTAGTGAAGACGGTGCAGAATGCGCGGCGCCGGCAAGCAGTTTTTTTGCTGAAGCAGCGCAGCCGCCGCTCTGGCCGGCGATTGACGAAGGCTCGCGGTTGATCGCGGAACTTGCCGCCGCAGGCGATGCAAAGAAGCTGCTGGACTGCTGTGCCGCACCCGGTGGCAAGACGCTTGTGCTCGCCCTGCGTCATTCGCAGGCGGAGATCGCCGCGGCAGACAACAGCCCGGAGCGTCTTACGCGCATGCAGCAGCGGCTACGCAAATTTCCCTACGCGGCGAAAGTGCAGTGCGAACTGGCCGATGCAACCCGGCTGAATCCAGCGGAGACGTACGACCGCATTTTGTGCGACGTGCCCTGCAGCGGAACCGGAACACTGGCGCGCAATCCAGAGATTCGCCATCGCTTGCGCGCCGCCGATCTCTCCATGCAAGCAAAGCGTCAGCGGGCAATTCTCACCTCCGCGCTCGGCATGCTTGCGCCCGGCGGACGGCTGGTGTACTCCACCTGTTCGCTGGAGCCGGAAGAGAACGAGCAGGTGGTGGAGACGGTGCTCGGCGCTGTGAAAGGCGTGAGCCTGGTGCCGGTTTCAGGCGTGCTGCAGGAGCTCACCGTTGCAGGTGTACTGACGCACGCGGCAGAGACGATGCTGACAGCAACGGCAGTGCGCGGCGATTATCTGCGCACCCTGCCCGGAGTGCATCCCTGCGACGGATTTTTTGCCGCAGTGCTCGCCAGAAACTAGAGGCGGGTAAACTGCACGGGCGCGAGCGCGATGCGCGCAACGCGTCCGTCCGTGGCCTGCTGAAAGAAGACGCTGGAAGGGCAGAATGCGGCATCGTTGGCGGAGCGATGCTCGACGTGCGCAACATTCGGCGGCGCGGCGCGGTTGAAGAGCTTCACGCTGCCATGGCAATCTTTGCAGCGGAAGGCGGTATCGCCATCCTCAACAGCTTCCGCAACGGATTTCACCTTCCAGAAAAATTCGTATCCACCGGCGGCGCGTACTCGACGGCGCTGTACTTCACATTGGGTTAACTTTTCGCGAACGGCTGCCATAGTTGCCTCTTTGCCGGCGGGGGTCCCACCGGGGGTGAATGCTGCGTGGAGAAAACTTTACGGCGGCGAATAAAAGGCCCGGGGCTGAAGCCCCCTCGTGCTTGTGCACTGGTCAGTGGCCTGAAGGCCACTGCTTAATCCCAAATTGCCCGATGTGATAAATCCACTTATTTCACGGGCATAGTTGAAAGTCGAGGAAGCCGTCCGTCTTTCGCGCTGCGAAAATAAATCCCTGCTGGACAATACTCAGAATCAGAGCGATATTTGTGCTCAATGTGCGGAGCTGCAGCATGCGGTACGTGTTTACGAAAAAGCTTGACCTCGCCGTGGCAATCCTTGCATCGGAATTCGGTATCTCCATCCGCAATTGCATCGGCAACAGCTTTAATCCTCCAGAAAAATTCGTAAGAGTCGGCAATCTGCCGTCGGCGCTTGACCTCGCACTCGTAGATTCTGTCCTGGCCCATATCACTGCCCGGTGCCGCCGACGGTCATGCGGTCAAGCTTCACGGTCGGCATGCCCACTCCGACGGGAACGCTCTGTCCGTTCTTGCCGCAGGTGCCTATGCCTTCGTCGAGTGCGAGATCATTGCCCACCATCGACACATACTTCAGCGCCTCCGGCCCATTGCCGATCAGCGTTGCGCCCCTCACCGGCCGCGTCACTTTACCGTCTTCAATCAGGTAGGCTTCGCTGGCGGAGAAGACGAACTTGCCATTGGTAATATCCACCTGGCCGCCGCCGAAGTTCACGGCATACAGACCGCGCTTCACGCTCTTGATAATGTCTTCCGGCAGGTCGTCGCCATTGAGCATGTAGGTGTTGGTCATGCGCGGCATGGTGAGTTGCGAATAACTCTCGCGGCGGCCGCTGCCCGTGCTCACGCCGCCCATCAGGCGCGCAGAAAGCTTGTCAGACAGGTAGCCCTTCAGAATGCCGTTTTCGATCAGCACATTCTCCTGCGTCGGCGTGCCTTCGTCATCCACATTCAGCGAGCCCCGCCGTCCCGGCATGGTGCCGTTATCGACTACTGTTACCTTGGGCGATGCGACCTGCTGGCCGATGAGTCCGGCAAATGCTGAGGTCTTCTTGCGATTGAAATCGGCTTCCAGTCCGTGGCCTACGGCTTCATGCAGCAGAACGCCGGGCCACCCGGGGCCGAGCACGACTTCCATCTCGCCTGCGGGCGCAGCCACCGCGCCGAGCTGCAGGATCGCGCCGCGCGCTGCTTCCCGGGCAAAGTGCTCGGGCGATTTGTTGCCTTCAAAGAAGTCAAGCATCACGCGCCCGCCGCCGCCCGATGTGCCGCGCGCTGTGTTGGTGCCGTCCTTCGCAATCACAAAGACATTGAAGCGCGCGAGCGGCTGGGTGTCGCTGGCAAAGGTGCCATCGCTGGCGGCAATCAGGATGCGACGCAGTTCATCGTTGAAGCTGGCGCGCACCTGGTGGATGCGGCTGTCAAACGCGCGCGCCGCCTTGTCCGCACGCAGAATCAGTTCCAGCTTGGCCGCAATGTCCGCATCGGTTCCGGCGAGGGGATAGAGTGCAGGCGTCTTCGTCTCGGTGAATCCCTGCACCGTCTGCTTTGCCGGTCCATTTGCGATCAGCGCCGCGGTGCGCGCCGCACGCAGCAGCCGGTCAGCGGAGAGATCGTCGGTGTAAGCGAAGCCGGTGCGCTCGCCGCTCACCACGCGCACGCCGCAGCCCACGCTGATGCCCTGGCTCGCCGTCTTCACCAGCGATTCATCCACGCCGATGGACGTAGACGTGACCGACTCAAAATACAGGTCGGCATAATCGCCGCCGGCAGAGAGAGCTTCACCCAGGCAGCGCTCCAGCAGACGCTCGGAGATTCCGAGTTTGTCCATGAAATAGCGCTTGTGATCCGGGAGTGGGGGAGCGGCAGTTACCGTGGTCATTATCCTTATTTTAGGCCCGAATGCCCGGGCTGTCATGCTGCATTCATAATCCGCGGCATCCGCTCTTGCAGGGAATCCAGAAGATCGGCATGGGCCCATGCCGTAAAAGCTTCCCAACCCCCATCGTTGGCGCTTATCTCCCGTCTGACGGGTCCGCCGTGCTCGCCACATTCAGATCGATGTGCAGCTTTGGCGTAGCCGCCGCATAACAGTTACCGTTAGCCGCGTAAGTGGACGCACACGCGTGGGTAATTGCGTTCCGCCGGGGCGATTGCGCATACTGCCACATCACCGCGTCCGCCGTGCCGGAGAGGCTCAGCGCCGGGGCATGCACGGTGCAGCCGGGAGCGGGTGGGCAGGCATCCTGCGCCACCCAGAGCGCGATCGGAAACGGCGCATGGGCGCGGATATCTTCCGCCGTCGTGATGGTCACCCCGTGGCCCTCATCCACCGGCTGGCCGGAACAGTAGACGCCGGGCCGCAGCCGCGCCTTCCGCACCGCCTCGGCCCACGCAAACACATAGGCTGACTGCACCGGCAGCATGCGCCCGCCCTCTTCCATATCCAGAAAAATAATGGTGCCTGGCCGGAAACCCTCTCGTTGAGCGGCCTTGGCCGCGGCCAGTCCGTCTTTGGTGCCCAGCGCCGCCGCATTGTGCTGCAACTCGCGCTCCAGCCGCCCGTTGAAGAGCACGGCAAAGCCGAATCCCGTGCGGAGCAGCGCCTCGCGGTGTCCCGTCCACGTGCTTGCCGTCTCACCGGGTGGCGCATTCAGCCAGTAGCCCGCAAAGGCGAACGTCTCATGCAGCGCAGGGAGCGCGGCATCGCCCGGGTAGTCATTGCGGTCGAACCCGGCGTAATCCCGCGCTGCCTTCGGCTGCTGCGCCAGCGCTGCGGCAGGGAGCAAAGCCATCAGAATCAATGCCGCGGTCCGGGAAAATTTGCAGTGCATGGTGGTATTGCTCCAGTGGGAAGTGTATCAATCTGCGCAGGCAATCGTTCGTGATGGGAAACACGGCCTGGCCACCTCGTCCGCAGGTAACTTGAAGTGGCAGCACGTTCCTGTTACTCTCCTGCGGATTGCAAATGACCGAATATGCCATCGTCGAAAGTGCGCCGCCGAGCGATGAATCGCGCCTGGCCTGGATGGCGCTGACCCTTACGCCCGGCCTGGGGCCCACGCGAATCCGCAAAGCCGTGGAGCGTCTGCGCACCGCCGGCGATGTGGCTCACCTGTTTGATGCGCCTCTCACCGAACTGGAAGCGTGCGGCATGCCCGCTGCTTCCGCGCAGTTCATCTTCGATGGCCGGGCCCGCGCGGCCGCGGAAGATGAAGTCAAACGCCTGACCGATCTCGGCGGCCGCTTCCTCACGCAGGATTGCGCCGCCTATCCCGAGCGGCTGCTCGAGATCTACGATCCTCCTGCCGTCCTCTGGCTGCATGGCGACGCCGGTCTCCTTGCGCGCCCCGGCATTGCCGTGGTCGGCACGCGCCACCCATCGCCCTACGGCAGCGGCATGGCGCATCTGCTCTCGCGCGACCTCAGTCTCCGCGGCCTCTCCATCCTGAGCGGCATGGCCCGTGGGGTCGATACCGCCGCGCACAAGGCCGCGCTTGAGGTCCACGGCAAGACGGTCGCCGTCTGGGGTACCGGCATTGACGTGATCTACCCCAAGGAGAATAAGAAACTGGCCGAGCAGATCCTGGCCGGCGGCGGCGCCATCATCTCGGAATACCCCCTCGGCACCTTTCCCGCAGCGCAGAACTTTCCTGTCCGCAACCGCATCCTCAGCGGCATGTCGGTCGCCGTGCTGGTCATTGAGGCGGGCGAATACAGCGGCACCCGCATCACGGCCCGTTGCGCTTTGGAGCAGAATCGCGACGTCTTCGCCGTTCCCGGCAATGTGACGAATAAGAACGCCTGGGGGCCAAACACGCTCATCAAGCAGGGCGCCAAGCTCACCGCTACATGGGAAGACGTCTGGGAAGATCTGCCCTCGCAGGTGCGCCAGGAGCTGGAAACCGAGCTGGAGAGCCGCGTCGAGTCCCAGAGCTTGCTGCCGGGGCTTGAATCCGGGGTGCAGCCCGGCGCATCTCTCTTAACTGAGCCGCCCCTGCCCGAGCACGAGCGGCAGGTTCTGGAGCAGCTCCGCCACGACGAATCCATCCAGCTGGACGAGCTGATCGAGAAGCTGGAGACCAGGTTGGGCTCTGCCGAAATCTTTACCGCGCTCTTCGAACTGGAGCTTGCCGGGCGGATTAAACAGCTCCCGGGAAAAAATTATGTTCGCAGCTTTTAATACAGGCCTTTTGGGCCATTGGTACATCGCCCAATCCATCCCGCTGTGAATCCTTGCAAGATATTGAAATAAATAGACTTATAGATAATTTTAGCTGCTCCTTGTCAGAGCCGTCCGCGCGACCCTGTTTGCACCTTTCCGCCCACTTCTTCGTCTAATCTCCGATACGCGGTGAATTGACAGGCTCCCGCCAACTCGTGGTAGGGTTCGACGATGCCTTCTGAAAAGCCGGAGTTTCCAGGACACGGGAATCACAGGACAATCGGCAGGCTAAGGAAGTAAGCAGTTTCGCAACAGGATGGTTTCAGCCATACCGGCAATGGAAGCGTTTTGAAGAGGGGCGGGGCTTCAGCCACGTCGCACAATGAGCCTGATACGCGGCTTGAGCCGCTGACGGCAATGTAACAAGCATTTCAAGGAAGCAGTTGGATTCATGAGCAAATCTCTGGTTATCGTTGAATCGCCGGCCAAGGCCAAGACGATCAACAAATATCTCGGCAGTGACTACATCGTGGAGGCCTCGCTGGGCCACGTCATGGACCTGCCTAAAAACGACATTGGTGTCGAGCTGAAGAAGCGCACCTTTGCCCCCACGCTGATCGTTTCGCCGGGCAAAGAGAAGGTCGTAGACCGCCTGAAGAAGCTGGCCGCCAAGGCTGACGCCATCTATCTGGCGCCCGATCCTGACCGCGAAGGCGAGGCCATCGCGGAGCACCTGCGGATGCAGCTTGAACCCGCCATGAAAAAGGGCGGCACTATCCAGCGCGTCACCTTTAATGAGATCACCAAGAAGGCTGTGAAGGCCGCCTTCGGCCATGCCCGCGCCGTGGACCAGAACCTGGTGGACGCGCAGCAGACCCGCCGCGTGCTCGACCGTCTGGTGGGATACCAGATCTCGCCCCTGCTGTGGGACAAGGTGCGCCGCGGACTCTCCGCCGGCCGTGTGCAGACCGTCGCGCTGCGCCTGATCGTAGACCGCGAGCACGAGATCAACGCTTTCAAGCCGACCGAGTACTGGACCATCGAGGCCGAGCTACAGCCCGCGCCGCAAGGGCAAAGCTTCGTCGCGCGCCTTATCGGCATAGACGGCGAACGCATCAGCGTCAAAGCCGGGGTCGATAAGGAAGGCAAGGAGGTGAGCGTCGCCTCCTCACTGCCGGACAAGAAGCTGACCGACGAGACCATCGCGCAGCTGAACCGCGCCCAGTGGAGCGTGCGTTCCGTGGAGCGCAAGGAGCGCCGCCGCAACTCCACCGCGCCCTTCATCACCAGCAAGCTGCAGCAGGATGCAGCGCGCCGCCTCGGCTTCAATGTGCGCCGCACAATGGGCGTGGCGCAGCGCCTCTATGAAGGCGTAGAGATCGGCAACGACGGCACCGTCGGCCTGATCACCTACATGCGTACTGATTCCACGCGCGTCTCGCCTGACGCCATCGCCGAAGCGCGCGATTACATCTCCACGAAGCTGGGCAAGCAGTATCTGCCCGAGTCGCCGATTGCCTACAAGACTAAGGGCGCCGCGCAGGACGCGCATGAAGCCATCCGCCCCACCAGCGTGCACTATGTGCCCGACGAAATTCGCCGCTACCTCTCTGAGGAGCAGTACAAACTCTACAAGCTCATCTGGCAGCGCTTCGTCGCCTCGCAGATGGTGGCCGCCGTCTTTGACCAGACCACGGTAGAGATCGCCGCCCAGGCCGACCGCACCTACGATTTCCGCGTCACCGGATCGGTGCTGAAGTTTGACGGCTTCCTCAAGCTCTACGAGGAATCCAAAGACAGCAAGGATGAAGACGACGCTGCGCTCAGCAATAAGCTGCCGGAGTTGAACGACGGGCAGGCGCTGGCCATGCAGACACTCCTGCCGGAGCAGAAGTTCACAGAGCCGCCGCCGCGTTACAACGAAGCCTCGCTGGTGAAGGAGCTGGAAGAGCGCGGCATTGGCCGTCCGTCTACCTACGCCTCCATCATCAACACCATCCAGGACCGCGATTATGTGAAGAAGATCGCGAAGAAGTTTGTGCCGACTGAGATTGGCGTGGTAGTCACGGAGCTTCTGGTCAAGAACTTCCCCTACATCTTCAAGCTCGCCTATACCGCGCAGCTTGAGGGCGAACTGGATGCGGTGGAAGAGGGTCGCGAGAAATGGACTGACCTGCTCAGCGCCTTCTACGACCACTTTGAAGATGAGCTGCACGTGGCCGAAGGCGCCATGGAAGACATCAAGCGCATGGAGCACGCCACGACCGAGATCTGCGACAAGTGCGGCGCGCCGCTCGTTCTGAAGTGGGGCAAGTTCGGCAGCTTCTACTCCTGTTCCAACTTCTCCAAGTCAAAACCCATCACCATCGCCGCCGGCCCGTGGAAGAAGAATTCAAAGACTGCGATCAAGAAGGTGACGACTGCATTCAATTTCCCCGTCACGGTGAAGACCATGACCGGCGACGTGACTAATTTTGAAAAAGAAGTCACCGATGTGAAGTCGATGACCGCCGCGATTGAAGAGGCGTTTCCGCGCGGCAAGAAAGTGATCGTCGAGCCGTTCAGCTGCGACTTCACCAAGGAGAACTTTGCCGCCAAGCCGGACCTGAGTTCGCCCGAAGCCGCGGATGCCGAGCAGGAAGAGGAGTTCTGCGACAACTGCGGCCGCCAGATGGTGCTGAAGA
>Ga0302276_10003612_pt1 | contig 13297 bp, 9 predicted proteins | sample III_Bog_N2_3_FD_198768 | JGI IMG/M metagenome (GOLD analysis project Ga0302276, IMG submission 198768) | Peat permafrost microbial communities from Stordalen Mire near Abisko, Sweden - III_Bog_N2_3 | ecosystem: Environmental > Terrestrial > Soil > Wetlands > Peat | place: Sweden: Abisko... | reverse complement strand
TCGTCTGGCGGCCCGCCCTGGCGCGAATCTCAAAACGGAGCTCCGTTCCTCCTCGCAAGCTCCCGGACACCCCGCGCAGTTACACTTTCAGTAGTGACCAGGGAAGATCCATTCGCGCCTAAGCCCGGCCTCAGCCCCCAACTCGGCCTTCGGTTCGACGAGCCGCGACCCACGCGCCGCATCTGGCCGGTGCGCGAACTGGTCGGCCAGGTCCGCGAACTCATCGAGCAGGAATACGGCGACGTCTGGGTCGAGGGCGAGATCTCCAACTACCGCCCCGCTCCCTCCGGCCACGTCTACTTCACGCTCAAGGACGCCGACGCCCAACTCCCCATAGTCCTCTTCCGCCGCCAGGCCATCCTGCTGCGATTCCGTCCCGAGGATGGTTTGCACGTGCTGGTGCGCGGCCGGGTCAGCGTCTACGAGCAGCGAGGACAGATGCAACTCGTGGCCGAGACGATGGAGCCTGTCGGCGCCGGCTCGCTCCAACTGGCCTTCGAGCAACTCAAGGCCCGTCTTAAGGCCGAGGGCCTCTTTGACGCGGAGCGCAAGCGGCCGCTGCCCGCCTTTCCCCGCACCGTGGGAATCGTCACCTCGCCCACCGGCGCTGTGATTCGCGATTTCCTGAATATCGTCGCCCGCCGCCACTCCGGCTTGAGCGTCCTCATCTGCCCGGTCAGCGTGCAGGGAGACTCCGCGCCTGCCGAGATAGAAGCCGCTCTCGAAGAACTGAACACCGGCGGACTTGTGGACGTGATTGTCCTCGCCCGCGGCGGAGGGTCGCTCGAAGACATGGCCGCCTTCAACAGCGAGCGCGTCGCCCGTGCGATTGCATCGAGCAGCCTCCCTGTCGTCTCCGCGGTAGGCCATGAGACCGACTTCACCATCGCCGACTTCGTAGCCGACCTGCGCGCGCCAACTCCATCCGCTGCCGCCGAACTGATTACCGAAGCCCAGCACAAGATCGCCGAACACCTCGCTACGCAAACGCATCGCCTGGAGCGCGCCGCCCGCTTCCAGTTGCTGCAAGCCCGCCAGCGTCTCACCCGCCTGCCCGTCAGCCGCGCCGAGGGCCGCATGGCCGCGCTCCTGCATCGGCTCGAACAGCACCGGGACGACCTCAGTTTCCGCATGGAGGCCGCCGTCAGCGCGCAACTCCGCCAGCACCAACGCAACGTCGCCGACCTCACCGCCGCCGTCCTGCGCCACGATCCGCGCCAAGGGCTTTCCCAGGCCCGCGAGCGCCTCGCCGCCTGCCGCACGCGCCTCGACCGCACACTGGAGCGCGCGCTCCATGCCTCCTCCGCCACCGTCAGCGCCCTCGATGCGCGGCTGCACTCGCTCTCGCCGCTGGCCGTTCTTGAGCGTGGCTATGCGCTGGTGCTCGATGCCGGGGGCAGCCTCATCCGCTCGGCCAATCAAATTGCCCCCGGCGATCAGCTCACCACCCGCCTCTCCGACGGCGCCTTCGCCAGCCGCGTCGAATCCACTCAAACCGCCGCCGCAAGTTCTGGCCAAAATCAAACGAAGGGAAGACCGGGATCGCCGCGAAAGTAGGCTAACTCGCTAACTTGCTAACCCGCGAAGCGGGACTAACTTGCTGCTTTTTCTGAAATCGATTCCTTTAACCCGCGCTTCACGACGTGAGACTATGACCACAACCAACGCACGCACGCTCTTCGGTACCGACGGCATTCGCGCCGTCGCGGGAAAATTTCCGCTCGATGCAAACACGATCTTCGCCTGTGGCCTGGCGCTGGGTCACTCCCTGCGCAAGACGGCTGCAGAGCCCAAAGTCATCTTCGGCCGGGATACGCGCGAGTCCAGCCCGTGGATCGCCGCCACTCTCGCTGCCGGTTTGCGCGAGACCGGAACCCGCGTCGAAAGCGCGGGCGTCATCACCACTCCTGCCGTCGCCTTCCTGGCACGGACACATGGATTTCAGGCCGGCGTGGTCATCTCTGCCTCGCACAATCCTTGGGCTGACAACGGCATCAAGCTCTTCGGCGGCGACGGATTCAAGCTCGCCGACGCGGTCGAATTGGCCATGGAGGACGAAATCCTCCATCACGCTTCACAGGGCGACGCTCCCGATCCGGCCACTCTGCCCGCTGTCGAGGACAACGTGGCGTTGCAGCAGGACTACATCCAATTCCTCATCGACTGCGTGCCCAGCCTCTCGCTGGCCGGCCTGCGCATCGTAGCCGACTGCGCCAACGGCGCGGCAGCGGCAGTGGCCCCAGAGCTTTTTCGCCGCCTGGGCGGAAGCAACGTTGAGCTGCTCAATATCGCTCCCGACGGCCGCAATATCAACTTGAACTGCGGCGCGCTGCACCCCACCAATGTCGCTACCGAGGTCAAATTGCGCGGAGCGGACCTCGGCCTGACTTTCGACGGCGACGCCGACCGCTGCATGTTGTCCGGCTCGAGGAACAACGTCATCAACGGCGATGCGATTCTGCTTGTGGTCGCGCGCGATCTGAAGGCTCGCGGCCTGTTGACCGGAGATTTGGTCGTCGCCACCACCATGTCCAACATGGGTCTTGAAGCGGCCCTCAAGCGCAGCGGAATTCGCATGTTGCGCGCGCCGGTCGGCGACCGCTACGTCCTCGAAGAGATGCTCAAACAAAACGCTGCGCTGGGCGGCGAGCAGTCCGGCCACATCCTGCTGCCGCATCTCGCCACCACCGGCGACGGCCTGCTCACATCGCTGGTCGTGCTCGATCTCATCGCCCGCAGCGGCAAGAGCATTGAAGAGCTGACTGCGGATCTGAAGGTCTTTCCGCAGGTCATCGTCAACGTGAAGGTGCGAGAGCGCAAACCGCTCCAATCGATTCCCGCCGTAGCAGCCGCCATCCGCGCCGCCGAAAAACAACTGAAGGATTCAGGCCGCGTGGTCATCCGCTACAGCGGCACCGAAGCCCTGGCAAGAGTCATGATCGAAGCTGAAAGCGAAGAGGCGATGCGGCGCCACGCCGGTGCTATCGCCGATGCGATCCGCGTTGAGCTTGGCGCATAAGTGCGGAACTGGACTTACCTCATATCCCGCCAATTTGTCCCTGACTTCAGGTCGGCAATCAATGGCACATTGAGTTTCACCACGCCCTCCATCTCAGTCCGCACCAGCCCTTCGACCTCGGCGGTCTCCTCCGCGGGAACCTCAAAGAGCAGCTCGTCATGCACCTGCAAAACCATGCGCGTCTTCAGCCCACGCTCGGCGAGCTTGCGGTCGATCGAGATCATGGCCAGCTTGATGAGGTCGGCGGCGGTGCCTTGCAGCGGCGTGTTGACGGCAGTGCGCTCGGCGAAGCCGCGTTGATTCGGGTTGCGGCTCTCGATGTCCGGAATGGGCCGCACACGGCCGAAGAGCGTGCGTACCGAGCCTGTCTTGCGCGTGGCTTCCAGAGTTCGTTCAATAAACGCATGAACGCCCGCGTAACGCGCAAAGTAGCGCTCGATATAGGCGCGCGCCTCCTGCTGAGGAATCCCCAACTGCGCGGCCAGTCCGAAGGGCGAGATGCCGTAGACTATGCCAAAATTCACGGCCTTGGCGCGGTTGCGCGTCTGCTTGTCCATCTCGGCGGCCGGCACGCCAAAGACTTCACTGGCAGTCAGCGTGTGAATGTCTTCATTGTTCTGGTAGGCGCGCGTCAGCAGCGGATCGCCGCTGAAGTGGGCCAGCAGGCGCAGCTCGATCTGCGAATAATCCGCCGAGAGCAGTTGCGTTCCCGGCGCGGCGGTGAAGGCGGCGCGAATCTCGCGTCCCAGTTCGGTGCGCGTGGGAATGTTCTGCAGATTCGGATTGATCGAAGAAAGCCGCCCGGTGGCCACAGCCGCGGCCTGAAATGTTGTGTGCACGCGCGATTCCGCATCGGCCAGCAAAGGCAATGCATCTATATAAGTCGATTTTAACTTCGATAAATGGCGGAATTCCAAAACCAGACGGGGAACTTCGTGCTTCTCAGCCAGGAATTCGAGCACATCCTGCGCGGTCGAGACGGCCTTTCCCTTGCCGCGGCTGGCCGGCGCGGGCAGACCCAAATGAGTAAAGAGCACCTCGCCGAGTTGTTTCGGCGAGTTGATATTGAATCGCCGTCCCGCCAGCTCAAAGATCCGCTCTCCCACCCGCTCCAACTCCACGGCGAAGCGTTTGGAAAGTCCGTCGAGCACTCCCAGATCGATGCGCACGCCGGCCTGTTCCATGCGGAAAAGAACCGGCGCAAGCGGCAAATCGATATCCGCATAGACGCGCTCGACGCCGGCCTTTTCCACCTCAGCCTTCAGCGCGGGAACCAGCGCATGAATCGCCGCCGCGCCCGCCTCCAGGGTGGACGGCGCGGGCTGCGAGTTACGCGCGGCCACATCGGCCAGCGATTGCGTGGCGTGCGTGGGATTGAGCGCGTACGAAAGCAGCATCGTATCATCCACCGGGCCGCTCAAGGCCACGCCCTGCGCGGCAAGCAGATGGAGAGCAGATTTCCAATCATGCGTCTGCTTGGAGACGGCTGCGTCTTCGAGCAACGTGTGCAGTTCCGCCGTGAGCGACAGGCGCAGCGCAATCGCCGGCTCCGCGCAGGCACCCACATAAAAGCTGGCCTGCTTGTCGGCTGCTTCGGCCACATCGAGCAGCGACATTGACTGCTGCGCTTCGTCTTCACTCTCCTGCGCCGCGGGCGCGGCCAAATCGAGCGCGAAGGCGAACCCCATAGACCGCGCAACTGCGTAGAACGCGGCGGCCTGTTCTTTTGTTGGCTCGTCGATGAGTTGGACCACAGGCGCAGTTTCAGAGGGCGCCAGATCGCGCAGCATCGAAGTGAATTCAAGTTCGGTGAATAGCTCGCGGCAGGCTTCGAGATCGGGCGTCTGCGTTTCCATCGCGGAGAGATCAAGCTCCAGCGGGACGTGACTGTCGATGGTGACCAACTCCTTCGACAGCAGAACCGCGTCGCGATTCTGCTCCAGCGACTCGCGATAGCTCTTGCGCTTGACCTCGCCGGCGCGATCAAGCACCGCTTCAACGCTCCCAAATTCGAGAATCAACTCCACGCTGCCCTTGTCGCCGATCCCCGGCGCGCCGGGAATGTTATCGACCGAATCGCCGCGCAGGGCCATCACATCAACAACCTTCTCCGGCGGCACGCCGAGCGTTTCGGTCACTTTGGCGGGATCCAGAATCAGATTGTCCTTCTGCGGGTTGAGAATCTTCACCGTGGGCGTGACGAGCTGCATCATGTCCTTGTCGCCACTGACGATGAAGACCTCATGCTGCTGCTCGGCGGCCTCGCGGGCGAGAGTTCCAATCACGTCGTCGGCCTCGAAGCCCACGGCCTCCAGGATGGGAATCCGCAGAGCTTCGAGGGCGCGGCGAATGTAAGGAATCTGGCGGCGTAAGTCTTCTGGCATGGCGGCGCGATTGGCCTTGTAGCCCTCGTAGCTCACCTCGTCGAAGCTCTGCGTCTTCGCGTTCCACTTGCGCAGCGGCTTCATCGCGCGCGCTCGCTCGTCGCGGAAGACCTCGCCGCTGACGTCGAAGACCGCGGCAAAGTAGCGCGGCTCGAAATCCTGGCGCAGCTTCTTGATCATATTCACGAAGACAAAGATGGCCGCCGTGGGAAGCCCCGAGCGCGTACTCATGGGCCGCGAGCGCTGCATCGCGTGGTAGGCGCGAAAGATGAACGACATGGTGTCGAGCAGAAAGACGGGCGGCTTGGCTTGGTCGGTCACGCTACAGAGTGTATCAGTGGACAGTGAACAGTGGACAGGGATTAGGGAACAGCTATTTCCATCCTGGGCGCAGAAAACATAGACGCGGCGAAGGCTTGCCCAGAGAGCGCAGGCAATCGCATGAACGGAATTGTAAAGACTGGGTACGGCTCCTCCCGGAGGGAGGAGACGAGAATAGCCCAGGGTGAAACCCTGGGAGAGCATTAAACCCAAAAATCCCCGCCCCGGAGGGGCGGTGTGAAGCGCGCACCTTTTACGCGTCAGGCAACGAACATGCAATCCCCATAGCTGAAGAAGCGGTACTTTTCGTTGACTGCGTGCCGATAGGCGGCCAGGACAGGCTCGCTTCCCGCAAAGGCGCTCACCAGCATGAGCAGGCTCGATTGGGGCAAATGAAAGTTGGTGAGCAGCGCGCTGATCAGGCGGAATCGGAAGCCGGGAGAGATGAAGATCCCCGTCTCGCCGGAGTGCGGCTGGAGCGGGCTGCCGGCGGCCTGGAGCGCGCAGTGTTCCAGCGTGCGGACGACAGTTGTTCCTACGGCGACAATGCGCCGGCCCTCGGCAACCGCGCGATTGATGGCCTCCGCCGCAGCGGCAGAGAGCGTGTAGCGCTCGCGGTGCAGGCGAACCTCCTCCACGCGCTCCACGCGCAGCGGCGCAAAGGTGCCGAGGCCCACGTGCAGAGTGACGCGTGCAATCTCGACGCCGCGGGCGCTGAGCGCCGAGAGGATTTGCGGCGTGAAGTGCAGTCCGGCGGTTGGCGCGGCCACCGAGCCTCGTTCGCGCGAGAAGACCGTCTGGTAGCGCTCGCGATCCGCCTGGGCATCTTCTCGCCGGATGTAGGGCGGCAGCGGCGTGTGTCCGATGCGGTCGAGAACAGCGAAGAAATCGTCGACCGGCTTGAAGCGCAGCAGCCGCTCGCCGAACTGGCCTCGCTCCAGCACCTCGGCTTCAAGTTCGATTGCGCCCGAGCGTGACGGAAAAACGAGGATCTCGCCGATGGCCACCTTTCTGCCCGGCCTGACGAGGGCACGCCAGAGATTCTCGCCGGATTGTAGAGGTTGAAGGTTCGTAGTTTCCCAGGCCCCAGAATCGGGACCCTTCGACAGGCTCAGGGCAGGCTCTGGGGCACCGGGCAATTGTTGAACAACCGCCTCGGTGAGCATCACTTCGATCTCTCCGGTAGGCTTCTCCCGCTCGCGGCGCAGCGTGCGCCGCGCATAGAGGCGTGCCGGAATCACTCGACTATCGTTCAGAACCAGAAGGTCGCCGGGATTCAACAGCGAGGGAAACTCGGCGAATCTTGCCTCGCGCAAAGCCCCGGTAGCGCGGTTCAAGACCAGCATCCGGCTCTGTCCCCGCTCGGCAGGGGGCTCTTGCGCGATCAACTCAGCCGGCAGATCGAAGTCGAAGTCGGCAACGAGCAAGCCGCTCATGCGTGCGCCTTCTTGAAGTAGTCGAGCGCCCGCAGCCGCGCGCGTTCGATGGCCTCATTCAGTTCTTTGCGCTTGGGTTCAAATTCTTCCGGCGGAAGATCGGCGGGAACGCGCGTCCACTGCGCCCAACTGACGCAGATGCGCGTGAAGGGCTTGGGCACCAGAAAGCGATCCCAGGAAGAGATGGTCCAGGCGCGCTCCGGCAAAAGATAGAAAGCGCCGATAGGTGCGCCGGTCATCTGCGACAGCTTGATGGGCCCCATCTTGGTTTGGTAGATGGGTCCGCGCGGGCCATCGGCGGTGAAGATGGCGGTGCGGCCGGTTTCGATGACGTTTGCCAGGCCGAGAAGCCCCTCGCGCGCGCCCCGCGAGCTGGAACCGCGCACGGCATCGAAGCCAAACAGTTTGAGAATGCGGGTGATTAATTCGCCGTCAAAGCTCTGGCTGATGAGGATGACCGCATGGGATTTGCGGAAATAGACCGTGCAGGGCAGCACGCACTGATGCCAGAAGCAGTAAATCTCCGGCCCTGGCTTCTCTCCGAAGAGGACGGGCGTAACGCCCTCCACCGCGATGACTTCAAAGCGCCAGGTGAGGCTGACGATCCTTAGCATTGCCCATACCACGCGCGGAACCACGGCCAGCACAATGCGCTGACCCAGCGTGAATCTGGGTTTGTCTTCGGCGGTCACTCTTTCGATTCTAGCGGAGGCAGCGGAGTTGGCGGTGTTAGCTGCTGGTTGGTCAATGCGCCTGCAGAGCGCCAACATGCTCCGGGCTAACACCGCTAACTCTGCTCTCTCCGCTTCTCAGGAGTACCGCAGCCAGCGCACGATCTCAGGCAGCGTGGCCCGCTTGCCATACATCAGAATACCCACGCGATAGAGGCGCGAGGAGAACCAGAGCATACCCCAAATCGTGAACACGAGCAGAATGATCGACAGGGCAATCTGCCAGAACGGAACCACGGCCATCCCCATGCGCGAGATCATCGTATAGGGCGAGGTAAGCGGAAAGAGCGTTGCCGCAACGCTCCAGGCGGAGTTGGGGTCGTTGATCATCACCGGAAGAAAGCCCATGGCAGTATAAAGCGGAACAATAGCCACAAACATGAACTTCTGCAAGTCCTGCGCGGTTTCGCACGTAGCCGCGAGGCCGGAAAAGATGGCGCTGAAGAGAGCGAATCCCAGCACAAAATAGATGGGGAAGAAGATGCCCTCGGCCCAGGAGAAGTGAATGGCGATGTCGCCGGTGAGCAGCGAGGCGGCTAGCGCGGTGCCCATGAAGACCGTGGCCCCCGCGACCCAGATGGCGATCTGCGTAATGCCGACGCCGCCCACGCCCAGCAGCTTGCCGGCCAGAAGATCGCCGGGTTTGGCCACGGCCAGCATCACCTCAAAGATGCGCGAGGTCTTCTCTTCGATGATCGCCCGGGCCATATCCAAACCGTAAAGCATGATGGGAATGGAGAGCATGATCAGCATGAGAGTCGCTTTGATGACGGTCGCGCTTCCGTTGCTCTTGCCGATCTTTCCGTTCTCATCCAGTCGCAATGCCTCGATGGAAACCCTGGCGAGCATCGCGTCGGCCTCGGCCTGGCTCATGCCGCTGGCGATCATGCGCTCATTGATCACGCCGCGATTCAAGGCGTTCTGCAGGCTGCCGTAGGCGGAGACATCGGCGACGGAGAGCGAGGTGATGGTGGCCGTGATCTTGTTCGGATCGGAGGTGTCGATGGCCAGAACGCCGTCGATTGCCTTGGCGCGCACCTGCCGTTGCAATTCGTCGCGCTGCTCGCTGCTGGCCGGCGCGGTTACATCCACTTTGTATTGAGCCCACTTGTCGTCGAGCATCTGCTGGCGCACCTGGCCGGCGAGAGCGGCGTCATCGGCCACGATGGCGATGTGCCTTCCGGCATTGGCTTTGTGGTCCAGGTAGTAGCTGAAGGTCAGCAGTGCGGCAATCACGAGGGGCAGGGCAATGGTGGAAATCTTGAAGGCGCGGCCCCTGATCTGCTCCAGATACTCGCGCTTGGCGATGAGGAGAATGTTACGCATTGGCCTTGCCTCCCACTGTCTCGATGAAGATATCTTCGAGCGATGGCTCGACCAGCTCGAAGCGGTAGATGGTCGCCGCGGCCGCGGCTTCGTTCAGCAGCTTCTGCGCGTTGCCGTGCGGCTTCAGCTTGATCTCGGCGTGGCCGGAGAAGTTCTTCGCCTCCGCGATTTCTGTGCTTTCTAGAAAAGCCGGGCTGCCCTCGAACTCGACAATCACACGATTGCGCTCGTAGCTCGCCTTGATCTGGCGCAGATTGCCGGCCAGAACGGCCTCACCGTGGTCGATCAGGCAGATCGAATCGCAGAGCTTCTCCACCTGGTCCATTCGATGGGTGGAAAAGAGAATCGCCTTGCCCTGCTCCTTGAGTTCCAGCAGCGTCCGCTCCACCAGCGCCGCGTTTACCGGGTCGAGGCCGGAGAATGGTTCGTCCATCACGATCAGTCCCGGCTCGTGCAGCAGCGTCGCAATGAACTGGATCTTCTGCTGCATCCCCTTGGAGAGCTCTTCGGTCTTCTTCCCAAGCGCCTCGGCGATCTCCATGCGCCTCGCCCAGTCGCCCGCCCGTTTTTCTGCTTCGTGAGGGGTCAGTCCGTGCAGGCAGCCGAAGAAGACGAGCTGGTCGATGACTTTCATCTTTTTGTAGAGGCCGCGCTCCTCGGGCAGGTAGCCCACCCGCTCCAGGCTGCCGCGCTCGAAGGGCCTGTCAAAAAGGCTCACCTGGCCCGAGTCTGGCATGGTGATGCCCATCATCATGCGAATGGAGCTGGTTTTGCCCGCCCCGTTTGGCCCCAGCAGGCCGAACATCTGGCCCGCCTCAATGGATAGACTCAGGTTGCTGACGGCAACCTTGTTTTCATAGGCCTTGGTCACTCCCGCGAGTTCGACAACTGGCATGGAATCTCCCGGTGCTGATTCTATAGTGAGGTTTCAGGCAAACCCTTGGGGAAGCCTCAAGAGAAGTGTAGCAAGGCTCCCATCGTGCCTGGGACAGGCCAGTCTTTGGCTGAGCGTGGGGGAACTCCCCAATCTGTCACGCCATCCCGGCCACTTAAATAGGAGGGCAACGCCTAACACGCGCAAAGTGTGGCCAAAATGCCACAGGACGGGGATAGACTTTCCCGTCTAATCTACCTCTGTGCTTGGATTCGCGCACGGAAGAGGGAGTTTCTGGCTAATCCCGCCCACCTGGAACAGACGATAGCCGCGCCGCTGCAATTTATCGGAGTGGGACTGCACTCCGGGGCGCCCGTTACCATGCGCCTGCTGCCTGCGGCCGCCGGCTCGGGCATCGTCTTCCGCCGCACCGATCTGGACAACTTTGAGATTCCCGCCATTGCCCGGTTCGTCGCCAAAGTCAGCTATGCCACCAGCCTGATGCGCCAGGGTGTGCTCATTCAGACCACCGAGCATCTGCTCTCGGCACTGATCGGCATGGGAGTGGACAATGTGATTGCTGAGCTGGACAACCTGGAGTTGCCCATCCTGGACGGCAGCGCGCTGCCCTATGTCGAGGCCTTCCTGAGCGTGGGTATCCGCACCCAGCGCCGCCGCCGCGAAACCGTCCGCATACTGCGCCCGGTCGAGGTGCGCGAGGGCAACAAGTTCATCGGCGTCTATCCTGGTTCGGGCTATCGAATCCTCTACACCATCGACTTTCCCGCACCCGTCGGCCGGCAGGCTGCCTGCATCGACCTGGCCGCCGAGACCTATGGCACCTTCATCGGCGCGGCGCGCACCTTTGGCTATAAGGACCAGGAGCAGAAGATGCGCGACATGGGCCTGATCCGCGGGGCGAGCGCGGAGAACATCATCGTCCTGGGGCCAAAGGGACCGGAAAACGGCGCGCTGCGCTTTGACGACGAGTATGTGCGCCACAAGGTTCTTGACCTCATCGGCGACCTGGCCCTGGCCGGGCGGCGCATCGAGGGCCACGTCGTGGCCGAGCGCGCCGGGCACGCCATGCACACCGCGCTGGTTTCGCGGCTGCTCAAGGACCGCTCCGCCTGGGAGCTGGCCCACGTCCCAGTGGCTACCGAGGCGGCCGCGGAGATGGAGCCGGTTGGCGCGGGCGCCGAGGTTGGCAGCCCGGCCCTCATGGGCGCTTGAGGCTGAGGCGGCCGGCGAAAGACCCTCACAGCTTCGCAAGGATCGCGCCGGTTTGGACGGCTGGAAAAAGTAAGACTGACCCCACTTCAATTCTTCGGTCAGCGGGGAGTCGAGGAGGATCGCTCTCAGTCCTCCTGCTACTTTTTGGCTTTTCGTAAAAAAGCATCGACCTTGGGATTTATCCGGGATCTCCTTGTTTGGCGCGGCTACGCGGGGATTCTGTCGTTCCCGAGAAAGATTGCCAAGCCAAAAGAGCGGGGTTTCGCGGGCTCCCAACGACAGTGAAAAGTTGTCAGTTGTCAGTGATCAGTTTGGGAGGATCGAAGGTGGGCCACCCGCCGTCCGGCGGTTTCACGAAATGTGCCCTATTTCGAGGAAATTCCGGAAAAACGTGAGCCGCAAGTCAAACGGAATCAAGGTGTTGCCTGTACAAAAGCGAACAGAGGGAGAATGGACCTCGCGGAAATTTGGGTTCAAATGGCAGGGGACAAGGAACAGGGATCAGGGAACAGGGGTCAGGAATGGCCCGCGGCTCTGGTCTTTGTTCATACTTCTATTGTCCGCTCCGGGAGGGAAATGATCTGCAAACGGGATGAGAAATCTTTCTTGCCAGTTGTCCGACTAGCGTTCGCGGTCTCCCATGGCCCCATAATCGGGAGATGGGGCACCCGGCGGAAATTGAAAAACGGGCAGTTGAGGTTCGTGGTCTCACAACGACAGTGGTCAGTGAACAGTGGTCAGTTCGCCGGCTCTGGGTTCGTGGTCTCCCAGGTCTGAAAATCCAGACCTGGGACACCCGCCCTCTGTTTTGTATCGTAGAATGATTCGGCATACAATTATTTCAGTCGGCCATCTGAGTAAAGTTGGCCTGTGCGGAAGGGCGGATTGCAAGATGATTTTGAGTGCTGAGGCATTGTCGCCGGCGCAAAAACTTGCGATCGAACAGATTCTGGGCCGGCAGATACTGGAGGCCGAAGCCATCAGCCTTCGCGCGTTCGCTCCGCCGGCGGTTTCTATGCCCGAGCGGCAGGCCGCCGCGGAGAAGCTGCGCAGGTTCCTTGAGAAGAGCGAACATCCACGCGCCGGGGTCTCCGATGAGGAGTGCGAGGCCGCGCTGCTTGAAGCCCTTCGCAGCGAGCGCCCGACTTACGCGCGGATGCCGTGAGAATCGTCCTCGATAGCAATATTCTTGTGCGGGCCTTTGTGAGTTCTCACGGACTTGCGCGCGATCTGTTGCTGGCGATAAACGTTTGAAGATGACTCAGGCGCGATTTTCACAGATCTTCGGATTCAGCCTCGACGCGGTCAAGCATTGGGAGGGCGGGCGCCGGACTCCGGAATCCTCGGCGCGGGCCTTCTTCACGGTGATCGCCCGAAATCCGCAAGCTGTCATCAAGGCCTTGCATCCGCAAACCTCACGATAGGCGCCGACATCCGCGGTGGTCCTGATCTCAAGGGCGGGACGTGGGCCGCTTGCCTCGTCTCATTTCTAATACCCTCGAATTCGAGGGTATTGAAGACGGGGGTGTTGATCCCGATCAATCGATTACGAAAAGCGGCGGATCGGGGTTGGTGGTACCCACATCTCAAGTTCGAGATATGGGCCAACCGCGGGTCAGGCAATCTTTCGCTCTTCGAGGGGAGTGGTGGAGAGGCGGAGGCCCAAGGAGCGGACGACCCGGAGAATGGTGTTGAACTCGGGATTACCATCCGGACTCAGGGCGCGGTAGAGGCTCTCACGCGAGAGGCCGGACTCGCGCGCTATCTCACTCATGCCGCGAGCGCGGGCCACGACTCCGAGCGCGTCGGCGATGAAGGCCGGGTCTTCGGTGGCCAGCGCCTCGCTCATGTAGGCGGCAAGGGATTCAGAGTCGTCCAGATACGCGGCCGGATCGAATGGTTGGGTCTTCAGGGTGCTCATAATGTCTCCTTCGCCAGTTTCTTCGCGCCGGCGATGTCGCGATCCTGTGTGC
>Ga0302276_10003596_pt1 | contig 13319 bp, 15 predicted proteins | sample III_Bog_N2_3_FD_198768 | JGI IMG/M metagenome (GOLD analysis project Ga0302276, IMG submission 198768) | Peat permafrost microbial communities from Stordalen Mire near Abisko, Sweden - III_Bog_N2_3 | ecosystem: Environmental > Terrestrial > Soil > Wetlands > Peat | place: Sweden: Abisko... | reverse complement strand
CCCGATTTACGTGCGGGTGGTGCGAACGCCCGTGCTCGCCTTGCGAGAGTCGGACTTCGTGCGTGCGGGTCGCGTCCTGGGCTATTCACGATTCCGGCTCCTGTGGCGACACATCTTGCCCAACGTGGCCGGCGTGATCGCGGTGCAGACCAGTCTCACCCTCGCCTGGGCCATCCTGGCCGAGGCGGGGCTCAGCTACCTCGGACTCGGACCACCCCCGCCGATCCTGTCGCTCGGAGACATGGTGAACAACGCCAGCGCGACGGCGGGAGTGGCGTGGTGGACGCTGGCCGGGCCCTCCCTGGCCATCGTGTTCGCGGTGATCGGTTTCAACTTCTTGGGCGACGGTTTACGCGACGCCTCGGACCCACGGACAAGGACGCGTTGATCAATGAACGTCATCGGCATGATCTCGGGAACCTCGTATGACGCCATCGAAGCGGTGGCCCTGGAGTTCTCCTTGCGCGACCGGACCGTGCACGCCGTGCTGCGCGAGCACCGCTCGGTGCCCTACGACGATGAACTGCGCGCGCGCGTGGCCGCACTATTGCCACCGAACACCACCACCATCGACGAGGTGTGCCGGCTCGACACCTTGATTGGTCAGGCTTTCGCCGAGGTGGCCGCCGATTTGTCGCGCGAGTGCTTCTGGGGCGCGGTCGACGTGGTGTGCTCGCACGGCCAAACGGTCTATCACTGGGTGCATGACGGACACGCGTTCGGGACGCTGCAGATCGGCCAAGGTGCGTGGATCGCGGAGGCCACGGGGGCCACGGTCGTCGCGGACGTTCGTAGTCGCGACGTCGCGGCGCACGGTCATGGGGCGCCGCTGGCGAGTCTCTTGGACGTCCTGTTGCTCGGTCGACGTCCCGACGTGGTTCGCGGCGCACTGAATCTCGGCGGCATCTCCAACATCACGGTCGTGGGACCGGACCGCGAACCATTGGCCTACGACATCGGACCGGCGAACGCGTTGATGGACGCCGCGATCACTTGGCTGAGCGAGGGTGCTGAGACGTTCGACCGCGACGGGGCCCACGCCTCTCGTGGGCGGGTGGACGACGATCTGCTCGAGGAACTACTCGCGGAGCCCTACTACGACGCTCCCGCTCCCAAGTCGACCGGCAAGGAGCTGTTCCACGTGGACTACCTACGAGACCACGTGGAGGGACGAGAGATTTCACGTGACGACCTGCTGGCCACGCTGTGTGAACTCACCGCTCGCACGGTGGCGCGGGCGGTTCACTCCCAGGGCGTCGTCGATCTCTTCGTATCGGGCGGCGGCACGAGAAATCCGACGCTGATGGTGGCGTTGGCCGAGCAGTTGTCGCACCCCGCGGTGTCGATCTCGTTGATCGACGACTTCGGGGTGCCCGAAGCGGCCAAAGAGGCTGCGCTATTCGCGCTCATCGGCTTCTTGAGCGTGCAAGGCCTGGAAGGGACCATTGCGTCGTGCACGGGCGCACAACACGCCGTGGTGCTCGGTGCCATCACGCCCGGCCGCCAGGCGATCACGTCGCTCGACGCGGGTTCGTCACCCACCAGACTCGTCTTCGAGACCGCTGTGGCCGGAGCGTCCTCGTGAGCGACGCGCTCCTCGAGATCCGCGACCTGCACATCGGCATCGCGCGTCGTCACGGTGACGATGAGATTGTGCGGGGCGTGAACATCTCGGTCGCGCCGGGAGAGAAGCTCGGCATCGTCGGTGAGAGCGGGTCGGGCAAGACCCTGACGATGCTCGCGGTCTTGCGGCTTCTGGCCTCACCGCCCCTGAGCGTGCTGCGTGGCGAGATTCTGCTCGACGGCGAGGACCTCGCCCACGTCGACGATAAGCGCCTACGCGAGGTCCGCGGCGGCGAGATCGCAATGGTCTACCAGGACCCGATGAGTTCGCTCAATCCACTGGTCCGTGTGGGACGCCAGATTGAAGAGACACTGCGCTCACACGGCGCCGCCTCGGAGTCGGCACAGGCGCGAACCCGCGAGGTGCTGCGCCAGGTGGGACTGGCCGATCCCGAGCGCGTGCGGTTGTCCTATCCCCACCAGCTCTCTGGCGGCATGATCCAGCGCGTCATGATCGCGATGGCCCTGGCCACGTCGCCGCGAGTTTTGATCGCTGACGAGCCCACCACCGCGCTCGACGTCACCATCCAACGTCAGATCCTCGAGCTAGTGACGTCCCTGCAGGCCACGACGGGGATGGCGGTGCTGTGGGTGACGCACGACTTGGGCGTGGTCGCGAGCCTCGTCGACAACGTGGCGGTGATGTACGCCGGCCGCGTCGTCGAGAAGGCGACCACCTCGCAACTCTTTCGTCGACCCACCCACCCCTACACCAAGGCACTACTGCAGTCGCTGCCGGGTCTGGGCAGCGCCCATCGTTCGCCGCTGCACCAGATCGGTGGTACGCCACCAGACCCCACTCGCCTGGGCGCCGGCTGTCCCTTCCGGGTGCGATGTCCCTACGCTGAGGAAAAGTGCGCGCAGGCCGAGCCCGAACTGATCGACCGGGGCGAGGGCAGCCTCGCCGCGTGCTGGAAGGACCCGTCGCAATGGTAGACCTGGCTCTGAGCGCGTCACACCTGACCAAGGTCTACGGCGGCCAACGCGGCGAGACGAGGGTGAACGCCCTCAACGACGTCTCGCTCGACCTCGAGCGCGGCACGACCTTCGGCATCGTCGGCGAGAGCGGTTGTGGCAAGTCGACGTTGGCGCGACTGTTGGTGGGTCTCGAGGCACCCACCTCGGGTGAGTTGCGTATAGACGGCGAGACCATTGTCACCTCCGAGCGCAGTGCGTCACGCCAACTGGCGCGCAAGATCCAACTCGTCTTCCAGGACCCGTTCTCTTCGCTGGACCCGCGAATGACGGTGGAGAAGGCCCTGCTCGAGGTTCTCAAGGTCCACGCACTACACGCCGACACGAGGGCCGAACGGGTCGCCGAACTGCTCTCGATGGTCGGACTCACCCCCCGCTTCGCCGCTCGATACCCCCACGAGCTCTCGGGTGGCCAAGCCCAGCGCGTGGCCATCGCGCGCGCCCTGGCGATCGAACCTGAGATCCTGGTGCTCGACGAGCCGACCTCGGCGCTCGACGTTTCGGTGCGCGCTGAGATCATCAACCTCCTGGTGCGCATCCAAGACGAGCTCAAGCTGACGTACCTGTTCATCAGCCACGACCTGTCGATGGTGCGTCACATCAGCGAGGACATCGCGGTGATGTACCTGGGAAAGGTCGTGGAGAAGGGGCGCTACGACCAGGTCTTCGTGACGCCGCTACACCCGTACACCCAGGCCCTCGAAGACGCCATCCCCTTGCCGGACCCCGAGCACGAAAGGTCGCGTCAGAGCGCGGGCGTCTCGATGCACGTGCAAGTCGAACAGGTCGCCCAGGGCTGTCCCTACGCACCACGCTGTGCGCTGGTGCAACAACGCTGTCGCGATGCGGCGCCGGTACTGAGCGAGAAGTCCGATGGTCACCTCGTGTCGTGCTTCGTCGCGATGGATGCCACGCCCTAGCGAGTGGGCGCAGTGACGGATCTGGTGGTCAGCGCGCGTGTGCGGTGCACGCCGTGAGTTTCGCGACGTTCTCCACGTTGGTCGGATGGTTGGCGGTGGTTCTGGGCACGCTGGCCGCGCGCGCCCAGTACGCGCGACTGCGACGCCACGGTATCGAGGGCGTGTCGCTCGCCACGTGGGCTCTGCTGACCCTCCTCTCGGTCTTTTGGACCGTCTACGGCGTGTCGCAGCACTCGTGGCAACTCGCCATCGCGAGTGCGGTCACGTTGCCACTGCAGTTGTCAATCCTGCGACGCCTCGAACCCTGGTCGAAGAAGCGGGTCCTCGTGCTCGCCCTGGGATTGGTCGTGGTGAGTTGCCTTGGACCAGGGTTGGCGTGGGGCTGGTCGGGTGCTGTCGTAGGGGCAGGTGTGGCCGGGATACTCACCCGCGCTCCCCAGATGGTCGCTCTGCTACGCACTCACCACGCGACCGGGGTCTCGGCGAGTTCGTGGACCTGGGCGGTCGGGGTGAGCGCGCTGTGGGTCATCTATTACGCGGGTGCGCACCTGTGGGCCGTGCTAGTGGTCACCGCCGTCGCGGGCTCCGCGAGCCTCGCGGTCGCTGTGCTCACGGGTTGGCGCGCTCGCCTGATGAGAGGAGCGCCTTCGTTGTAGTGACGTCTCCGTGGCGTGTGCGGTGATGCGAGAAGTCGGACGCGACCGTGACGTCGTTTCCTATATTGGGAGAGAGCCAGTCCCATCGGTTCGTCGAGTGCCGAGAGAGGGGGTGCGTGGACCATGGTTGCGAAAGACGGTGACGACGTTCGCGTGAGCGAACCCAAAACCAGTGCGGTGGGTATCCCCGGTGTCCGACACGCGATGAAGTACGCCCTCGAGGAGATGGGAGTGCGACGCAGCGCGACCACACTTCTCTCAATCAACCAGGTCGCGGGCTTCGACTGCCCAGGCTGCGCGTGGCCCGATCCGCGCCCCAGTGAGCGCAGTCACGCCGAATTCTGTGAGAACGGAGCCAAGGCCGCCGCGTGGGAGGCCACGCGGTCGCGCGCCGACCGCGATTTCTTCGCCACGCATTCAGTGAGCGAGTTGCGTGCCCTCGACAATCACGATCTCGAACACTTTGGCCGGTTGACCGAGCCGATGTATCTGGCGCCCGGTGCCGAGCACTACGTGCCCATCGAGTGGTCGGACGCTCTGCGTCTGGTCGCCGATCGGCTGGGCGCCATGTCGTCACCGCATCGCGCCGCCTTCTACACCAGCGGCCGTGCCAGCAACGAGGCGGCGTTCATCTATCAGCTCCTCGTGCGACGTCTGGGGACGAACAACCTGCCCGACTGCTCCAATATGTGCCACGAGTCGAGTGGCGCGGCGCTGAACGAAACCATCGGCGTAGGTAAGGGCGTGGTGAGCCTCGAGGACATCACCGACCACGCCGACTTGATTGTGATCGTCGGGCAGAATCCCGGCACCAACCATCCGAGGATGCTCTCGGCCCTCGAGACCGCCAAGCGGCGCGGGTCGCGAATCATCACTATCAATCCCTTGCCCGAGGCGGGCCTGACCCGCTTCAAGAACCCCCAGAAACTGCGGGGACTCATCGGCGAGGGGACGGTTCTGACCGACCGCTTCGTGCCAGTGCGACTCAGTGGCGACCTGGCGCTCTTCGCCGGCGTGAACAAAGCATTGCTCGAACGTGAGGACGCCCGACCTGGCACCGTGTTCGACCACGACTTCATCGCGCAATACTGCGACGGTTTTGACGATGCGTGTACGCAGTGGCGAGAGATCGCGTGGCCGAGCATCGAGTCGCTCAGCGGCATCACGCGCGCCGAGATCGAATCCATGGTCGACGACGTCGTCGCGGCGCGCAGTGTGATCGTGTGCTGGGCCATGGGCATCACCCAGCACCGCAACGCCGTCGCGACCATTCGCGAGATCGTGAACTTCCTCTTGCTGCGTGGAAATATCGGGCGCCCCGGGGCAGGTCCGTCACCGATCCGCGGCCATTCCAACGTCCAGGGCGACCGCACGATGGGCATCTGGGAGAAGATGCCCGACGCATTCCTCGACCGTTTGGGAGCGGAGTTCGACTTTGCGCCGCCGCGTGAGCACGGCTATGACACCGTCGAGACCATCCGTGCGATGCGCGACGGCGAGATCGACGTGTTCTTCGCCCTGGGGGGCAACTTCGTGGCGGCGACGCCTGACACGGCGTTGACGGAGACGGCGATGGCAAGGTGCACGATGAGTGTGCACGTAGCGACGAAATTGAATCGGTCGCATCTGTATCACGGCCGCGAGGCGTTGCTGTTACCCTGCCTGGGCCGCTCCGAACGCGATGTCCAAGCGTCGGGCGAGCAGTTCGTCACGGTTGAGGACTCGATGAGCATGGTTCACTCCTCGCGCGGCCGGCTGGAGCCTGGGTCGGCGCAGCTACGTAGTGAGGTGGCCATCGTGGCCGAGTTGGGCCACGCCCTCTTCGGGGACGAGATGGGATGGAGCGAGATGAAAGACGACTACCGGCTCATCCGCCAACACATTTCACGCGTGGTCGAGGGTTTCGACGACTTCGAGAACCGCGTCGCGCATCCGGGTGGGTTCATGCTGCCGCGCGGACCCTATGACTCGCGAGTCTTTCCCACCACGACGGGCAAGGCCCGCTTCAGCGTCAACCCCCCGGACGCGCCCGAGGTTCCGCCCGGGCACTTCTTATTGCAGACCATGCGCTCGCACGACCAGTTCAATACCACCGTGTACGGCCCCGATGATCGCTACCGCGGCATCATGGGCGGTCGAAACGTCGTCTTCGTCAACGTCGATGACTTGGCCGAACAATCCTTGGCTGATGGTGACGTGGTCGACTTGGTGAGTGTGTGGCACGGCGAGGAGCGGTACCTACGCGGCGTGCGGTGCGTCGCCTACCCCACGCCGCGTGGTTGTGCGGCGACGTACTTCCCTGAAGCCAACGTCCTGGTGCCGCTTGATTCGACTGCGGTGCAGAGCAACACGCCCACGTCGAAGTCACTGGTGGTTCGACTCCAACGATCGGTCCCGACCTGAGGCATCCCCTCGGGGCCTACGTGGTCGTGGTGGTCACTCGCTGCGGGTGCGAATAGATGACGAAGGAGGGGTCGCGAAGGAATCCCACCAGCGTCACCCCCGATTCGTCGGCCAGGTCGGCGGCGAGTGACGAGGGCGCCGACACCGCGCACAGCATCGATATGCCGGCCATGATGGCCTTTTGCACCAGTTCGAACGAGGCCCGTCCCGACACCAGCAATATCGTGCCGCGCAGGGGGAGTCGAGTCTCGCGCAGGGCCCACCCCACCACCTTGTCCACGGCGTTGTGACGTCCCACGTCCTCGCGCAGCACCAGTAATTCCGCACTCGCCGCATCGAACAGCGCCGCGGCGTGTAATCCGCCGGTCGAAGCGAATAACTCTTGGGCCTCGCGCAGGCGATGCGGGAGAGACACCAACAACTCCGGACTCACTCGTAGCGGGTCCTCACGGACGTCGAAACTCGATCGAGTTCGCACCGCGTCGATCGACGCCTTGCCGCAGAGCCCACACGAACTCGTGGTGAAGAAGGCCCGCGCCACGCTCGGGTCGGGTGCGGGCACGCCGGGGGCGAGAGTGAGGTCGAGCACGTTGAATCTGTTGACCCCGTCCTCGCCGGCGCCCTCGCAGAAGCGCATCGCGGTGAGTTGACGAGAGTTCGAGATGACGCCCTCGCTGACGAGGAATCCCGCCGCCAGGTCGAAGTCGTTCCCCGGCGTGCGCATCGTGATGGCGAGTGATTGCCCGAGCACTCGGATTTCGAGGGGCTCCTCGCCGGCGAGTGCATCACGTACGGACACGCGAGGTTCGCCGACTCTCACCCGCGTGACGCGGCGCTCAGGTGTCGAACGGCTCACGGAGCTCCTCTCGGGTCGGTCGCTCTCGAGAACGTCGAGAACGTTCAGGTGGCGATAACGACGTAGAGCCTAATGAGCCGTCCCCGTCTCGCGGCGGCGTGGTCACTGGGCTGGCGCAGCGTTATCATTCGGCGATGACCTCCTCGACACAATGGATCCAGGACTTCGCTCGACGTCTCGGGGTCGAACCGCCCAGCGCGGAGGACGTCGCCACGATCCTCAACGTCGCGGGGGTGGCGGCTCACGCCTCGGAGCGTACGGCAGCGCCGGTGGCGTGCTGGCTCGCAGCTCGCCACGGGCTCGATCCTTCGCAGGCGCTCGAGTTAGCCCGTTCGGTACCAGTGGACGTCCAGCCCTAGACGCGGATGCCGAGGCGGCGCGCGTCGTCGAGTGTGTCGACATCGTCGAATGTTTCGCGGCTGGCGTATGCGCTCCACTGCGACTCCTCGAGCAGAACGACATCGGCCGATGTGACGAGGTGGCGCAGCGACCGCTCGCCAGCCAGCACCAGATCTGCCACGGCGTCCAGGTCGCGCGTACTCCATCTCGCCAGTAGAGGCTGTGCGTGACCTTGGACCACTGGGACGACTGACGCCGGGGAATCGTAATGGAGGAGGAATCGCAGCAGTTCCTCGGTTAGAAGGGGCAGGTCGCAGGCGATGACCAGGGCGCCCCCGCGGTGACCACGCTCTCGCAATGCGTGTCGTCCGGCGTCGATGGCGGCGAGGGGTCCGGTCCCCGCGGGCTCCTCACGCACGACGGCCAACCCGGACGAGCCGGGCCCAACTTCAAGAGCGGTGTCGACCACGCGCTCGACCAGCTGACCCGTGCGACGAGCCAGGGTCATTCCTTGGACGACGAGTTGAGTCTTGTCGCGGCCCATGCGAGTACTCGCCCCGCCGCTGAGCAGTAGCGCGGCGAACTCCACTCGCTGAGGGTCGTCGCGAGTCGTCACTCGTGAGCGAGGGGCTGTGAGCGGCCCCAGTCCCCTGACGTTCCGCCACTCTTGGAGAGGATCACCGCATCCTCGACGTGGGCACCAGCGTCGAGGTGAAGCAGGGAGTTCACCAGACTTAACGCCGCGAAGGAGCAGGCCGTGAGGGCCTCCATCTCAACACCCGTGCGATCCACGGTCACCACCCGTGAAAGAACTTCGGCGCCGCGAGGATGGCGTTCGATGTCGACGCTCACCTCGTGCAACGCCAGCGGGTGACAGAGTGGAATCAGATTCGCAGTGTTCTTCGCGGCGAAGATGCCCGCCAGTCGGGCGGCGGTAATCGGGTTCTGGCCGTCGGTGGGAGTGGCCAGCGTCGTCGGGTCGACGAAGGAAATCAGGAGGCATCGGGCCTCGGCGACCCGTCGAGTGGCTGCCTTGTCAGCGACATCGACCATTTTGATCCTGCCATCGTGATCGACGTGAGAAAGAGTCGGATCGCTCACCGGTGTGTCCTCTTGCTCGGACGAGGTGAAATGCACCTGGTCTCCATGTGCGCGATGCTAGCCGGGGCCTCGTCTCGACAGATGCCTGGAAGGTTCGCGCCGTCGCAACGTTAGGCTTCTGGCGTGAAGACCGATGACGTGGGACGAGGGGTAGGTCCTGCAGTGCGCACCGCCGTCGGCCTCTCGGTAAAGCCAGCGCGGTCCGTCGCGACGGGCGAAGTGGGCCCGGCGACGTCCGACATGCCGATCAGCGGACCACTGGTGGATACCTACGGACGGGTTCACCGCGACCTGCGCGTCTCGGTGACGGATCGCTGCAATCTGCGCTGCGTGTACTGCATGCCCGAGAACATGACCTTCATGGATCGCCGCGAACTGATGAGCTTTGAAGAGATCGCCAGGGTGGTGCGTGTCGCGAGGGGCTTGGGCGTGACGTCGGTGCGCCTGACGGGGGGAGAGCCACTCGTGCGTCGAGGACTCGCCGACCTGGTCGCGATGATCGCGGCGGCGGGCATCGAGGACATCTCATTGACGACCAACGGCGTGCTGCTCAGTGCGCAGGCGCAGTCACTGAAGGCGGCGGGTCTGACCCGAGTGAACATCAGTTGTGACTCGCTTCGCCCCGAGCGCTTCGCTGCCATTCGCCGGCGCGGGAACCTGTCGACGGTGCTCGAGGCCATGGATGTCGCTGAGGGCGCCGGTCTGGCGCCGCTCAAGGTCAACGTCGTCCTGCTGCGTGGCCAGAATGATGACGAGATCGAGGACTTCGCGGCCTTGGCGCGCGAGACCGGGCGCGTCGTGCGCTTCATTGAGTTCATGCCCCTGGATGCGCAGGGGGAGTGGCAGCGCGAACGACTGGTGACGGGACGAGAGGTATTGGCACGGATCAACGAGCGCTGGCCGTTACACGCGGTTGAAGGCTCCTCGCACGTGGCGCCCGCTGAGCGATTCCGTTTCGACGACGGCCGTGGAGAGATCGGACTGATCTCCTCGGTGTCGGAACCGTTCTGTGGGACGTGTGACCGCCTGCGACTCACCGCCGAAGGTTCGGTGCGAAACTGCCTCTTCTCCGACGATGAGCTGAGCGTGCGTGACGTGCTGCGAGGTTCGAGCGACGATGAGGCGGTCGCAACGCTGTTGCGCCGCGCGGTGTGGGCCAAGTTCCCCGGTCACGCGATCAATGAGGAGAACTTCCTCGCACCGCGGCGCTCGATGTCGATGATCGGCGGTTAACGACACCGTTGCCTCAGTTGAGGGAAAGACCCTCGATTCCGTCGATGCTCGTGAGGTTCTCCTACGTCCAGTACGAACGGATGCCCTCGGGGCCCTTACGTTCGATTCATTGGACCATGGTGGGCCGATGCTCGACGAACTCCAGGAAGGGGACGCCGAAGCCGCACGAGTCCGAGACCCGCTCGAGGTCCACCACAATGATCGCGCGCACTCCCACCCCGTCGGCCGTCGGGAAATGATCGGAGAACTCGTCGAACGTCTTCGCCATCAGTCACTTATGGTTGGCCGGCGCATGTGGCGGAGAGTCAGGCCTCTCTCAACCACGCGTCCACCAGTGCCATCAACATCTCGGGGTCCACGCGAGTAGGTTCATTGAACCCTCGAACCCTCGAACCCTCGAATGCTTGAACGAGGAGACACGGCGCCTCTACGGCATCGGCGGGGATCGTTGCATTGCCGAGCGCCACTGAAGAAAATCGGAGCAATTTCGAGAGTAAATCGGTTCCATGGTGGCAAGTACGGCGGTGAAGCCGACTCGTATTCGCACCATTGTGTGACGGTTGGCGGCGTCGCCAAATTAGGGTGAGTGCGTGTACGCGAAAGACGAGATTGATTGGATCGTGGTGAGTGCCGCACCTCTCGAATGTGACGCCATCGCAATGTGGGTGTCGCGTCCCGAGTGTGGCGCCGTCGTGACGTTCCTCGGCACTGCTCGTTCGAGTTCCTCGACCGGTCACGAGATCATCGAGCTCGAATACGAGACCAGTACCGAGCTGGCCACGGCGCGCATGGTCGAGGTCGCGAAGGTCGCTCGCGAACGGTGGCCCACTCTCGGCGCCGTCGCCATTCATCATCGGATCGGCTCCGTCGCCCTCGAGCATCCCGCCGTGGCGGTCGCGGTGTCCGCCCCTCATCGTCAGGCGGCGTTCGAGGCGGCGCGCTACTGCATCGACGCCGTCAAGAAGTCGGTGCCGATGTGGAAGCGCGAGGTCTGGGTGGGTGGATCGGCGTGGAGTCAAGAGGCCCACGACATCGTGGAGGCGCGCGATGCGTGAACTTGTCACGACGTTGGTGCATCGTGGTGGCGTGACGTCATGATTGAACTTCGCGAAGCCAAGGATTTCGTCGTCAGCGACCTGGATCCCTCGACGAAGCCCTAGGTTGCGCGCTGGGGGTCGACGTGGTGGCCAGGGAGCAGGTGCCGGGCTTCGCGAACTCGTCGATGGACGGCTTTGCCCTGCGCGGCGCCGAGACGTCCGCCGCGCCCACACGCCTGCGTATTGTCGATTCGATCTTCGCGGGACAGGTGTCGTCACTCGAATTGGGCCCCGGAGAAGCGATGCGGATCATGACGGGTGCTTCCATCCCTGCGGGGGCCGACGCGGTCTGCCCGGTGGAGGACGTCGTGGTCGAGGGCAGCGACGTCGTCATCTCGCGAATGGTGCAGCCGGGCGACAGCGTGCGCCGCGCCGGCGGTGACGTCCAAGTGGGACAGCTCTTGTTGTCCGCCGGTGCGGAGTTGACGCCAGCGGCGATCGGGGTATTGGCCGGTCAAGGATTCGCGTCGGTGCTGGTGCATCGACGACCAGTCGTGGGCGTGCTTTCCACGGGTGACGAATTGGCGCTCACCACCGATGAACTCGCTCCCGGACAGATCCGTGATTCGAATCGACCGTTGTTGCTGGCGTTGCTGCGCTCCTCGGGATTCGACGCCGTTGATTTGGGGGTGGTCGCCGACGGGTACGAGGACATCAAACGGCGGATCTCGGAGGCGGCGCACCACTGTGACGCCGTGGTGTCGACGGGCGGCGTGAGCATGGGCGACGTCGACTTCGTCAAGGGAGTGATCACCGAGTTGTCCGCAGGAGGTGCACGAACGATGCAGGTAGCGATCAAGCCTGCGAAGCCCTTCGCCTTCGGTCGAGTTGGCGCCGCACAGACACCGGTATTCGGCCTGCCCGGTAATCCGGTGTCGACGCGCGTGAGTTTCGAACTCTTCGTACGCCCGGCATTACGGATCTTGGGCGGGCATCGGCACATCGAACGGCTCGAGGTGCAAGCCATCCTCGACATCGAACTAGCGACCCCTCGCGACGAGAAGTTGCATCTTGTCCACGTGGTGGCGTCGATGGGCGACGATGGCCGGCTGCACGTGACCGACGCCGCGGCCCACTTCTCGCACCTCTTGAGTGCGATCGTGGGGTGCAACGCCATCGCGAAACTGGTTCCCGGTCATTCGTACGGAATCGGTGACAGCGTGCGGGCGATGGTGTTGGACGCGGACTCGCTGGCGCCTCGATGACGCGGATCCTCCTGCTGGGACCGGCACGGGAGGCGGCTGGCGTTCGCGACGACGTGATCGATGGGGCGAACGTGGCTGACGTGTTGGCCATCGCCGTGCGTCGCTACGGCCCAGCGTTTCAAGAGGTGCTGTCGGTCAGCAAGGTCTGGGTGAATGGCGAACCGTCGTCGCCCGATCAATCGGTGGGTCCTCAGGACGAGGTGGTGGTGTTGCCCCCGATTTCGGGCGGGTGAACCTCGCCCGCGCCCGCGAGGAGGTCGAGGGCGTGCGGAATGAGGGAGAGGACGGCGTCGAGGCACTCCAAGGCCGCGGTCGGTGAGCCGGGCGTGTTGATGATGAGGCTTCGACCCAACGTGCCGCTGCGCGACCGCGACAAGGCACCGTAGGGACTGGTCGAACGCATCAATTCAGAGAATCCTGGCGCCTCTCGGTCGATCACTTGCAGGGTGCCCTCTGGTGTCAGGTCGCGAGGGGCGAATCCCGTGCCGCCCGTCGTCACGATGAGTCCCGAGAATCCCTCGGCCATCGATATCAGCGCGACCGCGACCGAATTCGCCCCGTCAGTGACGACGCGATGTTCGTCGACGAGGAAGTCGGTACTCTCGAGCCGTTCATAGAGGAGGGGTCCCGCTCCGTCGTCGCGCTGTCCAGCACTCACTGAGTCCGAGACGGTCAGGATCTTCGCGTGATGCGCCACACGAAGAGAGTACGTGACGATGAGAGGTCTCGCCCTCGCCGGGGGGGGGACGTGTAAATTTGACCGTGGACGATGACGCGATTGGTGGTGCGCGAGACGTGGCGACGGGGGATGGAATCCGGGTCGCCACGGCTCGAAGTCGGGTGACCATGAGCGAGCCCACCGCGCGCCTCGTCGAGTCCAACGCCCTGAAGAAGGGTGACGTCTTGGGGGC
>Ga0302276_10003588_pt1 | contig 13339 bp, 10 predicted proteins | sample III_Bog_N2_3_FD_198768 | JGI IMG/M metagenome (GOLD analysis project Ga0302276, IMG submission 198768) | Peat permafrost microbial communities from Stordalen Mire near Abisko, Sweden - III_Bog_N2_3 | ecosystem: Environmental > Terrestrial > Soil > Wetlands > Peat | place: Sweden: Abisko... | reverse complement strand
CGGGTCGGCCAGCGCGATGTTCTCGTGGATCGATCGGTTGAACAGCAGATTCTCCTGCAGCACCACGCCGATCTGCCGGCGCAGCCAGGCCGGGTCCATCTGGGCGATGTCGTTGCCGTCCAGCAGGACCTGTCCGGCCTCGGGCGCATACAGACGCTGGATCAGCTTGGTCACGGTGGACTTGCCGGAACCGGAGGCGCCGACGATCCCGATCACGTCGCCCGGGCGGATCTGGAAGGACACATCGGACAGCACCGCCGGCCCGCCGGGCTGGTAGCGGAAGGTGACGTTCTGGAACGCGATCTGCCCCCGCAGCGGCGGCAGGTTCGGCAGGTTCGGCGGAGTCGGTTCGGGCGGGGTGTTCAGGATATCGCCCAGCCGCTCCACCGAAATCTTCACCTGCTGGATGTCCTGGAACAACTGGGACATGCGCAGGATCGGCGCGGTCATCTGCCCGGCGATCATGTTGAACGCCACCAGCTCGCCCACCGTCAGTTGCCCCGCGATCACCGCGCGCGCGCCGAAGAAGATGATGGCGGCGTTGGTCAGTTGGCTGAGGTACTGGATCGCGTTCTGCCCCACCGCCGCCAGCATGGTGGCATCGAACGAGGTCTTCACATAGGCGGCGAGGCGGTCTTCCCAGGCGGTCTGCATCGCCGGTTCGATGGCCGAGGCCTTGATGGTCTGCACGCCGACCACGGCTTCGACCAGGAATTGCTGGCTGGCGGCGCCGCGGTTGAACTTCTCCTTGATTTTCTCGCGCAACAGCGGGCGGATCAGCGCGCCGACCAGGGCATACAGCGGCGCCGAGGCCAGCACGACCAGCGCCAGCGACCAGGAATAGGCGAACAAAACGCCCGCGAAGACGAAGGCGAAGACCATGTCGATCAGCGAGAACAGGCCCTGGCTGGTGAGGAAGGATCGTATCGTCTCCAGTTCGCGCATCCGCGCCACGGTCTGGCCGGTCGCTCGCGTCTCGAAATAGCCAAGCGGCAGGCGCAGCAGGTGATGGAACAACCGCGCGCCGAGTTCCACGTCGATTCGGTTGGTGGTGTGGGACAAGGCGTAGGTGCGCAGGTATTGCAGGACGACGTTGAACAGACCCAGGCCGGCCAGCCCGGCGACGATGACCGTCAGGGTGGACAGGCTCTTGTGGGTCAGCACCTTATCGACGACAACCTGGAAGAACAGGGGCGTGATCAGGGCGAAAATCTGCACGAATAGGGACGCGGTCAGAACGTGCGCCAGCGGCTGGCGGTACCGCCACAGGCTGGGCAGGAACCAGGCGAAGCCGAAACGCCGCGGGTCGCTGCCGAATCCCGGCCGGCGGGTTACCAGCAGCAATTCGCCGGTCCACTCCGCCTGCATTTCGTCGTCCGTCAGGTGGCTGACCACCCGGGTCGCAGGGTCCACCAGGCGGAACCGGCCGTTCGCGTCCGCGCCACCCAGCAAGGTGTAGCCGCGCTGTTTCAGCCCGATGATCGCCGGCGTGGGGGCCCGGCGCAGCCTGCGGTGGTCCGGGTCGTCAACCCGTTTCGCCTTCAGCCCGGCCAGCCGAGCGGCGCGAACCAGGTCGGGGCCGTTGGCCTCCCGGCCGGCCAATGCGAGCTGGTGGCGCAACTGCGTCGCATCGGCGGCGATACGGTAGAATCCGGCGATGCTGGTAACCGCCAACAGCCCCGGATCGGCGCCGCGGATTCCCGCGGGGGGGGACGATCCAGTTCCGTGATGGCTGACGAAGTTGACAAAAGCGGCCTTCCAACAGACAGAATCAGGCAACCCGATCGTTATCTGAGAGGGTCGTTCCGACTTGATCCGTCTCGCTCGGTGGACCCGCGAGCGTCAAGAGTCCGGTTGCATCGAGTTGCAATTTGTTACAGCGCGTGGGGCCGGTCAGCTTGGCGACGCGGCTCGGGGCATCGCCTGCGTGGCGTCGCGTCCCGCCGCCCCGTGTTGCGCCCCCCCAAACCCCATGCTAGACGCCCCGCCAGTCAGAGCCTGCCCTCGCGCAAGCCGGGGGGAGGTTGGTTTTGCTCATCGCCCGTGCCTCCGCGCGGCCCAACATATGGAAACGCAGGTGGCTTCAGAAGCTACGACGATCGCATCCGGCGGCGGCCTGACCGACCGCTACGCCGCCGCGCTCTATGCGCATGCGGACGATATCCACGCGCTCGACACGGTGGTGTCGGAAATGGTGTCCCTCGGGCAGTTGATCGACAGCAGTTCGGACATGCGCCGCCTGCTCGAATCCCCCCTGATCGACGTCGCCGCCGCCACCAGAGCCGCGACCGCGGTGCTGGAGCAGCAGGGTTTCAGCAAGCCGGTGCGCGATTTCGTCGGCGTGATCGCCGCCAACCGCCGCCTGCGCGCGCTGCGCCAGATCGTTGCCGCCTTCGCCGACCTGGTCGCCCAACGCCGTGGCATCATCACCGCGCACGTCGCCTCGGCCCATCCGCTGAACGACCTCCAGCGCCAGCAGTTGCGTGCCCGCCTGATCGAGGCCGGCTACGGCAACGTCAACATCCACGAAGCGGTCGAGCCCGACCTGCTGGGCGGCCTCGTCGTCCGCATCGGTGCCCGCCTGTACGACACATCATTGAAATCCCGGCTGCAACGCCTGCAGTACGCCATGAAGGGAGCCGCCTGATATGGAGATCCGCCCAGCCGAGATCTCGGAGATCCTGAAGAAGCAGATCGCCGCGTTCGATACCGAAGCCAATATCGCCGAGACCGGTCAGGTCCTGTCGGTCGGCGACGGCATCGCGCGGGTGTTCGGTTTGCAGAACGTGATGTCCGGCGAGATGGTGGAATTCCCCGGCGCCGGCCTGCGCGGCATGGCGCTGAACCTGGAAACCGACAATGTCGGCGTGGTGATCTTCGGCGACGACCGCCAGATCCGGGAAGGCGACACCGTCGCGCGCACCGGCTCCATCGTGGACGTGCCCATCGGCAACGGCTTGCTGGGGCGCGTGGTCGACGGACTCGGCAATCCGATCGACGGCAAGGGGCCGCTGACCGACGTGGTCCGCTCCCGCGTCGAGGTGAAGGCGCCCGGCATCATCCCGCGCAAATCGGTGCACGAGCCGATGCAGACCGGGTTGAAGGCGATCGACGCGCTGATCCCGATCGGCCGCGGCCAGCGGGAGCTGATCATCGGCGACCGCCAGACCGGCAAGACCGCGGTCATCATCGACACGATCATCAACCAGAAGGGGCCGAACGCCGGCACCGACGAGACGAAGAAGCTCTATTGCATCTACGTCGCAATCGGCCAGAAGCGGTCCACCGTGGCGCAGTTGGTGCGCTCGCTCGAAGAGCAGGGCGCGATGCAGTACTCGATCGTGGTGGCCGCCACCGCCTCGGACCCCGCGCCGATGCAGTTCCTGGCGCCGTACACCGGCTGCACGATGGGCGAGTTCTTCCGCGACAACGGCCGTCACGCGGTGATTTTCTACGACGATCTGTCCAAGCAGGCCGTCGCCTATCGCCAGATGTCGCTGCTGCTGCGCCGCCCACCCGGCCGCGAGGCCTATCCTGGGGACGTGTTCTATCTGCACTCCCGCCTGCTGGAACGCGCGGCGAAGATGAACGACGAGATGGGCGCCGGTTCGCTGACCGCTCTGCCGGTCATCGAAACGCAGGCCGGCGACGTGTCGGCCTACATCCCGACCAATGTGATTTCGATCACCGACGGCCAGATCTTCCTGGAGACCGAACTGTTCTTCCGCGGCATCCGCCCGGCGGTGAACGTCGGTCTGTCCGTGTCGCGGGTCGGGTCGGCGGCGCAGGTGCGGGCGATGAAGCAGGTCGCCGGGCGCATCAAGCTGGAACTGGCGCAGTACCGCGAAATGGCGGCCTTCGCGCAGTTCGCGTCCGACCTGGATGCTTCGACGCAGCAACTGCTGGCGCGTGGCTCGCGGCTGACCGAATTGCTGAAGCAGCCGCAATACAAGCCGCTGCCGATCGAGGAGCAGGTGGTGGCAATCTTCGCCGGCGTGCGCGGCTATCTCGACAAGTTCGAGATCGCGCAGATCGGCAAGTTCGAGGCGCAGCTGGTGTCGGAACTGAAATCGCGTGGCGGCGACATCATGGATGCGATCCGTCGCGACCTGGAGATCAAGCCCGACATCGAGAAGAAGCTGATCGCGTTCCTGGACGCGTTCTCGAAGTCGTTCAGCTGACGATGGATCGGGGACCAATCCTCCCCCTCCCCTTGAGGGAGGGGGCCGGGGGGAGGGGGTGGTGCCAGTACCGCTCCGGCGTTCACGCCATCGCCCCAACCGACCCCTCCCCCCAACCCCCTCCCACAAGGGGAGGGGGAGCAGATTTCCGCAGCCCCCTCCCGCAAGGGGACGGTGAGGAGATATAGATGCCCAGCCTGAAAGCCCTCCGCACACGCATCAACAGCGTGAAATCGACGCAGAAGATTACCTCCGCCATGAAAATGGTGGCGGCATCGAAGCTCCGTCGCGCCCAGCAGCAGGCCGAAGCCGCGCGCCCCTATGCCGAACGCATGGAGCGGATGCTGCGGGCGCTCGCCGCCTCGGTCTCCGATTCGCCGAACGCGCCCGCCCTGTTGATCGGCACCGGCAAGGACCAGACGCATCTGCTGATCGCGGTCACCGCCGACCGCGGCCTGGCCGGCGCCTTCAATTCCAGCATCGGACGCGCCACCCGCAGCCTGGCGCGCCGGCTGGAAGCCGAGGGCAAGACGGTGAAAATCCTCGCCGTCGGCCGCAAGGGGCGCGACTATCTGCGCCGCGAACTGGCCAGCCGGATGCTGGAACCGATCAGTTATGCCGGCAAGCGCCGTATCGATTTCTCCGATGCCGAGGCGATCGGCGTCCGCATCACCGCCATGCTGGCGGCCGGCGAGATCGACGTTGCGACATTGGTGTATAACCGCTTCCAGTCGGTGATCTCCCAGGTCGTGACCGAGAAGCAGATCATTCCGGCCCCGCCGACCGAAGGCCCCGCGGCCGACCTCGGCGGCGCCACCTACGAATTCGAGCCGGACGAGGAAACCATTCTGGCGCGTCTGCTGCCGCAGGCACTGGCGATCCAGGTCTATCGTGCGCTGCTGGAAAGTGCCGCGGGCGAGCACGGCGCGCGCATGACCGCGATGGACAATGCGACGCGCAACGCCGGCGACATGATCAAGCGGCTGAGCCAGAACTACAACCGGGCCCGGCAGGCGAATATCACCAAGGAACTCATCGAGATCATCTCCGGCGCCGAAGCCGTCTAGAAGGACTGAACAATATGGCAAGCAATATCGTCGGACGCGTGACCCAGGTGCTGGGCGCCGTGGTGGACGTGCAGTTCGACGGCGAACTGCCGTACATCCAGAACGCGCTGACCTGCCGGATCGAGGACCGCACCCTGGTGCTGGAAGTCGCGCAGGAACTGGGCGAGCGGACCGTTCGCTGCATCGCGATGGACAGCACCGACGGCCTGGTGCGCGGGCAGGAAGTCGTGGATACCGGCGGGCCGATCACCGTGCCGGTCGGGCCGGAGACCCTGGGCCGCATCATGAACGTCATCGGTGAGCCGATCGACGAGCAGGGGCCGGTCACCACCGCCAAGCGCTACCCGATTCACCGTCCGGCGCCGACGTTCGAGGAACAGGCGACCTCGACCGAGATCCTGGTGACCGGCATCAAGGTGGTGGACCTGCTGGCGCCCTATCTGAAGGGCGGCAAGGTCGGGCTGTTCGGCGGCGCTGGCGTGGGTAAGACGGTGCTGATCCAGGAGCTGATCAACAACATCGCCAAAGCGCATGGCGGCGTCTCGGTGTTCGCCGGCGTGGGCGAGCGCACGCGCGAGGGCAACGACCTGTACCACGAAATGATCGACGCCGGCGTGATCAAGATGGACGACCATCACAAGATCGTCGCAGGCTCCAAAGTGGCGCTGATGTACGGCCAGATGAACGAGCCGCCGGGGGCGCGCGCCCGCGTCGGGCTGTCCGGCCTGTCGATGGCGGAATACTTCCGCGACGAGGAAGGCCAGGACGTGCTGTTCTTCGTCGATAACATCTTTCGCTTCACCCAGGCCGGCGCGGAAGTGTCCGCGCTGCTCGGCCGTATCCCGTCGGCGGTGGGCTATCAGCCGACTCTGGCGACCGACATGGGTGCGTTGCAGGAACGGATCACCTCCACCAACAAAGGGTCGATCACCTCGGTGCAGGCGATCTACGTGCCCGCCGACGACCTGACCGACCCGGCGCCGGCGACCTCCTTCGCGCACTTGGACGCGACTACGGTGCTGAACCGGCAGATCGCGGAGCTGGGCATCTACCCGGCGGTGGACCCGCTGGATTCCACGTCGCGCTCGCTCGATCCGCGGATCGTCGGCGAGGAGCATTACGCCGTCGCCCGCCGGACTCAGGAAATCCTGCAGACCTACAAGTCGTTGCAGGACATTATCGCCATTCTCGGCATGGACGAGCTCTCCGAGGAAGACAAACTCGTCGTCGCTCGGGCGCGCAAGATTCAGCGGTTCCTGTCGCAGCCGTTCCATGTCGCGGAAGTGTTCACCGGCTTCCCCGGCAAGTTCGTGCCGGTCGCCGATACCGTGCGCAGCTTCAAGGCGATCTGCGCCGGCGAATACGACCATCTGCCGGAAGCCGCCTTCTACATGGTCGGCACCATCGAGGAAGCCGTCGCCAAGGCCGAAACCCTGAAGGCCAACGCCTAAGACCCCATTTTTCCCCCTCCCCTTGAGGGAGGGGGTCAGGGGGAGGGGGCGGCCGCCCCCAGACCATCGCCACACAAAGGACTCGCTGCCATGCCCGTCGCCCTGGAGATCGTCAGCCCGGAGAAACTGCTGCTGTCCCGAGCGGTGGACATGGTGGTGATTCCGGCGTCGGAAGGGGACATGGGCGTGCTGGAAGGCCACACGCCGATGATCGTCACCCTGCGTGGCGGCACCATCGACCTGTACGAGGGTGACAAGGTCACCGACCGCTTCTACGTCGGCGGCGGTTTCGCCGAGGTGACCCCGGAACGCTGCACGGTTCTGGCCAACGAATCAAAACCGGTCGCCGAACTCGACAAGACCGAAGGCGAGCGCCGGCTGGCGGAAGCCGAGGCACTGTATGCCAAGGTCGATCCGACCGATGTCGTTGAGGAAGAACTGGCACTCGACCGCATCCAGGCGGCCCGCGCGCTGGTCGAGGCGGTGGATGCGCTGCTGACCGGGCGGTAACACCCCGTTGGGCCGGTGCGGGCCGCGATCGCTGCCGGCGCCGCCCTTGGCTATGCGCCCCACCCCCATGGCCGCGGTGTCGGGCATCGTCCCAATTCCCCTTGTTCCACATGCGGGAACAAGCTATCACACGGATCGTGCAGGTCATCGCGAAACGGACGTTGAGGCTGTTTTGGGAACGCCATCCGCAAGCCGAGCGGCCGTTGCGGGTCTGGCACGCGGCGGTGCGCCGATCAGATTGGTCGGGGCCGGCGGACGTGAAAGCCGAGTTCGGTGCAACGGTCGATTTCGTCGCGGACAACCGCCTGATTTTCGATCTTGCGGGCAACCGCTTCAGGCTGATTGCGTATGTCGCGTACGCGTATAAACGGGTTCTGATCAAATTCGTCGGGACTCATGCTGACTATGACAGGATCAATCCGGAGACTGTGTGATGCAAATGGACATCCGGCCGTTGCAGACCGAAGCCGACTACGATTGGGCGCTGGCCGAGGTTGAACCCTATTTTGCGCACCCCCCGGCCTTTGGCACACCAGACGCTGCCCGGTTCGACGTGCTCGCCGCGCTGATCGAGTCCTATGAGGCGAAGCACTGGCCGATTGAAGATCCCGATCCTGTCGATGCGATCCGATCGCGTATGGCGCAGGCTGGCTACACGCAGGCCGACCTCGCGATCCTGCTGGGGTCGCGGTCACGGGCGTCGGAAATCCTCGCCCGCCGCCGTGGGTTGACCATGGCACAGGCCTGGCGCCTGCATCGCGAATGGCGCATCCCAGCCGAGGCATTGATCCGACCGGTGGAGCGATCCGGGTGACACGAAACGAACCTTACAAGGTCCCCGGGTCCAGCAACTGCCGCAATTCTCCGATCCACGGCTCATAGCGCCGCCAGCGCTCGACCGACGTCCGGTAGATCGGCTGGCGCGCCTGCCACACGCTGGCCGTGGCGATGCGCCGCTGATTGCGTTGGGGGGCCAGGCAGGCGTCGTCCCATGCCAGCCCGCACGCTGCCACCAGCCGCCGCGTCAGCGGCTCCGGGTCGGCGACCAGCGCCTCGTAGTCGATCTCGATGAACCGCTCCGCCGGCAGCACCGCGCGCCAGTGTGCCATCAGCCGCTGGTACTGGCGGTAGAAGAACACCAGGCTGCCGCGGTCGGCGGCGAAATCGATCGTTGCCTCGAAATCGGTGGCAAAGATCGACAGGCAGGTATCGATCGGGTGGCGTCGGCAATGCACGATCGCGGCGCGCGGGAACACCTGGCGGATCACGCCCAGCAGTCCGAAATTGAACGGCATCTTGTCGGTCACCCGCGGCGCCGTGGGAGAAAAGCCGCGCAGCACCGCCAGGTAGTCGTCGGCCAGGCGTCGCACCACGTCGGTGCGCGCGTCCGCGCCAAAAACGCCGACGCCGGCTCTGTTGCGGTCGTGCCAGAAACTCAGCTCGCCCCCGGCGGCGACGTCCGGATGGCTCGACAGGATCTGTTCCACCAGGGTAGTGCCGGACCGCGGCATGCCGACGATCAGGATCGGCGTTTCGTCCGCAACCCCCAGGTCCGGACGACGGTCCAGGTATCCCGCCGGGGTGGTGGCGATCACCCGGCCGGTCTGGCGCGCCAGCGTCTCCCGGTCGAGCGTCGCGGCGGTGCGGCGGATCTGGTTGGCCGCGTCGAAATGCCGCATGGCCGCGGCATAGTCGCCGGTGTCATCATGCGCCTTGCCCAGCGCGAAGTGGATCGCCTTGGTCTGCGCCGGTGTCAGGTCGGGCTGCGCCAGGCAGGCGCCGATCCGTTCGATCAGGGGCTGATCCGCGGCGGTGAATTTCGTATTCGTGGCAAACCCCTGCCACGCCGTCATCATGCCTGGCTCCAGCGCAATGCCGCGTTCCAGGCAGGCGGCGGCTTCCGTCGACTGGCCCGATTGGGCGAGCATCTGACCCAGCAGCAGATAGGCCATGCCGCAGGCCGGCGCGTCATCGATCAGCGCGCGCAGCAGGGCTTGCGCAGCGGCGGTATCGCCGGCGGCATCGGCGGCACAGGCCTCGTTGATCAGAGCCTGTGTGGTCCCTGGCACGGCTGCGGCCGCCGCGCGGAAGACGGCCGCGGCCTCGGCGCGGTTGCCCCGCCCAAGCTGGATCTGCCCGATGCGGAACTGCGCCATGTGGCGTTGCGGCTCTAGCCGGACGGCCGCCTCGTAAGCCGCCAGCGCCTCCCCGCCGCGGCCGAGGTGATCCAGCGCGACCGCGAGGTTGTTGTGGCCGCTGGCCAGGGTCGGATCCAGCCGAACCGCATGGGCGAAGGCTTGCGCGGCCTCCGCATGCCGTCCGACTGCCAGGCAGGCGAGGCCCAGGTCGTGTTGGGTGGTCGCGACGGTGGGATCCAGTGTCACGGACCGCCGCAGCGGCGGGATGGCTTGCGCGTGGCGGCCTCGCTGAGCGAGCCGCACGCCCAGCACCGCTTGCTGGTGCGCTTCGCGGGCCTGGGCCCGGGACAGCCTGGTAGGCGCCGGGGGATGGGTGCGGACGGTGGCGGCGACCGCGGCCTCCAGCCCGATCGCGCGCTGCACGGCCGAGAACTGATCGACGAAGTGGCCGGCTTCGGTGACCGTATCGGGCAGGCGCGGTTTCGACGGGCCGGCCATGGCGATGGGCGCGGTTCTGGGTCCCGGGGGCGGCATGGTTGCACCTTTCGCCACGGCATGATCGGCCCGGCGCTTTTATCCGCCATGGTCCGGTGGGCGCAATGATGCGGCCGGCCGGGTAGCAGTTCTCATTTTGACGGCATGGCGTTGCACCATCGTCATGGCCGGCCTTGTGCCGGCCATCTATCGCGGCACCGAGCTGGCATAGATGGCCGGCACAAGGCCGGCCAAGACGAAATGGCGGCTCCACCCGGCCAAAATGAGAACTGCTGCCGGCCGGGTGTGTCGGAAGTCTTTACACATTGCGTTCCGGCTTGCCGGGGCGGGCCTGGTAGCCACCGTTAACCGCTTCATTCACAACGATTTTTCGGACATGGCACACGGTTTGCTTTTAACGCCTCAAGACAGGGTCCCGGAACAGGATAGTCAGCCCGGGGCAGTGGAAGACGTGCCGTGGGGTCGAAACCTTTCAAGGAGTTGCCTCTCATGTTGAAACATGTCCTGATGACCGGCGCCGCAGTGGTCGCACTGGCCTCGGTCGCAGTCCCGGCTCGGGCCGACAATATCGTGGTGGATCAGTGGTATACCGGTCACTTCACGGTCACGGGCACGCCGCTGCTGGGAAACACGTTCAGTGGGACGGGGGCCGATCTGGGCACGAATGGTCCGACCCTCGGCAATCCCAACCCGAACGCACTGGCCGCACCGCTGACCACCGGGGCGTTCTCGGCGATCATCACCATGCCGACCGCCGGCGGCTATCTGACGGTGACGGACGTTGAACAATCCGGCGATGTGTTCAATATTCTGGTCAACGGTGTCGCCGCGACTCCTTACAGCTACTCGCAACTGGTTCCGGCCGGCCAGGCCGGCCTCGTCGGCGGCAACACCTCGGTGCCGACGCCGGGCCACACCGTCGGCGAGAACATCTCCGCGGCCCTGTCGGATCCGTTCTTCAGTTCGGGAACCTTTTACCTTCCGGGCGGCACAGACACGATCACCGGCACGTTCCTGGGAACGATCGCAAATGGCAATTTCGACTTCATCGCCGAAACACCCGAACCCGCCACCCTTTCGATTCTGGGCCTGGGACTGGCCGGCCTTGGCCTGATCCGTCGCCGGCGCAGCCGCTGACCACAAGGCGGATTCCCCCCGTCATGGCCGGCCCTGTGCCGGCCATCTCTGCCAGCTCGGTGCTGTGACACCCCCGGGTCAAGCGCCCGGGGGTCAGCTTTTCCTGACGCGCATGGGGCGCACGCCCCAACGTTCCAGGATTGCCAGCAGGCCGCGGTGTCGCGAAATTTTACACTGCGTTGCCCGGCTCCCGGATCACGGCTTCGTGATCGGCAGCCCGGCTCGGTTACCCGGCCGCTTCCACCAGATAATTCACCCCCATATCCCGGCCGGTGCGCCATCCCCCGGTTAACGGGTCCATCAGCAGCCCCGCGGTATCGGCCACCCGCAGCCCGGCAGCGCGCAGCATGTCCCCGAGTTCGGCGGGCGTGATGAAGGCGCGCCAGTCATGCGTGCCCACCGGCAGCAGCCGCAGCACGTATTCCGCGCCGATCTTCGCGGTCAGGAACGACCGCCGCGTCCGGTTCAGCGTGGACAGGAACAGCAGCCCGCCGGGTTCCAGCAGCCCCGCCAGCACCCGCACGAAGGCCGCGGGGTCAGGGACGTGCTCGATCACCTCCAGCGCGGTGATGACCGGGAAGCGGTTCCCCTCGGCCGCCAGGTCCTCGGCCAGGCCGCTGCGATAGGCGAGCGGCAGCCCCTTCCCCGCGGCATGGGCCTGTGCGGCGATGATGGCGTCGCCCGCCGCGTCCATGCCCAGCACGTCGTAGCCGCGTCGGGCCAGCGCCTCGGCGGCAAGGCCCGCACCGCAGCCCAGGTCGAGCAGCCGCAACCCCTCGGGTTCGGCGAAGCGCCGCCGGATCCGTTCGTCGATCCAGCCGATGCGGGCGGGATTCATCCGGTGCAGCGGCTTCATCGGCCCCTTGGGGTCCCACCAGCGCGCCGCCAGGGCGTTGAACTGGGCAACCTCCTGCGCCGAGACGGTTGCATTGCTCATGGCTGTGCCTTCCGACCTTGCGGATCGGGTATAGCGCGGTCTCGCAGCGGTTTGGAACGCCGCCGCGGCCTGCTATCATGCCCGCGCGAGAGAGGATCGGGCATATGGCCAGCACGCCGAAATACGTCGTCATCGACCCCGCCACCGGCAAGATCGACCGCCGCATCTTCAGCGACCCGGCGATCTACGACGAGGAGATGGAGAAAATCTTCGGCCGCGCCTGGCTGATGATCGGCCACGAGAGCCTGGTGCCGGCGGTTGACGATTATTTCCACACCTATATGGGCGAGGACCCGATCATCCTGACCCGCGACGGTCAGGGCCGGCTGCACGCTTTGTTGAACATGTGCCGCCACCGCGGCAACCGCGTGGTGCGCTGCGACGACGGCAACGCGAAACGTTTCATGTGCGCCTATCACGGCTGGTCCTACCGCAACGACGGCACCCTGGAGCACGTGCCGGGCGAAACCGAGGCGTACTACGACGCTTTGGATAAGCCCTCCATGGGGCTCCTGGAGGCTCGGGTGGAGACCTATGCCGGCATCGTCTTCGCCACCTGGGCGAAAGATGCGCCGAGCCTGGAGGCTTATCTGGGGGATGCCAGATGGTATCTGGATACGGTGTTCAACCGGCGGGATGGCGGGATGCAGGCGCTGGGGCCGATCAAATGGCTGGAGCCCGCCAACTGGAAGACGATGGTGGATAATTGTTCCGATAATTACCACGTGCCGACCAGCCATTTGTCCAGCGCATCGGTCCAGGCCCGCTACCTCGGCCGCCCGCGGCTGTCGCACGCGGACCAGTTCGCCAGCCCCAACAAGCACGCCTTCGTCAACGGGCACTCGATCACGTTCCGCGACGCGGATGACAACTTCCCGCGCTACGTGCACGGCGTGTCCACGGAAACGTTCCGCCTGTTCGAGGAGTATCACGTCGCAACGATGCCCGAGGTCGAACGCCGGCTTGGCACCCTGCGCGCGCGCCAGGTGCAGTTGGGGAACCATTCGATTTTCCCCAACGGGATCCTGGGGTTTCGCCTGGCCCTGCCGCGTGGCCCGCTGAAGACCGAATTCTGGCACTTCGTGCTGCTGGACCGCGACGCGCCTGGGGAACTGAAGCGCGCCATCCGCATCGGCAGCCAGGCCAACAACGGCGCGGCGGGCATGTTCGAGCAGGATGACGTCGACAACTGGCGCCAGGTGACGGAATCAAGCACCAGCCGCTTTGCCCGCCAGCACCCGCAGGACCTGTCGATGGGCGTCGGCCACGCCGGACCGCACCCGGATTATCCAGGGATGGTGTCGGAACGATACATCTCGGAGAACAACCAGCGGCTGTTCTACCAGCGCTGGGAGCAGTTCATGAACGCCGACAGTTGGGCCGGGATTCCGCTGGATCCGATCCAGGCCCGTTTCGAGGGCAG
>Ga0302276_10003560_pt1 | contig 13404 bp, 10 predicted proteins | sample III_Bog_N2_3_FD_198768 | JGI IMG/M metagenome (GOLD analysis project Ga0302276, IMG submission 198768) | Peat permafrost microbial communities from Stordalen Mire near Abisko, Sweden - III_Bog_N2_3 | ecosystem: Environmental > Terrestrial > Soil > Wetlands > Peat | place: Sweden: Abisko... | reverse complement strand
CTCGGCGAGGCGGCGGACGCTGATGACGGCGCTGTCGTGGGGGCCGAAATTCCAGGCCTCCGCGTAGGCGGCACCGTCACTGCGCGCCTGGCGCTCCGCCAGCTGCAGGTATCCGGACAGGGGTTCGAGGACATGCTGCCAGGGCCGCGTGGCCTGCGGATTACGCAGATCCAGCGCTTGGCCTGAGGCGACGGCGGTGACGAGGTCCGGCACCAGCCGGTTGGCGGCCCAGTCGCCTCCGCCGATGACATTGCCGGCGCGGACGCTCGAGAGCCTGGCCGCAGCGGCCCCCTGGAAGGAATGACGCCAGCTCGCCACCGCCAACTCGGCGGCAGCCTTGCTGGCACTGTAGGGGTCCTTCCCGCCGAGCGGGTCGATCTCGCGGTAGCCCCATGGCCATTCACGGTTGTCGTAGCATTTGTCGGAAGTCACCACCACGCAGCTGCGGACATCCGGGCAGGAGCGTACCGCTTCAAGCAGATTGACGGTGCCCCCGACATTGACATCGAAGGTGGCCTTGGGCTCCTGATAGGAGAGCCGGACCAGCGCCTGTGCTGCGAGGTGGAAGACGTAGGCCGGGCGGGTCTCGGCGACGATGCGCTGGATGGCATGGGCATCGCGGACATCGGCGACCCGGTGATCGATGCGTTCGCGCAGGCCGAGCAGGCTGAACAGGTTCAAGGCACCATCCGGTTCGAGGGCCACGCCGGTGACCTGGGCTCCGAGCCGCTGCAACCAATGGCACAGCCAGCTGCCCTTGAAGCCGGTATGACCGGTCACCAGCACACGGCTGCCGCGATATGCGCCGTTGAACATCACCAGGTTTTCCAGGGCGCCTGCCCGGACTGCCACAGCCCCTCGAGGTAGTTCTTGTCCCGCAGCGAATCCATAGGCTGCCAGAAGCCGTGGTGCAGGAAGGCCGACATTTGCAGCTCTTCAGCGAGCCGCTGCATCGGACGCTGCTCGAAGATGGTGGTATCGCCCTCGATGTAGTCGAGCACCTTGGGCGCGAGCACGAAGAATCCCCCGTTGACCCAGCCGCCATCCCCGCGCGGCTTTTCCTGGAAGGAGGTGACGCGCCGATTCATCATCGCCAAGGCCCCGAATCGCCCGGGCGGCTGCACCGCGGTCAGCGTGGCCAGGGTCTTCTGCGCGAGGTGGAAGTCGATCAGCTGGCGGATATTCACGTCGGAGACGCCATCCCCGTAGGTCATGCAGAAGTCGCCATCGAGGAACCGCGCGATGCGCTTGAGGCGGCCACCGGTCATGGTCTGCTCGCCGGTGTCGACCAGCGTCACCTTCCATGGTTCGGCATGCCGCTCGTGGACCTCCATGCGGTTGTTGGCGAGATCGAAGGTCACGTCGGACTGGTGCAGGAAGTAGTTGGCGAAGTACTCCTTGATCAGGTAGCCCTTATACCCCAGGCAGACGATGAAATCGTTGATGCCATGCAGGGAATAGGTCTTCATGATGTGCCACAGGATCGGCTTGCTGCCGATCTCGACCATCGGCTTGGGCTTGACGATGGTTTCCTCGCTGATGCGGGTGCCCATGCCTCCGGCGAGGATGACGGCTTTCATGTCGACTGGTCCTGCAAATCTCTGTTCATGGTGGCCACGCTCCGCGATCCTCGCCTGGGCCGCCTAGACGGGGGAGAACGCGGATTGAGCCTACGCACCTCATTCGGGATACAACCCCATAAGCAAAGGCAGGTTGCGTTTCATGACGTGGCGTTCCCGGTACCCCCTGGCATCGCTTGCGCCAAGTACTGTGAGCGACGTGCGGAGGCGCCGCGCCGGGCGCCGGAAGCAGTCCTGCATGTGCTGTCCGCGCTTATCGCTGCCTCCTCCGCCGGGCCATTCGCGCCCTGTTCCGGCGGTCCCGATCGGTTGGCCTCGACGCACCCGCCGCAGCCCAGCGCTGGCTGCTGATCAATCGACCAGGTAGCAGGCTGGTGCGGCTACGGCTGAAGACACCCAAGGTGGTCCAGCGACGGTCGGCCTTGGACGCTCAGGTTTCCTGCCGGTGCGGGTCGATCAAGTAGAGCGCCGGGGACGCGCCAGCCGCTGTGATCACGATGACTGGAGGCGAAAGGTCTGCTCACCGTGGTCGGCTGTACGCGGCTGATGGCGAAGCTCTCCTGCGCTCCGGCTAGATGGACGAGCAGGACCGGTCCATGATTGGTCCGGAGGTGCCGGTGGATCTCGCGCTGGCCTGGCGCTGCGCCCCGGGCCGACGAGCGCGGCCTCTGCTCATGGGTTGACGCAACGACGATTGCGGGGTGCAGGCGCGGTCGCGATCGTTCAAGGGCGCTTGCGGAACACCCAGATATCCTGCTGTATCTGCGCACCCTGATCGCCTTCCAGGTGCTCGAGCTCTTCCAGTGCTGCGGCCAATGTCTTGCGGACGTATGCAGGCGACTGGAAGGCGGTGAAGCAGCGCTTGCCTTCCACGGCCTGACCACGGATGACCAGATTGCCGTTGCTATAAGTCCTGCGCTCGTCGGGCAGCAACTTGCCGATGTAGTTGTCCCCATGGAGCGTGATGATCAGTATCCCCCCGGTTCGACCAGCCTGGTGAGCTCGGCGATCCATGCGCTATGCATCGGCTCTGACAAATGGGTGAAGACCGACAGGCAGTAGATGCAATTGAATGACGCCGCGGGTAGCGCGATCGGCGGCTCGAGCTTGTTGGGCGCGAAGCTGACATCGGCGATATTCTCTTTGCACCACGCGATCGACCTGAGGTTGTAATCAGTGCCTGTGAGCTGGGGCTTCAGGTCGGCAAGCAGCGTGGGGAGATGGCGGATGATCCGCGCTGGTCCGCATCCCCATTCGCAGATCCTCAGGGGAGTGGTCGCGGGCATGTGACGACGGATCACCGAGCTGAAGAATTCCGCATGCTGGCGCCCGCTCGCAGCATAGGTGGTCCAATCGGAATGCCCATAGGCATCATATGAGAGATCGTCGGGCGGCAGGCGGAATGTCGGGTTGGCTTGGATGAACTCGCGATTGGCCTTGGCGAAGGAGACCCTTGGTCTGCATGAATCGGATTTTATCGGCGAATTCGATCAGTCCGAGTTTGCGCAGAATGGCCAGGATAAACTGCCTCATGGCGAGGAGCCTAGGAGGCGACTGGGGCATTCCAAGGGGCAACGATCATGTGGTGCATGGACTGCCGAACGCAGAGCCTTCCGACTCGCGGATGCGGATGGAATGCGGCATTTCCTGTACGCAGTTCGTTGGCAGGCGCAGTGTCCGCTTGGCGCCGTCGCGCAGGCGGGGAAGGTGCTAATTCCCATCGCGGCACAGGTTCATTGCCTCCGCTTGTTCGGCCAGACCTGGATGTCTTGCGGCCGGGTTCACGATACCGCCCCGGGCAATTGTCCAATCCAGGCATGCAGCCGAGACGTATGGAGGGATGGGAGAACCCGCCATGATCGGTCGAATGGTGCTCGGCCTCTTGCTCCTGACCGCCTCAATGTCGACCTGCGCCGAGCTCGGGTGGCAACCGTGGAGCGATGATCTCTTCACCCTGGCCAAGGCGGAGCGCCGCCTGGTGCTGCTCGACCTGGAGGCCGGCTGGTGCCACTGGTGCCATGTCATGGACCAGGTCACCTATCATGACCCGGAGGTGGTCGACCTTCTGCGTTCGCACTTCCTGGTGGTGCGCGTCGATCAGGACGCGCATCCGGATCTCGCCAGCCGCTATGAGGACTACGGCTGGCCGGCGACCATCCTGTTTGACGCCTCCGGCAATGAGCTGGCCCGGCGCTCCGGGTACCTCGAGCCAAGGTCGATGGCGGGCATGCTGAAAGCATTCATCGAGGATCCGACCCCGGGACCGTCGGTTACCGCAGCGGCAGCTTTGGCGCCAGCGCCCCCCGGCCCGCTGGCCCCGGCCCGGCGCGCCCGCCTGCAGGAGTCATTCCTGGAGAGCTATGATGCCGACCAGGGCGCATGGGGGGGGGTGCATAAATATCTCGATGCCTCGTGCCTCGAGTTCAGCCTCCTGCGCGCAGCCGGCGGTGACCGCCAGGCGCAGAGCATGGCCGAGGTGAGCCTCAACGCGGCCTGGGCGCTGTTCGATCCGGTATGGGGAGGGGTATACCAGTACTCCACCAGCGGCGTGTGGACCGAACCGCACTTCGAGAAGCTGATGTCCTTCCAGGCGGATTATCTGCGCAGCTATGCCCTGGCGTATGCTGCCAGCGGCGAGCCTAGGCATCTGCTGGCCGCACTCATGGTGCACCGCTTCATCGGCGATTTCCTGACCTCGCCGGACGGCGCCTACTACACCAGCCAGGATGCCGACCTTATCCCCGGGCAGCAGAGCGCACGCTACTTCGCCCTCAGCGATCGCGATCGCCGGGCAGAGGGCATCCCGCGCATCGATCGCCATATCTATGCACGCGAGAACGGCTGGGCCATCGAGGCCCTGGCGCTCCTCTACGGAGTGACCGGCAGCAAAGAGCTGCTGGCTGAGGCCAGTCGCGCAGCGCGCTGGATCATCGAGCACCGTTCCCTTTCCGGCGGTGGATTCGCCCACGGCGAGGCGGATGACGCAGGACCGTATCTCGGCGATACCGTGGCGATGGCGCGCGCTGAGCTGGCGCTCTATACCGTGACCGCCGAGCGCCCCTGGCTCGAGCGTGCCTGCGGCAGCCTCGATGCCATTGCTGGGCGCTTCGCCTGTGCCGCGAGCGGCGGCGCCACCGCGGCCGGCTACCTGTCGGTGGCCGCCATTCCGGGCGGTCTTCCGCCGACGCCCAGCCGGGATGAAAATGAGGCTATTGCTCGCACTGCCAACCTGGTCTACCAGTATACCGGCAAGGTCCGCTATCGTGACATGGCGGAGCGCGCCGCTCGCTACCTGTTCGCGTCCGGCATCGCCGAGAAGAGGCCCACCGCCGGCGAGCTGCTGGTCGATGCCGAGCTCGGCCATGAGCCGCTCCACCTCACCGTGGTAGGGGCCAAGGCCGATGCGCGCGCCCTGGCGCTGTTTCGCGCCGCAAATGCCTATCCACTGGTTTACAAGCGCCTCGAGTGGTTCGATCGGGCCGAGGGCCCGCTGCCGCGCGCCGACCTCGAGCTGCCAATGTCGGAGGTGCCGGCGTTGTACATCTGCACCGCTTCCAGCTGTTCATCGCCGGTGACCCGGCCGGCAGATGTGCGTGGCCGCATCGATCGCGCACTGGGACGGCAGCAGGCGCCTTGAGGGGCCGGTCCCCGTGCGACTGCGCGAATGCCGACGTAGGACGCGTCAATGCTGGTCCTGGCCCTGCCCGGCGGGCAAGCGGATGGACAGCACGTGGGCGACGAGACCCGGCAGCTCGAGCGCGACGATGCGATGGTGGTTGGTGTCCGCCACATAGAGGCGGTCGCCGACCGCGCTCAGTCCGGCCGGTTCGAAGAAGCCGATCGCATCCGCGCTGCCCGGCTTCGAGGTGCCGGTCCCTGTCAGCGAGGTGACCGCGCCGGTCAGGGGGTCGAGGCGGCGCAGCACCTGGTTGTAGGTGTCGGCGACCGCGAGGTAGGCGCCACCGCCGCTGCCCACCAGGGCGATGCCGAGCGGATGCTGGAAGCGCGCTTCGCGTCCGCTGGCATTGGCCTGGCCGAAGCCGAACAGATCGCCGCTGCCGGCCAGGGTCGCGACCCGGCCCGCCGGAGTGATGTCGACCGCGCGGATGCTGCTGGCCTCGGAATCGGCGACAAAGAGCCTGGTGCCGTCGGTCGCTAGGCCGCTGGGCTGGGCGAAGGCGCTGTGCGCCAGATCGCCATCCGTCGCCGACTCGCGTCCAGTGCCGGCGAACACCGCGATCTCGCCGCTGGCCAAGTCATAGCGCCAGATCTGGTGGCATCCCGCCATGGCGATGAACAGCGCGTCGGCGCAGCGCACCACGTCCCACGGGCTGTTCAGCTGGGCCTTGGCCCCGGGGCCGGAGTAGTGCCGGTCCTGGCCCTGCTCGCCCGTGCCGCACAGGGTGCGCACCGTGCCGGTACTCAGCGCGACCGCCCGCAGCGCGTGGTTCAGGCAGTCGCAGACGAACAGGGTCGCGCCATCCGCGCTCAGGGCCATGCCCTGCGGCTCGTCGAACTGTGCGGTAGACGGCGGGCCGTCGGCCAGGCCCGGCTTGCCGCTGCCGATGATCGCCTGCACGGCGCCATCGGGATCGGCGACCAGCACCCGGTGGTGGCCGGTGTCGGCGATGAACAGGCGATGCCCCGGGCCATCAGCAAGAACCTTGCCCGGGAATAGCAGCGGGGAGGCCGCCGCCTGGTCGTCGTGCTCGGGGGCGAAGCGCAGCGGGCCAGCGGCCAGGGAGCCGTCCGCCTTGGCCTCGGCGAGGAGCTTGGCGATCAGGTCCTCGAGACCCTTGCGATGGCCCTCGCCCGGCACCAGGCCCAGCAGCCGGCCATGCGCATCGATCACCGCCAGGGTCGGCCAGCTGTGCACGCCGAAGCGCTTCCAGATGGCGAAATCCGAATCCACCGCCACCGGATGCGAGAGCCCGTAGCGCAGCACCGCGGCGCGGATGTTGGCGGTGTCCTTCTCCTGGTCGAATTTGCCGGAATGCACGCCGATGACGACGAACGGCTGGTCCTTGAACTTCTCCTCCAGGTACTTGAGGTCGGGGATGACATGCATGCAGTTGATGCAGCAATAGGTCCAGAAGTCGATCAGCACCACCTGGCCCTTGAGCGTCTCGCGGGTGAGCGGCTCGGCGGTGTTCAGCCAGCCCTTGGCGCCGTTGAACCATTCCACCGCCCGGGCGGGGCCGGGCTGATCCTCGCCGGCGGCAGGGCGCAGGAGCAGGGTGAAGGTGGCCGCGAGGAGCATCCAGGCAGGGGGACGGCAGGGCATCGAGGCCTCCAGGGCCGAGGGCAAGCGTAGGACGGCGGCAGGGCTACAGGGGTGCTCCTGACATCATGGGGCCAGTGGCATATCACCCGCTCGGTGCACTCAGGCGCCCTCCCATTCCGGTGAGAGATCCCCTTCGCAGACCGTCACCGCCGGGCCGGTGAGGCGGACCTGCGAGCGGTCGTCCGGCCAGGCGACCCGCAGATCGCCGCCGCTCAGGCGGATGATCGCCTCGCGGGAGGCGATGCGGCGATCCAGGATCGCCGCCACCAGGGTCGCGCAGGCGCCGGTGCCGCAGGCCTGGGTCTCGCCGCTGCCGCGTTCCCAGGTGCGCTGGCGCAGCACCGGCAGGCCCTGCTCGTCGGCGAGCCGGCTGACGAACTCGACATTGGTGCGCCGCGGGAAGCGCGCATGGTGCTCGATCGCGGGCCCGACCTCGCCGACTGGGGCGGTCTCGGCCTCCGCGACGAAGAGCACGGCGTGGGGATTGCCCATGCCGACCGCCAGCAGGCGGTGCGCCGTGCCGGCCACGGTGAGGGTGAGCTCGAGGAGCGGACCGGGCCCGGGGTGCTCGACCGGCACGGCGGCGGGGACGAGACGCGGCGCACCCATCAGCACCGACGCGCCGCTGCAGCGCTGGCCGGTGAACAGCAGATCGACCGCGAGCTCCCCGGCACCGGTCTCGAAGCGCAGCGTGCGCTCTGTGACATGGCCGCGATCATAGGCCAGCTTGGCGGCGCAGCGGATGCCATTGCCGCACATCTCCGATTGTGAGCCATCGCTGTTGAACATCAGCATGCGCGCATCGGCGGTGCTCGAGGGGCCGACCACGATCAGGCCGTCGCCACCCACCCCGGTATGACGATCGCTCAGCCGCCGCGCCAAGGCCGGCAGATCCGCAGGCAGCGCCGTCTGCCAGCCATCGAGGTAGACGTAGTCGTTGCCGCACCCGTGCATCTTGATGAAGTGCATGGGCAGCATGCTACCCCTGCCGGCGCAATGATCTACGGCTATGTCCGCGAGTTCAGGCAGTGCCCCGTGCCGGATGCAGGCCCGAGCGGCCTGCCAGCGCCGGATGGCCGGCTCAGGTGCTCTGCGAGCGCCCTTTGGTGCGCAGGTCGTAGGCCTGGTGGAGGCGCCCGGACGGGTGCCGCCAGGCCGCCATCTCGGTCTTCATGCGCACCTGCTCCTCGATCACGGTGAGGAAGCGCGCCTGCGATTGCTTGGGCAGGTGCGCCACCGCGGCCAGATCGAGGAAGGTGGAGCGCTCATCGCCCGCCAGGTGCAGCGAATCCGCCCATGCGTCGATGGCATCGAGCGGAGGCGTGCGGCGCCCGGAGACGACATTCGAGGCGAAGCCCTGGGCGATGCCGACGCTGCGCGCCCAGTGGCTCAAGGTCAGGCCACGAGCGTCGATCAACTGGCGCAGGACGGTGCCGAAGACTTCCATCGCACTGCCCAGCATAGCAGTCTTGCGCCAGCGCCAGCGGGCATTCCGGCATGGGAATGTCTGCTGTCCCGGGCAGCACACCGGACACCATCGTGCACAGCGCCGGGACGGATGCGCATGTTCCGCGCGGGGCGCTCAGGGCTGGGCCCGCCGGGCAAACCTGGTATGCAAGGGCATGCCGATGCCCCCCCTCCATCGCTTCCTGCCCTCTGCAGCCCTGCTGGGCTTCCTGCTGATCGGCGCTTGCGGCCATGCTGGGGAAGCTGCCCCTGCAAGCCCGCCATCCGCGACCCTGGCCGCCCCGCCGGCGGAGGGCCTCGCCCTGCAGGTCGATGCCAGCGACATGCCGCGCGGGCTGCTCCATGCGCATGAGCAGCTGTTCGCCAAGCCTGGCGATCTCGCCCTGGTGTTCCCCAAGTGGATACCTGGCGCCCATGCACCTGCCGGACGCGTCGACAGCCTCATCGGCCTGCATTTCACCAGCGCCGCCGTTCCGGTGCCCTGGGATCGCGACGAGGTGGACCCGTACCGCTTCATCGTCCATCTGCCGCCCGGGACGACCAGCCTGGACATCGAGCTCTCCTACATCGCCAACCAGGCCGACAGCAACAGCATCGGCGTCGACATCGCCGGGGATGCCCAGGTGACGCTCATCTGCTGGAACTGCTGCCTGCTCTATCCGGAGGGCCGGGCGGCGGCCGGCATCCCGGTCGATGTCCAGCTGACCACCGTGCCGGGCTGGAAGGTCGCCAGCCAGCTGGTCCAGAGCGACCGCCAGCAGGATGTCATCCGCTTCGCCAGGACCTCGCTGCGCGACCTGATCGACCAGCCGCTGGTCGCCGGTCCGCGGGTCGCCGATACCGCCATCGATACCGCGGGCGCACCCTCTGCGGTGGTGTCGGTGGCCTCGAAGGTCGAGACCCAGACCCTCGATCCGCTGTGGGTCGAAAAGCTCGCGTCGCTGTCCCACCAGGCCCAGCTGCTGTTCGGCCGGGCCCACTACCGCAGCTACCGCTGGCTGTTCGTCAACGGCGAGGGCCTGGAGGGCATCGGCCTGGAGCATGGGAACTGCAGCCTGTGCGGACTGGGCGATGACGTCATGGCGGCGTACGACAAGGCGGGCTACGACGACCGCAACCTGCCGGTGCACGAATATATGCATTCCTGGTGCGGCAAGCATGTGCGGCCCCTGCCGATGGCGACCAGCGACTTCCAGGCGCCCCAGCGCCTGGGGCTGCTGTGGGTCTACGAGGGCCTGACCCAGTACCTGGGCGAGGTCGTCGGGGTGCGTTCCACCTTCGCCACCGCCAAGGAGTTCCGCGAGCAGCTGGCCTACGATCTCCACGATCTGGCGCATCAGGGCGGACGCTCATGGCGCAGCGTCGAGGACACCGCGCGCGCCAGCTTCCTGCTGCGTGACATGAGCCGTCACTACCATGAGCTGCGCCGCGACCAGGACTACTACATCGAAGGCGAGTTCTTCTGGCTCGAGGCCGACCTCATCATCAGGAGCGAGAGCCATGGCACGAAGAGCCTGGATGACGTCGTCCGCGGCTTCCTCGGCGCACCGGTCGAGCCCGGTGCGGTACGCACCTACGTCCTCGACGATGTCATCACTGCACTGGAGCAGGTGCAGCACCATGACTGGCGCTCGCTGATCACCGAGCGCATCTACGCCCTGCGCCCGGTGCTGACCACCACCTGCCTCGACAACTCCGGCTGGACCCTGACCTACGGGCCCGAGGTCGCCGGCGCCGACGAGGAGGAGATCATGCTCGACGCGCGCCAGAGCCTCGGCTGCCAGTTCCATGAAGCCCACGCCATCGGCATCGTTCCAGGCTCGCCGGCCGAGAAGGCCGGGCTGATCGATGGCAAGCTGGTGAGCAAGGTCAATGGCCTCGAATTCAGCGGCAAGAACCTCGAGGCGGCGCTGCAGAAGGCCCACGACGACGGCACCGGCGTCCTGCACCTGACCACCGGCGACGAGAAGCACGAGGCCGTGCTGGAGGTGCACTGCGCCACCGGGCCGTTGCATCCCCATCTGGAGCGCAGCGCCACCGCCGATCAGCTGGGGGACATCCTGAAGGCTCGATGAGGACAGGGGCAGGATGGTCTGCTCCGATTTGACACCCCGGCCTGGCCGGCCAGCATGGACGGGCGAGGGCAGAGGATGTCGGCTCTGGATGCCACCTGGTGGCGGATGTGGAAATCCGGACAGAACGCCATCCGGCGACTGCTCTACGAGCAGCCCATGCGCGGGGCGTCGGTGGCGGTGGTGCTGCTGCTGGTGTGGTTCATGCTCGGCGGCCTGTTCGCGTCAGTGCTCTTCTACCTCAGCCAGGGCCAGTACGAGAGCTTCAAGTCCCAGCTGGTCGAGAGCCTGCTCTAGGTGTTCTTCTTCTCGCTGTTCTTCCTGGTCACCATCTCTGACATCGTCCTGGTCTGGAGCACCCTGTTCCGCAGCCGCTCGGCAGCCTTCCATGCGCAGCTGCCGCTGAGCAACCGCCAGCTCTATTGGAGCGCGAGCGTCGAGGGCGGGCTGTGGTCGAGCTGGGCGGTGCTGGTGCTGATGTGCCCGCTGCTGGGGGCGCTGATCCTCGATGCACTCTACCCCGACGGCGCGACCCTGCGCTCCTGGTCGGTGGCCGAGGTGCTGACGATGCTCTGCGGCGGCGGTGCGGCGATGGCGATGTTCGTGCTCTGCTGCGCCGCCGCGGGCGCCCTCGGCTCCCAGCTCCTGGCCCGCCTCATCCCGGCGCTGCGTCGCGGATTGAAGGGCATCATCGCCCTGGTGGTGGCGGGGCTGATGGTGGTGGCGGTGCTGATCCTCGGCTCGATCGAACATCGAGCCGAGCCGGTGTCCTTCATGAGCTCGGTCATCGGCCGCCTGCGCTTCGCCGAGAACCCCTATCTGCCGCCGTGGTGGGCGGAGCAGGCGCTCAGCGGTGCGATCACCGGCCAATGGCGGGAATGGGGCTACTACATGCTCCTGCTCGCCTCGACCGCCGCCTTCCTCGCGCTGGTCGGCGAGTGGGTCGCAGCGCGCAGGATACGCCTCGACCTTGATGCCCTGACCGGCAGGCCCGAAGTGCCCCAGCGCGCCCGGCCATCGCACTGGCATCCCATCCCCCTGCTGCCGGCCGATCTCGGTCTGCTGGTGGCCAAGGATCTGCGCCTGTTCCTGCGCGAACCGGCGCAGGTGCTCCAGTTCACCATGTTCTTCGCCATCCTCACCTTCTACCTGCTCCTCCTGCCGCGGGTCGGCAAGGCCTTCAATTACGATGCGCTCTGGCGTCCGATCGTCTCCCTGCTCAATCTCACCGCGGTCGCCATGGCGCTTGCCACCTTCACCGGCCGCTTCGTCTATCCGATGCTCAGCCTTGAAGGTAAGCGACTGTGGGTACTGGTGCTTGCGCCGTGGCCACGCGATCGCGTGGTCACCGCGAAATTCGCCTTCGCGCTGTTGGTCGGCATGCCGGTCAGCGTCTCCCTGGTGGTGCTCTCGGGGGTGATGCTGGAGCTCAAGGCGGGGGTCATCATCTACCAGGCGCTCACCATCGCCTGCATGGTGGTCGGCTTCTCGGCCGGCGCTCTCGGCCTGGGGGCGCGCCTCGCCGATTACGAGGAGGACAATCCGGCCAAGCTGGTGGCGGGGTACGGCGGCACCATCAATCTGATGGGCAGCCTGCTGTTCACCGGGCTGCTGATGGCCGGTGCGGCCTTTCCCCTGATCGGGCTGGGTGGCCTGCATGGCTATGGCCTGGGGGCGTGGAGCTGGATCATCGGCCTGTCCTGGACGGCGCTGGTCACCACCATCTGGAGCGTGGTCTTCCTGCGCATGGCCTGGCGCTGGTTCGCCCGCAGCCCATGAGCAGGTACGGCGACCGTGCGTTGACCACCTCCTCCGGTGCTGAGACTGGCGGATGCCTCGAGGAGATGGTGAGATGCGCTTGAGTCAGCCCGCATGGTCCCGCTGGTACCTGGCTCTGGTCCTGGCGGCATGGTGGGTCGGAGCCGCCGGCCGCGCGGCGGCTGCCGAGATGGTGGTCAATAGTGAGCTCATGCGGCTGCCCCAGGGGGCGATCGAGCGCGCCGTCTCGGCCCGCCTGACCGCGACACCGCTGGCCTGGCCGCTCACCCTGCACGTGCCCTTGAGCCAGGCGGTCGCCCTGCTGAATGGCTCCGGCAACGCCACCCGGCTGGCGGAGGGTCTCGATGGCGCCGCGGTCGCTGATCTGCCGCTCCTGGCGGGCGACTACTGGCAGGGCGTCCAGATGGTCTGCAATGCGTATGATCTGGTGCTCGAGCCGGGAGAGGGCATGGACCAGGCTGAGGATGCCGGCCGCTTCAGCGGACGCGAGAACGTCGGCACGGCGGTGATCATGCAGGGCGGCGCGGTGGTGCTTGCGCACCGGCCGGAGAAGACGTCACGCCCGATCCTCCTGCCCTGCGGTGTCGTGCTCGGAGTGGTCTCTGCGCTCGATGTGCGGCAGCGGCGCGGTGCGGCTCCCAACCGCACCCTCGATGCCCAGATCGATCTGCGCCTGGAACCGCACGTGCTTCCGGGCCAGGTCGGCGTCTCCATGGTGGCCTGGAGCGGCGTCGAGGATGCCGCCGGCCGCAAGCTCGAATTCGGCGAAGGGGGCTCGCCCCGGGCGGTCGCCGGGCTGCCCCTGCACCTGACCAAGATGCCGGATCGGCTCAAGGCCGTGCAGCTGAGCGGCGAGCTGCTGGTGCAGATGATCGAGCCGATCACGCTCACCGCGACGCTGAAGAGCGGCGGGAGCGCGCGCGCAGAGCTCCTCGGGCAGGCGATCGAGGTGCACCTGCTGGGCGATGGCGAGACCACTCCCGAGGGGCAGAAGGGCCCAGGCCTGAGCGTCGGCATCCCCTCCACGGTGCTGGGCGCCCGGCCGCACATCCAGGTGCTCAACGGGGGCAACGCCATGGGCTTCTCGATGCAGGGCTCGAAATGGAGCGGTGGGCGCATGGACCTGTTCTTCCGCGGACCCAAGCTCGGCGACGGCGAATACACCGTCCAGATCGAGGGGCCCGCGGCGCTGCAGCAGCTGCACGTGCCGCTGCATCTCGCC
>Ga0302276_10003558_pt1 | contig 13405 bp, 8 predicted proteins | sample III_Bog_N2_3_FD_198768 | JGI IMG/M metagenome (GOLD analysis project Ga0302276, IMG submission 198768) | Peat permafrost microbial communities from Stordalen Mire near Abisko, Sweden - III_Bog_N2_3 | ecosystem: Environmental > Terrestrial > Soil > Wetlands > Peat | place: Sweden: Abisko... | reverse complement strand
GTGTGTCATCACCTGAAACATGTGTTCGAGAAGTTGCACGTCGGCTCCCGCACCGAAGCCGTGGTGCGTTACATGGCCTCGAAAACCACCCCGCCCGCGTGAGTGGCGGGGGGCGGGGGGTTGGCGTTGCGGCGAAGATGCCGCTCCTGACGGAGCTTGAAAATTATTTTGGGGTGGGCGGCTACAAATATGTCGCCCCTAACGGGGCTGGGGGAAACGCCCGGCCCCGAGCGTTTACCGCGAGGGCAGGCGTCCCAGCACCGTAGGCGCGAAATAGCTGTAGCCACACCCCACCAAATGAACAAGCCCCGTTGGGGCGGCATATTTGGGGGATCATTTTTCGGGGGTGTTTAAATTTGCGGGTGGGTATTGGCGTTGCGCCGAAGATGCCGCTCCTGACGGAGCTTGAAAATTATTTTGGGATTGCAGGCTACAAATATCACGCCCCTAACGGGGCTGGGGGAAACGCCCGGCCCCCGGCGTTTATCGCGAAGGCAGGCGTCCCAGGGCCGGGCGCGGGACACCGTTTTGGGGTGAGGCGTCGGGTTGCGGGCGTTGGTTGGTGGTTCGAAAGCGCCGTCGCCGCTAACGCTCTGCCGGCGCACTCCACCAGTGCCAGCATCCTCCGCATCCAGCCCGGGAATTCGCGGTCGCACCGGACCATCCCCTGTTTGGGTGATAGCCCGGCTACTGGCTCTGGGTATTTACGAAAGCGGTCTTCCCGGCAATAGTAAATCAAGCCATCATCGTGCCTGAAAACGATGGTGGCCGGCATGTAATAACCCTAGACATATATGTTCACACCCAAACCATCAACCTTCAGAAAAATCATCGCCGCTTTATTGGCAGGCGCAGCCCTCACCCTCGTCCCACCGGCCATGGCCGTGACCACCAATGTGTTCACCTTTAACAACACCGTATTGCCCGCCAGCGTCGGTCCGAATAATCCGGCCAACGGGGCGGTGGCCATTTCCGGCGCGAACCTCGTCGCCGGCGATTACATCGTGTTCGACGGCATCATTGTCAACAACAATCCCGCGACGGGGAACGGCGCGTGGGGCGCGGTGGACTTGGCCGGGGCCGGCACCGGGGGCGTGACCGGGGCCACGCTGGGGGTGCTGGTGCGCGATGGCGCGGCCGCCGGCAACTACTGTCAGATGTGGGTCAACGCCACCGGCTTGGGCAATCTGGGGAACTCCCCGGGCCTCGCCACCAACCGGTGTCAGATCATCCTCACCTGCACCCAGACCGGCTCCACGGCGAACATGAATTATACGGTGAACGTGGATCAGGGGCTGACCGGCACGTTTACGTGGACCCAATCGGGCACGGGTCTCACCTTCGCCAACAACACCGTGCCGCTGACGTTTGGCTCGCGCAATGAAATCCAAACGTTTTATCAAAACCAGCCGCTCATTGCCGTCTCCGCGCCCAGTCCGGCGACCGCGACGGCCGTGGTGGGCAGCCAGGTGACGTTTACGAGCACCATCACCCGGGGCTTTCCGGTGGTGACCGCGCAGCAATGGCTTTCCAATGGCGTGCCCATTATTGGGGCCACGAACCTGACCTACACCACCCCCGCCGCCACGACTTCCTACAATGGCGCCCAATTCAGCGTCGTGGTCACCAACCTGCTTGTCCCGGCCAACGTCGTCACCAGTTCGGTGGCGGTCCTGACGGTCCGCACGGGGCCCGGCATTGTCCCGTTTAATTTCCCGACCACCCTGGTGGCCGCCGGCGGCGGGGCCGTGACGGATCCGGGCGTGGCCCTCAATGGCTCGCAGTTGCTCGCGGGGGACACGGTGGTGTTTGACGGCATCATCATCCCGAATGGCGCGCAGTTGTCGGATGCCTGGACGGCCGTCAACATTGATGGCAGCGGTTATGGCAACGTGGTCAGCGCCCAACTCGGGGCTCTCTGCCGCATGGGCTCGGCCGCGAATCCCAGTGAATTGTTCATCAACGGATCCCTGAACTCCTATCCAACCCCTAACTCGGCCGCCACGAACCGGGTGCGCATCGAGCTTTATCCCTCGGCGAACGGCAGCACCACGAACATGGGTTGGCTTGTGAAAATTGATCAGAACCTCACCGGCAACTTTCTCCCCGCCGTCAGCGGCACCAATCTGACCTTCCCGAACAACACCCTGCCGCTGACCTTTGGCTCCAGCGGTTCGGCCTCGTATGTCTATCAGAACCCGCAATCCCCGGTCGCCATCTTTTCCGGCCCCAACCCGGCCGCGCAGGTGGTGGCGGTGGGCGTGCCCATCTCGGTGGGCGTGACGGTGGAGGGCTGGTCCCCGGCTTTTCAATGGCGCAAAAACGGGGCGACCATCCCGGGCGCGACCAATGAGGATTACACCTCGCCCCCCGCCACGCTGGCGGACAACGGCGACCATTTCACCGTGGTGGTCAGCAACCGCTTGAACAGTTTGAATGTCATCACCAGTTCCGTGGCCAGTGTCGCGGTGCTCATCCCGAACAATCTCACTTGGAATCCGACGGTGGATTACACCACCTGGGACACCGTGACCCCCAATTGGACGACCAATGGCGGGGTGGGCCAGCTTGACTTTGCCACCGGCAATAATGTGACCTTCGATAGTTTGGGGTATGACATCGGCGGCAGCACCGTCACCGTCACCAATGACGTCAACCCCAATGCCGTGACGGTCAATGCGTCGTCGTATGACCAATATGTCTTCACGGGCGGCGGCTCCATCAACGGCCAAAGCCTGCTCGTGACGGGCGACGGCACCGGCACGCTGTATCTGGAAACCACCAACGAAGACGCCTACGCCAATGTGACCATCACCGCCTTCGGGGGTTCGGCGACCACCAACACGCTCTTGGAAATCGGTTACAATGGCACGGACGGCCTCCTGACGGCGAATTACATCACCAACAACGGCACGCTGGATTTTAATGACGCCGGCCTGCTGCCGATTAGCGCCGTCATCACGGGCTCCGGCTCGGTGATTCAGGACGGGAGCGGCACCACGGTGTTGTCGTCCACGAACAGCGCCTACACCATTCAGGCCATTAACAACGGCACCCTGTCCATCGCCAGTTCGCCCAATCCGGGGGTGATTCAGGACAACGGGGTGCTGGAGCCGGCCAGTTCCGCCAGCGTGCTGGTGATTTCGAACACCATCACCGGCAGCGGCGCCCTCGACTTCCTCGGTTTTCAAACGACGATTCTGCTGGGCCAGAGCAGTATTACGGGGGAAAACCCCATCGTCTGGGGGCCGGTGATCGTGGACAACCCGCTCGCGCTGGGGGACACCAACAGTGGGCTGACCGATGTCAACGGGGCGGACAAGTTTGGCGGGCTCTATCTGTCCAACAACATTGCGTGGAGCCAGCAATTGCAATTGGATACGCGCTATACGACCGGCCAGGCCGCCACCGCGCCGCACCTCGCCAATTGGGGCGGCACTAACGACGTGGTCAGCTCGCTGATTTTCGGGACCGGCGCGGCGGCCGGGACCATCGGCTCGGAAATTAATGTCGAGGCCACCACCGGGCAATTGACCATTGACGCCGCCAGCACGCTCGTGAACAACGCCGGGGGCGTCGCCGCCATGGACCTGAATCTCCAGGGCGCGGGCATCGGCTTTTGGAACGGCATCCTGACCGACAGCAGCAGCATTCCCCTGAACTTGCTGAAGCGCGGCACGGGCACGTGGACGCTGGGCGGGTTGAACACCTACTCGGGCACCACCACGGTGGCCGCCGGCACCCTGCTCATCACCAACCAAATCGGGGCGGGGAACGTCACGGTGCAAGCCGGGGGCACGCTCGGTGGCGATGGCCTCATCAACGGAGCCGTGACCGTGGCCGCCGGCGGCACCCTCACCCTCACCCCGGGCCAGGGGTTGGCCGTCCTGGGCATAGACAATACGCTGACCCTCAGTCCCGGCAGCTTCACCCGTTTGCAAATTAACAAGACCGCCAAAACCAACGACGTGATCAACGGCGTCACCAGCCTCACTTACGGTGGCACCCTGGTGATCACCAACCTAGCCGGCACGCTGACGACGAGCGACGCCTTCCCGCTGTTCAGCGCCACCGGCTACACGGGCGCGTTCAGCAGCATTCAGCCGGCCCAGCCCGGTGCGGGCCTGGCGTGGAACACGAACACGCTGGCGGTGGATGGCACCCTGCGGCTGGCCGTGGCCACCGGCCCCGTCACGTATCCGACGAACATCACCGCCCGGGTTTCCGGCGCGACCCTGACACTGTCCTGGCCGGCGGACCACCTTGGCTGGCGGCTGCTGGTGCAGACCAACCACCTGGCGGCCGGGCTCAGCGCCAACACCAACGACTGGACCACGGTGGCCGGCTCCGCCAGCCTTGATTTGACCAACCTCACCATCAACCCCGCGCTCCCTGCGGAATTCTACCGCCTGGTGTATCCCTGATTGAGTAAGCCCAGCGGGCCGGGACAAGTCCACTTGTCCCGGCCCGTCTTAACCGTCCGCCCCTGATAAAATCCCGAAAAATGAAATCGCCCGCTTCCATCCCAAACCCTGATTCCCGTGGCTTCACCCTGATTGAACTGCTCGTCGTCATTGCCATCATTGCCATTCTGGCGGCCATGCTGTTGCCCGCCCTGGCCAAGGCCAAACAAACCGCGCTCCAGGCGCAATGCGCCAACAATGAAAAACAATGGGGGCTGGCCTTCACGATGTATGCCGGGGATTTTAATAATTTCTTTCCCGATAACATCGCCAATCCCCCGCTAAACCAGGGCTCGGGCTGGGTCAGCGGAGATTTCAACAACGGTTTTTTTCCGGCCTATTTGTGTAAAAACACGCCGGGCAACTCCATCACCAAGGAGCGTAGCCAGAATAATATTTTTTACTGCCCCACGGACACTTGGCATCGGACATTTGAGGCCGGGACCGGCGACACCAATCTGATCGGCTACCACTGGCTGCCCGCCCGCTCCCAAGCCCGAGATACGGTTTACGACACCGAACCCTATCCCCAATGGTATTACCGCACCAAGCTGGGGCTGAAATACCGCAACGCCCCCGTGGTGGCCGATTCCATTGAGACCAGCGACGGCGCCAAGCCTTGGGACGTGACCCTCCCCGCCCCGGTCAATTTCAGCGGACCTTGTTCGAATCATGCGGGCAAAGGCTCGGTGCCGACGGGCGGAAATTTCCTGTATGAGGATGGCCACCTCGGCTGGGTGAAGTTTAACGGCAACCTGAGTTTCATCGCCATTTCGGGCGACAATTCCGAGAACCCCGGCCAAAAATATTACGACGCCCCGACGGCCATCGGCACGGGCCCCTGGTAGGGGGCGGCTTCAAGGTGGGGAAGATTTCCCCGCCCGCCCGCACCCGGCCGCCGGCAGGCGCACCGTGAAGGCGGCCCCGGCGCCGGGTTCGCTGGCGGCGGTCAGGCTGCCGCCGTGGGCGGTGATGATGGCCTGGCAAATGGACAGCCCCAGGCCGTTTCCGCCGGTCGTCCGGGATTTATCCGAACGGTAAAACCGTTCGAAGACCCGGGGCAAATCTTCGGCGGGAATGCCCGGGCCCGTGTCGCGGACCGTGAGGACGGCGATCTGGTTTTCCCGCCGCGTGGTCACGTACACTTCACCCCGGGGATGGTTGTATTGGATCGCGTTGGTTAGAAGGTTGGTCACCACCTGCGCCAGCCGCCCGGCGTCGCCCGGGCAGACGGCGGGAGCGGGGTCCAGCACCAGGGTGATGCCCCGGGCTTCCGCGAGGGGACGAACCGATTCCACGCCCTCGCGCGCCAGGGCGGCCAGATCGAGCTGAAAGTGTTTCAGGGATTCCCGCCCGGCATCCAGGCGGGCCAGGGCCAGCAGCGACTCGATGAGCCGCCGCATCCGCTGGGCGGCGCGCCGGCAGGCCTCGAGGGTCTGCCGGTATTCGTCCGGGGTACGTTCCCGGCTCAGGCTCAATTGCGTTTGCGTGAGCATCACGGTGACCGGGGTGCGCAATTCGTGGGCGGCGTCCGAGGTGAATTGCTGTTGCTGGCCGAAGGCGGTTTCCAGGCGGGCAAAGGTCGAGTTCAGGACGGCGGCCAGCCGGCCGAGTTCACTCTCCGTTTCGGCCAGACTGATGCGCCGGGAAAGGTCGCCGTCCGCGATCCTGGCCGCCGTGGCACTGATTTCGGCAATGGGCCGGATGGCGCGGCCCGCCAGCCACCAGCCGCCGGTGAGGCCCAGCAGCAGGATCACGCCCCCCGCCAGCACCAGTTCCACCGCCACCCGCCGCAATTCGGATAATTCCGGCGCGAGGGTGCCGCCCACATGCACCGAGCCGCCCATGGGCGGCCGCAACGCCAGTTCGACCCGGTCGCCCTGAATTTGGAACCTCGGCGGCGGATGGTTGGGTGACCCTTCGGGAGGGCGGCCGGCCGGGGGTTCAACCGCCGCCGCATCCGGCGGGATCAGCGGCCGGGGCGGGGCATTGGTGGAGCGGCGGAGTTCCCGGCCCGCGCGGTCATAAATGATGAAATAAAAATCATTGGGATCGCCCGCGTCAAACAACCCGGCGGTTTCGGGCGGCAGGCGCAGCGTTTGGGGCGGCCCGGCGCCTTCGTCGGGCGGGCCGTCCCCGGACGGGCCTTCGGGCGGGCGGTCAAAGGGCGGCTCCTCCGGGTCCAGGTGGTCACGGTCCGGTCCGCCGTCGTCCGGTCCGGCCCCCTCCGGGCCGCCGCGTTGCGGGCCGCCCGGACGCGGGTGCATCGCCGTGGCCAAAAAGCCCGCGCGGCGATCCAGTTGGCCGTTGATGCGCCCCAGGAGCTGGCCCCGCTCCAATTGCCAGGCGGTCAGGCCAAACCCGGCCAGGATGACCACCAGGATCACGCCATACCACAGTTGCAGCCGGACCCGGATGGAATTAAAAGTCATGCGTTATTATTCGATGCAATAGCCGTGACCGCGCCGGGTGCTGATGAAGTCGTGGCCGAGTTTTTTGCGGAGGTTGGAGACGTGTACATCCAGCAAATTGGACAGGGTGTCGTCGTCATCGCCGAACAAATGTTCGTAGAGCGTGGCGCGCGTGACGACTTCGCCGCGGTGGACGGCCAGGTATTCCAGCAGGGCGTATTCGCGGGCGGTGATCTCGACCGTTTGCGCCGCCACCGTCACCGTGCGCGCGGCGGTGTCAATGACCACCGGGCCGATCTCGATGCGGTTGGTGCTGCGGTGCGCGTTGCGGCGGATCAGGGCGCGGAGTCGCGCCAACAGCTCGGCCAGGTCAAACGGTTTGACCACATAATCATCCGCGCCCGTGTCCAGGCCCTTGACCCGGTCCCGGGATTGGTCGCGCGCGGTGAGCATGAGCACCGGCGTTTTTTTCGTTTTGCGCAGGTTTTTCAGCACCGTCCAACCGTCCATTTCCGGGAGCATGACATCCAGAATGATCACGTCGTAATCCACGGATTCCGCCTTGAACCAGCCGTCTTCACCGTCGGCGGCCGTGTCCACGGCGTAACCCTCCTCGCGCAGCGCCTGGGCCAGGCTGGCGAGCAGATCCGGTTCATCTTCAATCACAAGCAATCTCATGCGACGGCCAAACGTTGACCTCCGGGGACGCCGGGCACCGCCCAAGTCCGGGAGCAGCATGGCAGAAGCAACCTTAAGCGAGGATTAAGGCCGCGTCCACCAATACCCGCCCGGGAAGGGGGGCAACGTAAGCTCTAAGCACGCCGAGAGTCGTGGAGCCTGCCCGGGCGGTGGCTGGAAAAAATTTTCACTTTTTCACTTTTTTTTTGGAAGAACGGGGTTTTTTGCCCGTATTAGTATGGTAGATATCGTTGTATTCCTTTGGGGTGGGCGGTCCCGGACGGGCCGAAACCGCCGGCCCAGAGACTCAGAAATGAAACTTGGATGCCTGATGGGTATGAAATGCCGAAGCTGCCGGCGCTAATTAGCTAATGATTATGAATTTCCAACGGTTAATCCGCTCCATCCGAGCCCACCCCGATATCTGGCTGGCCGCCCTGGCCGTGGTCTTGGTGGGCGGGCGGCTGCTCTGGGTACACGCCGGCCGGCCGGCCCACCGCCGGGAAATCACGGCGGCTTTCGGATCGGTCAGCCTGTTCAATGACTTTCCGAAGATGAATCAGGATGGCAGCCGGTTCATCTATGTGGCGACGGCGCCCCGGGGATTCGGCTTGTTCCTCTGCGACACCGCCCTCGGGCGCAAACAAATGATCTGTGAGCAGACCAATGGGCTGGGGGTTTTTGCGGATGGGTGTTATCTGCGTTCGTGGCCCTGGGCGCCGGATGACCACGCGTTTGTTTACAGCACCCAGGATCGGCTGTTCATTTATCCGGCCAATGAATCCCAGGCGGTGACGCCCGAATCAATGGCGGCCCATGAACCCACGGAGGTTATCTGGGTGGCCCCGCAGGAGTTGGCCTGGCTGGAGGGGGAAACGCTTTGTTACGCGCAGAAGTCAGCCGGGGGAGACTGGGCGGTTCAACGGCTGCCGCATCAGGGGACGCTCTCCAATCTCCGGGCGATTGGGGATCATGCGGTTGCCTGGCTGCAGGATGGTTACATTTGCCGAATCAACCTGGCGGCGGCGGCGGCGGCGACCAATAATCCGTTCCGGCCGCCGCACACCCCGGCATCGGAAACGCCATTGATGACTAATCTGACGCTTAGGCTGGACGCTTCCACGTTACAGCAAGCGGATCAAACCCCGGTGTCCTATCTGGCCGACTTGAGCCGCAATGGGAATTCCGCCACGGTGAATCAATATCCCCCGGTTTTCAATGCGCCCGACAGCCCGGGGGGTTTGAATGGCCGGGGCACGATCCATTTCAAATCCGGCGGTTCCAGCATCAATGCCACGGGTTTGAAAACCGCCGGGAGCCCCGGGGTCAAGGGGGCGGAACCCCGCACGGTGTTTGTGGTGATGCGCCGCACGCCGGACGGGCTGTGGATGTTGATTAACCTGGGGGAAACCGGACAAAAGGGGGGATACTTTGGCATTAATGACCAGTTTAATTTCACCTATCTGCCGGCCGGGTGGGGCGAGGCGGACAACATGGCGCCGCCGGCAGCGCCGAACTGGCGCATCCTGGAGGTGGTTTATGATGGCGTCCACCAGTTGGGGTATGTCAACGGTCTCCTCACCACCGCCACGGCGTATCCGTATGACACGGCGGACAAGCCGGTGGAGATTGGTTTGCGCACCGGGGGAAATCCCGCCGGTTCGGACGGGGACTTTGCCGAACTGTTGGTTTACAACCGGGCGCTGGACACCACCGAACGCGGGCGGGTGGAGGAATATTTGAATGAAAAATGGTTTGGCGGCCGGTTGCTGACGGCGGGAAATCCGCTGGTGTGGCATGCCCTCGATACCGGCGCGGCCGGTGGTTTTGATTATTCGCCGGAAACCGGCCGTTTGTTGATCAGCCGCACCGGTGCCGGCCAGGACTTTTTATGGCAGATGGACGCGCAATCCGAAGCCCTGGCCGGGGCGGCTTTGGTGACGCAGGGGCGCTCCCTCCAGTCGGCGCAATGGGCCGGCCCGAGAGATTTGGTCTATAACAGTCATGAGCCGGGGCACACCGGGTTGGTATTTACGGATTTATCCGGCGCGGAAAACCGGCGGATTTTGGAACACGCGGGCATTGGCTGGTTCAAGCTGTCGCCGGATGAAAAGAAGGTGTTGTTTTGGGGTAATGCGAGCAATGAACCCGCGGCGGGAATCTGGCAATATGATTTGGAGACGGAGGCATTGCGGTCGGTCGCCCCGGCATCAGATTACCCGTCGCCCTACGCCACCAATCTGCCGCCCACTTACCGGTCGGTCAAATTGCCGTCGGGGCGCAGTGTCACGTGCACGGTTTATCTCCCGGCCAATTTCAACCCGCACAAGAAATATCCGTTGGTTCTCGGGAACACCCAGTTTGGCGTGGCCATTAACGGCGGTCACGGGCGGCTCTGGGTGCCGAACATCGCGACCTGCGGAGCTTATGTGGTGATCATTAACCGGGAGGAATGGTGGACGGGAATCGAGCAATGGGAGGAAAACGTCCGGGGCGTCGCCCAGGCTTTGGTGAAGGAACCCAATATTGACCCGCAGCGGGTTTATTTGTTTGCCGCCAGCGCGGAAACAAAATATCTGAGCGAATGTCTGACCCGGACGCCCAGTCTTTGGCGGGGCGGGATTTTCTTGAATCCAACGGCCTTGCCCGACTTTACCACCGCGCCGCCGCATCAGACCCGGCCCAAAATCCTCATCAGTGCCGGGGGAAACGAGCAGGAGGAACCACGGCTCCAAAAATTTCAGGCCGAGGCCCTTAAATCCGGTGTGCTGGTGGAATATGTGATCCATCCCGGGGAGAATCACCATCTCATCGGTAATGCCGCCCAGCTGGAACGCAACCACGCCATGATGCACTTCATCTTTGAGGAATAATACCATGAACCCCAAGACTTTAGAACCGGCGGGAAAGATGGCCCAGGCTTCCAGCCTGGCCGCCGTGCCATCCATGGCCGCCGACGCCAAAAACGGGATGTATCCTTCGTGGATCAAGATTTTTATCGCTTCCGCCGGGGTGATTCTGCTGATGGCGGCGCTCATCCGGTTGATCATCGCCGCCGGGGATGCACCCGCCCTGTCCCTGCCCGATGCTCTGTTGGGGATGCCCCTTCGTTATGCCGTACTGGTGGTCGGAACCGTTGAACTGGTGGTCGCGTGGGTCTGTCTGTTTGGGAAATCAGTCGGCCTGTCCACTGTCTGGCTCACCTGGCTGGGCACCGTTTACCTGGCCTTTCAGGCCGGGTTGGTGTGGGTACACTGCCAACTGCAGGGCACTTGTCTGGGCAGTCTCACTGATCCACTGCACCTCGCGCGCGGAGATTCGGGGATCCTAGTGGGGCTGTTGCCTTGGTATGTGGTGTTGGGCGGTTTTGCGGTAGCGGCGACCATCCTGTTTCCGAGGCGGGCGAAGGCGTCGCCGCAGCGGAACGGCCGGACGCAAGGGTCGGCAAAGCCCGGGGCGCCCGGATCTGTTCCGGCGGCGTATGTCCGCTTTCTCAAAATTGCCTGCACCGCCTGCGGCGGGCACATCGAGTTTCCCACCAATTTATTTGGCGAACAAATCCCCTGCCCGCATTGCCGGGCCGGCGTGACGCTGCAAAAGCCGGTGACCCTGAAAATGGCCTGCCCCGCCTGCGCCGGTCGCTTGGAATTCCCGGATCACGCGTTGGGCCAGAAAACCCCCTGCCCGCATTGCCAGAGGGAAATAACGTTACAGAAAGGCGAAAAATGAAGCTGGAAATTAACCGCAAAGGCACAAAGGCACGGAGAAAGAGCCAAGGGATATTTTGCCGTCCGCCGTCGCTAAAGTTATGGCGGACAGGTGAAACACGCGAACTTTTGGACAGAATTTACAGAATGACCAAAATCGGATTCGGGATATTCTGTCATTCTGTCCCAAACCCCAGACCCGAGACCCTACTTTCCCCCTCCGGCCCCAAGCCTAACGCCTAAAAACTCCCGTGTCCTCCCCGCTGTCCCTCATCCAAAACTGGCAGGAATTGGCGAAGCTGGCCAAATGGTCCGCATCGGCACTGGCGAAGCAGTGTAACGTCTCGGTGCGAACCTTGCACCGGCATTTCATCAAACATCTGGGCCAAAACCCAAAAACCTGGCTGGAAGAGCAACGCTTGCACACGGCGGATAAATTATTGTGCGATGGCTCCTCCGTCAAGGAGGCGGCCGACCGTGTGGGGTACAAGCAGCAAAGCAGCCTCACCCGCCATTACAAAAGCAAAACGGGCATCTGTCCATCCCAACAATCCCCAGCAAACGAAAGCAATCCAAAACTGTCCGCAAATGACAAACAATTAATATCAAATGTCCGCAAATGCTAAATCTTTGCCCTGTAAAACCCCGGTTAACCTTGGTTTAATCAACAAAGTCAATGAACGAAAGCCGAACAATATTAGATGGGGAACAACGGTGGCGGGGGGGGAAACCGCCGCTACTTGACGGACGTTCTTTTGAAAAGGATGGACAAATACTTAACCGCAGGGGGGGCGATGGGTTCGCCGGCAAAAAACGCCGGGCCATGCGTAAAGCGCATGCCAACATGTGGTTCTGTGGAACCGAGCAAGCGATGATCTTTTTCCGGGGGATGCGTAAAATTGCATTGGGAACAAATAATATAAGCAAGTTTTGGAGTCGTCGTTCTCAATATTATTTTCTCTTGTCATCTTGCCTGGGGATTTTGCTTTTCTGGAGTTCGAACCTTGACGGCCAAACAACCGGTGCCGAGAGCGCGACTTTTCAAGATTTTGTGAATGGCAAAGTGGCAATCAAGGAGGCCGTTTTCTATCGAGAAATCATTAAATCTGATGGAACCGTAGAACACCAAGATTGGTGGAGATTCGGATTGGGACTCGATGGTAACACCTGGTATGTCCAGCAATTGCAGCCAAGCACAAATGACGCGACGCTATTGGTTTCCAAACCGGGACACAGTGTTTATGGCGCGTCGTCTTCCAATGTTTGGATCATTTCCGACACGGACATAAATATTGTAGACAGGAAAAATGTGAAAAACAGCCTATTAGAGCATAACACCGCGTACCGGAATATAATGCACTCCGCCCTTTCGCTCGGGCTGCCACGTCTTTTGAATGTCATCGACATTACAGACGCACAAATCCAATGGGACGGCTTGAAATTTAGCAGCAAGGTGGGGGTCAAGTTTGACAAGAAAGGACTTCCGACCGAGACGGTGGTCGTTAAGGGGGCAATAACACCGGACGCGAGTGGCCGGCCTGCGACGGCAACATTTTCAAGTGTCGATGACGCTTACAATTATTCAGTCACCTATGAATATAAAGATGATCGTTCGAATATTCCGAAAGTATTTGTGATGAACCGGGCTGCTTCAAAATCGCGTTACGAGTTTTTAACAATGACATTTGCCGATGATAACAGTGTGTCTGACGAATTTAAGCCAACGCAATTCGCCGACATGCGATTTCAAAGGCATGTCACGCTTTGGTCAAATCAATCGCCCTACTCGGTCTTCAACGGAGCTTTAACGCCCGCCCATTTGGCGGCGCCGACGAACGAGCGAAAAGGGACATTCTTCCTGCTTCTGCTGACCGGCATTTCAGCGGCTTTTCTGGTGCTATTGGGTAGACACTGGAAACAACAAACCAAGTAAAACAAAAAAACATCAAATGAAAGCAACAATATTAAAAAACAAGGTGGTGGGCGGCGTTGCCGTCACGGTGACGATCTGTACGATTGCCGCCTGGTCAGCAAAATTCATGGGTGAATTGAGGTTCAGGAAGTTTCCCCAAGTTATGATATAGGGCTATTTCCATGGCTTTATAGGTGCGAAAGCCATAGGCCCGTCTGGTAACCACTCGGATTT
>Ga0302276_10003555_pt1 | contig 13413 bp, 12 predicted proteins | sample III_Bog_N2_3_FD_198768 | JGI IMG/M metagenome (GOLD analysis project Ga0302276, IMG submission 198768) | Peat permafrost microbial communities from Stordalen Mire near Abisko, Sweden - III_Bog_N2_3 | ecosystem: Environmental > Terrestrial > Soil > Wetlands > Peat | place: Sweden: Abisko... | reverse complement strand
CCAGTCGTACCAGACCGATATCTTGAACGATCAGGGCATCGACACCACAGCGGTTGAGCAGACGGAGGTAGTCGGAGACATCATTCAACTCTCCCGTGAAGACAAGGGTATTGAGCGTCACATAAGCCTTCACTCCGTGGCGGTGACAGAAGTCGATGACCTCGGGTAATTCCTCCTCGGTGAAGTTGTCAGCACGGATGCGGGCATTGAATCGTGGCAGTCCGAAGAAGACGGCGTCGGCTCCATTGGCCACAGCGGCCTTGAGACAGTCCCATCCCCCAGCCGGAGCGAGTAGTTCGGGATGTTCCATCGTTAGCCTCCGGCCGCAACGGACATCACTTCAAGACGATCATTCTCGGCGAGCACGATGTCATCCCATTCCGAGCGCGTGAGTGCAGTACCGTTATGCTCCACAAGCAGCAGCGGTGCAGGGAGTCCAAGTTCGGAAAAGAGGGACGGCAGTGTCTCGGAAGCCGTCTCCCGCACCTCTCCATTGATGATCAGACGCTTCATGCAACACGCTCAAATGTCTGAGAGCCCAAGATGGCTGCATCCCAGTCCTTCCAGACAGGCTCCAATCCCCGTTCCCGAAGCATGGAAGCGACACTCTCCGCCGATCGGTCATCACTGATGGCGAATTGTTCCGTGGCCGTCGATCCCGAACAGGAGGAACCTTCGATTTTCCGTCCGCGCACGGTCTGGTGCAGTTGATCGCTTCCCTGTCCGGTGTAACCACCCGGTTCGGTGTGACTACCGGCACTCATCATCGTCACACCAAGGGGAGCAAGAGCATCACGGAGCGACGCAGGTTCGCGGGTACTGAGAACAATGCCAACCTGGGGAAAAGTGATGCGCAGAGCGCAGAGCAACTGGGTCATTTCCCGGTCATTGAAGGAAAAGCGGGGTTCAAAGGAGCCAGCCGCAGGTCGGAGTCTCGGCATACTCACCGTGAGTTGAGAGGTCCAGCAAACGCGCTGGAGATGAAAGAGGTGGGCGGCCAGAGCCATCGCCTCGCGGCGCCACTCCGAAAGCCCGAAGAGCACGCCGACGCCAAGTCTGCGAAATCCCGCATCATGGGCACGCTCCGCCGTGTCGAGTCGCCAATCGTAATCCTTTTTGGGTCCTGCAGTATGGAGTTCTTTATAGACTTCCCGATCATAAGTCTCCTGATAGACCACGAGCCCTTCCGCACCGGCATTCACGAGAGGGATATAATCCTCTGTTTCCATCGGTGCCACTTCTAACGAGAGGCTCGGCACTTCCTGACTCAGTCGTTCCAGACAGTGCTGGAGATACCCTCCGGAGACAAACTTGGGATGTTCTCCGGCCACGAGCAGCACATTCCGAAACCCCTCTGCCGCCAAATGACGCGCCTCGATCGCCATTTGCTCCACCTCCAGAGTCACCCGAAGGATGGCATTGTCGCGTGAGAAGCCGCAGTAGGCGCAGTTGTTAATGCACTCGTTGGAGAGATAAAGCGGGGCAAACATCCTCATCGTCTGGCCAAAGTGACGACGAGTCAGAGAGGCCGAGCGATGGGCCATCTCCTCCAAGGCCCGATCACTGCACGGTTCGATCAACCGCATGAAGGAACGGAGTTCCTGCGGTGGAGCAGAAAGCGTGGAATCAATCAGCGTCGAAAACCCCATAAGGGATCCAAGATAACGGAAAATTCTCAAATCTGAAGCTTGAAAAGGAACGTAGTGACAGAGTTCTCAGGTCCCCAATATTCCATCTCCAATCTTCTTCCCGATTTCCTCCATCTCTACTTCTGTCGGAGCCCTTCCCTCTGGACGCCAGGAATCATCAATCGCAGCCACCCGTGCAATCCGGCCTTGTTTCCAAACAAGAGCCTCGGGGAAACAGGGACCGACTTTTAACGGATCGCTCCAGAGATGGATTGCCAGTGTCTTGGAGGGATACAGCGCTGCCGCGAGATGCATCGGACCACTGTCAGAGCTTACGATGAAGGCTGCACCATGCAGGATGCCGATTAATTCGAGAAGATCAGTCCTGTTACTCCAGTCCTCGACATTCGAAGGGAGATTGGCAGACACCCTGCCTCGTCCCACGATCACGACGCGCTTGCTTCCCGCACCCCTGACGAAGGCTGTGATCTGAGCATCACTGAGGCTCTTCCCCTCACCTCTGGCATAAGGATGAAGGAGGATGTAGGGGGTAGAGACATCGAAACCTGCGGGAAGTTTACCCTCGGGTAATTCGAACTCGGGCTTCTGCGGTTGAGAAATACCAAGCAGATCAAGAACGGACAGATAGCGTTTCACCGCATGATCGTGCCGACTGACCCGCGCCGTCTCATGATAGAGCAGGCGGGATCCCTCTCGCGCATCGGAGAGACCAAGAATCCTCTTCGCTCCAGAGATCCGAGCAAAGAGGCCACTACGAAGCAACCCCTGAAGGTCGATTGCAAGGTCGGGCTGCCAGTCACGCAACAGTCGTGTCCAGGCGACGGAGCGCATCCAACCGGAGAGACCACGAAATTTATCTCTGGGGAAAAGAATCGTCTCGGTAACACCAGGATGCGCTTCGACAAGAAACCGCCAGGCGGGATGAATCAGCCAGCGGATCTCTGCCTCCGGCCAGTGCCGATGGATCGCCGTTACCACGGGGAGTGCATGAATGACATCGCCGAAAGAACTCGGCTTTACGAGAAGGATACGCTTGGGAGAGGCAGTTGCGTTCATGAACCGGAGCGCAGCCTTTCAGCCAATTTTGCAGGCAGTCCCGCCGCGAGCACGGCTTCGCTTGCCTCCTGCACATCGTACTCCACGCGTCGCAGCCACAGCCCGGCACTCTCCTCATCGTGGATCAGATAGGAGGCCCGCCAATCGCCATCCCTGGGCTGTCCTACGGAGCCTGCATTAATGAAGAGCTTTTTCCCGACGGGAAGTTCCACCTCATCATACAAAGACATCGTTTCACCTCCCTGCACGAAAATTCCCGGCACATGGGTGTGTCCGAAGAAGGCAAGCGGTGTGCGCTGACAGGCAATGCTCATTTCCGCGGAGGCAGTGCTGCGGATGTAGGCCCATGAAGTCGGGGAATCGAGTGTTGCGTGGACTAAGGTGTTGTGGCGAATTTGACGCACGGGACGAAGCGTGGAGAGCCACTCCTTTTGTTCGGAATCAAGTTGCTCCCGCGTCCACTCCAAGGAGGTACGAGCAACGGGGTTGAAGTGAACAAGAGACTCCATGCCAGCGACTGCGGCATCGTGATTTCCAAGCACGAAGACTCCGGGAAGATCCCTCACAATCTGCAAACACTCGGAGGGGTTGGCATTATAACCGACGATGTCACCGAGCACATGGAACTCCTCGCAGCCATATTCACGCGCATCGGCAAGCACCGCCTCCAGGGCATGCAGATTTGCATGAATATCGGCAATGATGGCGCAGCGCATTTAAAAGGTTGTTTAGACTGAAGTCTGTTAGGCTGTTAGATCAGAAGAGAAGAGGATGAGAAGTCTCAGGCGCAAGAAGTCATGGATCGCTGAAAATGGAAAAAGTGAAAGGTGCATACTTCGGTGGTGAGATTCTAGTTTTTATCTTTTCATCCTATCCGCATCTCCACATGGAATGATTTGGGACATTCGGGTTCGGTTCTGGCTAATAGTCTAACAGCCTTCAGCCTAATGAGCTTTCGGCGCCTGCGGCGTCACCCGCTGATTCTCTGGTATTTGAAGCTTCACTTCCAGCTCATGCAGGCGCGTTAGCAATGTGGGGGTTCGCTGTTTTTCCCCTTCGTCGTAGAGTGCTTTGAGCCGGTCATACGCTTCACGTTCCCTGCCGGGAACCTGTGCCATCTCGTAGGCGGCAAAGCGTTTGATATAGGCAGGTGCCTCAGGGAAGCTGGAAGCCTTGGCAAAAGCATCAGCTGCACCGGCTGCATCCTTTGCCCGCTCGCGCAGCAGAATCCCCAAGCGTTCGTAGAGATAGTAATCCTTGGGATTGTTCCGAATGCCCCGCTCGAGAATATCACGTCCCAGATCAATATACTGACGACTGGCGCGATCCCGCAGCAGCTCGCTCTGCTGGCTGGTATCCTGCTGTGCGGCCAAGCTGGCATTCCAAGCCATGTGCCACGCAGCAATATCCCAGTAGAGAAGTGTGTGAGGCTGAAGAGTGGTCACCGTATCGAAGAGCGCAGCCATCTTTCCCCACTCAGTGTGCTCCCAGGCGATATGGGATTTGATCCAGAGGAAGGCGGCCACGGGTGCACGAAAACCGCTCAATGCTGCCAGAAATCCCGATTGGCCGATCTGTTCCCTCAGACTCAGATTCAAAGCGACGCTGCGGAACCCGGCATCCTTACCCTCCCTCTGAAGACTAATTTCCCAGGGAAGCAGGAGAGCCCCGACGAGGGTCACGATCACGAGCCCCCCCATCAAGCGATACGGTGAAAGTCGGCCTGTCATGGGAGAAAGGCTGTTAGCAGTTTAGACTCTAGGCTGTTAGGTGAGAGCAGGTCGAAAGTCGAAACCGCTGGCACTGAACTCTCGTCACTCGTCATGCGACTCTCGCCGTTTTTCAGGCTTCCAGTTTCAGGTTTCATTTTTCCTTGGATCTCAGAGTTCCCTGTTTTGAAAGAGGAAACAGGCCACCGCATAATAGACAGCCGTGTAGACACCACCCAGTGCCATGGTCTGCCAGAAAATCCCCATCGGCAAATGGACACCCGCCACGATGTCATCGGTGAGGTTGAAGGCCTGTAGATCGGGAAAAACGAGCGCAATCAGTGCGGTGAAAATGCGCGTCCACCAATGAACCCCAATCCCGTCTAACCAGTATTCACGAGCCGTAACCTGAAGATGGCCGATGAAATAGGCCGAGGATGCAACAAGGATGGCGAAAATGCCTGAGGTGGCGAAGGTCGAAATGAGCAGCGTCAGCGAGGCAAGCAGGATCGATTTCATCAGCAAAATCCCCATGCCTGGAATCAGATCCCAAGTGAAGGCGGAACGCTTCACCTCGGCCAGGGCGGAAGCAAGTTCCGGGGAGGATGCAGGAAACGACTGGCGGGTTTCCATCAAGACAGACTGCTCGCGTAGCAGGAGTACACCGAGAAAGAGCCCTCCCATGAGGATGGTTGAGAGAGTGAGCATGAAGACCACGCCAAGGAGCTTGCCAAGGAGGTATTCAAATCGGGGTACGGGCTTGGAAAGGATCGTGAAGATGGTCCTATCCTCCAGATCGCGTGGCAGGAGCATCGCCGTCGCCAGAATGGACAGCAGGCAAAGAAAGACAGACATGGCACCGAGAGCGACATCCTTGAGCATCTGGAACTCGCCTTGAAACGAGATCTTGGCCAGGAAGGAAGAGCTTCCGATCATGATCAGGGAGAAGAGCAATAGAAAATAAAAGACCTTTTGGCGTACGAGCTCCGTGAAGGTATTTCTACCAATGGCCATCACTCTCACTGGAAGCAGGAAGGAAGCACTCATGATTGTTTTGTGATTTTTTTAGCAGGTTTGTGAGCCGGGAAGCGCGTTCCCACATCCTGGCCTGAAACAGCTCCAGCAATCTGCGCCTTCTTTCTCCCATGGGCGATGACGGTTTCCACTCCGGCATTTACCGCCGTTTCAACCGCCTGGAGCTTGGTCTGCATCCCTCCGGTGGAATGTTCCCCTTTCTCCGGGGTAACATGTCGGAATGCCTCCCTGATGTCGGTCACCACGGGGATCCTGACAGGCGTTCCCCCCTTTCCGGAAGCCTTGGCAAGTAAGCCGTCCGCACTCGTGAGAAGAATCAGGAGCCGCGCTCCAAGCAACTTGGCCACCTCGGCGGAAAGACGGTCATTGTCGCCAAAGCGGAGCTCCTCGACAGCCACGGAATCATTCTCATTGATGATTGGAATGATGCCCGGAGAGGAGAGGAGCTTCCCGAGCGTCACGCTGGCATTGCGGGCGCGTCCGGCATCGAAGATGTCATGATGCGTCAGCAGAAGCTGTGCGGGCCTGAGGCCATGTCGTCCAAGATGACGGGTATAAGCACCCATGAGTGCAGGCTGTCCGACAGCGGCACATGCTTGTTTTCCGGCAAGGTCGGTCGGACGCTTCGGCAGTTTGAGCGCATCAACACCGGCAGCGACCGCCGCGCTGGAGACCACCACACAGGGAATACCGGAAGCAACCAACTCTGCGATCTCGGAGCAGAGTCTGCGAAATTGCAGTGTGTCTAAAGAACAGCCCCCTTCCGAGGCAAGGATGCCGGTTCCGAATTTCAAAACAACAGGTTTCAGTTTCATGAATGAGTGAGTGAGAGAAGCTACCGGCTATTCTGTCCGAGTGGCGAGCAGCCTGTCGGACTTAGAGCGTGCAGGCGAGAGGATCGCGGTTTGAGTCAGAATTTTCACGGGCTTGAGAAGTTTATGTGAACATAAATGCCGAAAGCACGGGGAAATTCTGGCCAAGCCCCCGATTTTCGCAGGCGTGCGTGCTAAGTCCGACTGGCTGCAAGTATGAGTTCCAGAAAACCTGCTTCCAGTGCAAGGGCTTCTTGAATTCCGCGCTCAAGCGAGGTGCGAAGTTTCTCCACGGCATCCAGACAGCGGATCAGTCGCAATGATTCGTTGGCATCGGTGGCAACACTCCCCTCATGGAGGTGTCGGAGCGACGTGCCAAAATAGTCTGCCACGAGACCCAGGAGACGCGTGCGTTCCTGCAGGGCCTCCGACTCGGCACTCGCCTTGAGTACTTCCTCGCGCTCGTCCTCCCAATCCCCTTCGGTCGCCTTGCCAAAGTGGGCTTTTTCCGAAGCCAGTTCCTCCTTGGTGCGTTCCGCTGCAATCTGCCGTGCCTCGTCCAGAAGATCCCGAAAGATCCGAGTGAACCCAAAGGCCGCCGTGGCATCAGCACGGGAATCGGGGCCAAAAGCCTTCTTCATCTCGGCGGCAAGCCGTTCTTCACGCGAATCGGCAGGAGGACGGGTCCTCGAGTAAAGATGCACTGAGATACAGCGCGATCGGATTGTGTCCAGCAATGCCTCGGGCAATTCGCTGGTCAGCAGGATCAAGGAACCGGCGGGGGGCTCCTCAAGTGTCTTGAGAAAGGCGTTCGCCGCCTGCGGCATCAAGCGGTCAGCATCCCGTATCACGGCCACCTTTCGGGCTCCCCGATCCGCAGTGCGATGAATCGACTCCTCCAGACCACGCACCTGTTCGATCAGCAGACGGCGAGATTTGGAACCCGGTTCAATGGCATGGAAATCAGGGTGAAGCTGTACCTGCAACTCCCCGTTTCCCAGAAAAAGACCGGCCAGTTCGTCGGCCAATTCATTCACGCCGGAACCCGCCGATCCCGAAATCAGATAAGCATGTCCCAAGCGGCCCTCTTCGAGAGCCTTCTCCAGCATGCGAAGAGCATCCTCCTTAGATAACGCCATGAGCTTGTCCCTCCAGACGCAGGCTGACTTTGTTGCTGATGAGTGCGGCAACCCCCTCCTCATCGAGGGAGGCATCAATGAGGGTGATTCTACCGGGATATTCCCTGGCAAGATCGAGATACCCCCGGCGAACCGCTTCGTAAAACCCAGCATCCTCTTGCTCCATCCGATCAACTGGTTCACCCCGGGAAGCCGCGCGGCGGCGTCCTTCCTCCGCATCAAGATCGAGAAGAAGTGTCAGATCCGGCAAAAGTTCTCCCACGGCAAAAGAGTTAATCGCAGCCACATCCGATGAATCAAGGGCCCTGGCCACTCCCTGATACACAGTGGTCGAATCGAGAAATCGATCACAAAGAACCACGATTCCCTTTTCCAACGCTGGGCGAATCACCTCGCGTACAAGCTGCGCACGGCTTGCCGCGAAAAGCAGCAGCTCAGCCTCGGGCGTCATGGCTGCGGCGTTCTTGTCGTGCTTCAGGAGGTGGCGGATCGTCTCTCCGATCGGTGTTCCCCCCGGTTCGCGTAAAATGAGCACCTCACGGCCCAGTGTTTGCAGAAATGCGGCAAGTCGGCGAATCTGTGTCGATTTGCCGCACCCTTCCGAACCTTCAAAGGAGATGAAAATACCGTTGCCTGCCATAAGTCGTTAATCTTAACGGGAAGCCTCGGCTGAAAAAGCCGAAAGGTGAAAATTTGAAAGCTGCAAGGGCCGCAGAATTTCCTCAGCTTTCAGGTTTCAAGTTTCAGATCTCGTTCCCTATCATTTGCCTATGACCCAACACTGGCTCGTCAAATCAGAACCCTCCGCCTACTCATGGAGTGATCTCAACAAGGATGGTCACACAGCATGGACTGGCGTCCGAAATTTTCAGGCTCGCAATAACCTCCGCGCAATGAAGCAAGGGGATACAGTTCTCTTCTATCACAGTGTGATCGACCCTTCGGTGGTCGGCATCGCCAAGGTGATCAAGGAGTCCTATCCTGATCCCACCGCTAGCGAAGGTGACTGGAGTTGTATCGATCTGGTTCCGGTTCAACCACTCCGCTCGCCCGTCTCTCTCGCCACAGTCAAAACCGACCCCGCATTGGCGGAGATCGCCCTGATCCGCCAATCCCGACTCAGCGTCATGCCAGTTACGGCAAAGGAATATCAGCGGATTCTGAAACTCGGCGAAATCAAGTAGTCAGACCACCTGACTTTCCCTCTGTTCCAGTCTCCTATTTCAGTTTCAGCGTCAGGATTGTCAGCGAAGAAGGAGAAAGTGTCATGGGGAATTTCGAGGAGACATTGGTGATGACGGATGTCACTGGAACCACGGCATCGGGATGATCGAGTGAGTTGGCGATGGTGGGATCCTTGGAGGTAAGAGTCGTCACTTCGGCCTTCGATTCCACAGCGGTACCATCACCAAGATCGATGGTGATCTGCCGAGTCTCGGCACCTGGATTCACCAGCTTAATATAAATCACCCCGTTCGCTTTGTCCCTCGTCACTGAATAGGGAAGGGTCTTCTTGGGATCACCCTGTTTCAGATCAGCCGTAAGCACCTCGTCACCCCGGTGGGAGTTGAAAAGAACCTGAGCATGCCAGGCTGGAGAGCCGTAGCTTGAGAGGGCATCAAAACCAATCAGATCGGGCTTCCACTGGGTGGCTCCGGGATTCTCATTGGTGAATAGCGGTGCGTAGCACTGCATGATCACGATGTCGGCATTGCGCTCCATGGCACACATCCAGGCGGCATCACCCAGCGCTTCGAACAAGTAGGGAGTGTTGCTCCTCTGTTTTTTATCCTTCGTCCAGGCCTCATGCGCCATGGTCGCCCATTCTCCGACAAAAATCTTCGGCCCGTTGCGATCTGTCTTATCGTAGTGATTGAACTGCTTCACAAACCAATCGGTCGGTTTGTAAAAGTGTTCGTCGATCACATCAGGCTTACGGCTCTTCACCGGTGCGGTGGCGATCAACTGAAGGTCTGGATACTTCGCCTTGAATGCGTCGTAATACTGGGCAAAACGACCGTTATAACTTCCGGTGCGATCGAACCAATCCTCGTTGCCAATCTCGATATAGTGAAGTTTGAAGGGTTCGGGATGACCATCCTGAGCGCGCTGAACGCCCCAGTAAGTCGACTTGGCATCTCCGGTGAGGTATTCGATTTCTTCCAGAGCATCCTGAAGATAAGGCTGAAGCAACGGTCCAGGTTGGACGGCCTGCTCTTTCAGGGAATATCCGGCATAGACCGCAAGCACAGGCTCGATGCCAAGGTCTTCGCACCAACCCATGAACTCGAGTAGTCCAAGACCGTCACTCGCGCGGTATTCCCAGCATCCCGTGTGACCGGGACGAAACTCAAGCGGACCAACTGTCTCCTTCCAGTTGAAACGCTCCCAGAGATTGTCTCCCTCAAGGAAGTTTCCACCCGGGAAACGGAGAAATTTTGGCTGGAGCGCGGCCATTTTTTCCATCAGGTCAATCCGATTACCATTAGTGCGGTTCTTGTAGGTCGGAGGAAACAGGGATACCAGACTGAGTCGGAAAGTTCCCACTGTGTCTGCTGAAATGACAAACTTGTTCTCCTTGGAGGGTTGGATGTCTTTCGGCGTGGTCAGCGTGAGATCAAATTTCTGCCATTCTCCGGTGAGAGGCTGGGTGACAAGGGAACCATAGACTTTGGAACCGTCATTGCTGCGGAGAGAGATAGTAAGAGGAGCCCGGAAGAGAGGGACATCAGGATCCCCCTTCTTTTTCTCCCAGCCATTGTTTCCTTTGGCATAAAAGGAAACCTTGTAGGTCGTATCGGGCTTCACCGGAATTCCCCAATATCCTGTATTGGCAATTTCAACAGGGGTAGTGGTGGCAACCTTGGTAATCACCACCTCAAGGCTCTTGGGCAGCTTGTCCGTGAGAGGCCATTTGTCAGTCACCGCCATGGTAGCCTCTGCCTCTGGTGGAACACTTAACGACCATGCCTCGGCATTCGTCTCATTATCCCGGAAAACCCTGTTGCGGATGAGTTCTCCATAAAGGCCCCCATCGTAGGAATGATTGATCTCCTCGGTCATCAATCCCGCAAAGACCGGTGAGAAGGCCTTGGTGGGACCCTTCAGATCAACATGGAGCTCTGCGTTTTGGGAGTTTTCCGCATAGCCGGTGGAAACAGCCCCAATCAGTACGCTAAGCACCATGAGCAGACTCAGGGCGAACAGACGGTTCACCGGATTATTCATAGGATTATTCTTTGTTTGGGGGTTTCTTGGAATGTTGATTCCCTGACCGCTTTTCAATGCCGCAATACAGATGGTAGCCGGGGTATCGGTTGAAGGATGCCCCGGTTAAATCCCATCGTTTCGGGTTAAAAGAATTTGATGTAGAAGCAGATGACAATCGCCACAATGACCACGGAGAGCACGACGTCGATCCAGTTCCAACTGGCGCGGGTTGCTATCTTTTCTTCCGGGGTGGCACCATACCAGGTGAACTTGACCGTCTTGGGATCAGGGGCCTTAGTCAAAAGACTGATAACAATCATCAACACCAGCGTGGTCGCAAACAGAATCTGGCACCAGTAGAGCCAATGGATGTCCTCCATGGTGAAAAGCAGGCCGTATTTTTGTTTGATCGGCGCGATGTAGTTCGCGTATTGATCCGCCGTGATCGTGCCCTGATAGAGCTGGACTTTGAGTTCCTTGAGGTTGCTTCCGTTAGAGACCGTCACATCCTTGAATAACAGGTCGGTTGCCAGACGGGCAAATCCACCCGTGACACCGACGATAAAGGACCAGAGGGCGGCTGGGGCCGTGGCGCGTTTCCAGAACACACCCACCGCGAACAATACCGCGATGGAGGGTGACAGGTAGCCCTGCACGCTCTGTAGATATTCATAGAGATTGGAATGCAGCGCCTTGATGACAAGCACCCAGCAAATTCCGGCAAAGACAATGACCGCTGTGGCAAGACGACCGACGAGCACCTCGGTTTTCCCGGAGGCATTTGGATGCCACTCACGATAGAAATCCATCGTGAACAACGTGGCCGAGGCATTGAACTTGGAGGCAAGCGAAGCCATGAGTGCCACGATCATTCCGCAGGCAACGATCCCCTTGATGCCATGGGGCAGGATCTGCGCTACCATCGTGGTGTAAGCGGCGTCACCCGTGGTGGTGAAGTTGGAACCGGGCATCTTGGTGAGTGCAAAGGCGACCATGCCAGGGATCAGGAAAATGAAGACGGGGGTTAATTTGAAGTAACCGGCCAGAATGGAACCACGGCGTGATTCCTGCTGATTTTTACCCGCCAGAACACGCTGAACGATGTATTGGTCCGTGCACCAGTACCAGAATCCAATGATCGCCGATCCTGGCAGAATCGCCAGCCAGGGCCACTCGGGATCATTGTTGGAACGGATCAGGTGAAGATTATCACCCACAGTCGCTTTGGTGACATTCCACCCTTCAATAAGGCTGCCGTGGCCAAGCGCATGGAGACCAAAATAGAGGATGCAAAGCGAACCGAAAATCAGCACGGGAGATTGCAGGACAGCGGTGTACATGATGACACGCATACCGCCGAACACCGTGTACACACCGGTCGTGAAGGCCAGACTCAGGGCGATGACCCAGAAAATGTCGATGGTGTGTCCAAAGATCATGACCGAATTAATGCCAAGCAGAGTTCTGATGACCACGTCACCCGCGTAAATCGTCGCCGCGATTTTCGTCAGCACCAGACTCGCGATGGTGAGCAAACTCAGGATATTTCGGGATCCGCGGCTGAATCGCAATTCGAGGAATTCAGGCATCGTGAACACCTTCATCCGATCGTAGAGAGGGACAAACACCCAACCGAGAATCAGGATCATCCAGGGTTGCATTTCCCAATGCGCCATGGCCATACCGGTCACGAATCCCGCCCCGGCTAGACCGACAAGGTGTTCCGAACCAATATTGGACGAGAAGATCGAGGAGCCGATCTGCAGCCAATTTGCATCACGACCGGAGAGGAAGTAGTCCTTGCCCGATTCGTTCTTCTTACGCATCGAGAAGAGAATCACACCCACCATTCCGATAATGAAGAGGGCGATGACGAACCAGTCGAGGCCGTTGAAAACGGCCTCATGAGGAGTGGCAGCAGCTAGCAGGTGGCTACAGAGTATATTCATTGTTGTTTAGTTTGGGAGGCTGAGGGGGGTGAGTGGGGGAATTTTGGCCAGGTCCTTGGGACTTTAAGCCTGCCCGTAATAGGCGTTTTTGCCATGCTTGCGCAAGAAATGCTTCTCTCGTAGCACTTTCGGAAGTTCTCCGATACCAGGGTTCAGTGAAAGAGTCTTGAGGGCCATCTCCGCACAGATCTCAAGGGCGTGGGCATACTCAACGGCCTTGGAGGCTGATGGCCCCCAAGCGAAAGGACCATGACCGGCCACCAGTACTGCAGGTGCATCCATCGGGTCACGACCGGCAAAAGCCTCGGCAATCACCTTACCTGTTTCCCATTCGTAGTCGCCGTTGATTTCTTCCGGTGTCATATGGCGTGTCACCGGCACATCCCCACGGAAATGATCGGCATGGGTGGTTCCCAGGCAGGGGAGTGGGCACAGCGCCTGTGCGAAGGCGACGGCGTTGCGCGAGTGTGTGTGCACCACCGAGCGGATGCCTGGAAAGGAGAGGAAAAGATGACGATGTGTTGGCGTATCGGAGGAGGGGCGGAGATTGCCCTCCACCACGTTACCCTCCAGATCGACGATCACCATTTGCTCCGGGGTCAGGTCGGCATAATCAACACCGCTTGGCTTGATGGCAAAGACTCCGGCCTCCCGGTCGATCACGCTGACATTCCCAAACGTAAGATCGACAAGGCCGGTCGCCGGAAGAAGGCGGTTGGCCTCACAACACTCTTCGCGGATAGCTTGATGGGATAGCATGACTACAGTCGGCCCAGTCCTGGGGCGATGTGATAGTAGATTTCGTCGTTGCGAAGTTGCTGACGGAATCCACGGATGGTGGTTTCCGCATCAAT
>Ga0302276_10003525_pt1 | contig 13490 bp, 9 predicted proteins | sample III_Bog_N2_3_FD_198768 | JGI IMG/M metagenome (GOLD analysis project Ga0302276, IMG submission 198768) | Peat permafrost microbial communities from Stordalen Mire near Abisko, Sweden - III_Bog_N2_3 | ecosystem: Environmental > Terrestrial > Soil > Wetlands > Peat | place: Sweden: Abisko... | reverse complement strand
GCGGTGCTTCATGCGCTTGTACTTGCCGCACAAGCACTCCCAGTCCGTTACCGGCCCAAAGATGCGGGCGCAGAACAGGCCGTCCCGCTCCGGCTTGAAGGTGCGGTAGTTGATCGTCTCGGGCTTGGTGACTTCGCCATGCGACCAGCTGCGGATCTTCTCAGGCGAGGCCAGCATGATGCGGATAGCGTCGAAGTCGGTGATGGGACCAGATAGCTCAAACGGGTTCGAACGGAACAAGGCGCCCCTCCTTGGCAGGCCTTTTTTGCGCCCACCGCGGTAACTCCCGGGATTCTTTTTCGGGTTCTTCCTTCCCGGGAAGCGGTGTTTGCCGCTTTCAAAGAAGACCCCTAATTACAACTAAAATCTGGGTGCCCCACCCTCGCCGCGTCTTTGTTTCTACGGCCAGGGTGGGATACCACGACTCTTACTCAGTCGGCAACCGCCGCAACTTCCGGCGCAGGCAACTTCTTGATCAGGTCCGCGCGCTTGATCAGCTCCACGTCAAGGCAGAGCGACTGCAGTTCGCGGATCAACACGTTGAACGACTCGGGCACGCCCGGCTCAATCGCCGCCTCGCCCTTCACGATCGCTTCGTAAATCTTGGTGCGGCCGTAAACGTCGTCCGACTTTGCAGTCAGCAGCTCCTGCAGGATGTAAGCCGCGCCGTATGCCTCAAGCGCCCACACTTCCATCTCGCCGAAACGCTGTCCGCCGAACTGCGCCTTGCCGCCCAGCGGCTGTTGCGTGATCAGCGAGTACGGTCCAATCGAGCGCGCGTGAATCTTGTCGTCCACCAGGTGCGACAGCTTGAGCATGTAGATGTATCCAACCGTGACCGGCTGCTCGAACTGATCGCCCGTCATGCCGTCGAACAACGCAGTCTTGCCGGAGGAAGGCAGACCGGCCGAAGCCAGTAGTGCCTTGATCTCGCTCTCCTGCGCGCCGTCGAACACCGCGGTCCCGAACCAGATCCCGCGCTTCATGCCGGCGCCGACGCGCAAAAGCATCTCGTCGTCCAGTTCCAGCAGTTGACGCAGCGTCGCTGTTCCCGCGAACTCCTTCTTCATCAGCTCGCGCACTTCGCCCGCCGAAGTTTTTTCTTCGAGCTTCCTGAGCATAGCGTCGCCATCTGATTGCTTCGCGGAATTCTCGACAATCTCTTTGACTGAGTTTGCAATTCTAAGCCCCAGCGCATGTGCGGCCCAGCCAAGGTGCGTCTCAAGAATCTGGCCCACGTTCATACGGGAAGGCACGCCCAGCGGATTGAGCACAATCTCCACCGGCGTTCCATCGGGCAGATACGGCATGTCTTCCTCGGGAAGAATGCGCGCGATCACGCCCTTGTTGCCGTGACGGCCGGCCATCTTGTCACCCACCGAAAGCTTGCGCTTCATGGCGATGTAGACCTTGACCAGCTTGATCACGCCCGGAGGCAGCTCGTCGCCCTTGGCCAGCTTGGCGATCTTCTCATTGGTGATCTTGCGCAGCACTTCGATCTGCCGCGAGGTCATCTCTTCGATCTCATCGATTTGCTCGTTGACGCGGGGGTCCTTGTCGGCGTAGCGGATGCGCTTGAGGTTCTTGGTAGAGATGCGCTCGATGGTTTCACGGTCCAGAATCGCCGCCTTGGTCAGCAGGCGCTTGTTGGTCCGCTCGTCGTGCAGATCGGCCAGCACTTCCTTGCCGCCCAGGATGCCTTCCAGGCGCTTCAGGCGCTCATCGGTCAGAATGCGGATTTCGTCGCCCAGGTTCTTCTCGAGCTTGGCAACGTACTCGCCCTCGATCAGCTTGGCGCGCTCATCCTTCTCCTGGCCCTTGCGGCTGAAGATGCGCACATCGACCACCGTGCCCTCGATGCCCGGAGGGCAGGTCAGCGAGGCGTCGCGCACATCGCCGGCCTTTTCGCCGAAGATGGCCCGCAGCAGCTTCTCTTCCGGCGTAAGCTGGGTTTCGCCCTTGGGCGTCACCTTGCCGACCAGGATGTCGCCGTGCTTGATCTGGGCGCCGATGCGGATCACGCCGCTCTCGTCCAGGTCGCGCAGGGCATGCTCGCTCACGTTGGGAATGTCGCGCGTGATTTCCTCGGGTCCCAGCTTGGTGTCGCGGGACTCGATTTCGAACTCCTCGATGTGCACCGAGGTGTAGTAGTCCTCCCGCACCAGCTTTTCGCTGATGAGGATGGCGTCCTCGAAGTTGTAACCGCGCCAGGGCATGAAGGCCACCAGCACGTTGCGTCCCAGCGCCAACTCGCCTTGCTCGGTGCAAGGACCGTCGGCGATGACCTGACCCTTGACCACTCGGTCGCCTTCGCGGACGATGGGCTTCTGGTTGATGCAGGTATTCTGGTTCGAACGCTTGAACTTGATGAGCTGGTAGATGTCCGAACCCACCTCGCGCGAAAGCTGCGTGGGATGATGTTCGCCCTCGACGCGCACGATGATGCGCTCGGAGTCGACCGAGTCGATGATGCCGTTGCGCTTGGCCAGAATCACGGCGCCGGAGTCGCGTGCGGTGACGCCCTCCATGCCCGTGCCCACCAGCGGAGCCTCGGCCACCAACAGCGGCACCGACTGGCGCTGCATGTTGGCGCCCATCAGCGCGCGGTTGGCGTCATCGTGCTCCAGGAACGGCACAAGCGAAGCGGCCACCGAGACCAGTTGCTTGGGGCTGACGTCGATGTAATCCACATCGGTGCGGTTCACCAGCACAAAGTTGCCCTGACGGCGGGCGTTCACCAGATCTTCGGTGATAACGCCTTCCTCATTGAACTCGATGTTGGCCTGGGCGATGGTGTGCTTGTCCTCTTCCCATGCCGACAGGTAGAAGCTGAACGGCATGTGGACGATAGGCCGCTTGCCCGCCTTCCGCAAAGTCTCATTCAGGCGTCCCGCCTCTTCCTTCTCGATGTGGTCGCCCACGCGCAGGCCGCTTTCGCCCGCGTTGGTGATCTCCACAAAGTCCAGAATCCGCGAGTCCTTCACCTTGCGATAGGGCGACTCGATGAAGCCGTACTCGTTGATGCGCGCAAAGCAGCTCAGCGAGCTGATCAGGCCGATGTTCGGGCCTTCAGGGGTTTCAATCGGGCAGATGCGGCCGTAGTGCGTGGGGTGCACGTCGCGCACCTCAAAGCCGGCGCGTTCCCGCGACAGACCGCCTGGTCCAAGTGCCGACAGGCGCCTCTTGTGGGTGATCTCCGACAGCGGGTTGGTCTGATCCATGAACTGCGACAGCTGCGAAGAACCGAAGAACTCGCGGATGGCCGCCATCACCGGCTTGGCGTTGATCAGGTCGTGCGGCATGGCCGTCGACAGCTCCTGATACACGCTCATCTTCTCCTTGATGGCCCGCTCCATGCGCACCAGTCCGATGCGGAACTGGTTCTCCATCAGTTCGCCCACCGCGCGCACGCGGCGGTTGCCCAGGTGATCGATGTCGTCCACCATGCCGATGTTCTTGCGCAGCTTGAGCAGATACCGGATGGTCGAGTAGAAATCCTCCGGGGTCAGGGTGCGGCGATCCAGGTGGGTGGCGTCCTGGCTATCGTAGAGCTTGATGTTGAACTTGAGCCGGCCCACGCGCGAGAAGTCGTACTTGCGGGGGTCGAAGAACATGCCATCAAACAGCGCGGTCGCCGTATCCAGCGTGGGCGGGTCGCCCGGGCGCAGCTTGCGGTAAATCTCGATCAGCGCCTCTTCGGGCTTGTGGATCGAATCGCGCTTGAGCGTGTTGGTGATGATGTTGCCCACGTCGTCGCGCTCCGGGAAGAAGACCTCGAAGCTGGATGCGCCGCTGGACAGCACCTTGTGCAGGCGGTCGGCGGTCAACTCGACGTTGGCCTCAACCACCACTTCACCGGTGGACTGGTCCACGATGTCGGCCGCGGTCAACGCGCCGTCCAGTTCGGCGGATTCCACTTCCACCTTCTCGATGGCGGCGGCGCGCAGGGCCTTCAGCGTGTGCGGCGTGATCTTGCGGCCGGAGTGAGCAATTTCCTCGCCGTTGACGGTTACCGCATGGGCCGGCTTGACGCCCACCAGATGCGTCTGTGCGCCCGCAACCTGGGGCAGCGCCCACTGCAGCTTGCCATCCTCGATGTGCAGCCGGTCGACGGTGTAGAAGGTCTTCAGAATCTCTTCGTCGGAACGCAGCCCCAGGGCGCGCAGGAAGATGGTGCCCAGAAACTTGCGCTTGCGGTCGATGCGCACATAGAGCGTGTTCTTCTGGTCGTATTCGAATTCCACCCACGAACCGCGGTAGGGAATGATCTTGCCCAGGAAGTAGGTGCGATTGTTGGCCGTCTCAAAGAAGACGCCGGGCGAACGGTGCAACTGCGAAACGATCACGCGCTCGGTGCCGTTCACGATGAACGTGCCGTTGGGGGTCATCAGCGGAATGTCGCCGAAAAACACCTCTTGTTCCTTAATGTCGCGAATGGTCTTGTTGCCGGTCTCGGCGTCTTTCTCGTAAATGGTCAGGCGCACGGTGACCTTCAGCGGCGCGGAGAAGGTCATGCCCCGCTCCTCGCACTCCTGCTGGTCGTACTTCAACTGCAGGCTGACCGGGTCGCCGCACTTGTTGCAAAAGTCGGGCGTGTTCTTGTTGTACGTTCCGCACTTCTGGCAGAGCACATCCCCGGGAAGGAAGGGATCGGTAATCACCATGGCGCCGCAATGCGCGCAGGCCGTGCGCAGGTGATGCAGCCCCTTCAAGTGGCCGCACTTGCACTCCCAGTTGCCGATCGAGAAGTCCACAAAGTCCAACTGCGAAATACCGCGAAAGTCGGTGATCGGGAAAACCGAAACAAACACCGACTGCAAGCCCGAGTCGTCGCGCTCGTTGGGCAGCTTGTCCATCTGCAGAAAGCGCTCATAGGAGCGGCGCTGCACTTCGATCAGGTTGGGAATCTGGGTTGCGGTGGGAATCTTTGAAAAATCGAGCCGGCTGCGTAAAGCGCGCTTCTCGTTGGGCATGTTCACTCCTGAGGCTCGTCACTCCGGTACCGGGCCGCCACTCGGGGCCGGTTCCGGGCCAGCGCCCGAGTCTCGGGGCGCCAGCTGATTACGGTAAAAAAGTCAAAAACCAGACTGGTCCATCACCAAAATCCAGTCCCCACCCATGCGCCCCGGCAAGTTCCTCGGCAAACTCTGAGCCAGGCTGCCAGCGTGCCAGGAATTGCCCACGCCAAGCGAGATTCGTGAGCGCCGCGTCAAAAACGTTGCACGGGCATTGCAGCGTATCCGGCAAGTGCGCTAGACTGCGCACAATCGAGAGAAGCAAGCGCAACGGCGGAGGCCGCTAAATATCTTTGTGCGCACAATTAGATATTGCTCAAAAAAAAAGCTCTACCTGCTGCGGCCGAGAGACACAAATGGCCCGTAAGGACGCAATGCCTCACGAGCGCGGCCCATCGCCTGTGCCCCCATCCGAATTCTTGTGCAATGCTCTCGCCGATCCCAAAGCTCGCTTCTGCCGCGACTCGCCAGCCACTCGACCCTCGTCAACGGGACCCCGTCCAAACCCGGTAACCCCTTGACCCTAAGGCACTTAACTACAGCGCGGTGCCCGCCGCCAGAGCGCTTGGCTCTACCCTGGCCTGCGGACGCATGTGTGCCACTCCAAAGTACTCAAGAACGCGCCAACCAGCCCCGCTCCATCCCCCCCGAAAAAGGAATGAGCCGGAAAGACGCGCAACGATTATCGTAGCGCGTCCCGGCTGTGCTTGCAAGTTCCCGAACTACTTGATTTCGACTGTGGCGATGCCGTCGAACTTCTTCTTGATGGCCTCGGCCTCGTCCTTGGTCGCGCCTTCCTTCAGCGCCTTGGGGGCGCCGTCGACCAGATCCTTGGCTTCCTTCAGACCCAGCGCGGTGACTTCGCGCACGGCCTTGATGGTGTTGATCTTGTTGGCGCCGAAGTCCTTGAGGATGACCGAGAACTCGGTCTGCTCTTCAACCGCCGGAGCCGCCGCGCCCGCCGCTGCAACCGCAACCGGAGCTGCCGCTGCTGCCGAAACGCCAAGACGCTCTTCCAACTTCTTTACCAGGGCCGCTGCTTCCAGCAGGCTCAAGGCTACAATCTGCTCTTCCAACTGTGCCAAATCCGCCATTGTTTTCTCCAATCAGAACCGTTTGAATTGATGTTTCCAGCCGCAAACTCAACCGGGAAGTTTCCGATGCGCCCAGACCCGCGCACTTCCCGCCTGCCTCACAGCCATAACTGGTACAAAAAACGTCCGCGCCCCGCAGGGGCTGCGGCCAGCAGCGGCTTAAGCCGCCCCGGCAAACTTTTCTTTTTCCACGCCCTGGCCCAGCACCACCGCCAGGTCGCGGCCAGTGGCATTGAGCACGGTGGCCAAACGCTGCGCCGGCGCGTTGATGAGGAACAGCAGCTTGGCAAAGAGCTCTTCCTTGCCCGGCATGGTCGCCAGCGCCTTCACTTCCGCCACATTCAGCAGCTTGCCATCCACGATGCCCAGCTTGAACTGGAACTCCGCATTGGTTTCAGCCCACTTGGCAAAAGCCTTGGCCAGAGCCACCGGATCGCCCGAGGTAAAGGCCACCGAGTTGACGCCCTTGAGCCCCTTGAGCGCGTCCGCAACCTGTGTGCCCTCGCCGGAGATGGCAGCCAGCTTGTTCTTCACCACCCGATACCTGCCGCCCGCCTCGCGGACCACCTTGCGCAGCGAAAAATCCTGCGCCACGGTCAGCTTGGCAAAAGTGCCGATAATCGCCGTCGTCGAGGTCTCCAGTTCCTTGGCCAGCAACTGGACCTTCTCCGTCTTCTTCACTCTTGAAATCGCCATCGTCCTGCTCCCAACAGTGATCAGTGGTCAGTGATCAGTGGCCAGTAATCCTGACCGTCCTGACCTTGATTCTCTTGACCCCAATCCCTGTCTCCGCCCTTACGGGCGCTCTGTTCGAATCTTGTTCCCAGACTTTTCAGGCCAGGCACAAAGCCAGTCGACCCTCAGCACCAACTGACCACTGATCACTGAAACTGACCACTGACTTAGTGCTTGCCGGCTGCATCGGCAACCGCGGAATCCAGCGGTACGCCAGGGCCCATCGTCGAGCTCAGCGTGATGCTCTTGATGTACTTGCCCTTGGCTGCCGAAGGCTTGGCGCGCACAATCGACCCGACCACGGTGGTCACATTGTCCACCAGCTTTTGCGGATCGAAGCTCAGCTTGCCTACCGGCACGTGCACCAGGCTGGTCTTGTCGGCGCGGAATTCCACTTTGCCGGCCTTGATTTCCTTGACCGCCGCGGCCACGTCCAGGGTCACGGTTCCGGTCTTGGGGTTAGGCATCAGGCCCTTGGGGCCCAGCACCTTGCCCAGGCGGCCCACAACCTTCATCATGTCCGGCGTGGCGATCAGGGCATCGAAGGCTGTCCAGCTTTCCTTCTGGATCTTCTCCACCATCTCCTCGCCGCCCACAAAGTCGGCGCCGGCTGCGGTGGCTTCCTTCTGGCGGTCGCCAGTGGCGATCACGGCCACGATCTTGGTCTTGCCCAGCCCGTGCGGCAGAACCACGGTTCCGCGCACCATCTGGTCGGCATGGCGCGTGTCTACGCCCAGACGCATGGTCAGGTCGACGGTCTCGTCGAACTTGGCGTACTTGACCTGCTTGAGCAGTTCCACGGCCTCGGGCAGTGCGTACACAGCCTTGGTTACGGCCGCGCGCGCCTTCTCAATATTCTTGCTTGTCTTGGTTGCCATTCTTTTCCTCGTCTCCCACCGCCCCTGCCTGCCCCGCTTTGCGGGGAGCCCGGAAGGCGCTGGCCGTAACGGCCTGCCTCTCGAACGGGTCCAAAAGCCGTGGTGCTTATGACAGCCCAGGGATTTCCCCGGACGCATCTTCGTATCATAGAGAAACAGTTGCCGAAATGCAAACCGGGACCGGAAGAAACAAAAGATTTAGGGCATTTGGGCCTTTCCCTTGGCCCCCCTTTTGTGTCACACTTGGACCCATGGGAAGCAAAGACAAAGGTAAGAAGGAAGTCAAGAAGGCGCCGAAACCCAAGCCTAAACCAGAGCCCGGCCGCAGACGCGAAGGGTTCACACCGGCTCCGCCGAAGTAGGGACATTCGCCCCGCTCGCCCCCACTGGCGCGCCCGCAAATTCACAAGCAGGAAGGCCCTCCGGCGCGGAGGGCTTTTTTGCGTCATTGAGCCCGCATCGGCAACCGCGGTTGCCGCAATCAGTCACCCGCCTCCAAACTTCCCCCACAGAGAGAACCGCCGCCTTCTGGAAAGCGTTAGCTTGGAGTGAGGCGCTTTGCCAGGAGACACCCCCCATGCCGTGGAAGTATGCCGCAACTCTTGTTACCGCCGCCCTGCTGGCCAACGCAGGCTGGGGGCAAGCAAACCCTGGTCCGGCGATCGCCCCTTCCGCTGCGGCCAGCCCCACCCAGCCTGCGCCTCTGCCGGAGATTGCCCCTTCGGGCCGTCCCTCCATCGGCCTGGCTCTGGAGGGCGGAGGAGCACTAGGTCTGGCGCACGTGGGCGTCTTGCAGTGGTTTGAAGAGCACAGCATCCCGGTCGACCGCATTGCCGGCACCAGCATGGGCGCCCTGGTGGCCGGCCTCTACGCCGCCGGCGACTCACCCGCGCAGATGCGCGCCCTGGCCGAAAGCAACGCCTTCCTGAATGTCTTCACGCTGCAAACTCCTTATTCCGATTCCAGCTTCCGCCGCCGCCAGGACCGCCATGAGATTCCCCAGGCGCTGACCTTCGGCCTCAAGCACGGGCTTCTTCTGCGTAACGCGCTGCTCACCGACCGCGGCGTCAACGAGTTTCTGACCACCAACATGCCTGCTTACAACCGGCAGGAGCTTGATTACAACCGGATGCCCATCCCCTTTCGCTGCGTGGCCACCGACCTGAACACGCTGCATTCGGTCACCTTCGATCACGGACCGCTGCCCGAGGCTGTACGTGCCTCCATCTCCATCCCCGGCATTTTTTCACCCGTTCAGGATCGCACTGGCCACTTCCTGGTCGATGGCGGCATCCTCGACAACCTGCCCACCGATGTCCTCAAGGGCGAATTGCACGCCGATATTGTCATCGCCGTGCGGCTCCAGGACTCCGCCCTCTCCGGTTCTGACACCGCCTCCGTCGTGGGCGTGCTCGATCGCGCCTTTTCCGCCGGCATCGTGCGCAATGTGGAGCAGGCTGAGCGCCTGGCCAATGTGATCGTCAACGTGCCGGTGGGCAATTTCTCCTCTGCCGATTACGCCAGGGCGGCGGAATTGGTGAAAGCCGGCTACCAGGCGGCGGAACAGAGCCGCGACCTCCTGCTGCCCTACGCCCTTGACTCAGCGGGCTGGAAGTCCTACCTGGCGGCCCGCGACAGCCGGCGCCTGCCGGCACCGGGCGTACTTCTCCAGGTGCGCGTAGAGGATGGCGCCCCGGGCGCCATCCGTGAGGTAGCCGGCGACATGAAGCCGCTGCTGGGCCAGCCTGTTACCCCGGCCCGCACTCTCGACGCGCTCAAGCGTATCCAGTCCAACGGCGGATACGGCGCTACCTATGAGACCTTCTCGCCCGCGCCGGAGGCCGCGGCTGTTCCCACCCCGGACACCGGCATTCTGGTTCGCCTCAGCCAGGACCCCACCGGCCCGCCCTACTTGCTCGCCGGGCCCGATCTGGTGGCCTCCACCTCCAACATCACGCGCATGCAGATGACCTTCCGCCTGGTGGATCAAAACCTGGGCGGCTTTGGCTCCGAGCTGCGCGCCGGAGCCCAGGTCGGCTACAAGACCGATCTCTCCGCCGAGTACTACCGTCTGGTCAGCCCGAACGGATACTTCATCGAGCCGCGCATCGGCCTGCTGCGCGAGCCCGTTTACATCTGGGCCGACCAGAAGCGCGTGGCCGAGCGCTTCCAGCAGAACCTGGACGCCGGCATCGAGGCCGGGCGCACCTTCTCCAGCCACCTGCAAATCTCCGCCGATTGGCGCGCCGAGGACACCCGCTGGAGCCTGAAAACCGGCTTGGGCGGCGGCCCTTACCTTTCAGGGACCGCGCAGACCGGCCTGCTGCACATAGACCTGGACAAAGCCTCGGCAGGCGCCGTTTCGCCCGACGGCTTCCGCCTCTCGGCATCTGCCGGAGCCCTCTACCACGCCGCCGGAAGCAGCAACGCCCCGCTGGTCAATGTCACCTTCTCCCGCACCCGCCCCTGGACCGACAAGAACATCTTCGGCCTGGGCGGGGAGGTGCATTCCTACCTGCGCGCCAATGTGGCCGAGCCCTACCGCTTCACGCTGGGCGGACCGATGCGCCTCTCCGCCGCTTCCTTCGACGAGTACCGCGGGACCGACACCTACCTGGCTCGCGCCGGCTACATGCGCCGCATCGCCGCTCTGCCAACCGGTTTGGGGCAGGGCCTTTACACCATCGTCGGCTATGAGGCCGGGGAAGCCCGGTCGCCGGAGCAGCGCGCCATTCTGCGCCAGGATGGCACTGGCGGCCTGATCGCCAATACCCCGATGGGCGTAGTCACCCTCGGCGTGGCCGTGGGCGACGCCGGCCACCGCAAAGTCTTTGTCACCCTGGGCCGGCTGTTTTGAGGTGCCGGCAACCACGCCTTCCAGGCAACGCGAAAAGGCCCTCCCGGAAGGGAGGGCCTTTCACTGTTTGCAGCCAGAAAACGAGTGCTTACGCGACGACTTCGATGCCCATGGAGCGGGCGGTGCCCTTGATGCTCTTAATGGCCGTCTCGACGGAGGCGGCGTTCAGATCGGGCATCTTCTGGGTGGCGATCTCGCGCACCTGGGCTTCGGTCACCTTGCCGATCTTTTCCTTGTTCGGCGTGCCGGAACCCTTGGCAATGCCGGCTGCCTTCTTCAGAAGGACGGCCGCGGGCGGGGTCTTGGTGACAAAGCTGAAGCTGCGGTCGGCGTAAACCGTAATGACGACCGGGATGACCAGCCCTTCCATCTCTTTGTTCTGCGTGCGCGCGTTGAACTGCTTGCAGAACTCCATGATGTTGACCTGCGCCTGACCGAGCGCGGGGCCGACTGGCGGTGCGGGCGTGGCCGTGGCGGCCACGATCTGCAGCTTGACGGAACCGGTAATTTTCTTCGGAGGTGCCATGGTATGTTCCTTCGGAACCAGCCTCCAGCTCCTAGCTTCTAGCTGTCAGCCGGCATGTTCCTGTTCAAATTTTGGCGTTGCAACCTGAGCGTTCGCTTGCAACCGGAATCCGCTAGGAGGACGATCCGGCTAGAAGCTGGAAGCTACTGGCTAGAGGCTGCAACTACTCAATCTTTTCCACTTTGCCGAACTCCAGCTCGACCGGGGTGGAGCGTCCGAAGATGGTCACCATGACCTTGAGCGTCTCGCGATCTTCGTTGATCTCATCCACGATGCCGTTGAAGTTGGCGAACGGCCCGTCGGTGATCCGTACGGACTCGTTCTTCTCAAACTTGATTTTCATCCGGGGCTTGTCTTTGGAGGTCTCCGAACGGAAGAGGATCGAACTGACTTCTTCCTCGGTGAGCGCCACCGGCTTGTCACCCGTGCCCAGAAAACCCGTCACCTTGGGCGTGTCCTTCAGGACGTGCCATAGGTCGTTGTCGAGTTCCATCTCGACCAGCACATAGCCGGGCAAAAACACCCGATCTATGGTGCGTTTCTTGCCGTTGACGATCTCCGTCACCGGCTCGGTGGGGATCATCACCCGGCCCACCTTGTCCCTTAGCCCGAACGCCTGCACGCGGCTCTCGATCGACTCACGCACTTTGCGCTCGAAGCCGGAATAAGCGTGCAGAATGTACCACATGAAGCGCTCATTGCGCACCGGCTGCGGCTGCTCGGCGGGTTGCTCGGCGGGTTGTTCCAGTTCTTCTGCCATCATGTTCTCGTTTCGCGGCCGCGCCTACTGCTGCAGGCCACCCAGCTTGCTCAACAGCGTATGCAACCCGAAGTCAAAGATCCGGTCCACCACAAAGAAGAACAGCCCGAAGAGGAAGACCGCGATGATAACCACCGTGGTGGTGGACTCGACTTCCTTGCGCGAGGGGGTAACGACCTTGCGCATCTCCGCGCGGACGTCGATCAAGAAGCGCGTGAATTCATTCCACATGCCGACCACGCCGCCAAAGTACTTCATGGGCGAGTTCGGCCCCTGCCGCTTGACCGGCCGCTCTTCGCCATTCACCAGTGCTGCCTTCGTTGCCATACTTCCGTTCCTTCGCGGCGGGCTTGCTGCCGGCCGCATCCGTACTCAATCTGGCAGGGGCGGAGGGATTCGAACCCCCAAGTTCGGTTTTGGAGACCGACAGTTTAGCCGTTGAGCTTACGCCCCTAAAAACAGCTTTCAGCTTCTCGCCTCTAGCTGCTAGCTCATTCCCGGGAGCAAAAGAATCTTTGCCTTCCCTTTGAATGAGCTAGAAGCTAGAAGCGAGCAGCCAGCGGCTGCTCTACTTGGTTTCCTTGTGCGGCTGGTGCTTGCGGCAGCGATTACAGAACTTCTTGAACTCCAGACGGCCAGTGGTCGTCTTCTTGTTCTTCGTCGTCGAGTAGTTGCGCTCCTTGCACTCGGTGCACTGCAATGTAACGATTTCCCGCATCCTGCAATCCTAACTGATCCGCCGCTCGTTCTAGCCGCACCGGATTCTGTCAATTTCCTTAACACTGCCTTCAGCTATCAGCTTCTGGTTTCAGCCATCAGCGTTTCTGACCGCTGATGGCTGTTTACTGTCAGCTGTTACTTGATGATTTCCGAGATGGTGCCCGCGCCTACCGTGCGGCCGCCCTCGCGGATGGCGAAGCGGAGACCCTTCTCCATGGCCACCGGCGTGATCAGCTCGATTTCAAGCTGAACATTGTCGCCCGGCATCACCATCTCCACGCCTTCCGGCAACTGCGCTACGCCCGTCACATCCGTCGTGCGGAAGTAGAACTGCGGACGGTAGCCCTTGAAGAACGGCGTGTGACGGCCGCCTTCTTCCTTGCTCAGAATGTAGACTTCGCCCTTGAACGTCGTGTGCGGCGTAATCGATCCCGGCTTGGCCAGAACCATGCCGCGCTCCACGTCTTCCTTGGGAATGCCGCGCAGAAGAAGACCGGCATTGTCGCCCGCCATGCCCTCGTCCAACTGCTTCTTGAACATTTCCACGCCGGTCACAACCGTCTGCCGGGTCTCGCGGAAGCCCACGATCTCGGCAGGCTCGCCCACCTTGATCTTGCCCCGCTCGATGCGGCCCGTAACCACCGTGCCGCGTCCGGAGATCGAGAAGATGTCTTCGATCGGCATCAGGAAGGGCAGGTCGACGGCGCGATCGGGGCGGGGAACATACTTGTCCACCGCTTCCATCAGCTCGTCGATCTTGGCTTCCCACTTGGGATCGCCGTTCAACGCGCCCAGAGCCGAACCGCGGATCACCGGCACATCGTCGCCGGGAAACTGGTACTTGCTCAGCAGCTCGCGAACTTCCATCTCCACCAGGTCGGTCAGCTCTTCGTCTTCCACCGCGT
>Ga0302276_10003516_pt1 | contig 13505 bp, 8 predicted proteins | sample III_Bog_N2_3_FD_198768 | JGI IMG/M metagenome (GOLD analysis project Ga0302276, IMG submission 198768) | Peat permafrost microbial communities from Stordalen Mire near Abisko, Sweden - III_Bog_N2_3 | ecosystem: Environmental > Terrestrial > Soil > Wetlands > Peat | place: Sweden: Abisko... | reverse complement strand
TGACTCGATCCCGTGTTTTGCCCCGTGCAGCCGGAGATGCGACCGGCTACAAGCTACGAGCCCAGAAATGCAGGCTTCAGCACTTCCTCACACCACTGTCGAAAACTGGTTGGAGTCGTGTTCTCTGGAGTTCGTCGTTCTGTGCTGTCCAAGCCGTTGCTCTTCGCATCGCGCATCTCCAAAAGGCCCTGCGCGAACGCCGCGCTCGCGCCGAAGTTCATCAGCTGCGCCTTGTACGCTTCGCCTGAGATGGACTGGAAGCGGATCGAAGTCCCGAGCACCTCCGTCATAATGGCGGCCATGTCGTCGAAAGACAAGTCCTCCGGGCCCAGCACGGCCAGCCCGCCCTGGCCCGTCCACGATCTGTCAAGGAGGAGTTTGGCGCCGCTCGATGCAATGTCTCGCGTAGCGACCTGGGGAGCCTTCACCTCCGAGCGGCCTGGAACCGAAAATACTCCATGCTTCAGCGAGGGAATCGCCTGCAGCATGTTTTCCATGAAACCCGGGCACCACAGTGCGCGGAAATCCACGCCCGTCTTCTCGATCTCCGCATCCTTCGCAAAGGAAGCGGTGACCGGCCCCGCCTTCACCGCGGCGCGGCGTCCCACACCAGAGACCGTCACTACACGCTTCACTCCTTGACTCTTGATGGCGCGGCAAACGGGACGGGCGAACTGGAGGTAGTATTCCCGGTCATCGTCTGTGGTAAAAGATGGAGGCACGACCAGGAACAGGCTTTCCGCGCCGTCGAGGGCGCGCATCAGAACGTCCTCGTCATCGCTCGATCCCTGCACGATCTCCACTTTGTTTCGGACCTCTGAAGCAATTCTGTCCGGCTTACGCGCAACGACGCGCACTGCCTCATGGGCGGCAAGGAGGTTTTGAACGACCTGCGAGCCTATATGTCCGGCGGGTGTAGTAACGACGATCATCTCTTCTCCTTCCTCGATGTGGGCCTCGAGGTGGGCATGGTTCAGTTCTGGGCATAGCGCATGTTTCCGAGATCGGTGAGCAGACGGGGCCCGATTGGGTCCCATCCCAGCTTTTCTCGCGTTTGCGCGCTGGAGACCGGGCTATCTCTCCCTGCGAAGAACCCGAAAAAACCGAAATGCTCTTGGGCCTGTTCCTGTGAAATGGAAATGACGGGCACATTCAGGCCGCGGCCGATGGCGGTGGCGATGTCTTTGAGCGGTACGCCCTCTTCGGCGACGGCGTGGTACCGGGCTCCCGCTGTGCCCTTCTCCAGCGCGAGCCGGTAGAGCCGAGCGGCGTCGAGCACATGCGCGGCGGGCCAGCGATTGTGACCATCGCCGACATACGCAGAGACGCCCTTCTGGCGGGCTACAGCGATCAGGGCGGTCACGAGGCCCTGTTTTACCGTGTCGTGGACCTGCGGCAGGCGCATCACTGACGCGCAAACTCCCCGCTCCATGAGTGCGACAGCCGTCGCCTCTGATACACGAGGAAGGGATGGAGAAGGAGAGAGCGGTGGGTCGTCCTCGGTGGCGGGGCGGCCCTGAGCTACTCCCACTCCGGAGGTGACGATGAACGGACGGATGGAGCCCTGGAGCACGGAGCCGAGAGCCTCGATGGCTCTCCGGTCAATTTCGCAGTTCTCCTTGAACTTCGAAAAGTCATGGAGAAACGCTGTGTGAATCACAGCGTCCGCGCCTGCCGCTCCACTGCGCAGGCTTTCAAGGTCTTCGAGACTACCGCGATGTACCTGAGCGCCAGCGGCGGTAAGTGATTTGGCACCCGCATCGCCGCGAGCAAGACCGATCACGTGATTGCCGGCTTCGATGAGCTCCCGGACGACGGCCGAACCGATAAAGCCCGTTGCCCCTGTGACGAAAACACGCATCTTTTCTCTCCTATGCACTCGTGAATTGGGTTGATAAGGATAATGCCTTCACTCGATCTGCGAGCCGGCTCGAAGCCTTGGCAGTGATCGATCGCCACGCGCCGGTTGAAGACGGCGATCCCTCGATCTCGGTCAACTCGTGCAGCCAGTCTTCCGCCGAAAGCTCCGCCTGCTCTCTGCCGAACAACTGCATCACCGCGCTGAAGAATGCTGTCAACTCCCGTTCGGCCATTGCCATCGGAACCGCGTGGCGCCGATTGGCATTCTCCGCCGGTCTATCTGGAACAATTGAATTCATCTTTTTCACCTTTCGAAGTCCCATAGCCCGAAGCCGCTATTGACAGGTGCCCCCGTTCCCGATAAAACGGAGAGTGTCTCCGATTCATTACATAAGATAACCGGAGACGGTCTCCGGTTGCAACTAATTTTGCGTATGTCGAAGAAGCTGTCACAACCCGCCCCCCGAAAGCCCCGCATGGATGCGCTGCGGAACCGCGAGCGTATTTTGGAGGTGGCGAAGGAGGCGTTTACCCGCTTTGGCGCGGATGCCAGCCTGGACGACATCGCCAAACAGGCTGGTGTGGGAGCCGGAACTCTGTATCGTCACTTTTCCACCCGGGACGCCCTGATCGAGGCGGTCTATCGGAGCGAGGTGGAAAAACTGGCTGCGGCGGAACTCAAGTTCACACAAACGATGCCCCCGATTGAGGCCTTGCGGACCTGGATGCTGCTGTTCGTCGATCACATTGCGGCAAAGCAGATCATTGCCCCCGCACTGAACAGTGTCGTCGGAGGCCCCTCTAAGCTATATGAGGGTTCTCACGGCATGATCCGCGGAGCGATTGATGCGCTGGTAAAACGCGCAATCCAGACCGGCGACATCCGTGGAGATCTCGACCCCTTCGACCTGCTTCGAGCGCTGATCGGCGTTGCCCATGTAGCGTCCGGCCCCGGCTGGCAGCAGAGCGCCCGAAGACTGGTGGACATCCTCATCACTGGCTCACGCCCGGTCAAATAGACCGCTTTGCGCGGACCGGGACCGACGATATCTGAAGGTGACCCAGCCGTCTGATGCGCGAACGGACGCCTTAGCATCGGCGACCGTCCAGCAATCTACTTCCCATAGGATCTCGACTCTTGCCAGCCCAACCTTTGATTCCAAGCCGACTTCGACTTAACACTGAAGTGGCCGTCTTCCGCAGTAGTGAGCGGCGTGCAGGCCAAGTCTCACATTCTGTGGGTTTAATTTCGTCTCTGCGTCAGTGGCCCGGAATGAATCATTTGTTCGTTGCTTGTGTTTGCCTTTTCCGTTGGAAAACGCGAAGCAATACAGCGATCATAGGGTGTACTGTCGCTGTCTCGCGGACCGTGATTTGAGACCATATATAAAGAGGTCGGGAGCTCAGATTTCAGGCAGCTTCAACCACTTCGACGGGAGAGCATATGAATTTGTCCACAGTAATTCCGATCCCACGCTGTCCATGGGCTGAGAGTGATCCACTGATGCGGGCCTATCACGATGAGGAGTGGGGCGTGCCGGAGTTTGACAGCCGGGCGCTATGGGAAATGCTGATGCTGGATAGCTTTCAAGCCGGCCTTGCGTGGATTACCATCCTGCGCAAACGGAAGGCGTTTCGCAGCGCGTTCAAAGGCTTCGACCCCAACAAGGTCGCGCTATTCACCGAGGGGGATGTCGCTCGGTTACTCGAAGACCCTGGCATCGTGCGTTCCCGCGCCAAGATCGAGGCGACCATCAACGGGGCGCGCATTTTTCTTGCCATGCAAAAAGAGCGCGAAGATTTCGCACAGTTCATTTGGAATCTTGCCGGCGGAAAGCCAGTCAATAACAGCGGTCCTGTTCCCGCCAGCACTCCACTCTCTGAGGAAATATCCAAGGCGTTAAAGAAGCGGGGATTCAAATTCGTGGGACCGGTAATCGTCTATGCGTGGATGCAGGCTGCCGGGATAGTAAACGACCACAGCGCCGATTGCTTCCGGCGGAAAGCCGTACCACGCAGCGCGAAGCCGATTTAATAAACGCACGGTTTATCCCCGAGGAGCCAATTCCATGAGTATGCCGGTCGTAGTCCAGAGAAATCAAATATCGCTCGCAGAAATACACCGCGAAGACCGCGCGATCAATATGATTTAATTGTCGTTCTCGCGATCACAAAGATACTTCAAAACCTTCCCCTCTCGCTCTTCCGAGCTCGTGAAATCGGCTGGCATCCCGAGGTGTGCGGTTAGCACCTCGGGATGGTTCTTGCGCAAACCTATTGGACTGTCAGCGAAACCACGCCTGAGCTTGAAACCTGGTGTGTAGACTGAACTGGCGGCACGGTAGTACCACTGCCCCCTCCGCCGCAACCCGTCGCCAGCGCCGCTCCTCCCGCCAGGAGCAGCAACGCTGCGCACGCGGTAATCCACGTTCCCTTTGCCGTGAGTTTCCGGCGCACATACAGCAGTGGCAATAGCAGGAAGGGCGCCAGCATGAGTGCCGCCGCCGCTGAGCCAGGCCATGTTTCGTTGAATATCACCGTGATCTGATAGGCCCCTTTCGGGGTTGAACTGGAAGTCGCAATCGAGACCGCACCTGACGAAGCCGCGTAGCTGCAACTGGCTCCCGTCGGAAGATTCAAGCAACTCACAGTTGCCGCGGATACCGACGATGGCAATGACACAGGATAACTCGCTGTATTGCCAGCCGAAACCGTCGCTGCCGGATTGCTGAAACTGGGTGCGGTTGACGACCCTGAACCTGCTGAATCAACTTCGAATTGAAGTATGTTCGATGTGCCTCCTCCCGGAGACGGGCTTTGCACCGTGATTGCAGTTGGTGTGCCCGCCACTGCGATCATCGCGGCTGTTACTTGTGCTGTGAGTTGCGATGGACTGACGAATTGGGTCGAAAGCGCAGAATTTCCCCAGTAGAGAGTCGAACCGTTGACATAGCCGCTCCCATTCACGGTAAGCGTAAACGTCGCGCCCCCTGCCGTCGCATAGGCGGGCGACATACTGGTAAGGATCGGGGCCGGATTTGTGGCAATACTCTCGGTCAGTGTGTTCGAAGTGCTGGTAGAGAATTCGGTCGAGCCCTGGTAGGCCGCCGACAGGCTCAGTTGTCCGGAAACAATTGGCGCGGTGCCGGTGTAGGTGGCCACCCCGGATGCGTTCAGCGCGACTGTCTGTGTGGCTGAACCGATAGTGAAGATCACGCTGCCGGTCGGAACTGTATTGCCAGTCGACGGTGTTACGGTTGCCGTCAGCGTGTAACTTGCCCCCGCGCTCAGAGATCCGCCACTTGGCGAAATCGTCAGCGCTGTCGTAGTCGGGATCGTGGCGATACTCTCGGTCAGCGTGTTCGAAGTGCTGGTGGAGAATGCGGTCGAGCCATGGTAGGCCGCCGACAGGCTTAGTTGTCCGGAAGCAATGGGCGCGGTGCCGGTGTAGGTGGCCACCCCGGATGCGTTCAGCGCCACCGTCTGTGTGGCCGAACCGATAGTGAAGATCACACTGCCGGTCGGAACTGTATTGCCAGTCGACGGCGTCACGGTTGCCGTCAGCGTGTAACTCGACGCAGCCGCAAGCGATGTTGTACTGGGCGAAATAGTTAGTGTTGTAGAAGTCGAGATGGCAGCACCATTAGTAATCACCTGCGTGAGAGTTGTTGAACGACTCACATCAAATGTCAGGTCCCCGACATAGCCAGCGGTGAGATAGTGTGTGCCCGTTGCGAGCGCGGATGTGATAGCGCAACTTCCCGAAGAGAGAACGCACGCTCCGATGTTCTGATCGCCATCAATGAGATTGACCGTGCCGGTCGGAACTCCGGAACCGCCCGGGGCGAGAGCAACCGCCAGGGTGAACGTGGCGGGCGAAACTCCCTTCGAAGAATTGCTCGAGGGGGAAAGGGTAATGGTTGTGGGGCTCACACGGCGCAGTACCGCGGTCTGCTGCGGAGTACGGTGGAGCATCGGCCAGTCGCTGGCAGCGGCGTTGTAATTCCAGCCCGTGCTCAGAACCTCAGTGCCCATCTGGGTGCTTCCAACCTGGATGCCCAACTGGTCCAGTTGGATTGTGTATCCAACCAGTGAATATCCTGAAGCGATTTCACTCTTGCCGTCGCCCAGGAAATCGCCGGCAATGGCGTTGGCCCACAGGGGTTCCTGCCCATTTGCGCCCGACAGGGTCCAGGATCGAATCGTTGCACCCGTCCGATCCAGAATGAGTAACTGACTCACATCGTAGGCCGAGAACAAGGGGTTCTGCGACGCATAGGTCAACGGCGCAACGATCTCCGGATACCCATCCCCATTCACATCGGCAAGCACGGCCGGCCCAAACCCTCCATAGGGATTCACCCAATTCGACCAGAATGCGGTGCCGTCGCTTTTGAAGACCTTGAGCGCGCCACCGGTCGACGCTACGATCTCCTCGTTCCCATCGCGATTCAAGTCGCCTATGGCGATGGAGTCACCGGTCTCATAGTCAGGCAGCGGTTGCGGCCACCCTTGCCGCTCTGATCCATCCGGACCGAGTACGTGAAGAGAGCCAGCACTTCCGTCCGACGGCACTGTTTCGAGGATGGTCTCCAGCTTTCCATTGTGGTCGAGATCCGCCAGAGCCATCTGGTACACGTAGGGCTGTTGAATCGTAGGCGCATTCCACGGCTTGGATGTGCCATCGGCGGCAAAGAGGCGCGGCGTGAAGGACGTTCCCGTTGTTCCTTCAAGCACCACAAACTCCTTCTTGCCATCCCCATCGACATCGCCAACCAACACCCGGGCAGGCGCAAAAGCTAAATCAGGGTCCGAGTCCAGAATGGAGATGGGGAAGTTGCTGTTCAACTGCTGGCCATGATTCCGCCAGGCAAACAGATAGGCCGTAGTCGACCACGGCGTCGGTCCCGGTCCTTGTCCCACCGCGACGACTTCCGGAATCGAATCTCCATCGACATCGTCCACGACCACCTGGGTGTACCTGAAAAAGAAATTGGAGTCGCTCAAAGAAGCTGGCGGCGCGAGAACATCTTTTGTCCCATCCGGCCTGATCACCACAACCGAGTTATCGTCGGGATAGATGAGATCGTCTCCAGGGACAAAATGAAGATTGGCAGCCGCTGGCTGATACCAGGAACCCTTGGTCAATGGATACGAGTTCTGAGCGCTTCCGTTCATCGAGGTCCGGAAGATCTGACCGCCGGGCCACCCAAATGTTCCATAAAGAAGGCCGGTGTTCCCGGACGCATCCAGTGCCGGCACCGGGGCTGGAGGAGCGATGGCCCCGTTGAAATCCACTTCAGCAGCAAGATACAGAGGCCAGTTGGAAGATACCAGGTCAGGTTCCAGATAAACGTAAGTCGCCGCTGTGGTGGTGACGCCTGCGTTCGTAACAGAAACGCTCAGCGTGTAATAGCCTGCTGTGGTAATTGAAGAGGTGTCCCAGGCGGCGATAGGAACGCCCAGGACAGGTTGCGAGAGGCTCCCATTGACGCTAATTCCGCTGCTGCTCCAGCCCGACGATGGGTTGATTCCAGGCGCCCACTGCACTTGAAGACTTTGGAAACTTCCCAGAATGACCGCGCTGATGGAGACCGGAGAACCGGTCTTGAACATCTGGGCCATGGAAGGGACAGCAGGCGGATTCGGCGCCGTCACGGTAAGCTTGCTTGGAACGATGGTCACTGGTGCTGAAACCGGCGAAGCAGCGTAGTTGGTATCGCCGAGGTACTGGGCCGTGATGGCGTCGGAACCCGCGGTCAATGAAGCCGCCGAAATGTTGAAGGTTCCGAAGGCCCAACTCTGCACGGCGCCGGTATAGGGCTGGATCGTTGCTGTTCCTACCTGGGTCCCGTTCACAAAGAACGCCGCTTTGCCCGTAGGAGCATTGCCGAAAGTTGCCGCAGTCACGACCGCCGTCACCGGAGTTACCCCGTTCGCCGCAGTTCCCGCAGTCAATGTCACTGCGGTATTTGCAGCAACCACTGTGAACTGAGCCGGCGTCGTGCTGGTACTGGGCGCAATGCCTTGATCTCCCATGTAGCTAGCCGTTGCGGAGTACGCGCCCGGAGACAGCGTAGTTACTGTGTAGGCGGAGTATCCTCCTTGCATGGGCAGCGTAATCCACTGATTGCTGCCCACTGAGAAGGTGACAGAATTGGTAGGCGAACCGACCCCGGACTGCGCTTTGACCGTTGCGCCCAGGATCACGTTGCTCCCGTAGGGAATCGACGTAATCGCCAATGGATTCCCTGCCTGCGCGTCTCTCGCGATGGCGGAGACCGTGGTAATGCTGGGTTCCGGAGTTACGTAGACAAGCACCTGCGGCGAAACGCTCGCGGCATAGCTGCTATCACCCGAGTAGTTAGCTGTTACCTCGTATTGGCCGCCGGGTAGAGCTGAAATACTCCCCGACCAGGAGCCATTGGACAACTGCATGGTGGCAATTGCAACGCCATTCGCAAACAGGCTGACAGACCCCGTTGGCGTGCCGCTCCCGCTGGTCGGCGCCACCGTTGTCTTGACACTCACCGGTGAGCCATGCACGATATCCGACGTCGGCGAGATCGCGAGCCCGGTGGTTGTAGGAGAGACCCCTTTTGCCGCAACGCTCCAGGCGTTGAGCAGATTTGAAATGTTGATCGATCCCAAGCCGGAAGCCAGATCGTAGCCGGCCCCCGCGTTGTAGCCCGTCAACATACCGAGCGTTCCGGAACTGGTCGCGGAACAATTCTCCGTTCCTCCCAAACAAGGTACGGCGTTGCTTCCACTCGTCACATCGTAAAATACGCAGGAGTTGCCAAGGTTCTGCGCAAGGCTGGCGTTGCAACTCTGGAGAGTGGTTTGGTTTTCCGCGCCTGAAGCGCCATATTCCTGGCCCGCCAGCGAATAAAGTTGATAATTCGCGATGCCCTGGCGGCCGCCAAATTTCTGATTGACCAGCGCCATCACTCCCGCGAATGCAGGTGTCGCCGCAGAGGTACCGCCAACCACCAAGGTCTTGCCCTGGAGGATCACCAGATATCCGTCGTGCATCGCGGCGGTGAAGGAGAGATCCGGAAGATCGCGCACTCCGTCCACGGGAATGCCCGTGACTCCGGCCTGCCAGTTTGGCTTCGGCACTCCTCCCCCACACCCGGTTGTGTCATAACCATCCAGGGTGGCGAAATAACAGTTACTCGCACCGCCTGAACCGGCATAAAGAGTCGTGTAGGTCTGGCTCTCATTCCAGACTTCTTCAGGAATATAACTCTGTGCCGAGGTTCCTGGAAGCGGAGTCGAACTCATCGACGTACCCCAGGAGCCGGCCTGATCGACAAATTCCGTTCCGCCCACAGCCACATTGTAGGGACTCGAAGCGAGGCTATTGACCTGCAATCCAAATTGAGCTGCGGCTAATTGGTCGTCGTCACATCCCGCAGAACCGCTGTCTCCCGCCGCCACGGCCACGGTAATTCCTTGCGCGGCTGCTTGTTCCCACATCTGGGAATAACTAATCAGCCAGCCCCACTCAAAACTCTCACAAGAGCCGTAACTCACGCTCACAATGTCCGCAAGGTTGTTGTCGATCAAGTACTGCGCAGACAGATAGACACCGTCCGCACCGTTAATCATGGACGAAACCAGCACAACCTTGGCGTCCGGAGCAAGCGCGCTGGCCCACTCGACGTCGAGGGCATTCTCCGTATCGTCTCCCGACGGGGTTCCGGGGTCGGGCCCATTCACAATCTGCTGGTACGTGCCGGAATAGGCGCTTCCCAGATAAGTGGACCGGAAGGACGCCACGTCGCTGGCGGCAACGTCGCTGCGACCGGCGATGCCAATGGTCACACCTTTGCCTGTGATCCCGGCGGTTTCCGCGGGAGTGGCGTTGTAGATGGTCCAGAAGTCTCCAGGCGCAAGGTAGTTTGACCCTCCGGACAGAAAGGATGGAGGGTTCCCGGACACGCTGCCATTTCCGGATTTTTGCCCCACCACGTGCGAAAGTGGTCTGCTGACCATGCTGTTCAGCGAGTTGATGCCAACCACGACTGGACTCAAAGCGGCAGGAATCGTCGGATTCGAGACATTGCTGTACTGCCGGCCCGACTTCGTGTCAAACCAATGCAGTTGGGTATGAAATGCACTTTGAATCTGTCCGTGCGTGGCGGAAAACTCGATACTGCTCCGCCCCGTGGCGACCTTGGTCACCACGATGCCTTTCGACTGGAGCCATCCAGTGATCTTGTCGATGTCCTCTTGGGCCGGCCCGAATTGCTCCCCGAATTCCTGCGGGGTCAGCCAGTGGTGATAGAGAGGAGAGTGGATGTCCTGCTGCGCACTGAGCAAGCTTTGAAGCCCGGCTTCCTGGCTCGGGCTGCGCTTGAGGAGCAGTTGCAAACGCCCCAGAACCATGTCGGGAGAGACGACGCCCAGGTCTCGGGCAGAGCTGAAAGGTGAGAGAGAACTCTTGGGCAGTGCTACGAGTTTCCCCTCGTCAATCGCATCGACAATCTGCGGAGATGCAGCGCTATGAGCGGATAGGGTCTGCGTCGATTGTTGTGCATGTATTCCAGGAACAAAGAGAAGAACTATCGCTAGCAGTGCAAACTTCCAAGCTTTCGAACCGTTCAAAGTCGTCCCCATTTCCGAGCAGGATGTGGACATCGCGCCAGGTTAGGCAGTTTATCGGCTGAATTGAATCTTTCATGAGCAAACTTTTGGGCGTAATCCCGCCTGCATCATGGGGAGAGTATCGGCTTTGACAAGCCGACTCGCACTCATCTGCGATCATTCGTTGCCTGATGTCATCTCTGCGTTACCTGACAAGATACATGGATTCGCCAGAGCCTGCCAACCTGAGGAAAACTCTCTGCCGCCAGCTTTGCGAACCTTGCAAGGTTTGAGATTTTTAAATCGCGTGATCCGCCAGGAATCTGCGCATGCTCATGACAATCTCGACCAGATGGGTCTCCAGAGCAAAATGGCCTGTGGGTAGCATCTGCACCACCGCGTTGGGAATGTCGCGCTGAAACGCTTCTGCGCCTGCGGGGATGAAATACGGATCGAATTTGCCCCACACAGCAAGGAGTGGGGGCTTCGCCGCCCGAAAATATTCCTGAAACTTCGGGTACAACTTTACGTTATTGGCGTAGCCAAGAAAAAGATCGAGCTGTATATCGATGTTCCCGGGACGCGCCAGCAACGCAGCGTCCAACGTGTAGCCCTCTGGTTTGATGAGAGTCGGATCCTGGATTCCGACCGAGTATTCGTGCCGAAGTCCTTCGAGGTTTAATCCAGCGCGGATAGCGTTTCGATGCTCCAGGCTAGGTTCACGCCAATAGCGTTGAATCGACTGCCACGCATCGCCCAGGCCCTCTTCGTAGGCATTGCCATTTTGAGAGACGATTGCGGTAATCGGTTCAGGAGCCATTAACGCAAGGCGAAAGCCCGTCGGCGCTCCGTAATCGAATACATAAAGCGCGTAGCGAGTAAGTTTGAGAGCCCGCGTAAAGGCGAAGATCGTCTTTGCCAGGGCATCGAAGGTGTAGATATATCCGCGCTCGGCAGGAACTTCGGTAAAGCCGAAGCCCGGCAGGTCTGGAGCGATGACACGATAGCGGTCGGCGAGGCGTGGAATCAACTCCCGATACTGAAACGATGAGGTTGGGAATCCATGGAGCAGCAGCACTACCGGCGCGTTGGGCGGACCTGCTTCACGATAGAACACTGTGACCCCGTCAGCCTGAATTCTATGGTGCGACGTGAGAGGGATGTTAGGAATGTCTGTCATGCGTTTCCTCGAGTGATTGGGTTCCGGGATGAATTCCAACGAAGCGCCCTTACTACGGCACATCAATATGTGCAGGCGGAAATCTGTTCTGCAACCTTCTCCCCTCCGCCCCTCAATATGCATTCCCTATTGCACAGCATGGGCGACTAACACCTCAATGCCGGAGATATTCTTCAGCAGATCATCGGGGAGTTGATGACGCGCGCCCAGATAGGCGGGACTGTTGTAAGTCACCTGCACTTGGCCGCCTTCATCCTCCCATACCAAAATCTTGAGAGGAAGATCAATCGCGCTGGTTGCCGACGCCAGCATAAGTGGAGTGCCGGCTCTTGGATCGCCAAAGATCAACAGTTTAGTTGGCCGCATCTTCAAGCCAACTCTGGCGGCCTCGCCGCTATGATCGATCAGCGCGAAAAGAGTGATACTTTTCGCCCTGAACATCGCGGACAAGGACGCCACGATTTCATCCACAGTATGCTGGCTGGCGTGGGTAATTAACCCATTTGCCTTTTGAAGCTCCATGATGATATTCCTCGTCATCGCGTGCCACTGCCAAGACTCACCGAATTCGGCGCCTGGGGTCAGACTTTCAATACATCACACTTCGGTGAAGGGTTGGAACTGACCGATTCGTAGCGGCGGGAGCGCGCTTAAGGCAAGAGGATAGCATGAAATCGGTGACCGCGACACGCCCGCATAATCAAAAATATTTAGGGTCTCTTGTTTCTTTCGTTCATGTGAGAGAGCTTGAGAATCCGAGGTAAGGCGAACGGGAAAAGCGTGGATGGTTACCGGGGCTTCACGCGAGATCGGCGCTCAAATTTCTTCCGCTGTTGTCGAAGCTGGCCACGAACTTATGCAGAGTTGCCCAAGCAATCAGCGGGCAGACTTTGCCGATGCATTTGGTCCTATTCAGCCGTTTCGCTGGGTTCATCTTGCTCGCTCTTGACATAACTGCTGTCCCACTCGCCACGGGCGCGCAATTGCTCAATCTCCTGGCGAGCCATGTCCTTGGCGCGCACATAATCCGGCTTGGCAATCCGATTCAGCGGCATCTGTCCGGACTCGAGAAGAATCCAATGGCGCGGACGCATATAAGGTAGTAACGAACGCGCGTGCCGATCCAGTTCCTGGCGGGTCAGTTCGACCGCGGGTTTCTTCTCCACCAAGGCGACCGGCGCTTCGGAGATAACTGCATGCGCCACGCCGACCACCACGCAGTTAGCCACCTTCTCCGTCATGCCGCAGATATGTCTTTCCACATCGCCTGGGAAAATCTGGTAGCCCGACGACTTGATCACCCACTTGTCTCGCCCGGTAAGATGCAAGCCCGCTGCGTCCTTGAAGCCAAGATCGCCGGTATATAGGAATCCGTCGCGCGAAATGGACTGGGCAGTGGCTGTGGGATCGTTGACATACCCAAGAAAGGTCTGTGGCCCGCGGAAGCAAATGTGGCCAACTTCACCTGAGGGCAGTTCATCGCCGGAGTTGCCATCGGCACGCATAGGTTCGCGAATGGAGCAGGGATAGATCGGCATGTCCTGACCAAGCCCGGCGAGAATCATCTCCTCGTCCTTCGTGCTCGCCTGAATAAAAGTGCAGAAACCGGCGGTCTCGGTGAGCCCCAGCCCAGTGCCAATTACGGGAGCCATGGCCGCAAGTTGCTCCACGAAGGGCCGCAGCACCGTATTTCCACCATAAGCGGCAAACTTCAGGCTGGAGAGATCGTGGCGGTCATAGTCTTTCAGCATCCACTCCAGGTTGAACATGGCCGGAATCTGGCCCAGAATCTCCACGCGGTGTTGGGTAACCGCACGCATCGAACCCCTGGCGTCGAAGACCTCCAGGAGTACGACAGTCCCTCCCCCGAAGA
>Ga0302276_10003515_pt1 | contig 13506 bp, 8 predicted proteins | sample III_Bog_N2_3_FD_198768 | JGI IMG/M metagenome (GOLD analysis project Ga0302276, IMG submission 198768) | Peat permafrost microbial communities from Stordalen Mire near Abisko, Sweden - III_Bog_N2_3 | ecosystem: Environmental > Terrestrial > Soil > Wetlands > Peat | place: Sweden: Abisko... | reverse complement strand
GGCGGGGCCAGAGAAAAAGCTTTCCCCCTCCCCTTGTGGGAGGGGGTCAGGGGGAGGGGTCGGTTGGAGTTGGCCTGAGACGACCGCGCTTCTCCTGGCGGAGGCCCCTCCCCCTGACCTTGGTCCGCTTCGCGGCCCAAGCCCACAACGGGAGGGGGAAGGATTTTTCGATGACCGCAGCGTTATCCTGACGCCTATGGGGTTGGGCCGGCGGTCCGAGCGAATCAGGACGGCGGGGCCAGCCGCTGCCGGCCCTGTGCGTTATCCCTCGATCGGCTTGACAGGTCGTTCAAGGTGGGCCGGTCGCGCCGACTGCCGCGGCTTGCAGCCACCGTTCCGCCCACCCATCGTCTTTGCGCAGAGACGGGTCGGTTTCAAAGGGGCACAGCCGGTCCATCACGTCGTTGATCAGCCGCATGAATTTGTCGCCAAATTCGGTGACGACCATCATGATCTCGCCCCATAGCGGGTGCGCCGGCACGATGCCGAGGTCGTGGCAGATATCGGCGATGACGTCACCCACCGGGCGGTCGCGCAGGGCAGCAGCGATTTCTTCGGCTGTCGGCATGTCGGGCAGTTCGGGGCGCGGTGCCGCCGGTCGGCGGGTGCGCGGTGCGCGGTCAACCGGCATACGAAAGAAATCCTGCGCCACGACCTCCGGCAGGGGGCGGCGCATCAGCCTGGCTTCCAGTTCGCCCGCCAGTTGCAGGCCGCGGGTGATACGCGCCAGGATCAGGGCGATGTCACGGGTGCCGAAATGCCGCGCGACGGTCAGCAGGGTCGCGACCGCCGGGGCCTGCTGCATGGAACAGGCAAGTTCCAAGCCGTAGTCGATGAGTTTTCGCAGCAGGCTGAGCACGCGACCGGTGCGGGATTGTGCCGGCGCGGGCCCGGTGGCCGAATCCGGGGACGGATCGGGGTCGTTGGATCGGGCGGCGGTGGCGAACGCGGCGGACATGAGAGGATTAAAAACAGCGTTGCGCGGCCATGTCAAGGATTATTTTCGTAACTCCCGTCCCCCTCCTCCTGTGGGAGGGGTCGGGGTCGGCGCCTTATACCAACCGCCCGAACGATTGACCCGGTGGCCCGCCATGACGCGTTGGCCGGCGCCGTGCCATAACCCGAAGCACTAATTCTTGAGCGTCGCCTTAATACGCCCCGCCCTTGGCACGGATTGAGTTGGAGCGTTCCGACCTTGGCTTTGCGAACCCAACCCCCGGCGCTTTCGGCGTTTGCCGCCGCCCGGATCGATCGGTCGCGCTATCCGGGGAAACCTTCAGATCGATCTGGGGCTCTGCCGCTGTCGCTTCGGATCCAGCGTCCGGTTCGTTCTGAGTCTCGGGCAATGGTCCCGCCGTGGTCCCGTCCTCCGTGCCGATCAGCTCTTCCGCCCGCTGCCAGTATTCGTGGTCTCGCCCGTGCGGGCAGCCATCCGCCTCCCAGAGGTAATAAGCGCATTGGCGAATGCGGTTCTGGCGTTCATGCTCATTCTGCAATTGATCGTCCGGCATGATTGCGGCTCCCTCTGGCGGTCTTACCCAGACAACGACAGCGGCCAGGTATTGGTTCCCGTCAGGGTGAACCGCCCGCGCACAGAAATTCGACCGGCGCCATCGCCACGCTCACGGCGCCTGGGCAGCGACCGAACACGAAACACCCGCCGAAGCGCCGCTGGACCTGATGGGCGACATGGTCAGCGCTTCCGCAAGGCGCCGCTCATCGAACGGCTTCGGCAACATCACCGCATGCGCGAGCGCTGTACGGTCGGCGAGGGCCGGCAGCGTGTTGTAGCCCGAGGCGATGACGATGCGCAGGTCGGACTGCCGCGCCACCGCCCGCGCTGCCAGTTCGTCCCCGGCGATGCCGGGCAGGCCGAGGTCGGTCAGCAGGACATCGAATTCCTGCGAATCAATGGCCGCCAGTGCCTCCGTCGCATCCCCGGCCTCGACCACGGCGTGCCCCAGAGCTTCCAGCATGTCGACGATGGACGCTCTGATCAGAATGTCGTCCTCGACAGCCAGCACCTTGAGCCCACGCCGCGGCGGCATGTCCTCGGTCGGTTCCGCAGCCGATGCGGCCGATGTCTCGGCCGCGGAACGCTGCTGGCGGTTCCGCAGGACATGACGGAACTTTCGCGCCAGCATCTCACGCGTGTAAGGCTTGCTGAGCAGTTCGATGCCATGATCCAGCCGGCCGCCGTGAACGATGGCGTTTTCGGTATATCCGGAGGTGAACAGCACCGCGACATTCGGCAGCCGCTCGCGCGCCTGGCGCGCCAGCTCGGGGCTGCCCAGCGTTCCCGGCATCACGACGTCGGTGAACAGGATGTCGATCGGCACGCCGCTTTCGATGATCGCCAGCGCGCTCTGCGCATCCTTGGCCTTGAGCACCCGATACCCCAGGGCCGAGAGCATCTCGACCACGGTGGCGCGAACATCTTCGTCATCCTCGGCCACCAGCACGGTTTCCGAACCGCCGGCGATAGGGCCGGTCTCGATGTCGGTCTCGACATCCTCGCGCGCCCGCGATCGCGGCAGATACAGGCGCATCGTCGTGCCGCTGCCCGGCTCGCTGTAGATCTTGATGTGGCCGCCCGACTGCTTCACGAAGCCGTAGACCATGCTGAGCCCGAGGCCGGTGCCGCTGCCTTCCGGCTTGGTCGTGAAAAACGGCTCGAAAACGCGTTCCAACAACTCGGGCGGAATCCCGCAGCCGGTGTCGCTGACCGCGAGCATCACGTATTGCCCGGCCGCCACATCGACATGCTGGGCCACGTACGTATCATCCAGGAACGAATTGCCGATCTCGATCGTGAGCCTGCCGTGGCCGTTCATCGCGTCGCGCGCATTGATCGCCAGGTTGAGGATGACGTTTTCCACCTGCGCGGCATCGACATAGGTGTTCCACAGGCCGCCGCCGATAATCGTCTCGATCTCGACACCCTCGCCCAGGGCACGGCGCAGCATGTCGTCGATGCCGCGGAGCAGCCGGCCCAGATTGATCACCTTCGGCGCCAGCGGTTGCCGGCGCGCAAACGCCAGCAGTTGCGACGCGAGCTTCGAACCCCGCACGACGGCCGCCGTCGCGGTCTGCAGCCGCTGCTCGGCGCGCAGGTTTCCGGCCACGTCGCGCGCCAGAAGTTGCAGGTTGCCGCTGATGATTTGCAGAACGTTGTTGAAATCGTGCGCGACGCCGCCGGTCAGCTTGCCCACCGCCTCCATCTTCTGCGACTGGCGAAGCTGCGCTTCGGCGTCCATCCGTTCGGCGACGGCGGCCGCGACGCGGCGTTCCAGCACATCGTTGCTCTGCCGCAGCAGTTGCTCGGCTTCCTTGCGGTCGGTGATGTCAAGCACCGAACCGATATAGCCAAGAAACGTGGCGTCCTCGTCGTAACGCGGCGCCGCCGCGCTCAAAGCCCAGCGATACACCCCGTCGGACCGGCGCAGCCGGTATTCGACGCACACCGGTTCCCGAGCGGCATTGGCCATGAGGAATTGCTGTTCCGACGACGCACGATCGTCGGGATGCAGCGCATCCCAGGCGCCGAAACCCAGTGCCTCCTGCTGCGTTTGGCCAGTGAATTCCGTCCACCCGCGGTTGAGATAGGTGAGCGAGCCCGTTGCATCCGTCATCCACATCATCATCGGCGCGTTGTCGGCCATGTTGCGGAAACGGGCTTCGCTCTCGCGCAGGTCGCGCGTCGCCTCCCGCCGGATACGCGCCATCTCCAGGTTGGCGCTGACCCGCGCGATCAGTTCGCGGGCCGAGAAGGGCTTGATCAGATAGTCGTCCGCGCCCGCGTTCAGCCCCTCCACCCGCGCCTCTTCGCCGGCCCGAGCCGAGAGCAGGATGACCGGCAGGTCGCGCAACGCCGGGTCACCGCGCAGCGCGCGCAGCAACCCGAACCCGTTCAGGCCCGGCATCATCACGTCGGATAACAGCAGGTCGGGCTTCTGCCGGCGCACCGCATCCAGCGCGGCCTGGCCGTCGGTCACCGTTTCCACGTCCCAGCGCGCGCCCAACAGCCGGCGCACATAGGCGCGCATGTCCGCGTTGTCGTCGGCGACGACGATGCGGGCGCCGTCCGTCTTGCCGGGCGCCAGATCCGGCGGCTCGTCGTCGCGGTCGCTGGACGCTGGCGCCCCGTCCAACCCCCCGGCTGGCAGCCAGCGCAGCGCCTCCTCAACGTAGGGTTGGGCGTGCAGCGCGGTCGAGGGGTGGGGCCGCTCCGCGACGCAGCCGTGCATCGCGCGTGGCATGGCAACGATCGGAACGGAGACGACGAAAACGGTCCCCACGCCGGGCGTGCTGTCGGCGTGGATGGTCCCGCCGTGCAGCCGGACGAGTTCCTGGACCAGCGCGAGCCCGATGCCCGATCCTTCGAAGGAGCGGCTCTGCTGACCCTCGATGCGATGGAACCGTTCAAACAGCCGCGGCAGTTCGTGCCCGGGAATGCCGACACCGGTATCCCGGACGGTCAGCTCGACATGGTCTTGCGTGGCGGCCGGTCGGATCTCGACCGCGATTTCCCCGTCGAAGGTAAACTTGAAGGCGTTGGAAAGAAGATTGAGAACGATCTTCTCCCACATCTCGTGATCGACATGAACCGGCTGGGGCAGTGCGGGGCAGTCGATCCGCAGGCGCAGCCCGGCCTTCTCCGCCGCCGACGCGAAATTGGACGCCAGCTCGGCGGTGAAGGCGGCGAGGTCGGTCGGCTTGAAACGCGCTTCGACCCGCCCGGCTTCGATGCGCGAGAAGTCCAGCAGCGAGTTGACCAGCTTGAGCAGGCGCAGGCTGTTGCGGCGCGCGAGCTCCAGCCGGTTGCGCTGTGCGGCCGGCAGGATGGTGGCCGTGTCGTTCAGCGCGTCCTCGATCGGCCCGATCATCAGCGTGAGCGGGGTGCGGAATTCGTGACTGACGTTGGAGAAGAACGTGGTCTTGACGCGATCGATCTCCGCCAGCGCCTCGGCGCGCCGGCGCTCCTCCTCGTAGGCCTGGGCGTTGCCGATGGCGGTGGCAATCTGTCCGGCGATCAGGACCAGGAATCCGCGATAGTTGTCATCCGGCAAGCGGAACGGGTTGAGCCCGACGACGAGCACGCCGCGGCGGCCAAGCTCGCCTGTTGGGAACAGAGGCAGCACGGCGGCCTGGGTCGGTGGCTGCCCCCAGGGACCGGCTGGAAGCCCGGTGTGGAAGGCGGCTTCAAGATGTGGGACAACCTGCAGGCTTTGCGTCCGCAGCGCCTCGCCGGCGGGCCACGGCGCGGCCGCGTCCAGCAGCAGGGTCTCCGGTACAGCCGGGTGTCCGCGCTCGATGCCGCTGACGCCGGCGAGCCGCAGCCCGGTGACACCCGGCTCGTTCATGTAGATCGCCGCGAAGGGGAGGTCGCGCGCATTGGTGGCCAGCGCCTCGGCGCAGCGCCCGCAGGCCGCCTGCCAGGTCCGGGCTTGCGTGGCGTTGGCCGCCAGGTCACGCAGCAGCGCCAGCTGGCGTTCGCCGATCACGCGCTGGGTGTCGTCGCTGTTGGCGCAGATGATGCCGCCAACCGAACCGTCGTTATTGGGGATCGGGCTGTAGGAAAATGTGTAGTAGGTCTCCTCCGGGTAGCCGTTCCGCTCCATGATCAGAAGCTGGGATTCGACGTAGGTGCCTTGCTCCTCGTTCATCGCGGTATCGAGCAGCGGGCCGATATCGTCCCAGATCTCATGCCAGACTTCGGTCGTCGGACGACCGAGTGCCCAGGGATGCTTGCCGCCGATGATCGACTTGTACGGGTCGTTATAAAAATAAATGAGTTCGCGGCCCCAACCGATCCATATCGGCTGGCGTGACGCCAGCATAATCCGCAGCGCCATCCGAAGGTTGGGCGGCCAGGTGTCGGGCGCGCCCAGCGATGTCGTCTCCCAGGCGAAGCTGCGGATCAGGTGGCCAAGCTGGCCTCCGCCAGAGAGGAAATCGGGCCGGTTGGCGTGCGGTTGCAGGGCGCTGTCGTTGAAGGACGCTACGTTCACGGATCTGCCTCGCCCCCAAGTAAACTGTTGCAAAGTGATACCCGTGTCCCGACGGTGACCCAACCTTCCTTGTTGACCGCCGGCTTAACATTTGCGTGTACCGACGCCGCCTTGGCGATAAAATCTGCGTGCGCACGGGCATCCCATTTGTCCTGGTGCGGGCGGTCGGCGACGGGGGCACCCTCGATGTCACGCCGTCACACATCCAGCCTGCGTGCGTTCGGGGATCCGTCAAGTGCGCGACCCTGCGCATTCGGTTAGCGCCCGGTGGCGATGACCTCGGCGGCTTCCGTTATTACATCGACCTAAAGAATTGTGGACCTGCGAAGGTCCCAGGCGCAGCAGGCCGATTTTCGGTTATGGTTTGACCGGCATAGCCAACATTGAAGGCGATAAGAGCCCGAGACGAAGGTCTGGTTCACAATGTCATGTTGATCCCGATACCGGCGATCCCCACATGCCACGACGATGACGGAGGTGATCATAAGCGTAACGGTCACGCTTGACGAACTGGCTGGGGCGCCACGGCAGCCACTGAAAATCCCCTACCCCACCCCCCGCACCTCCACCGTCACCGCCGTCACGTTATCGCTCGCCTCCCGCGCCAGCGCGGCCTGGACCAGCAATTCCGGCGGCGGCACGCCATCGGGCGCGCCCAGCAGCGCCGCCAGCTCCGCCTCGTTCAGCGTCTTGGTCAGCCCGTCGCTGCACAGCAGGAACCGGTCGTTCGGCTGCAGGGTGCCGGTGATCTTGTCGAGCTCCAGCGGCGTCTCGCCCGCCCCCACCGCGCGGGTGATCACGTTGGCGCGCGGGTGGTGCTCCGCCTCGGCTTCGGTGATCGTGCCGGCATCGACCAGCGCCTGCACCAGGCTGTGATCGCGCGTGAGCCGCCGCAGCACCCCGTCGCGCAGCAGATAGGCCCGCGAATCCCCGGCCCAGAGGCAGGCGAAATACATCCCCGCCGCCATCAGCACCACCGCGGTCGAGGCGATCGTCCCCGGCGGATTGCGCGCCGCCGCCATGGTTTGCAGCTCGCCATGCACCGCCTGCAGGCGCTGGCGCAGTTCGGCCAGCATCTGCTCGCCCGGCAGGCCGGCCGGGATCGCCGCCAGCGCCGCACTGACCGAAGCCGAGGCGACCTCGCCGGCATCGGCCCCGCCCACACCGTCGGCGACCGCCCACAGCCCGGCCTCGGCGCGATCGACGTAACTGTCCTCGTTCAGCCGGCGCCGCGTGCCGGGATGGGTCAGGGCGAAGGAACGAAACGCCAGGCCAGCCATCACGCCCCCCCGGCGTCGATCATGCCGGCGAAAGACGATGCGCCGGGCAATCCGGCCATCGCCGCGCGCGCGCCGGGCACACGCGGACTTCCCGCTGTCCACCACGCAGCCGAGGCGCAGGGGTTGCCCGCGTCGGGTGGCGGCACCGCGGCCAGGGCCTGCATCAGCGCCTCCGGCGTGTGATCGCACGCCAGGGCCGCCAGCGCCAAGGTCTCCACGGATTCGAGCCAGGGGCGCCCGATCACGATATCCGGCGCCGGCCCGCGTCCGGCAAACACCGCTGCTACGGTCAAGGGATAATGCCGGCCGACGCGATCGACGCTGGGCAGCAGCAGCCCCAGCACCGCATCGGGGCCGCAGGCGCCGCCGGGCAGGGCGAAGTGCCAGATGGGCGCGACCATCCAGGCCGGCAGCCAGGCCTCACCCAGCGCGGTCCGGCTGGCGGACAGCGCCGCGTCCACCCAGGCTTGCCAGGGTGTCAGGAACGACCGCGGCAACCCGCGCCCGATGAAATCCCCCCGGCTGGGCAGCTTGCCGTCGAAGCCGCAGAGCGTCGCGGTCACGGCCGCAGCGCCGGGCATTTGAACCCGGTCAGCAGTTCGAAATCGAAGGGGCTGTGGGATGTGCCGGCGCTCAGGTCGAAGCGCGCCTGGCGGTCGCCCTGGCGCAGGGTCAGCGTATAGCTCTCCCCGCCGCCGACGCGGTCCAGCTTGCCCTGGTTCAGCAGCCGGAACAGCGCCCAGGAGCCGGTCTGCTGCAAATCCGGACCCGAACCGGCAGGGGTGAAATCCATCCGGACCGTCAGCATATGCGTGGGCCCCGGCCAGTCGAACACCTTCGCGCCGGACTCCGATGGCGTCCAGGACGCGGTGATGCCGCCGAAATCCAGCGACACCCCGGTGACCCCGCCATCCAGCGAGACCGGCCGCAGCGCGAAGCGCACCTGCGGCGGCGGATGCGGGCCGCCGCCGCCGAAGAACGTGTCCCGGATGGTCAGCGCGCGCTGGAACAGCGCCAGCCCCTCGGCTGTCACCGGCGTCTGCGCGCTGGCAGCCTCGCGCAGCTTCCAGTCCCGCGGCGTGGTATCGGCGAAGGGGCGGACGAACTGCGTGAAGAACGCATCGAACCGCCCGTTCGGCCCGAACAGCTCCGCAAAACTGTCCAGCGGCACGTCGTCGCGCGCCGTCAGGTGGAAGGGAAATTTCGGCACCACCGCCTGGCACAGCGGCAGCGCACCGCCCGGTCCCGCGTAGGCCGCCGCGGCCGCCTGGCGGCTGGCATCGTCGCGCACCGCGCCGCCGCCCTGCGCCAGGGTCTGCAACCACCGCCGCACCGGTTGCGGTGCCCCCGCCGCCATGCGCCGCAGGGTCTGCGCCGCATCCAGGCCGGGTGTCAGCGCCGGCCCCCCGGCCGCGGCGCTCGCCGCCACCTGGTTGAAGATCTGCTGCTGCAACCGGCCCAGAGCCGCCAGCACCGTGTCGATCTGGCCTTTCTCCACATAGTCGCGCAGGTCGCGGAAATGATCGTCCACCGCCTTGACCGCCGGATCCGGCGGCGGTGACGGTGCCGTGGCAGCCCCTGGCGCCGGGGGCGGCGGATCGGCCAGCGCGAACTGTTTCACCACCGCCAGCAGCAGCAGCTTGATCGGCCCCGACGGCGAGGTCAGCACGTCGAAATCCGCCAGCGCCGCGGCGGGATCGGCCGGTGGTACCATCTCGATATCCCCCAGCAGATCGTCCCACACCGCCTGATAATCCCGCGCGTAATGGGCGATCAGCGCGTGTTCCACCTGCTGGCGGGCGGCAACGTCGCCGAGGTCGATCTGCGAGGCGCGTCCCAGCACCCAACTCTCGCGGATCGCCTGTTCGGTCGCCTTGGCCAGGTTCGGCAGGATCACGCCCTGGAACCCCGCCACGGTGAACAGGCCGGGGATCGGATCGCTCAGGGTCCGCCCGGAGGTGCGCACGAAATGCGCGCCCGCCAGGGAGCCGATCGCGTCGGCCGGAATGAACGGCCGCACGCCGCGCGCCGCATCCGACGATCGCAGCAGCGCATAGGCGCGGTCTGCGACGCTGATATTCGCCAGCCGGGCTTGCGAGCGCGCCAGCAGGTCCGGATCGGGGGTGACGAATTCGCCGATCGGATGGGCCAGCAGCGCGTCCAGATGCATCAGCAGGCCCGCGCGCGCCGGCGCCAGCGAGGCCCCGGCATAGGCCGCCGCCCAGTCCGCCTGCATCCAGTCGCGCACCATCGCCTGGTCCATCGGCCCGCGTCCGCACAGGATCATATACACCCGGGTGGCTCTGTACAGCGCATCCAGGTCGTCGGCCCGCGTCCGCATGCGCGCTTCCAGCAAGGAGACCAGCCGCGGCAGCAGGATGCGCTCCAGGGCTCGGCGATAGGCGAGGCCGGCAGCGGCCGCGTGCTTGTCCCGCTGCGCCAGCCCCAGCCCGCCCGCGTCTGGCGCGGTCTCGGCCACCAGGGCATGGGCCTGGTCCAGCAGCGGTGCGGCGACGCGCACCAGATCGGCAGCCCCGACCGGCACCGGATCAAGCCGAGCGGTGTCGAGGGCGCGTTGATAGGTGGTCATCGCGAGGTCGAAGCGCTGCTCGCGGCCGGCGACGTCGCGGGCGGTCAGCCAGAGCGTGGCGATGCTGCCCACGGTGACGGCGCCGGCCACGGTCCAGGCGGCGGCGCGCAGCAGCCGGCGGCGGCGGGCGGTGCGGGGATTGCGCACCACCAGCATGGCCTCGCCGAACACCACCTGCTTCAGCAGGGTCTCCAGGAAGTAGCCGCGCCCCGCACCCGGCCGCAGCGCCGCCGCCTGGCGCTGGTCGATGCCGAAGCTGCGCGCCAGGGTGCCGGTCAGCCGGTCGATCGGGCTGCCCTCCTGCGTGCCGGAGGCGAAGTAGATGCCGCGCAGGAAGGGCGCCGGATCGATCCGGGTGCCGGCGAAGGCGGCATCGACGAAGGCCGCCAGCGGCGCCTCCAGGCTGGCGAACTGCACCGGAAAATCCGCGATCGCGGTCCGCCGCTCCGGGCTGCGTTCGGCCTGCAGCCGGTCGATGACGCGCACCGAGAGCTGGGCCGTCAGCGCCTGGAATTCCTGCGGGAAACGGCCGGCGGGGCCCGCGTGGTCGCTCTCCAGCGGGAAGGTCATGCCCCAGACCTGGGACCGGCGGTCTCGGTCCAGGTCGTCGAAGAAATCGGTAAAACCCTGGATCAGGTCGAGCTTGGTGAACACCACATAGACCGGGATGCGCGACCCCAGCTTGGTGGTGAGTTCCTTGATCCGGCCGCGGATTGCTCTGGCGTGGGCGCGCCATTCGGCCTCCGGTGCTCTGGCGATCTCGCTGACCGCGATGGCCACGATCACCCCGTTCAGCGGCTGGCGCGGGCGGGTGCGGCGCAGCAGGGCCAGAAACCCGTCCCAGCCCTCCTTGTCCGCCGCGGTGTCGGAGTCCTGGGTGGTGTAGCGGCCGGCGGTGTCGATCAGCACCGCCTCATCGGTGAAGGACCAGTCGCAGAATCGGGTGCCGCCGACACCTTTCACCTCGGCGGCTTCCAGTTCGGCGGCGAGCGGGAAGCGCAGGCCGGCATTGGCCAAAGCGGTGGTCTTGCCGGCGCCGGGCGGGCCGATGATCACGTACCAGGGCTGTTCGTACAGGTAGCCGCGGGTGCCGCGGGCCTGGCGCAGCAGGCGCATCGCCCGCGTCAGGCGCTCGCGCTGTTCGGCGACGTCTTCCGCCCCCGCGGCGGGGCTTGCGGCCGGGGTGCCCCGGGTGACGCCGGCGGTGAGCCGCTGGTCGGTCTTGCGGCGCGCGTGGTCAATCGCGGCGTTCACCCCAAGCCAGATGAAGGACATCAGGCCCATGGCGGCGATGCGCGGCAGCCAGCCCTCCATGGCGGACAGCAGCGGGCCGAACAGCCAGACCATGGAGCCGGCCGCGACCACCCCGAACGCGGTCAGGACCCAGCGGGAGGTGATGGCGTTGAGGATCGGTTTCACCGAAGCGGGACCTGCGGGTGAGGGGCTGGGTTGTGCGGGCCTGGGTATGGGTATGGGTTTGGGTTTGGGTATGGGTTTGGGTTTGGGTCTCCCCCTCCCCTTGTGGGAGGGGGTTGGGGGGAGGGGGGGGGGCTCGGTGGGGGGCTGCCTGCGAAGGCGGAGCTTCCTGTGCGGGGCCCCCTCCCCCCAACCCAATCCCACGAGGGGAGGGGGAGTCTTGGTTGTCCTGCGCATCCCCCTACCCTCGCCGCTGCAGGATCACGTCGATGCGCCGGTTCTGCGCGCGGCCGTCTTCCGTCTCATTGCCGGCGATCGGCTGGCTGTCCGCTCGACCCTCCACCGTCAGGCGGGTCGGGTCGCGCAGCCGGTGCAGCATCACCGCGTTCGCGGCCTGCGCGCGCGCGACCGAGAGCTGAAAATTCGACGGAAACTGCACGGTGTGGATCGGCAGGTTGTCGGTATGCCCGGTCACCAGCACCGCACCCGGCTCCTCGTTCAGCGCCTCGCCGATGCGTTCCAGCAGAGACACGAAATCGGGCCGCACCGCCGCACTGCCCAAGGCGAACATGCCGCGGTTGAAGATGCGGACCTCGATCATCTGCGGGGTTTCCGACACGGTCACCAGATGCGCGTCGATCTCCGGCTGCAGGAAGCGGTGCAGGCTCTGCACCACCCGCGAGGGCTCGGGAGCCGGCGCGGGCGGTGGCGGGCGGGGCGCCGGGATGGGCGGCGGCGGCGGACGCTCCAGCCGCGGCATCTGCGCCGGCGGCATCGTCGCGGCCTGCGCCAGCACCTGGTCCGAGGCGGCGTTCAGCCGGGTGGACAGCACCACCCAGCACACCGCGACGGTGGCAACCGCGACCGCGGCCATCACCCAGACCGGCACCACGGCACGCGCCGGGCGGTACGGCGCCGCGACCCCTTTCCAGTGCGGCGACAGCCCCTGTTCATAGGGGGGCCGCAGCCGAACGATGGTCTGATACAGGTCCTCGCGCACCTGTTCGAGCTGCGCCGGCGTGTAGGGCCGCACCCGGTACTGGCCCTGGTAGCCCAGCGACAGGCACAGATACATCAGCTCCAGCAGCGCCAGGTTGCGCGCCGGCTCGCGCTTCAGCGCCGTGAGCTGCTGGTAAAACACCTCGCCGCTGATCACCTCCTGATGGAAGGTCGAGACCAGCGAGGCCTGCACCCAGGGGCTCGCCCGTCCCCATGGCGTGTGCAGCACCACGTCGTCGATGCTGGCGCACAGCGCGTAGCGCGCCGGATGCAGGACCTCGCGCGGGATGTTGGCGGCACGGCCGGCGGTTTCGAAATCGCGCACCGCCTGCATGGTGCGCACGCGCAGTTCGCCGGGATCCGGCGGGCTGAAGGTGTTGCGCAGGCGCCCCAGCAACTCCAGTAGCGGCATCGCGGCTTCGATCAGCGGCGATTGGCCGATCGTCAGCGGCCCGATCGGTTCGTCGGGCGCCGCCGGTGTGGCGGGTGGGGGGGGCGGCGCGGCCTGCGGGGGCGGCGCGGCCGGGGGTGGTGATGGGGTGGCGGCTGGGCGGCCGCCTGGCACCGGACGGAACACGACGGTGCGTTCGTTGTCCTCTGGTTCCAGGAACGGGTTGTCGCTCATGCGCGTGTCTCACCTGTCACCAGAGCGGCGGATGGGGCGCCAAGGGCTCCCTGCGCCGAGCGCGGAGACCGGCGATGCACAGGGTTCGGAGCGTTCACCGGATCGGTCATGGCCGACACGTTGCCAGATGCGACCGGGTAATTCCAGTGTGGTACTGTGTGGCGGGTTGGCCGATCTGTGACCCTGATATGGATAAAACGGCAAGCCTTCCGTCTGTTTGGCTTGTCCGGCCGGTCGGCGCAGAATCACTGTGGCACGTTTTCTTGACACGCGGTGGCAAATTTGTCACCATGCAGCGGGTGATCAGAAACACCCGCCCTGTTCGCTGGATGAAAGCGGCCCTGAGAGACTTCGAGGATTTTCCGCAAGGCGCGCGGGACGATCTGCTCGATGCTCTGACGGCCGTTGCCGAGGGCGGCCATCCGACGATTGCCAAGCCGCTGACAGGTCTCGGCTCCGGCGTGATGGAACTGGCCTTGCGGCACCGGGGCGATGCGTTCCGCGTGGTCTAGGCGCTTCAGGTCGGCGCGGATGTTTGGGTGATCCATGCCTTTCAGAAGAAGTCGAAATCCGGCATCGCGACAC
>Ga0302276_10003510_pt1 | contig 13522 bp, 11 predicted proteins | sample III_Bog_N2_3_FD_198768 | JGI IMG/M metagenome (GOLD analysis project Ga0302276, IMG submission 198768) | Peat permafrost microbial communities from Stordalen Mire near Abisko, Sweden - III_Bog_N2_3 | ecosystem: Environmental > Terrestrial > Soil > Wetlands > Peat | place: Sweden: Abisko... | reverse complement strand
CGCGGCGGTGCGACGCGCCCACGAGGATCCGGAGGAGGCGGCGCGCTACGGCTATCACCGGGACGTCACCCGCCTGGTGCGGGCGTCGTGGGAGGCGGGCGATCGCTCCTCGTGGGTGCGCGTCGATCTGCTGCTCGGCGAGGACGGGGTGTGGCGCGCCTGCGAGATCAACGCCGACTGCCCCGGCGGTCACAACGAGGCGTTCGGCCTGCCCCGGCTGGCGCGGGCGGCGGGCTTCGCCGAGGGGACCAACCCGACGACGATGCTCGAGGATCTGGCCGCGCACCTGGCGGCGCAGGCGCGGGCGCCCGGGGGAGAGCAGGGCGAGGTGGGGATGATCTTCGCCACCGCGTGGTCGGAGGACCTCCAGATCTGCGCGCTGCTCAAGCGCGCGCTGGCGAAGCTGGGGGTGACGGCCACCTTCGGGCCGCCCACCGGGCCGCGGCTGATCGACGGAGCGCTCACCCTGAGCGGCCGGCCGGTGCGGTCGCTCTACCGGTACTTCCCCACCGAGTACATGGAGGGGCAGGACAACCTCGAGGATCTCGCGGTCGCCGTGGAGCGCGGCCTGGTGCGCACGGTGCCGAGCTTCGCGCAGATGTACGCCCAGTCCAAGCTGGCCTTCGCCCGCGCCTGGGCGCTGCGCGAGGGGCTCGGCGAGCAGGACCGGGCGGCCCTGGAGGCCTTCACGCCGGAGACCGTCGACGTCGCCGACGTGCCGGCCGAGCAGCTCATCGCCGAGCGCGAGCACTGGGTGCTGAAGCGGGCGCTGGGGCGGGTGGGCGACCAGGTCTTCGTCGGGATGCTGACCTCCCAGGCCTACTGGAAGGGGCTGGTCGAGGAGCTCGCGACCCTCCACGCGGCGGGGTCCACCGGATCGGCGGGCGTGGAGCGCGAGGCCTGGATCGCGCAGCGGCTGGTGCGGCAGCGGCCCATCCCCACGCCGTTCGGCCCGCGCTTCGTCACCCTCGGCGCGTACGTGCTCGACGGCCGCTTCGTCGGATACTTCGCCCGGATCACGCCGGTGAGCCACGTCTCGCACGACGCCCTTTGCGTTCCGGTCTTCGTCGGCGATCATTCCCGGGCCGGAGCCCACCCAGGAGCCGCAGCATGAACCGACTCATCGCGATTGCCCCCGTCGCCCTCCTCACGACGGCCTGCGCCGTCCGCACGCCGGCGACGGCGCTCGACGCCCGCGGCGAGATCGCCACCGAGACCTACTCGCTCGCGCTGCCCAGCGACGCGCAGGCGATCGCGTCCTGGCAGCTCCCGCCCACCAGCGCCTGGGCCCGCTACGAGAAGCTGACGCTGCTCACCTACCTCGCCGACGTGCCGGTGACCGCGAGCATGCCCGACGTCACCGGGCTCGACGTGGTCCGGCGCGCCGAGCGGGCGGCAGGGCGGCTCGCGGAGGTGGGCGTGCAGGAGGACACCATGTGGGTGGTGGACCTGCGCGGCGCGGCCTCGGTGGCGTTCGGGGCCACGCTCAGCCGGCAGTCGTACTACCCGGTGGCCACGGTGCTGACCTTCAACAACTGGCCCGCCGAGAACGAGGTGGTGCCGGCGGAGCAGACGCTGGCGGCGCTGGTCACCATGCACCCGCGGCCGCTCGGCCCGGGCGAGCTCCAGGCGCCGCCGGTCTTCCTCCTCTTCGCCTGGCGGCTGGCGCTGCGCGGCTCCACCCCCGACCCGACCGCGATGGACAACCGCTACGTCCTGCTCCCGTCGGACTTCCCCGATCCCGCCACGCTGCGCACCCGCGGCATCCGGCGGGTGGTCTACGTGGTCGAGGACCGCGGCCAGAGCTCCACCGAGGAGGACGACTTCAACGAGGTGGCGCTCGCCTACCAGAACGCGGGCATCACCCTCGCGCTCGTCGACCTGAGCCAGCTCTGCGACCTGGCGCCGCCGGAGCCGCAGCAGTGGGCCGAGCGCTGGGCCGACAACTACCAGGACTGGGGGTACGACGTCCGCGCGCGCGCCACCTTCTTCGACGATCCGCTCTTCTACGGTCGCGCCCGGGGAGGGTTCGGAGGGGTGCGTGCCGCGCCGCCGGGCCGGCCTTACGTGGCGGCCCACCCGTCGGCGGGGGTCTCCGCCGGCGGCGATCACAGCAGCAGCGCGCCCTACGGCGGCAGCACCGGCCGAGCGTACTCGGGCGCGTCCCCCCACGTGACCAGCCCCGGCGGCGGCTAGGACGGAAGGCTCGGCCTTCCGCGTCGTCCTGCGGGAGCGTTCCGTGACCTGCGTTTCGCTCGCGGGGCGCGCGGAGTTTGACACCCCTTTCCAGCGCCCGATATCTTGTCCCCCCGCCCGGGACGGCTGGAGAGGCACCCTCCGCAACCATGACCAAAGTCCTCGTTTTCGAAAGCGATTCATCGTTCGCCGGAGAGCTGCGCACCGAGCTCGGGCGCCTGGGTGCCACCGTGCAGGTGGTCGACGACGGCAACGTCGGGCTCCAGGCGGCCACCACGGACCGGCCCGATCTCATCCTGCTCTCCATCGAGCTGCCGCGGATGAACGGGTTCTCGGTGTGCAACAAGCTGAAGAAGGACCCCCAGCTCAAGGACGTGCCGCTGGTGATCATGTCCAGCGAGTCCAGCGAGGAGACCTTCGAGCAGCACCGCAAGCTGCGCACCCGCGCCGAGGACTACGTCCACAAGCCCATCGCCTTCGGCGAGCTGCTCCAGCACATCCGCCCCTTCGTCGCGCTCGACGTGCCCGTCGCCGACCCCGACCAGATCGTGATCGACGACCTCGACGTGGCCGTCGAGGAGGATCCGATGGCGGCCACCACCGTCCACGCCCTCGCCCCGGTGAAGGCGACCCCGCCGGAGATCCCCCGCGCGGACGACGACATCGACAACTTCCTCGGGGGCGCCTTCAACCGCCTGCTCGCCGACGACGAGGAGGCGATGACGACGGTGAAGCCCCTCTCCGACTTCGCCGACGTGATCAACAACCTGAGGGCCCCGACGGCTGCCGCCAAGCCCGCGGTCACCGAGGGCAGCGGCCTCCTCGGCAAGCCGGCCGCTCCCCGTCCGGCGGCCACCGCGCCCTTCGTGGCGAGGCCCTCGGCGACGCCCGCCCCGATGCCCGTGGCGAGCCGATCCGTGGCCCCGCCCGCCGAGCCGGGGGGCGACGCCGGTCACGAGGGGGGGGACCTCCCGAGCGCCGGCGCGATCGAGAAGCTCCGCGCCGAGCTGGAGGAGCAGACCCGCAAGGCCGACAAGGCCCTGGCCGAGCAGGAGAAGCAGCACGAGGAGGCGCACCGGGCGCGCACCGAGCTCTCGCGCACCAAGGACGAGCTGGTCAAGCTCATCAAGGACGCCGACCAGGCGAGGGCCGTCGCCGGTCGCCTCGAGGCCGAGGTCGAGCTGGCGCGCGAGGGCGCCGCCGACGCGGCGCGGCTGCGGCGCGAGCTCGAGGAGCTCAAGCGCGCCGCGCCCGCCTCCCCGGCCGCTCCGGTCAAGGCGGGCGCCGTCTCCAGCCGCGAGTTCCTCGATCTCCGGGAGGCGCTCAACAAGAAGGACAAGGAGATCCTCGCGCTGCGCGACCAGCTCTCGCGCCGCGACAAGGAGCTCATCGAGACCCGCGATCAGGGCCTCGCGCTGGAGCGCGAGAAGGCCGACCAGGAGGACAAGCTCCTCGAGCTGGAGCGCGCCAAGAACGAGCTGGAGATCCAGGCCGAGGCCGCCGCCGCCGACAAGGAGGCCACCCAGCAGCGCCTCGCTTCCCTCGAGGCGGCCGTGCGCGCCGGCGAGGCCGAGCTCGCGGCGCGTGCCGCCGGGATCGCCGCGGGCGTGGAGGCGCTCGCGGCCGAGAGGGCCGCCCACGCGCAGGCCGTCGAAGCCGAGAAGGCCGGTCACGCGCGGGTCCTCGCCGCCGAGAGGGCCGCTCACACCCAGACCCTCGAAGCCGAGAGGGGCACCCACTCGCAGGGGCTCGCCGCCGCCGTGGCGCTCCACGCCGAGGCGCTCGCGGCCGCGGAGCTGCAGGCCAGCGGCGAACGCGCCGCCGCCGTGGCCGAAGCGAACGATCGCGGGACCCACGCGCTCGAGGGAGCGCGCGCCGATCACCGCCGCGAGCTCACCGAGCTGGAAGAGAGGGCGGCCCGCGCGCTCGAGGATCGCGAGGCCGCGCTGCGGGCGGAGCTGGTGGCCGAGCGGGCCGCCGCGCTGGCAGCCCTCGCCGCCGAGCACGGAGCCGCGCTGGAAGCCGAGCGCGAGGTGGCCGCTGGCAAGGAGAGCGCGTCGCTGGCGGCGCGCACCTCCCTGGAGGGGCAGCTCGCCGAGACCCAGGGCCGCGAGGCGCAGGCGGAGGCGCGCGCCGCCTCGCTCGACGCGTCGCTCGCCGCCCGCACCGCGGAGACGGTCGAGCTCAAGGAGATGCTCGCCGCCGCCGAGGGGGACATGCGCGGGCGCCTCTCCGAGCTCACCGAGACCCGCGCCAAGCTCGCGACCGCCGAGGGCGACCTCGCCCACCGCACCGCCGAGCGCGACGGCCTCAGCGCCGATCTCGCCTCCCGCACCGACGAGCGCGACGTCCAGGAGGCCGAGGCGGCCCGGCTCGGCGCCGATCTCGCCTCCCGCACCGCCGAGCGGGACGCCAAGGTGACGGAGGCCCTGCGGCTCGACGAGGAGCTCGGCGATCGCACCCGCGAGCGCGACGGCCTGCGCGTCGATCTCGCCCACCGCACCGAGGAGCGCGACGGCCTCGCCGCCGATCTCGAGACCCGGACCCGCGAGCGGGACGGGATGCGCATCGATCTCGACGCCCGCACCGGCGAGCGCGATCAGCTCCAGGGCGAGCTGGACACGATGCGCGATCGCCTCGAGACCGTGGAGCAGAAGGCCGCCGTCCTCGAGGCCGACCTCGGCGTCCGTACCGAGGAGCGCGACCAGCTCCAGAGCGAGCTGGCGAGCCGCTCCGCCGAGCGCGACTCCGCCCGCGTCGAGAGCGAGCGCCTTGCCGCCGCGCTGGCCCACGAAGGGGCCCGGATCGAGAGCGCACGCACGCGCTGGAGCGAGGATCGGCAAGCGCTGGAAGGCGCGCGCCGGGCGCTGGCGGCGGTGGCTGCCGAGATCGAGGCGGCGGCGGCGCGCGGGATGGAATGAGAGGGGGGTGAGAGGCGGGACGCCCGAGAGCGTTCCGCCCGCATCTCTCGGCCCCGCAGCTCAGCCTCCCAGGGCTTCGGCGCGGAACGCCTCCGGGAGGAGGGCCTCGAGCGAGGTCGTCCGGGTGGCCGCGGCGTCGCCCGTCACCAGGAGACGGACCGGCAGCTCGCGCGCAAACTCGGCCAGGGTCTGGCGGCACGCTCCGCACGGGGTGCCGGCGATCGGCCCCCGCGTGACCACCACGATGGCCACCGGGGAGTGCTCGCCGGCGGCGACCATCTGCACGATCGCGGATCGCTCGGCGCAGAGCGAGAGCCCGTACGAGGCGTTCTCCACGTTGCACCCGGCGAAGATCGCGCCCGAGGCCACCTGGAGCGCCGCCCCGACCCGGTAGTGCGAGTAGGGCGCGTGGGCCCGCTGCTGCACCGCGAGCGCGGCGCCCTCGAGCGCGGTCCAGTCGATCACGAGGCCACCGCCGCGCCGACGCGCGCCACCCAGGCCGAGAGCAGGGCGGTGAAGCGATCGCGCGCCTTGGCCGCCGTGGCCTCGACCTCGCTGTGGTCGAGCAGGGTGGGGGAGAGGCCCGCGGCGAGGTTGGTGATGCAGGAGACCGCCGCGGCGCGCACCCCCATGTGGCGGAGGGCGATGACCTCCGGGACGGTGCTCATCCCCACCGCCGTGGCGCCCAGGGTGCGCAGCATGCGGATCTCCGCGGGCGTCTCGTACGTCGGCCCGAGCAGGCCGGCGTAGACGCCCTCCCGCAGGGCGACGCCCGTCTCCCGGGCGGCGACGCGCGCCAGCTCGGACAGCTCGCGATCGTAGGCCTGGGTCATGTCCGGGAAGCGAGGCCCCAGCGCCGCCTCGTTGGGGCCGGCGAGCGGGTTCTTGCCCATCAGGTTGAGGTGATCGGTGACCAGCATCAGGTCGCCCGGCGACCACGCCGGCTCGAGCCCGCCCGCCGCATTGGTGAGCACCACGGCGCGGCAGCCGAGCCGGGCCAGAAGGCGCACCCCGAACACGACGCGGTCGAGGGCGTGGCCCTCGTAGAGGTGAACGCGCCCCTGCAGGCAGGCCACCGGGACGGCGCCGACCTGTCCCAGGCAGAGGTTGCCGGCGTGGCCGACCACCGACGATCGGGCCATGTGGGGGACGTCGGCATAGGGGATCCTGGTCAGCGACCCGAGCCCATCGGCCCAGGCCCCGAGCCCCGAGCCGAGGACGACGCCGACGGCTGGGACCCGATCCACCCGGGCGCGCACGGCCCGAGCCGCCTCGTCGAGCTGTTCGATCACGCTCACGCTCATGATCGAGGCCTATACCCCGGCGCTTCCCGCGTCGCTCGCTCGATCCGTCGCGATCCGTCTCGATCCGTAGCCGTTTCCCCTGGTGCGGAGCCGGCTGGCTCGTGCTAGCTTCGCCGACCCCTTCCTGCCGGTGGTGAAACGAGCACGAGCATGGCTAGCAAAATCGAAGACTTCCTCAAGGAGAAGAAGATTGACCCCCGCCGCCTCCTGGTGGCCTCCACCGAGCTCGAGCGGCTTCGCCTGGAGGATCGCAAGCTCCGCCTCGCCAAGCGCTCGGCGCGCAAGAGCGAGGACGCCGCCAAGAAGAAGGAGGGCCTGGCGCTCAAGAAGCCCCGCAGCGGTCGCCCCGTGACGCAGGAGGCCATCACGGCCGCCTTCGCCGGCAAGACCATCAGCGGTCCGCAGAAGACCCGCATCCTCCGCGCGCTGAACCACGTCCTCGTGGCGAAGAAGCTCGAGAAGATCGAGCTCGCCGCCATCTTCGAGCCGACGCCGCGACCGAAGAAGAAGGTCGTCGTCGAGGAGTAGGAGCCACCTTTCCCCTCGGGGAATGATTGGCTCGCGGCCACGCCGGAAACCCCTCCGGTGTGGCCGTATGCTTTGGGGCCGCGGGAGCGGTCACCCGCGATACCGACTCCGGACACCGACGGGACGACGTGCGTCGATCGCCCGTGATCAGCCTCCGAACCGGGTGCGACCCTCTCCGCTCGGCTTGCGGACGGAAAGGTTCAGGAGGTCGGCGGTCACCAGGGCGACGAACAGTCCGGCGGCGATGAAGAGCATGCGCCGACCCTCTCGCAAAAAAGCCGACAGGAACAACTTTGGTGCAACACGTCGCGTCAAGCCCCAATTTGACGCGACGATCGTTTTCTTCCGGATCGATGAACGCCCCGTGGCGCCGGCGCACCGTATGCGTTCGTGGACTCGATGCTCGCCCTGGCGCGGTCTGCGGTGGAACCGCCTGCGACGGCGTCTCGCCGTCTCTCCCTCCTCCCCCCGCCCGCCGCTGACGTACCGACAGGCTCCAAGACACCGGCGCAGGTCGGTAGGCTGGTGGGTGTGACCGAAGCCCACGAGGTGGACGAGCTGGTCAAGCGGGCGCAGCACGGCGATCGCGCCGCGTTCGCGGAGCTGTTTCGCCGGCATCGGAGCGACGTGGGCCGCCTGGTCTTCCGCATGCTCGGCGCGACCGCCGACTCGGAGGACGTGGTCCAGGAGGTCTTCCTCCAGGTGCACCGGAGCCTCGGCGAGTTCCGCGGGCAGGCCAAGTTCACCACCTGGCTGCACCGGGTGACGGTGAACGTGGTGCTGATGGTGCGGCGCGCCGCCCGCAGCCGCCCGGTGTTCGCGGGCGAGCTGGTCGACGACACCGAGCCCGACAAGGGCCTGCTCCCCGACGAGGACGCCGCGCGGCACGCCCGCATCGCCGCGTTCCGCCGCCTCCTCGATCGGCTCCCGGAGAAGAAGCGCACCGTGTTCGTCCTCCACGAGATCGAGGGGCTCGCCCCCGCCGAGATCGCGGAGATGGTCGACGCCCCGGTGCTCACCGTGCGCACGCGCCTCTTCTACGCGCGCCGCGAGCTCGCCGAGATGATGCGCGAGGAGCCGGTCCTCGCCCAGCTCGCCGAGGAGCTCGCCGCGGGTCGCGAGGCCGGCGCTCGGGCCACCGAGGGCACCCGGCGCGCCCAGGCGCAGACGTCAGTCGACACGGAGTCAACATGAGCCAGACGCACGACGAGGTCCGCGCGCTACGCGTGATGGTGGATGAGCTGCGGGCGGAGGCGCCGCCGGAGCTCCCGTGGGACGCGATCGAGCAGCGCCTCCTGTCGCGCCTATCGCATGCTCCGTGTGCGCCTCCGTCGTCGCGCCTCGCGCAAGCGGACGCGCGCCCGATCAGCCTGCGCCGCAGCGAGCCCGGGTCGTCGCTGGCCCGTGTGCTCGGCTTCGCCGCGGCCGCCGCGGTGCTCGCCCTGGGGATCTCCACGGCCGCCTCCTCGAGCGGCGCGCGCTCCCTCGCCGCGCCGGCCCGGCACGCGGTGGTGGCGAGCGCGATCGGCTTCGAGCCGGGGAGCTCCACCGTCCACGACCTCTCCGCGCTCCGCGAGGGCGACGTGGTCGAGGCCCGCGACGCTCCCGTGAGCTTCGGTCGCCCGGGTCTCGTGGCCTGGACCCTCGCGCCCGGCAGCGCCTTGCGCGTGCGATCGGAGGCGACCGTCGGGCACACCGTGGTGCTCGAGCGTGGCTCGCTCCGCGCCGAGGTCACGCCGCGCGATCCCTCGGAGGGCCTCGTGGAGGCGTTCGCCGTCGAGGCCGCCGGCACGCGCGTGGCGGTCCACGGCACGGCGTTCTCGGTGACGCTCGCGGGCGACCGCGCGGTCGTCGACGTCGAGCACGGCGCGGTGGCGGTGGGCCCGGTCGGCTACCTCGGCGCCACCACCGGCCATCTGCTGGTGGGCCCGTCGCGTGCCTCCTTCTCCCTCGACGGTGGTCGCAGCGCGCGGCTCATGGACCGCGCTCCCGAGCCCGTCGTGGTCGCGGTCGCCGACCTCGGCCCCGCCTCGCCCCCCAGCCCCGGCGACCCCGCCGGCGTCCCCGCCACCGAGGAGCGCCCTGCCGAGCCGGTGGCGGCACCCAGCGTCGCCCAGGGCCCGCAGCTCGCGCGTGCAGGTCACGCGCCCGCGCCGCTCGGGGGTCCCGTCGCCGTCGCCCCCGCCCCCGCCGAGGTCCCGCTGCTGACCGCCGGCGTGGTGCGGGCGCGTCTCGAGCGCTGCTTCAAGCAGACCAGCCTGAGCGGCTCGTCCGGTCTGGCGGTCTCGGTCTCGACCACGCTGCGAATCGACGTCAACCCGGACGGCAGCCCGCACGCGATCTTCGATCCCCCGGTCAAGCCCGAGCTGGTGCCCTGCGCGGGCAGCGCCATCGCCGGTCGCTTTGCCGTCGACACCGGCCACATCGACATCCCGGTCACGTTCCAGCCTTGACCATCGTGGGGAACGCCCGAGAGCGTTCCCGGACCGGCCATCCTGGGGAACGCCCGAGAGCGTTCCCGAGAGCGTTCCCCGACGGCGGGGCCTTCAGGTGCCGCCGAGCAGCACCGTGAGCCCGTGGGTCTCGCGGGCGCCCATGCGGCCGAACTGGACGCCCATGCCGTCCGGCTTGGCCCAGCGCACGATGGCCTCGATGAGGGCCTCGCCGGGCATGTCGGGCAACCGCGCGTAGATCCGCACCGGCGTGCCGTAAGGAACGGGCGTCGCGGTCTCGATGAACATGCCCCCCAGGCTCACGTCGCGGCAGCGGGCCTCGGTGCGGGGGCCGTCACCGATCTGGAAGCCGACCTCGGTGGCGATGGCCTTGCGCGGGTGCTGGCGATTTTCGGACACGTTTCCCCCTGGGTCGCACTGGGGCTCGCGAAACGCGGTCCCCGAGCATTCGGCGTTGTTCTAGGATGTCCACGTGCACGAGGGCATCGGGTGAAGGGATCGTCGCGGCCAGTGCGGACGGATGTCAAGAGCAAGGGCGGGTGGGCTCGTCACCTGGAGGGCTGGCAGCCGGGTTTGCTCGCCATCTTCATTGCGGGCGTCTCGGTGATGCTCGCCGCGCAGCGGGCGGTGCCTCCCACGGAGGTGCCCGAGCCCATGATCGAGCCGCGCGAGGTCGATCGGGTCGCGCTGGCCGACGAGGCGCTCGCCGACGCCGCCGAGCACGAGCGCCTCGACACCGACGTGCGGGCGATCGGGTCGGCGATCATCGCCTACAACCTCGCCGAGGTGGCCGGCGACGCCGACGCGGTGGCGCTGGAGCGGCGCAACGTCGCCGAGGCCGCCCGGCGAGCCCTGCCCCAGGGCCAAGAGGCGCTCGCGCGGCTGCGCGCCCACCACCTCCGGAGCTTCCAGCGGGAGCTCCGACGCTGGGAGAGCACCGAGGAGGAGAGCCCCGCCCTGCGCGAGGTGGGAGGCCTCTTCCTGCTGCGCGCGGCCGAGAACCACTGGATCGAGGGCAAGCGGATCCTCCCGGATGCCACCGTTCGGGCCGCGATGTTCAAGAAGCGCTGGAACGAGCTGACCCTGCTGCGCGGCCCGCTCGATCTCACCTCGGTGGAGCGGCGCGCCCTCCTTCGCTTCGAGATCCGGTACCCCCAGCGGGAGGCGCTCCCGCTGACGCGGCGGCGACCCACCAGGCCTCTCCGCGCCACCGAAGCGGATCTCGCGCGCGCCAGCGAGCAGCGCATCGCCGACGAGGGCGAGGAGTACCGGGTCAGGAAGATCGAGGAGCTCGCCGCCCTCGATCCCGACTACCCCGCCAAGCTCGCCACCGGCGTGGTCCGCTACCGCCAGCACCGTTACCCCCTCGCGGCCGAGGCCTTCCGCGCGCACCTCGAAGCCCACCCCGACGGGCCCTACGCCATGCGCGCTCAGAACTACCTCGAAGCCGCGGTGAACGCCGCCGGGGACCCGCCGTAGGCGAGGACAAGGATCGCATGAGCACCCCTCGGACCCCGGCTTCGACCCTGCCTGAGCACGCCCTCCGGCTTCACGAGCTCGACGAAGCCTGGCGAGCCCCCTCCGCCGGCGAGCGGCTCGACCGCATCCGTCGCGCCGCGCCGCAGCTGCGCGAGCGGATCCTCGCCAGCGGTCGCGCCGTGGGCGTGCGCACCTTCGATCTGACGGAGCTCCCCTATCCCACCGCGTTCGCGTTCTCGGGGGCGGCGGCGTCTCCCATCCCCTACGTGGTGATGACCAACCGCATGAACGTGGTGCAGTTCGCCACGGCGGACGGGGCGATGAAGACGCTGCTCTTCAACCCCACCGACGTCCCCCGCAGCGCCGAGACGCCCTTCTTCGCCCGGCTGCGGGGTCGCCTCGGCGAGCGCCTGTCCCGGCGGCTGACGACGATGCTCAAGCGCCCCTCCGCCACCGAGCACCTCGTCACGCTCGGCCTGCGCCCCGACGACGTCGACTACATCGCCTTCGATCACCTCCACACCCAGGACCTGCGCGGCCACCTCGGCGTCAAGGCGGGCGCCGACGACCGCGGGCGCGCACCGATCGAGGCGGTCTTCCGCCGCGCCAAGCTCCTGGTGTGGGGGCCCGAGCTCGACATCTTCCAGACGCTCCACCCGCTCCAGCGCCCCTGGTACGTGGCCGACGGGGTGCGCGGCGTCCCGCGCGATCGCCTGGTGGTGTGCGACGGCGACGTGCTCCTCGGCAAGGGGGTGGCGCTGGTGCGCACGCCCGGGCACACGGTCGGCAACTGGTCGCTCGTCGTCAACACCGACACCGGCGTGTGGGCCGTGAGCGAGAACGGCGTCGCCTGCGACTCCTACGCGCCCGCCGCGAGCCGCATCCCCGGCGTGCGCCGCTACGCCGAGCGCGAGGGGGTCGAGGTCGTCCTCAACTCCAACACCCTCGAGGGTCGCAACGAGCAGTACACCTCGATGGTGCTGGAGAAGGCGCTGGTCGATCGCAGCCGCGACGCGCCCGAGTTCTACCAGCACCTCTCCTCGTCGGAGCTCACCGCCACGCCGCTCACGCCGGGCCTGTCGCCCACGCACCGCTTCGGCGGCATCGAGAGCGGCGAGATCCGGCTGCGGTAGTCAGGATGGGGGCTCCGCCCCGGACCCCCCGGTCGCGGAACGCTCTCGGGCATTCCGCAGGATGACCGCTCATCCTCCGAGGGCGGCGATGGCGATGCCCGGCACCTTGAGCCAGCTCGGGGAGGCTTCCATGGCGACCATCTTCTCCGCCACCACGTGCGAGCTCTTGTGGGTGACGAACCACGGCGGCTTGGGCATCACGGTGAGCGGCCCGCGCAGCACGGCCTTCTCGATGCCGTCGAGCATGTAGGTGTTGTGGACCCAGCCGAGCCCGCCCTGGATGTCCTCGAGCGTGGAGGACGGGTGCGCGCCCCAGGGCGGCGTCACGGTTCCGTAGACCAGCCCGCTCCACTGGTTCACCCCGACTGCGCCGTAGCGTAGATCGGCCAGGGTCGTCTCCATGGCGGCGGCGACGGCGGGATCGCGCTCGGTCTTGGGGTGGATCATCACCACCGCGCTGAGCGTGCCCCAGAGCCGGTCGTTGGCGAACGCGGTCGCCGCCTTCAGGAAGGCCGCCGGATCCGCCTCGTCGAGGGTGGTCTCGCTGAAGATCGGGCAGAACGGCTCCGTGACGAAGAGCTGCTCGTCCTTGTCCTTGCTGTCGAGGCCGAAGATCAGCGCCCACGGCAGCTCGTCCTTGCCGGCCTTGCCGAGCTTCTCGCCGCGGTTGCCGGCGAGGCGCTCGTAGCGCTCGAACGCGCCCGGGTAGTAGGCCTTGCGCGGGGCCACCCCGGCGAGGACGTCGCGCACCTTGCCGAGCAGCGCCTCGCGCTGCGGCCAGCGCTTGGAGGTGATCAGCATCTTGGCGGCGTTGCAGTTGCAGGAGGCGTTGTTGGCCACCATGCTCGCCAGGTTCTGCGCCATGAAGTCGAGCTCGCCCTCGCTGAACTGGCCGGGCGCGAGGATGACGGGGGTGACGCACCCGAGCTCGCTGGTGATGGTCTTCTTGAGCAGCGGCTCCCGGGCGGCCTTGCGCCGATCGCGCTCCGCGCCGGGCGGCCCCCAGACGATCAGATCGTGGGTGCGATCGGAGCCGGTGATGTGGATGTCGTCGATGCCGTCGTGCCCGGAGAGGTACGCGCCGACGTCGCCGCCCCCGTAGGCGATGCGCAGGTAGCCGGCGCGGATCAGCGGCTCGAGCGCCTCCTCGTAGAAGGGGCCGAGGTACTCGTTGACGGGGTTCATCTTGACCAGGCAGACGCTCCCGTCGACGAACATCTTGTAGAACGCGTCCATCGGCGGGATGGACGAGACGTTGCCCGCGCCGAGGACGAGCGAGACGGCACCCTCGGGATCCTTCTTTCCGTAGAACGGCGCCTGCTTCTCCCGCACGTCCGAGGGGGAGACGCCGGGGAGCATGCGCACGTCGCAGGTGAAGCCGGCGAAGAGCGCCTTGTCGATGCCGTCGCCCGGGAACACCGGGACCAGCGCCCGCCCGTCCCGGCTCTGGCGGACGGGGCTCGGGAGCGTCGGCTTGCCTCGGGCGGCGATGTCGTCGAGGGATCGGG
>Ga0302276_10003507_pt1 | contig 13524 bp, 4 predicted proteins | sample III_Bog_N2_3_FD_198768 | JGI IMG/M metagenome (GOLD analysis project Ga0302276, IMG submission 198768) | Peat permafrost microbial communities from Stordalen Mire near Abisko, Sweden - III_Bog_N2_3 | ecosystem: Environmental > Terrestrial > Soil > Wetlands > Peat | place: Sweden: Abisko... | reverse complement strand
GGCCGGCGTGAACCGGAATGGAAAGGTTCACCGCCGTCAGCGCGGTGCGGAGGTGCGCGGCCATGTCGTCGTCGCCCTCGGCGGTGTGGACAAAGAGCGAGTCGCCGTCCGGCACGAGCCGCGCGAAAAAAGCGTCGAGGTCGCGGCGCACATCGGGGTCGGCGTTTTCCTGAATCAACAGCGAGGCGGAGGTGTGGCGCAGATGCAACGTGAGCAGACCGTCGCGGAATTTATTCTCGGCCACCCACTTTTCCACCGCGCCGGTGAAGTCCACCAGCCCGCGCCCGCGCGTGGCGAGGACGAGTTCGTGGAAGGCTTGGCGGAACATTTTCTGAAAACATTGAACATTCAACATTCAACGCTAAACATCGAAGGCTGGGCATTCATGGGTCATTGGAAGTTCAATGTTGAATGTTCGAAGTTTCCCCCGGCTTAAGGGGCGACGGGCGCGCCCTTGTCGGCGAGCATCTGCTCGAGGTCGGCGTTGCGCGGTTGGCCGGCGGCGAGCGCCTTCTGGTAATGCCAGCGCGCCAGGTCGGGCAGCGGCGGCACCTGGCTCAGGTAGATCACGGCGAGGTTGTTGTGCGCGGGCGCGTAGTTGGGGTTCAGCTCGAGAGCGCGGCGCAGCGCGGCCTCCGCCGCCTTGCGCTGGCCCTGATGGCTCAATGTGACGCCAAGGTAGTTCTGGATTTCCGGGTTGTTCGGGTCGAGTTGCGCGGCGCGGGACAGGGCGTTCAGTGCGTCGTCAAATTTCTCCTGGCGGAACTTGAGGTAGCCGAGGGTGGACAGGTTATAGGCGTCGTTGGGGCTTTGGGCGAGCGCGGCGGTGATGTGTTTCTCGGCGGCGTCCAGCTTGCCCTCCTGCAACTCGATGGTGGCAAGGTTGGCGAGCGCGATGCCGTTGTTCTGGTCGCGATCAAGAATCTTCAGGTAGTCGGCCTCGGCCGCGTCGTATTCCTGATGGACAAAATGCGCCTGCGCGGAGGCGACCAGCACGGCGGTGCCGGCGGGCATCTCGCTGATGGGGGTCTTCTCGGCGTTGGGATTGGTCGGTGGCGTCACGGGCGCATTGAACAGAGCCAGTTCCTCGGGCTTGTAGGGCACGGACGCCGCCTCGTCCGCCGCCAGGCGGGAACGCAGGACGGCCACCTCGTCCTTGAGCGCGGCCGTCTGGGCGGAATTGTCAACAGACTTGGTGCCGGCATTATTCTGCTTATTCGCCTGATCCAGTTTCTCAATTAAATTATCCCGCTCCTGCGTCAGGCTGCGGAGGCGTGCCTCGTAGTCCGCGACGTTCGCGCCGGCGTTGGTCGCCGTCAGGGCCGCCTGCAGCCGGTTTTGCAGCGCGGTTTTTTCCAGCGCAGCAATCTGCGCGTCGGACTGCAAAGTGGCGACGAGCGCCTGCGCCTGCTTCAACTGCGCGACCAGCTCGTCACTGCCGTTCGCGGCGGGCGGCGCGGCGCGCAACGCGGCCAGCTCGGTCTTGAGCTGGTCGTTTTCCGCGCGCAAGGCGGCGAGCGCGACGTCAGCGGTCGCGGGCGGCGCGGCGGCATTCGTGGCGGCACCGTTCTCCAGAAGTTTTTGCAGCTGCGTGGCGAGCTGCTCGGCGCGGTCATGTTCCGCGTTGTAATTTTTTACGGCGGCGGCGCGGTCGAGCTGCGCCATCGCGAGCGCGTTGGTGTCCGCGACGGTGACGGTGACGTAGTTGGTGACAATCATCGGGACGGTGTTGGTCGCAAATACTTCGGCCAGGTTCGTGACCACCATCGGCTGACGGTTGGTGACCAAGACGGTCACGACATTGGTGACGAACTGCGTGACGGGCGTGACGGCGCCGGCCGGGCCGCCGGCGCTGGCGTTGGCCAGATCAATCTGCTTCATCAGCGAGCGGATTTTCTCCTGCGCCTTTTCCAGCTCGCGCGGGTCCACGGCGGCGGGCTGGACGGCGAGCGCCTCCTTCAGCTTGGCCTGCCAGATTTCGTTGGCCGCCTGCGCGACCTGCAGCTGGGTGCGCAGGTTGTCGAGTTCCGTCGGTGTTTCCGGGGCCGGCGGCGGCGGGGCGGCCGGCGTGTTCGTCATGGCCTGGACAGATTTATTGGCGGAGGTGACCATCGCCGCATGGCTCTGGAGTTCGGCAATTTTGTCGGCGAAATGGTCGAGCCGGAAGGCGACGATGTTGGGATTCCAGGCGGGGAACTCCTTTTGAAACGCCTGCAACTGGCGCTGCGCGTCGTTGCACGCGGCCAGCGCCTCGCCCGGGTCGCCCAGCGTGGCGAGATTGTCCGCCTGCTGGATGAGGCTGTAAATGCCGATGTATTTATCGTCCGCCTCCGACTGGGCGCGCGCGGTTCCCAACAGGCCGGCGCACAGCACGATGGCGACACAGAAAAATTTCATGCCGCCACAATGCCAGAGGCCAGCGGCTTTGGCAACCGCGCCGCACGTCACGCAACTGTCACTTGCGGAACCATTGACCGGCAGCAAAAGATTTGCTACTGTCCCGGCAGTTGCGTCATGAAATCCGCACTGAACCAGCACGTCTTGGTTTTGAACCGCCTCTGGCAGGCCGTCAACGTCTGCACCGCCCGCCGCGCGCTCACCCTGCTCTTCCAAGGCCAGGCGCAGGTGGTGATGAACAATCCCGACGGCTCGTTCCGCACGTTTAATTTCCAGGAGTGGCGCGACGTTTCCGCCGACGCGCCCTCGGACGATTTCCTCCATACCATTTCCTTCCGCATCCGCGTGCCGAAGATCATCCTGCTTTTCATGTATGACCGGATGCCGAAGAAGGAAGTGAAGTTCACGCGGCACAACATCTTTGAGCGCGACAAGGACACCTGCCAGTATTGCGGAAAAGTTTTTGACCGAAAAGACCTGAACCTCGACCACGTCATCCCGCGCGACCGCGGCGGCCCGACGACGTGGGAAAACATCGTCTGCTCCTGCATCGCGTGCAACACGCGCAAATCCAACCGCACGCCGTTCGAGGCCGGCCTGAACCTCGTGCGCAAACCCAAGCGCCCGAAATGGCGGCCGTTCGTGCAGATCAACTTCACGCTGCACCGGCACGACATCTGGAAACATTTCGTGGACCTTGCCTACTGGAACGTCGAGTTGGGCGAGGACGTGGCACCGTAGCCGCGCATTGACTTCGCGGCGCAGGCGGTTAGAATTACATTTCTTGGCGTGCTCGTCTATCGGCTAGGACAACGGATTCTCAATTCGTGAAGACGGGTTCGATTCCCGTGCGCGCTACCACTAAAAACCTTTATTTTTAAGGTTTTTTCTGTTAGAATCTGTCTTTCCAGACAGTTGCGGCATGAAATTGCCGGAGTTTCCAAAAGAACTGAAGCGGGACAGCGTGAGTGTCGTCATCTACAAAACGCCGTCCAAAGGCTACGACACCTTTACGCTCGCCTACTACCAAGACGGACACCGGCGGCGCGAATGCCGAACTTCGCATCGCAAAACCAGTCTGGACAGCGATACTGCGCGGCGAGCGATTCCCAAGTCGGCTGATAAAGGCCGACGGCAATTTACCGCGCCGGCGGCAGATTGGTCTGGGCAAAATTACTAACCGCCGCCAGCAGAAGCGCGGTCAGGCACAATCTTGAAAGCATGAAGTTGCACCGAGCAAGCTCACCACGGCCCCGTGCCGGTGGCCACCGGGGCGTCGAAATACCACTGACCATTGTTATTGACCGACATCGCGACGATGCCCGTATTTCCGCCGAATTTCACCCATTCCACATGGCCGTCCTCGTAAAGAAAATTTCCACCAAGCGGAATGCTGTTTTTTCCAGCATGATTTGAGGTCGGGCCGCTATAGGTGGTGGTTCCGACAATGCTGTTATTCCAATTATTGGCCCCGCTAGTTTCCATCGCGTCGGCCATGACGGGTGCATTGTGATATTGCCCACCCTGCTTTTTACGGTAATACCATTGGCCATAGTTCGTGCTCACTGAAGCGTAGCTGGCTCCGCCACAATCTATGCGCGCCGGCAAATAATGATAACCAATCAAATTAACTGCTGGAAGATCCAATTCCGCACTGCGATGCCAGGTGTCCGTAGGACAGTAAACAACATCGTTCTGGCTACGGATTCCCGTGGTGGCCGTGCCCGGCTTGTTCTTGTATAAATAGCCATTAAAAAAATTGGTGAAGTTATTTGCCACCCAGCCTGGACCAAAAGCCGCCCCATATATACTTGTCGGGGAATTGGCCGCATTGTCAGCCCCGCAGTCGGGAAAATAATCGGCAAAATCACCGGCATACATAGTGACGGCAATCCCCCACTGCTTGAGGTTGCTGGCGCACTGAGCCTTGAACGCGCTCTGCTTGGCGCTGGATAGCGCCGGGAGCAGCAGTGCCGCCAAGATGGCGATGATAGCAATCACCACCAGCAGCTCAATCAGCGTGAACGCCCGATTTTTTTGTGTCTTCATTTCTTAAAAACTTCACCGCCGGTTTTGGTTGCGGGGTGAAGGCAACCTCACCTTCACCCCGACCATATTATTTTGCAACTTTTCTCACGGATAGACGAGCTTGTAATACTCGTTCGTCGCGCCGGACTTAATGATCGCGATGTTGGTCGCGGTGATGGTGGCCGAGTTCGCCACCGGCGCCCAGTCGTTGGTGTTGCCGCTCACGCCCTTGTTCAGGTTGTTCGTCTGCACCAGCAGGCGATAACCCAAGTGATCCGCCGCCCAGTTCAACACCAGCGAACTCCCGCTCACGCTGTTCGTCAAATGGGGCACCGACTGACTCGGCCGCAACAGCTCGTTCACCGTATAAACATTCGTCTGCGACAAATCCTGCGACACCACCCGCACCGCCAACGTGTTCGCCGGCGAGGCCAGGCTCATCGTGTTCGTCACACTCGGAACACTGTTCGTCAACAGGATGCCGTAGGTGCTACCGGTATTAAAGCTCAACGCCAGCGCCGCCGTCCCATCCGCGCTTGTCGCCGTCACCGTCACGTTGGTTGCCGGATACGTATTTGTCGCCGTGTAGCTGGTCGTGCCGGAGCTGAACGTCTGGCTCAATGACCCCGGAGAAAGGCTCAGGTTGGACAGCAGCGCGTTCGTGCTCGCCAGCACCGTCACCGTCACCGTATTAGTGCTAATCGTCACCCCGTCCTGCGCTGTCACCACCACGCTGATCACGTTGCCTGAGCCCACTGCCACCGGCACCGATCCGACCAATGAGCCGGCAGCGGTCGAGCCTTGCGCGACGCCGTTCAAGAACAACTGATTTGTGGCAGACAACGACGTGTTCGTCACCGTCACCGTCACCGAGGCCGTGCCGATGGCGTTCGTCGCCGTGTAATTCGTCTGGCTTGGGCTGAATCCGGGCGACAACGTCCCCGCCGGGCTCAAGGCCAGATACGACAGGCTCGCATCCGAACTGACTGACGACCCTAGCTGCGTCACCGCCACCAAATAGGTGTTCGTCACCGACAAGTCCTGCGACACCACCTGCACCGTCACGTTCGTCGTCCCGACGGCCAGCGTCAGCGGCGCGCTGGCGATGCCGTTGGTCAGCAATCCTTGTGAGTTGCCGCCTACGAAAAGCGTGTTCGTCGCCGTCGGATCCACGTTCGTCACCAGCACCGTCACCGCGCCGGCACCATACGAGTTCGTCGCGTAATAAGTGCCATAATTGTTCGTCGTGAAGGCGGACGGATAGAATACCAGCGCACCCGCGCTGTTGCTGATTACCAGCGAAGCAAGATACGCGTTCGTATTCGCCAAAACCGTCAAGGCAACCGGCGCGCTGGTGGCCGAACCGCCAACGAGTGGAGTTCCAACCAACTGATACTCGTAAGCTCCCAGCAAGCCGGCGGTGTTCAGCACATAACTGATGTTGGTGGCACCGCCGATGTTGGTAAAGCTGGTGCCGCTGCTGCCATTGTCCGTCTGCCATTGATAGGTTGTCGTCCCAGTTCCGCCAAAGACCGGCGCGCTGAGCGTGACCGCCGCGCCGGCATACACAACATTGGTGGGAGCGACCGTGGCGGGCGCGATGACCAGGCTGCTGGCGGTAATATAATTTGCCGTCAACTGCGCCTCGACATTGCTGATTTGTATTGAATTCAGCACGCCACTGTAGATGTCAATTTCCGCAACCTGCCCAACCAGGGTGTCACCACCGCCTTCATTGTTGCCAATGCGGGTGATGGGCTGGGTAAAGATCGCGCCCGCTACGCTGCCGTCAGCTGCGCCGTTTAACCTGAAGGTGCCGCCCGATGAATTTACAGCCAAATCCACCATGCTGAAGCCCGAGGTGGAAATGTTTGATGAACCGGAACCGCCGCCACCGACATACTCAACCAGATAATTCTGGTTGCCTTGATAAAAGTTATACTCCAACGCCCCGGACGCAGAACCGCCGGTAAGAGCATAGCGCGACCCACCCGAGTTGACGGTGGTGGGCTTGACATAGGCAAATACCGTGTAACCACCGTTGGTTTGAGACAAGGACGAAGCCAGGACAAAACTGCCACTGTGAGCTCCGCCGCTCACAGAAAGATTAACCGCCGGGGCACCGTTCGGAGTCACATAAGTATCCAGAGTTGGGTTGGGCTGGCTTAATGCATCCCCCGCATCCGTATAAGTGGCATTGTTGTTGTTGCCGCTGGAGTCACTCCATACGCCGTTGGTTGGATTGTAATTCGTGGCCTGCAACTGCACCATGGCCGCCAGCGGCTGCACGGTCAATTGCGCCCAGGTGCTGTTGTTGGTATAAGGCGAAACCGCATTCGTTGCCTGTAGGCTATAGTAACCGGAGTTGGTTAACTGAAGATTGCCAAGTGTCAGCGTGGTATTGGTGGCACCTGCAATGTTTACCGCCCCGCCGCCAGACGAATTAGTGGCGACCTGCCACTGGTAGCCGATTGGCAGATTGCCCGTGAAGGTGGCCGAAAAGCTTGTGTTACCACCCACCATGGCCACATTCGGATTGGGTGTGGTGTCTGTCCACACCAACGGCGCGCTCGAGGTGACATAGGCCGCCGTCAATTGCGCCTCGACATTGCTGATTTGCAAGGGAGTCAGCACGCCATTATAGATGTCAATCTCAACCACTGAACCGCTGAAATACTCGGCAGTGCCAGTGTCTCTGGCTCCAATGGAACTGATGTTATTGGTAAACACAGCACCCGCATTGGTTCCATCCGCAACCCCATTGAGACGGTAGGCACCACCTGAGCCGGAGACCGTGGCGTCAATCACGCTAAAGCCATTGCTGGAAACAGTGGTTGTGGACGGACCAAGATCCGTTATCGCCTGCTTCAGCGCATCTTGTTTGCCGGCACTAATGCGATACTCAAAAGCCCCGGTGTCACCGCCGAAGAGGGCAAGGTTTCCCGTATTAGTAGATGGCATGGCATAAGCAAAGACTGTATAGGCATTTGTGGCGGGGATAGATGTGGCGAGCTGAAGTTTGTTCGCCCCGTTAAAGACCACCGCCGGGGAACCATTCGAGGTCACGCCGCTGGCCAGAGTCGGAAAGGTTCCGGTGGCCTGTGCGTTGGCACCGACCGTCGCCGTCCAGAGACCGGTGGTCGGATTATATTTGGCAGCTTGGAGTTGCAGTGCCGGAGTCAAGGGCTGCACGGTTAATTCCGCCCAACTACTGTTAATGACAAAAGGTGAAACCACATTAGTTGCCAGGAGACTGTAATAGTAGCCAGAGTTGGTCAACTGTAGATTATTAAGCATTAGCGTGGCATTGGTGGCGCCAGCAACATTCACCGCCCCGCTGCCGGACGAATCAGTGCCGACCTGCCATTGATAACCGATCGGCAGGGTTCCCGCAAATGTGGCTGAGAAGATTGCATTGCCGCCCACGGTCGTCACATTAGGCGTGGCATCCGTCACGAGCATCGGCGCACTGGCGGGCTGGATTGTCAAAGTGACCGGCACGCTGGTGACCGCGATGCCGCCGGTCGGCGTGCCCACCAACTGATACTCGTTGGTCTGCCCGCCAAGGCTGGTGGTGTCCAGCACATAGTTGGTGGTGGTGGCGCCGCCGAGGTTTGAGAAGCTGGCTCCGCCGCTGCCATTGTCCGTCTGCCATTGATAGCTGGTCGCCCCATTCGCGCCCAAGACCGGCGCGGCAAGCGTGACGGCGGTGCCGGCATACACATTGTTGGTGGGGGCGGCCGTGGCCGGCCCGATGGTTATGCTGGTGGCGACCACATAATTGGTCGTCAACTGCGCCTCAACATTGGTGATCTGATAGGGCGTCAGCACGCCGCTGTATATGTCAACTTCGGCTATCTGTCCGACCAACCCGTCACCATTGCCTTCATTGTTGCCAATCCGGGTGATAGGCGAAGTAAACGCCGCCCCAGCCGTTGGATTAGCCCCGTTGGTGCTGTCTGCTGCCCCGTTAAACCTGAAGGTAGCGCCCGATGAATTGACAGCCAGATCAACCATGCTGAAGCTTGAGGTGGGAATGTTCGACGAACCGGAACCTCCGCCCCCGACATACTCGACAAGATAGTTCTGATGCCCCTGATAGAAATCATACTCCAGCGCGCCATACGACGACCCGCCGGTGAGGGCGAACCGGGATCCGCCGGAGTTGACGGTGGTGGGCTTGACATAGGCGAACACAGTATAACCACTACCTGCCGACAGGGACGAAGCCAGGACAAAACTGCCGCCGTTTGTAGCAATGCTCACCGCCGAAGACCCGTTCGGGGTGGCAAAGGTGGTGAAGGTGGGGGTGGTTCCCGCCGCCCCCGTATAGGTGGCGTTGTTGCCGTTGCCGCTGGAGTCGTTCCATACGCCGGTGGTCGGATTGTAATTGGTGGCCTGTAGCTTCACCAGGGCGGCCAGCGGCTGCACGGTCAACTGCGCCCAACTGCTATTGTTGGTATATGGCGAAACCACATTTGTGGCCTGTAGGCTGTAATAGTAGCCGGAGTTGGCCAGCTGGACATTGGTAAGTGTCAACGAAGTGTTGGTGGCACCCGCAATGTTAACCGCCCCACCGCCAGAGGAATTAGTGGCGACCTGCCATTGGTAGCCGCCAACCGGCAGGGTGCCTGTGAACGAGGCCGTGAAAGTTGCGTAGCCGCCCACCATGACCAAATTAGGATTGGGCGCGGTGTCCGACAAGACCACCGGTGCGCTGGCCGGCCGGACAATCAAAGTGACCGGCGCGCTGGTGACCGCATTGCCGCCGGACGGTGTGCCCACCAACTGATACTCATTGGTCTGACCGCCCAGACTGGTGGTGTTCAGCACATAGTTGGTTAAGGTGGCGCCGCCGAGGTTTGAGAAACTGGTTCCGCCGCTGCCGTTGTCCGTCTGCCATTGATAAGATGTCGCCCCGTTCGCCCCGACGACCGTGGCGGCGAGCGTAACCGAGTTGCCGGCATAAGTGACATTGGTTGGGGAAGCCGTGGCCGGCCCGATGGTGATGCTGGTGGCTACGACGTAATTGGAATTCAACTGCGCTTCGACATTAGTAATCTGATAGGCCGTCAGCACGTTGGTATAAATGTCAATTTCGGCGATTTGCCCGGCGAAATTTTCCTGGCCGGTGCCAGTGGCTCTTGCGCCAATCGTAGTGATGGCTGAACCGAACGGATAGCCGGAGATACTGGTTCCGTCAGGAGATCCATTGAAACGATAGGTTCCCCCCAAAGAACCAGACACGGTAGCGTCAATCAGGCTGAAGGCCGTGGTGGTTAGATTTGAGCTTCCCGAATTTAAATCGTGGGTTTGCTGACTTAAGGTGTCTTGATGGCCACCGCTAATGCGATACTCAAAAGACGTGCTAGTTCCCCCGAACAAGGCAAGGTTGGTTGTAGAAACCGTCGAGCCAGGCTTGATATAGGCAAAGGCGGTATAAGCGCCGCTGCCAACCGGAATGGACGACGCGAGCGTCAGATAGTTGGTCGCCCCAAAGACCACCGCTGAGCCGCCGTTGGGCGTAGCAAATGTGGCTATAGTGGGATTGCCACCCGCCGCCTGCGCATTGGGGCCGACCGTGGCCGTCCACAGGCCGCTGCTCGCATTGTAGTTGGTGGCCTGCAATTGGAGCACCGGCGTCAGTGGCTGCACGGTCAATTGCACCCAACTGCTGTTGGTGGTAAACGGCGAAACCGTATTCGTTGCCCGAAGGCTATAATAACCGGAATTAGTCAATTGCAGGTTGACGAGCGACAGCGTGTTGCTGGTCGCCCCCGCTAGGTTGACCGCCCCACTACCGGTCGAACTTGCGCTGAACTGCCACTGGTAGCTGATTGGCCCGGTTCCGACAAACGAAGCGGAGATTGTCTCGCTGGCACCAACCGTGTTAGTGCTGGGACTAACGGACGTATCGGAGAAAATCACCGGCGCGCTGCTGGAGCTGACATATGTGGCCGTCAACGCATTTTCGATGTTGGTGATTTGAACCGGAGTCAGCACGCCGCTGTAAATGTCAATCTCGGCAACTTGCCCAAGCAAGTTGTCGCCACCACCCGTGTTGCCGCCAATGCGGGCAATGGGCTGGGAAAACGTTGCCCCTGCCACCGCACCATCTGACGAACCATTGTATCTGAAGGAGCCGGCGGACGAATTCACGGCCAGATCAATCAGGCTGAAGCTTGATGTGGGGATGGTCGCAGTTCCTGAACCGCCTCCTCCGACAAATTCAACCAAATAATTTTGTTTGCCACTATAAAAGTTATACTCCAGGGCGTTACCACCGGTTGCCCCACCAGTAAGGGCATTCCGCCCCGCTGTGGTAGAAGGCTTCATATACGCAAACACTGTGTAACCGGCGCTTGCTGAAAGAGACGAGGCCAGAGAAAAGTAATTGGCAGTTGTAAGATTTACCGCCGAGGCTCCATTTGGGGTGGCAGAGGAAACCAAGCTGGGTTTTGTTCCCCCGGAATAGGTGGCGTTGTTGGCGCCGTTGGCGGAATTAGTCCACACGCCGGTGCTCGCATTGTAATTGGCTGCTTGCAGTCGCAGCACGGGAGTCTGCGCCTGTGTCCGCTGGCCGGCGGCCAAAACCGCAAGCAGCAGGAGGGCAGCAACCCGGACGATAACGGGGGCGGATTTGAACAGACGGCCTTGAAGCCATGAGGACGATTCGTTGGTGCGGGATTTCATAGGTGACATGGAGGTTTGGGTTTTGAGTTTAACAGGCGCTATCGAAAGTGAACGTCCGGTTTGTCGCCGGAACGGCCGCGGCACAGTGGCCGGGGTCGGCATATTCATGGGTTGGGCATGACGGCACTGATGCCTTTTGAGAAAGTGATTCGTTGTAATATCTTCACTATCGCCGAGAAGCCGCCGAGCGTAAATACCCAGAGAAAGTAGCGGGCGCATCCCCCAAATAGGGGATGGTTCGTCCATCTTCGCATTTTGGAACAATGCGCGCGCGAACAGGAGGGAAGCAGACCGCCAATTCCGGCCTAGCTGGCGGCTGGAGTTTTGGAAGCCATGTAGCGGACGACGGCCTCGGTGCGCGAGCTGACGTGCATCTTTTCGAAGACGTGTTTGAGGTGGTGGCAGACGGTGTCCACGCTGATTTCCAGATTGTCGGCAATCATCTTGTTGGAATGACCCTTGGCCAGCAGCAGCAAAATCTGCTCCTCGCGGGCGGACAGGCGCAGCGATTCGTCGCGGGTCTTGGCCTTGAGCCGGAAGGACTCGACGACGCGCCGAGCGATCTCGCTGGTCATGGGCGCACCGCCGGTCAGCACGTCCAGCAGCGCCGCGCGCAAATCCGCCGGCTTGGTGCGCTTCAGCAAATACCCGTCGGCACCGGCCTCGAGCGCCATGAACACCAGTTCCTCGTCGTTCATGGCGGTCAGGATGATGATGCGGACGTCCGGCACGAGCGCCTTGAGCCGCGAGGTGCATTCGATGCCGGACATGCGCGGCAGGAAAATATCCATGAGCACCGCGTCCGGCTTCACCTCGGGAATCAAGCGCAGGGCTTCCTCGCCGGTTTTGCAGATGCAGACGCATGAAAGATCCGGAAACGAGTTGATGAGCTGGCTCCAGTTGTCGCGCACCTTGGGCTGGTCTTCCACCAGGGCAATCTTGAGCGGCGACTTGGCGGAAATCTTGAGCGGTTGGCCGGGTTTGGCTGGCTTGGACATATTTTATTTTTTCTTGGCGGCCCGGACGGGTGGCATTTTGGTCAGCCGGCCGCCGGAATACCAGTTCGACCACCACGGACGGCGGCGCATCTGGGTGAACGGAATGTAAAACTCCACCCGGCAGCCGGTGCCGGGCTGGCTGGCCACAATACACTTACCGCCCACTTCATTCAAGCGCTGCGCCATATTCGCCAGCCCGTTGCGTTCCGTCCTGGCCTGCGCCGGGTCAAAACCGTTGCCATTGTCCTGCACCACGACGGTCAGCCCTTCGCCCTGCCGCCGGATCTGGAGTTGCAATTCGGTGGCGCCGGAATGTTTGGCGGCATTGTTGAGCGCCTCCTTGACCGCCAACAGCAGGCTTCGCCGAAACGGCAGGTCGAAGGCCACGGCGGACATCGCCGGCTCCACATCCAGAACGCATTGGATGGGCGTGGTCTTTAAAAAGGTCTGGGCATGACCGCAGACAAACGTCGCAAACTCCTGCAGCGTGTCGCGGCGAGGATTGATGGCCCAGAGAATTTCATCCATCGCCAACAAGGCCTCGCGCGCCTCGTCGGAAATCCGTTCGAGCTGCCCGCGCGTCCGGGAGCCGGATGGCAGCTCGCTTTGCGCCACCTCGCCTTGCAGCACGAGCTGGGTCACGCGCGTGCCAAGGTCATCATGTATGTCCCGGGCGATGCGGGCGCGCTCCTGATACAACAGCAATTTTTCCTTGCGGTGGAGCAACACCTGCGAGGCGAGCATGAAACTGAAGAGGCTGACCAATACGCAGACAGATACCAGCACCACCTCAAACCAGCCGGTTTTCCAGAACGGTATGTTCAGCGGCTGGAGCGGCGGCACCAAATCAATGTAATCCATCGTGCCCCAGGGGCCGGACCCAAAGGCCACCTCAACCTTGGCGTGCCGCCAAGTATCCGGCGGTTCAATGGTTTTTTCCCAGCCAGCAACGTCTTCCGGGACAATTAGCCAGCTGGCATCCGACTTCACCGCCACCACTTTACCCGACGACAGCCCGACCCGCAGGCCAAACATGAAACCCGCCTCCCGCGAGCTGTTGTAAACTTCCACCGCCAGCACATGGCTGCCGGGTGCCAGCAAAGAGGTGATGTCGTATTCGTAGAGATGCCGCCACTCGGCATCCCGCCCCAGCTCACGCCCGTCCAGGTAGAGGATGTATTCATTGTCACCCGTAACCCGCAGCCGCGCCCGGGAGACAGTTGCGCCGGCAGGAATTTCAAACGACTTCCAGAATCGAACGGTCTGCCGGTCAAGGGTGTTCGTCTCCCAGATCCAAGAGCCCATGTCACTGAAATTATGCGAGCCTCGCTCGGAAAGTGAATCCTTCAATGGTTCGGCCGGATCGTCAACATTGGTGTTGATCGTTACGGGATGAGCGGCATCAGGA
>Ga0302276_10003504_pt1 | contig 13527 bp, 8 predicted proteins | sample III_Bog_N2_3_FD_198768 | JGI IMG/M metagenome (GOLD analysis project Ga0302276, IMG submission 198768) | Peat permafrost microbial communities from Stordalen Mire near Abisko, Sweden - III_Bog_N2_3 | ecosystem: Environmental > Terrestrial > Soil > Wetlands > Peat | place: Sweden: Abisko... | reverse complement strand
GGGGTCTGGCCCGGTTACGCGGCCTCGGTCGTCGCTGCGCGAAAGGAGCTGCGCGCGCTCGGCGGCCACACAGGGCTCGTCTACGCAGGCATCGGCGGCGCCGGCGGTCTGGTGGGGGGGCTGCTGCTGCTCACGACGAGCACCACGGCGTTCGCGAAGGCCGTCCCGTGGCTCCTCGCGTTCAGCACGGCGCTGTTCGCGGCCGGGCCGAAGATCCGCCTCTGGGCCTCGCGCACGAGCGACGTCGCGGGCTCGCGCTCGGAGACGTCGCCGCAGGCGCTGGCCCTCGTGCTCGTGATCGCCGTTTACAACGGCTACTTCGGTGCCGGCGGCGGCGTCCTCCTCCTCGCGGGCCTCGCAGCGGTCATGCCCGGCGACGTGCGACGGCTCAACGTGCTCAAGGTGCTCGTCCAGGTGACCGCGAACGCGTCGGCCATCGTGGTGTTCCTCTCCGCAGGCGTCGACTGGGGGATCGCTGCGACGATGGCCGTCGGCTCCGTGGTCGGTGGGTTCGTCGGCATGCGGCTCGCGAACCGGATATCGGCGAGGGGGCTGTACTGGGTGGTCGTCGCGGTCGGGGCGACGCTGACCGTGGCCTACTTCTTCAAGGCGAGTGGCTGAGGGACCTCGACCTCGACCTCGACCTCGACCTCGACCGCGACCGCGACCGCGACCGCGACCTCGACCTCGACCTCGACCTCGACCTCGACCTCGAACTCGAGCTCGACCAGGGCTCATCGAGCGCTCCTTGATCGCGGACTCGGGACGCTAGCGGCGGTTCTGCCCCAGCTTCGCGCTACAGTCTCCCTGGTGAAGGCGCTCATCAAGGTCGGCTACGGGTGCAACAACCACTGCACCTTCTGCCACACGCTCGACGTGCGCGACGTCGACGGGAGCAGCGAGGAGGTCGAGCGCAAGATCGATCGCGCCGCGTCGCTCGGTCACACGATGGTCGTCCTCTCGGGGGGCGAGGTGACGATGCGCCGCGAGCTGGTGCGCTGGGCGGCGCGATCGAGCGCGCGCGGGCTCGACTTCGGCCTCGTCACGAACGGTCGCATGCTCGCCTACGAAGAGCTCGTCACGAAGCTCCTCAAGCATCGCCTGCGCTACGTCTACATGTCGCTGCACGGAGGCACCGCCAAGATCCACAACTCGCTCGTCCGCGCGGACGCCTTCACGCAGACGTACGAAGCGGTGAAGAACCTCTCTGGGCGCGGCCTGGACTTCACCGTCAACACGGTCGTCACGCGGCAGAACCTCGCGCACCTCCGCGGCGTCGTCGACGCGATGCTCCCCTACCCCGACGTCACGCTCAAGTTCTCGATGGTGCAGCCGAAGGGGGGCGCCGATCGCCTGTTCGACCAGGTGATCCCGCGCGTCTCCGACGTGGCCGCGCAGGTGAAGGACGCGATCGAGTACGGCCTCGAGCGCTCCGGCGGCGCGGGGCGCTACGCGCACGACGGCATCCCGTTCTGTCTCCTGCCTGGCTACGAGGGGCTCTACGACGACCTGAAGACGCACCGGTTCGCGACGATGATCGAGATCGGCGAGCCCGACTTCTTCCCTGTGGACGATCGCGCGAAGGTGCAGCCGAGCGAGTGCGACGCGTGCGCGCTGCGCGGGCCCTGTCCCGGGCTCTACCGCGGGTATCGCGAGGTGCACGGCGACGGCGAGGTGCGCGCGAAGACGGGCGTGCCGCGCTCGAACTCCTTCCACTACGTGCACGAGGCGAGCGCCGGCACGGTGCGAGGCGGCCGCTGCCCCGTGAAGGACGACGGCGTGACGCCGTGGGATCGCGGGCGTCACCTCTTCCTGCGAACGGGCGACAACGTCGCGCGCTACCGCACCGAGTCGCGTGACTTCACCGACCTCGAGATCGAGGCGACGAAGCACGACAAGGGGCAGGTCTACCTCGACGTCTCCGCCAAGGACGCGATCGACGACTTCGCGAGGGATCTGGTGCAGCTCCGTCGCAGCGACCTCTGCCGAGGGTGCCCTGAAGAGAACGCCTGCGCGGGGATGTTCGAGCGCGCGCCCGGGGATCCGTTCACCCGCGACGACGCTCGGGTGCGCGCGCTCCTCGGCGAGCTCGCGGGGGACGTCCTCGACGTCGGGTGCGGCGAGGGGCGCTACGACGAGATCCTCGAGGGGCTCGCCCTGACGGGGAAGGTCCGATACACGGGCTGCGAGCCGTCGGCGGCGCACGCCTCGCTCCTTCGCGGCCGGTGGCCGTGGGCGAACATCGTCGAGCATGACGCGGAGGCGCTCGACGCGAGCGAGCAGTTCGACCACGTGCTCGCGCTCCGGAGCTGGAACCACTTCCACGACCCGAGGAAAGCGCTGGCCGCGATGGTCCGCGCGCTCCGGCCTGGCGGCACGCTGACGATCGTCGACAACGTCGCCTTCGGAGTGGTGCGCGGGCGCGAGCACGCGGCGCGGGCAGAGGCGGGGCAAGGCCGGTTCGAGCACTACCGGAACGACGACGCCGGGAATCCCGAGGAGCTGGCGCGCGAGCTCGGGCTCACGCCGGTGGAGCGGATCGACGTGGGGATGCAGACAAGCAACCAGTGGCTTGTGCGATTCCAGCGGTGAGGCGGCGGTCTCGATCACGACCTCGAACCACGAACCACGACCTCGACCTCGACCACGACCTCGACCTCGACCACGACCACGACCTCGACCACGACCTCGACCACGACCTCGACCTCGAACCACGACCTCGACCTCGGCCTCGACCAGGTCCCATGGCGCTTCGAGAGCTTTCCGAGCTCCTCGCCGGGCGGCCGACGTCGCGCGCGGCGCCCCTCCCGCTGTACGGAGGCCCGCTCTCGAAGCCCCGAGGGCCGCTCTCGGAGGACGGAGGGCGGCTCTCTCGACCTCGATCGAGGCGCTCCCTCTGCTTCGTGCCCCTCGAATTGCCGCGATTTCTTCGCGAGGACCGCGGAGAGCGTCTCTCGGTCTACCGAGAGACTCCCTCGGAATGCCGAGCGAGGCGCGAGAATCGACCTGAGCGTCCCTCGGTTCGACGACGGCCGCTCTCGGTGTTTCGAAAGAGGTCGCTCGGCGTGCCGAGAGACACTCTCGATGGGCCGAGGGACGCCCTCGACGCGCCGAGAGCCGCTGTCGGTTTGACGAGAGCGCCCATCGGCGTGCCGAGAGCCGCTGTCGGTTTGACGAGAGCGCCCATCGGCGTGCCGAGAGACGCTGTCGATGGGCCGAGGGACGCTCTCGACGAGCCAAGAGCCGCTGTCGGTCCGACGAGAGCGTCTATCGCCGTTTCGAGCGCCGCTCTCGGTGTGACGTGGGCGTCTCTCGGAACACCGAGAGCCCTCGCTCGTCGCTCCGAGCGCCGCTCTCGGTGTCTCTCGGGCGGCCGTCGGCAGACCGAGAGCGCCCCTCGGCACTCCGAGAGCGGCGATCGTCGAACCGAGGGACGCCCAGGTCGATTCTCGCGCCTCTCTCGTCACACCGAGGGAGGCTCTCGGCGGAGCGAGAGCGTCTCCCGGCATGACGACGGACGCGTTCGCCTCGATCAGCGCCTCGAAGGGCACTCCGGGAGGCGCGCGCGAACGGGGTGGCGGTCTGACATGGGGAAGGTGCGCGCCACAGGTCAACGCCGCTGTACTGGGACGGTGAGACGGTGAGACGCGCTCGACGGCGCCGAGGCCGTCCTGCAGTCCTGCCGTCCCAGTACAAGTCGAATGAGCTCCCCGCGTCCGAGGCTACCGCGCTGACCCGGAGACCCGCCGACTCGCTCACCGGGGAGGCGCGTGCGACTCGGGGTTGCGTTCGAGTCGCCGCGCTGTTCCCGTCGTCGCATGCACCGGAAGCGTCGCGGGTCGCCGGCGTGCTGGCTGATCCTCGTGCTGGCGGGGTGCGGCGGCACCTCCGCTCCGTCGCGCGCGGTCGCGCATGCGCCCGTGGCCGCGGACCGTCCGGTCGCCGTCGCGCTCGCGTCGCCGTTCGACGCGGAGCATCCGGCGGGCTGCTCGTTCGAGGTCGCGCCGTCGTTCGGTTCGCCGCTGCGTCTCCGGCTCGCCCCCGACGAACGCCCCTTTGCGGACGTGACTGCCGCGCCGGGCACGCTCGCCTTCCCACCCGAGAGGTCGGCGATCACGGCGGCCTTCGCGGAGGTCGACGCGCCGGCCTTCGCCCTGCACGGCTTCGTCGACGTGGCCGACTACCCCGTACGGTATCCGCGCCGGCGCCTGGTGATCGGAGGTGTCTTCCTGCCGCGCGCGTACACGGACCTCAGGTACCTCGGGCCCGAGGGGGACGGCTTGCGGGTCGAGCTCGCTCTGCCTCCGAACGTCCGGCCGCGTCGCACGCCGCTCGTCGAGCGCGTGCGGTGCGAGGACGTCGGCCTCTCCCCTGACGAGGGCAGCTTCACGCTCGACGAGGACGCCACGGACGCCTCTGCGAGCTGGGGAACCGTGCACGGAGGAGCCGCGCTGTCGACGGGCCCCGGCGTCGATCCGGTTGCCGACTTCGAGAGCGCCGCGCCCACGGTCGTGCGCGTCGTCGAGCGGCGCGGCGGCTGGACGCGGATCCTCTCGTCGATGTCCTCACAGTGCGGGGGACACCCCGAGTGTCCCCTCGTGCACGGCTGGGTGCCGAGCGCGTCGGTCACGCCCCTGCCCCGAGCGCCGGGCGGATCTCACCGCACGCGATCGCCCGCGATGCCGGTGTCGCCGCGCGGCTACGTCGGACGCGCCGCGTGCGCCGACGACGTGCCGATCGTGGCCGCGGTCCGAGGTCTGGTCCGCCGCGTCGGCGTCGCACGAGCCGGCCGGCCCCTGGTCGTCGACCTTCGCGCCGAGGGGGCGCTCGTCCCGCTCGATCTCGTGGACGTCCAGCACGGCGACCCGGCGAGAATGCCGCTCAGCTCGTCGTGCTGCGGGCCCGACCCCCACGTCACCGACCCGACGGCCGCGCCGACGCTGTTCGTCCCGCGTCAGGCTCTCGCCGCGTGCACGCTCTCGACCGTCCCCGACGAGTGACGCCGAGTGACCGGACCCAGCCTATCGGGCCAGAGAGAGAGGCGATCACGGCCGCCCTCGAGGCGAGCGACGCGCCCCGAGTGACGAGAGCCCCGCTCGGACAGGCGAGCGCCCCGCAATTCTCGGGTTTTGCCTCGCAACTTGAGGCGATCGACGCGATCGTCGTGACGATTGCCGCGGCGCGTGCGCCGATCGCCGCGCAAGAGGCGCCGATCGCGGCGAACGGAGCCACGAATGGGGGCAGTCGGTGTGTCGGGCGACGCGCAACCTCGAGCGATCGGCGCAGTCGGCGTCGCGAGGGACGCGGAACCCATGGCGATCGCGGCCGAAGGAGCCACGATTGGGGGCAATCGGCACGACGACGGAGGCGCGGGTCGCAGGTCGCGGCGCGATCCCCGTGGCGATTGCGGCAATCGGCGCGGGTCGCGCGGCAATCGGCGCGTCGATTACCCACAATCGAGGCACGGAGCGCGGCAATCGTCGAAACGATCGAGGCGCAGTTCTGAATTTGTGGGGCTCTCGCCTCTTCTTGCGAGGCGCTCGTCAGGCCGAGCGCCGCGCAGCGCAGTCGTCGTGCACAACTCGCGGTGATTTCTGCGTCGCGAGGCGACGGGAGCGGCTCGATCGGGTCCGAGAGACGCGCTCCGCGGGTCACGAGAGAGGCGCTCGGTGGCTGTCGCGCGGCGCTCGAAGCGAGCTGCTCCTCTTTCCAGAGTCCGCCCAGCTCGACGCGAGCGCCTCGAGCGGCCCGCCAGTCGCGGCGGCGACCTCCACGACATGCCAGTGCATCGACGATGGCGCCCTCTTCGCGCGTCTTGACCCGCGAAGGTGCCTACGTCTTCCTGCTCGCGCCCCTCGCGGCATATCGACAGGCGCTTCCGACCGCGAGCTCAGGAACGCGATTCGTCGAATCGATACTACGCTTCTGCAGCTCAGAGCTCGCGCGCGATCGGCACCATCACCTCATACCCGTGCGCCCGGACATGGTTGATGTGCATCCCGTCGCACCGCGCGTCCTCGCGGCACTCTGCGCACCGCAGCGACTTCGTCCGGTAGCCGTCGACGATGTAGCGCCGCGTGTAACGAAAGATCTCGAGCTTGCCCTCGGGCGTCATCATCGCGGTGTCGAGCGTCCGCCGCCGCGGGCGCGGGGCGCGACCGGAGATGCAGGCGGGCACCTCCTCGACCGGGACGGCGTGGCTGAACGTCGAGAAGAACGCGCGTAGATCGAGGTCGCGCTCGCCCGCCTCCGTGAGACGGTCGTAGCTCGGCTGACGGAGGGCCAGACGGGGCGAGACGGTCGTCAGCGTCGATAGCCACTCGCCCGTCTCCCTGGTCAGGAGCACGACCACCTCGAACGTGTGCTCGTCCGCGAGCAGCTCTCGAGCCTCCGTGGCGGTGTGCGCGACGACGCGCGTCACGGTCGTGCTCGCCAGCGCGCCCCCGCTCCGCAGGGCCTCCGCGAGGCCGCTGTAGTCTTCGAGCTCGAGCTCGACCAGGGCAAGGCCCGGAAACCTCGGCAGCACGGCCGCGGCGCGCGCCACGTCCGGCGCGATGATCGACAGCGTCGTCGCCTTCGCCTCTTCGGCGAGCAACGGGAGAGCGACCACGACAGGGCGCACACGCGGAGGCGCCACCGGGGCCATCGGCAGGAGGCGCTTGCCTTTCGGCCCGCCATTGAGAGCGACCGCTTCCTCCGGCGGCGTGGCGCCGCTCGCGAGAAGGAGATCCGCGCGCTCCTTGTCCTTCGCCCTCGCAGCGCTCGCAGGATCTCCGCCGAAGACGGCCGGCTGGTTCGCCTCCCACTCCGTGTCGACCCTCACGACGTCGAACCCGCGCGTGTCGACCGTGTCGATGACCCCCTCGAGCGTGTCGCAGAGCCGTTCGAGGTAGCAGTACTTGCAGCGGGCGGGGTCGCGGCAGTCGAGCCACACGCCGTCGTCGAGCAGGCGCGCGTACTCTTCCTTCCGGCCGCGGACCTCGTCGTTCAGCTTGTAGGGGTCCTGAATGAGGTGCTCGTAGCCCTCGAGGTGCTGCGGCGGGAAGCGGTTCATCCAGATGTGGACGTCGGGCCGCTTCGAGTACGCGAGCGCCTCCTGCAGGTAGGGCCGCATCTCGGTGAGGTCGTAGAAGAGCGTGTCTCGCCCCTCCTCGAACGCGCGACCGAACGGGACGACCTGGAGGAGGTCGAACTCGCCGACCCCCATCTCGGTGAACTTGCGGAGCATCTCGGGGAGCTGCCGCACGTTCCCGCGGTTGACGACGATGTCGATGTTGACGATCGGCCGACCGTCTTCGAGGGCGCCGCGGAGCCCGGCCATCTCCTCCTCGAACGCCCCCTTCGTCCCGACGAGCGCGTCGTGGATCTTGGCGTTCGGGCCGTGCACCGAGAACGTGATCTCGCTGAGGCCGGCGTCGAGGCAGCGCGTGAGGAAGGCGTTGTACGAGAAGAGACGACCGTTCGTGACCGTCTGGATCTTGCTGTAGCCAGCCTGCCGCCCGAGACGGATGAAGTCGACGTACTGCGGGTGGATGGTGGGCTCGCCGCCCGAGAGGATGAGGCGCGTCGCCCCCTTGCGGCGGCCGTCGACGATCTGCTGCCGGACCTCTTCCCTGTCCCGCATCTCGCCGTTGTGGGTGTTCGAGTCGAGGCAGAAGATGCAGTGGTCGTTGCAGGCGAACGTCAGCCGCACCCAGTTGCGCTTCTCGTGCGCGGCGTCCTCGTGGGAGCGCAGCCGGCCGTCCCGATCGGCGACGCTCGCGGCGTGACTCTCTTCCGTGAGCATGGATCCTGTCGAGTATCGCACGACGGCGGAGCGCGTGCGCGTGCGGCGGAGCGAAAGGCGCTACGCTCGTCGTTCATGCTGCGTGTCCTCGTCGTGCATCCGCCGGTGTCGGTGGCGCGCGACTTCATCGACTATCCGTACTTCGCCGACCTCGGCGCCGCGCAGCTCGCGGCCGTGCTGCGTGCGCGCGGCGACGCTGCGGTTCTCGTCGATGCGTACGCGCTGGGGCGGTCGGGGCTCTCGTGGCGACCCGACGGCCGCGCGCACCTCGGGGCGTCCGTGGCGGACCTGCTCGCACAGGCGGGAGCGACGGCGACGTCGTTCGACATGATTGTCGTGGCGCTGACCCCGTTCCACCGGCCGCCCGCGCGCGACGACGTCCTCGGAGCGGTCCTCGTGGGGCTCGCCGCTCTTGCGCCCGCAACTCCGCTCGTCCTCGCGGACCTGTACCAGTCGGGTCAGCACTACGTGGAGGCGGACGGAGACGTCGTGCTCGCGAGCTACCCCGAGGCGTGCGCCTGGGTGAAGTACGAGGCGGAGGTCACCGTCCCCGCGCTCCTCGACGCGCTCCGCGAGGGTCAGGTGCCCCGCGGCACCCACCGCGGCGTGGCCGTGCCGGATCTCGACGCGCTCCCGCTCCCCGCGTGGGACCTCGTCGACCTCGACGCGTCGGACCGCTTCCGCGCGAGCGTCGTGCAGGATCTCGGGCGCGGCGCGTGGGCCTTCCCGATCGACGGGCGAACGCTCCCCTTCGTCACGTCACGAGGCTGCCCGTTCCGGTGCGCGCACTGCAGCTCGAACCCCGACCGCGAGCCGGAGGCGCCGAAGACCCAGCGGCGGCTGTCGGCATCACGGATGCGCGCGCACATCGATGCCCTCGTCCACACGCACGGAGCGACGCGTCTCGAGGTCCTCGACGAGCTCATCAACGTGAGCGAGCGGCACTTCGACGCGTTTCTCGATCACATCGCGACGCTGCCAGCCGGCACGGGGTTCGACGTCCCGAACGGCATGCGCGCCGACTACCTCGAGCCGCGCCACTTCGAGGCCATGCGTGGGCGGGTCACGACGGTGAGCGTGAGCGCAGAGAGCGGGTCGCAGCGCGTCGTGACGGAGGTCGTCGGCAAGCAGCTCGATCTGGCGGCGATCGTGCGGGCCGCCGAGGGGGCTCACGCGGCGCGCGTGCCGCTCATGATCCACTTCATGATCGGCCTCCCCGGCGAGACGGCGGAGGAGATCAACGCGACGCTGACGTTCGCGCACGATCTGTGGAACCGCTTCGGCGCTTTTCCGGCCGTCCAGTTCGCGACCCCGCTCCCGGGGACGGGCCTCGCTCGTGGGAGGGCGCTGCCGGTGGTGAGCGACTGGGGCCCGCTCTTCCAGACGGAGCCTTCGCAGCCCGGGGCGCTCGTCTCTCCCGAGACGCTGCGGAAGTTCAAGTGGACGTTCGACGAGCTCCTGCGCGCGTCGCACGGCCCGAAGAAGGTCATCATGAACGTGACCTACGTCTGCAACAATCACTGCACCTTCTGCGCGGTGGGGACGCGGACTCAGATCGATGGTCACCCGACCCGCCAGCGCGAGTACCTCGACGCGTACCGCGCGGAGGGGGTCCGGATGGTGGACTTCGACGGTGGGGAGCCGACGCTCAACCCCGAGCTCATTCCGCTCGTCCAGTATGCGAGGTCGATCGGATACGACCGGATCAACGTCACGACGAACGGGCGCCTCTGCTTCTACGACGACTTCGCGAAGAAGCTCGTGCGGTCCGGCCTGACCACGCTCCTCTTCAGCGTGCACGGCCCCGACGCGCGGACGCACGCGCAGCAGGTGGGGGTCGCCGAGGCGTTCGACCAGACGGTGGGCGGCATCGAGAACTGCGTGCGTCACGCCGCGACGCTCGGGGGCCGCGTCGAGCTAGGCATGAACATCACCCTCACGAAGGGGAACCACGAGAAGCTCGCGGAAGTCGCGGAGCTGGCGCTGTCGCTCGGTCTCCCATGGCTCAACATCCAGTTCCTCACCCCCTTCGGGCGCGCGACCTCCTCGGTCGCACCGGACACGCAGGCTGCGGCCGACGTCGCGATGCGTGTGATCGATCGGTTTCGCGATCGGATGAAGATCCAGATCATCAACCTCCCGTTCTGCTTCATGCCTGGTTACGAGGAGCTGATGATGGGCGACCTCGCGAAGCTCGAACGGCACATGATCTTCGTGAACAACGAGACGGTGAACCTCGCGAGCTACCTGGCCGAGCGTCGGACGCGAAAACCCGTCTGCGCGACCTGCCCGCACGCGGTGTTCTGCGGAGGGTTCTACGAGATGGAGTCGGCGCCGGAGCCGCCCTGGATCGTTGCGGCGGAGGATCTCCTAAGGCCCGCGCGGGTGCTTTAGACCGCGCTCACCCTGCGTCGGGGCACGGCACAGAGGTCGGTGTGTCGACCCCGCTGCAACACTTCTGATTGGCCGGGGTCAGTTCCCCGCAACCCCCACAGTTGGCGGGGTCGTTGCCGAAGACCAGCGTGTTGCACCCGTGAGGCTGCAGGTTGCCTCCGTCATTGCACGCGGCGTAGCCCGCGGCGCACACGCCGTTGCATCTGCCGCCGCCGCACGTGCCGTAACACGCGGCCGCGTCGCCGGTACCGCTATCCTTGATGCCACCGTCCGGAGCGCCGCCGTCGCTTGCGCCGCCAGAGCATACCGGGCTGACGATGTTCTCCGCCGAGCACTTGACGCCGCACCCGCCGCAGTTGGTCGGGCTGGTGTTCGTGTCGGTCTCGCAGCCGTTCTTCAGCTTGTTCATGTCGCAGTCGGCGAAGCCCTTGTCGCATTCGCCCGTGCACAGGCCGGCCGCGCACGTCGGCGTGGCGATGTTCTCGTTCGAGCACACGGCCCCGCAGGCGCCGCAGTTGGCCGTGTCGGTCCCTGCGATCAGGGTCTCGCAGCCGTTCTTCTGCTTGTTCATGTCGCAGTCGGCGAAGCCTGGCTTGCACGTGCTGGTGCACGCGCCTGCGGTGCAGTTCGGGGTCGCGACGTTGGAAGTCGAGCAGGCCAGCCCGCACCCGCCGCAGTTGCTCGGGTCGCTCTGCGGGTCCGTGCACTGGTTGTCGCAGCAGGCGATCGAGGGGACTCCGCCGTCGGTCGCCGGCCCGGCGTCGACCATGCAGTCGGCCACCGTGTTGCAGACGGTGCCCGAGGCGACGCAGGAATACGTGAGGCTCATCGTCGAGAGGATGCAGATCGTCCCCGACGGGCAGTTGTCGTGCTCGGGGAGGCAAGGGACGCACGAGCCCGTCGGGTCGCAGCGCGGATTGCCGGTGATGCCGGCGCAACCCTCGTCGCTGCAGCACTCGGTGGTGCACTTCCCGCCCTCCGGCTTGCCGGTGTCGGTCGAGGAGTCGCGCTTCGTCGCGTCCCCGGCGTCGACACAGTTGACGAGGCACGTGGCGACGCGGTCGATGCTGTCGAGGCCAATGATCTGGCCACACGAGGCGACTGCGGCGAGCGCCGCCGCCGCGAAAACGACGGACACGACACTCAAGGCGGCGATGCGCCCCCTGACCCGACTCCTCGGCATCACTTCAGCATAGTCGAACCGTCTCACTGGAGCGATACTGCGGAAGTGAGGTCGATCCGCGCAAGACCATTCCCGCTGTCGCCCGTCTTCGCGGCGCTCTCTCTCGTCCTCCTCGCCGGGAGCGCCCACGCGGACGCGACGGCGGCGGACAAGGAGACGGCGCGGCGCCTGATGGCGACGGGTCGGAAGGACCGGCGCGCCGGCGACGCGAAGGGGGCTCTGCAGGCTTTCCAGGCCGCGGACGCGATCATGCAGGTGCCGACGACGGGGCTCGAGGTCGCGCGGAGCCAGGTCGACGTCGGGCAGCTCGTCGAGGCGCGCGACCGGCTCCTCTCGGTGATCCGCGTTCCGGTGCAGGACAACGAGCCGAAGGCGTTCGGTGAGGCACGCGCCTCCGCGCAGGCGCTCGCTGCCGAGCTCGAGCCGCGCATTCCCTCCATCACGATCAAGCTGCAAGGAGTGAAGCCGGGGGCGGAAGCGAAGGTGAAGGTGACGATCGACGGCGTCGGTATCCCCGCAGCGGCGCTGAATGCGGCGCGAGCGGTCGACCCCGGGCATCACGTGGTGGTGGCGAAAGCTGGGACGGGAGAGCCTGCCGAGGCTGCGATCGACATCAAGGAGCGAGAGACGAAGGAGGTGACCCTCGACGTCCCTCACGACCCGAGCGCAGATGCCCCTCCGCCGGAAGAGGTGACGGCTCTGCCGGCCGCAAACGCGCCCCCTCCGCCACCGAACACCTGGCGCATCGTCGAGTACAGCGGCATCGGTCTCGGGGCGGCGGGCCTTCTTCTCGGCGGCGTGACGGGCCTGGTCGCGATCTCCGACCTCAGCTCGGCGAAGAAGCAGGGATGCATGGGCAATCAGTGCGGTCCTAACGCGAGCTCCGAGCTGGATTCGGCCGGAACGATGGCGACGCTCTCGACGGTTGGGTTCGTCCTGGCGGGAGTCGGCGCGGCCGGCGGGGTGCTGGGGCTGGTCATGGCCAGGCGGGGCGACAGCCAGGCGTTGCCGCCGCCGAAGGAGGCGCCCGCGCCGGCCACCGCGCTTCGCTTCTACGTCGGCCCCACCTCCGCCGGGTTGACGGGCACCTTCTGACGCGGGCAGGCTGTCGTCAAAGGTAGGACGTGCCCGGCGTCGGCCGCCAGGATCGCGGCGGGGGCGTTCTTCGCTCGCCTCCAGGTCGGACATGAGGGAGACTCTGACGAATGAGTCTCGCGCCGCCGGCCACGGTGTTGGCTCCCGGCTTCCACCTCGATCGCTATGAGCTCCTTTGGCCGCTCGCCGAAGGGGGCATGGCGAGCGTGTGGCTTGCGCGCCTGCACGGCAAGCGCGGCTTCGAGAAGCTCGTCGCGGTCAAGACCATCCTCCCGAAGTTCGCGTCGGATCCACGCTTCCAGAGCATGTTCCTCGACGAGGCACGCATCGCCTCGGGCATCGAGCATACGAACGTCGCCCGCGTCCTCGATCTCGGCGAAGAGCACGGCGTGCTCTACATCGCGATGGAGTGGGTCGACGGCGACGCGCTCAGCAAGCTTCAGCGGGTGCTCGCTCGAGCTGCAGTCCCGTTGCCGGAGGGCATCGTGCTTCGCATCATGGCGGACGCATGTGCGGGCTTGCACGCCGCCCATGAGCTGCGCGCGCGCGACGGGACCGCGCTCTCGGTCGTGCATCGCGACGTCTCTCCGCAGAACATCCTGGTCAGCGCGGAAGGGGTCGCGAAGATCATCGACTTCGGAGTGGCCAAGGCGCGCGACCGAGTCTCGGAGGACACGTCCGCCGGCTCGCTCAAGGGGAAGATCTCTTACATGGCGCCCGAGCAGGCTCTCGGGAAGGAGGTCGACCGACGCGTCGACGTCTGGGCGATCGGCGCGACGCTCTATTATTTCTTCTCCGGTCGGAAGGTCTACGAGTCCGACACCGAGCTCGGCACGCTGCGTCTTCTGACGTCTGGTGCCCCGCCCGTGCCGCTCCCCCCGACCGTGTCGCCGATCATCCGCGACATCATCAAGGGGACCCTTCGTTTCGATCCCGGAGCGCGGACGCCGAACCTGGACATCGTCCGTCGCCAGCTCGAGGATGCGATGACCCAGAACGGCTACTCGGTGCGGCCCGAGGACGTCGGCACCTTCATCGCGACCCACGCTGCGGACCGCTCGCTCGCGCG
>Ga0302276_10003499_pt1 | contig 13541 bp, 9 predicted proteins | sample III_Bog_N2_3_FD_198768 | JGI IMG/M metagenome (GOLD analysis project Ga0302276, IMG submission 198768) | Peat permafrost microbial communities from Stordalen Mire near Abisko, Sweden - III_Bog_N2_3 | ecosystem: Environmental > Terrestrial > Soil > Wetlands > Peat | place: Sweden: Abisko... | reverse complement strand
CGCGCTCGCCGATGCAGGCGCCTTCTACCTCGCCCTCGCCCGGGGCACGATCCGCACTCCCGCGATCCTCCCCGCGTCGCTCCTCGTCGCCGCGCTCTTCGCGGCCCTGGCGCTCGACCTGCGCCGCCTCCCCTCCGGCCCCGCGGCCCCCCGCCCCCGCGACGCCCGCAGCGCCCTGGTAGCGGCGCTCGTGCTCCTCGCGCTCCCCCTGGTGCGCATGGTCACCTTCGGCCCCACGCGCTACGACCGGCCGGCCGACTGCGCGGTCGTCTTCGGGGCGCGGGTGTGGAACGACGGCACCCCCTCGGACGCGCTCGCCGATCGCGTCGACGAGGCCGTCCACCTCTACCAGCGCGGTCTCGTGAAGCACCTGGTGATGAGCGGCGGCGTCGAGCCCGAGAACGGGCTCTCCGAGGCCGAGGTGATGCGCGCCCGCGCCGTGGCCGCCGGGGTCCCGAGCGAGGCAGTCCTCCTCGACGAGGCGGGCGTGGACACCGCCTCCACCGTGCGCAACACCGCGCGCCTGATGCGGCGGGAGGCCCTCGGGAGCGCCCTCGTGGTGAGCCACTACTACCACGAGCCGCGCGCCAAGATGCTCTTCGACCGGGCCGGCGTGCGGGCCTACACGGTGCCCGCGACGATGCACCGCCGCCTCTTCAAGGAGCCGTACTTCCTGGCCCGTGAGGTGGCCGCGTACTGGCACTCCTTCGCGCTGGAGTGAGGCAGGCTAGCCCGCGCGCCCGCGACGGATCCGGCATGCCGCTCCCGGTCGTCGGGCGGTCCGGCGATTGCTCGAACGGCGGGCATCGCTCGTGCGCGCAGTGAGCACACATCGACCGGTGGAACGCGCCAGCTCCATCCTGCGCGCGGCGCACCGTACGCTCCCGCTACCCGTCTATTTCTTCGCGAGCTTCGCCGCGCTGGGGGTGTACTCGCCGTTCTTTCCGCGCTGGCTCGTCGCCCGCGGCATCGAGGGGGTGTCCATGGGCGCCGTCACGGCCACCCTGCCGGCGATGGGGATCGTCGGGCCTCCGCTGGTCGGCTTCCTCGCCGACTCGCTCGGGCTGCGTGGCTCGCTCCTGCGCGTCGCCTGCCTGGGCTCGCTCTTCGCTTTCCTGCTCCTCGCGGTGGCGGGGCTCGCGCACCACCCGCTCAGCTTCGTCGAGATCCTCGCGGTCGTGCTCGTCTTCGCCGCCTTCCGCGCTCCGATGCTGATGATGGCGGACGTGGTCGCCGTGGAGCGGGAGCGCGACAGCGGCGCCCCCTACGGCAGGACCCGGCTCTGGGGATCGTGCGGCTTTCTCGTGGCGTCGGTCGGCGGTGGCCGCTACCTCGACCCCTCCAGCCCCACGGCGCTCCCGGGGCTGGTCGCGGTCTCGCTCTTCGTCGCCTGGCTCAGCGCGTTCGCCATCCCGGTGCGGAGCGGCGGCGGTCGCCCCTGCTTCACCGACGGGATCCGCGCGCTGGTCACGGCCCCCGACTTTTCCATGCTCCTCGGCGTGGTGTTCGTGGCCGAGTCGGCGATCTCCAGCTTCATCGGCTTCGCCTGGGGCTTCGGCATCGTCATCGAGATCCTGGTGATGGCGTGTGCCGCGCCGCTCATCGCCCGGTTCGGGGCGGTGCCCCTGGTCGTCCTGGCGCTGGGCGTGGGCGCGATCCGCTGCGCGCTCCTCGCGGCCTTGCGCTCGCTCCCTGCCCTCCTGGCGGTCCAGCTGCTCCACTCGCCGTCGGTCGCCCTGCTGTGGGTCGCCGCCCTCTCGCACCTCCAGCGGCGGACCTCGGAGCAGACGTTCGCGACCGCCCAGGGGCTCTTCTCCGCGACCACCGCCGCGGGCACCGTGGCCGGAATGCTCGTGTGGGGAGCGCTGTATGCTCGCCTGGGCGGGCGGGCCACCTTCGGCACGGCGGCCGTCGTCGCCGCCCTCGCCATGATGCTCGGGCTCCGCTGGGCGACGCACGCGCGGCGGTGCTCGCCCGCCTCCGGCCAGCCGAGCCGGACCTCGTGAGGATCAGGTGGAGTCCGACTTCCTGCTCGGACCGGCGGGCGCCACGCGTCGGGGACGAGGAGGGATCGGCCCGCATGCCTAGACTTCTGATTCTCGCCAACCGCCTCCCGGTGACCCTCAGCTCCACGGACGGCGAGGTCTCCATCGTGCCCTCCACCGGCGGCCTCGCGACGGCCCTCCGGGCGCTCCATGAACGGAACGAAGCCCTCTGGATCGGCTGGCCCGGCGACGCCTCGAGCCTCCCCGAGCCGCAGCGGAGCGCCGTCGCCGCGCGCCTCCGGGAGATGCGAGCGGTGGCCATCCACCTCGACCCCTCCGAGGTGAGCCAGTACTACGAGGGGCTCGCCAGCGGCATCCTCTGGCCGCTGCTCCACCACTTCACCGATACCGCGCCGCTCGACGGCGAGCAGCTCTTCGAGACCTACGAGGCGATCAACGAGCGCTTCGCCGCGGCCGCCGCCGCCCAGTACCGGCCGGGCGACCTGCTCTGGGTTCACGACTACCACCTCATGCTCGTGCCAGAGCTGCTCCGCCGCCGGCTCCCGCGGGCCCGGATCGGGTTCTTCTTGCACACGCCCTTCCCGAGCTCCGAGGTCTTCCGCATGCTCCCGTGGCGCGAGAGGCTGCTCCACGGGCTCCTCGGCGCGGACGTGATCGGGTTCCAGACCGCGTCGTATCGCCGGCATTTCCTCCACACCCTCACGCGCTTGCTCGACCTCGAGCCCGAGCCCGAGGGCGACGCGCTCGCGTACGACGGTCGCCGGGTGCGCCTCGGCGTCCATCCCATCGGCATCGACGCTCGCGCGTTCGCGGAGCTCGCCGGGCGCGCCGGGATCCAGGCCGAGGCCCGGCAGATCCGGGATCAGGCGCCGGGCCGACCAATCGTGCTCGGCGTCGATCGGCTCGACTACACCAAGGGCATCCGGCTGCGCCTCGCCGCCATCGAGCGCCTCCTCGATCGCTCGCCTCCCCACCGCCGGGTGCGCTTCGTGCAGCTCGCCGTGCCCAGCCGCCCCGGCGTCGGCGCCTACGAGCAGATCCGCAAGGACGTGCACGAGATGGTGGGCCGGATCAACGGGCGGCACGGCTCCGTCGACTTCGTCCCCGTCCACTGTCTTCACCAGTCGATGGCGGTCGAGCCGCTGACGGCGCTGTACACGGCGGCCGACGTGATGCTGGTCACTCCGCTCCGCGACGGGATGAACCTCGTCGCCAAGGAGTACGTGGCGACCCGGCTCGACCGCACCGGCGTCCTGGTGCTCAGCGAGTTCACCGGGGCCGCCGCCGAGCTGGTCGAGGCCCTCATCGTCAACCCTCACGACACGGGCAGCGTGGCCGCCGCCATCGCGCGGGCGCTGGAGATGCCGCTCGCCGAGCAGCGATCCCGCATGACCGCGCTCCGCGATTCCGTCGCCGCTCACGACGTCCACCGCTGGGCGCGATCGTTCCTCGCCGATCTCGAGAGGGACGGCGCGCCCGCCCCGGCGCCGGCGCCCCTGTGCGAGGCGACGGCGCCCGATCTGGCCAGCCGGGTGCGCAAGGCCCGCGCCCTCACGCTGATCCTCGACTATGACGGCACCCTGGTCCCGCTCGCGCCGCGGCCCGAGCTCGCCCCTCCGGACGCGGAGCTGCGGTGCCTGCTCGAGGCCGTCGCGTCGCGGGTCGGAACCCAGGTCCACCTCGCGAGCGGCCGGAGATGGCAGGAGCTGGAGCGCTGGTTCGGGGCGCTGCCCATCCATCTCCACGCCGAGCACGGGGTCTGCTGTCGCCCCTCCGGCGGCGCCTGGACCACGCTCCCCTTGCCGCCGGTGACGTGGAAGAAAGGCGTCCTCGGCCTCCTCGCCGAGATCTCCCGCCGCACGCCCGGCTGTCTGGTCGAGGAGAAGAGCGCCGGCGTCGCCTGGCACTATCGCACCGTCGAGGTCGAGCTGGCCCGCGCTCGCCTGCGCGAGCTCACCGGACGTCTGGAGGGCCTCCTCGCGGAGCACGATCTCGAAGCCCTCCCCGGGCTCGAGGTGCTCGAGGTGCGGACCCGCGGGGCGAGCAAGGCCCTCGCCGGCCGCCGGGCGCTGGCGAACGCGACGGAGGGCACGTCGTTCGTCGCCATCGGAGACGATCGCACCGACGAGGATCTCTTCGCCGCCCTGCCCGCCTCGGCGCTGACGATCCACGTCGGACACGGCCCGAGCCGCGCGGCCTTCCGCCTGCCCGACCCGGCCGCGGTGAGGAGCTTTCTCCGCTCTCTCCTCCCGGGCGGAGACGGCTGAAGCCTCTCGTGCCGACTGGACGGTGGCACTCGTTTACGAGGGATCTACACGATGCGGCTCGCCATCCTCTCCACTCCCTTCATCCGGGTTCCTCCCAACGGCTACGGCGGCACGGAGCTCTTCTGCTACGAGCTCGCGGAGGAGCTCCACGCGCGGGGACACGACGTCACGCTCTTCGCCACCGGCGACTCCGAGGTGTCCTGCCGCAAGCGCTGGCTCTACCCGCGCCCCGCGTGGCCGCCCCACCCGCACGACGAGATCAACCACGTCGCCTGGTCGCTGGAGGAGGTGGCCGCCGCCGGCTTCGACGTCGTCCACGTCAACACCCCGCTGGCGGTCCCGTTCCGGCGCTTCCTCGACACCCCGGTGGTGTGCACCCTCCACCATCACCGGGACCCGTCGACGTCACGCGTCTACGAGGCCCACCCGGGCGTCGTCTACGTGGCCATCAGCGAGCGACAGCGGGAGCTCGAGGCCAAGCTGCCGGGGGCGGTGGTCATCCACCACGGGCTGCGCCCGGAGCGGTACCCCGCCAGCGACGGGGACGACGGCTACCTCCTCCACCTCGGCCGCTATGCGCCCGAGAAGGGGACCCACCTCGCCATCGACGCGGCCCGAGCCGCCGAGCTGCCGCTCAAGCTGGCTGGACGGACGCACCCGCAGGACGCCGCCTACTTCGCCCAGTACGTGGCGCCGCGGCTGGAAAGGCCCGGCGTGGAGGAGCTCGGGGAGGCCGACGTGGCCCGCAAGGTCCCCCTCCTGCGTGGGGCCCGCGGGCTGCTCTGTCCCTTGCAGTGGGAGGAGCCGTTCGGGCTCGTCGCCATCGAGGCCATGCTCTGCGGTACGCCGGTGCTGGGGTTCGCCAGCGGCTCGTTCCCGGAGATCGTGGAGGAGGGGCTCACCGGCTTCCTGGCCCCCCCCGGCGACGTCGGGGCGCTCGCGCGGCTGGCGCTCCGCCTCCGCGGCTTCGACCGTGCAGCCTGTGCACGGCGCGCGCGCGAGCGCTTCAGCGCCACCGTGATGACGGACGCCTACGAGGCGGTCTACCGGCGCCTCCGCCCCGCGCGAAGGGCCCGCGAGGCGATCCCTCGTGGCCTCAGAACCGCCCGCTGAACCCGACCGACCGCGGCCCCAGCGCCACCCCCAGCGCCGGCTCCGCGCCGGGGGTTCGAGGGTACCCCCCGACGGAAGCGGCCTCCCGATGCGTGCCGCCGGGGCGCACCAGCACGAGCACGACCCCGGTCGCCACTGCCGCACCCGCGAGGACGAACGCGGCCGTGGAGACGTCCGCGAGCTGCCCTGCCGTCGCCGCCGTCGACTGCTCGGAGACCGGGCAGATCCGGGTCTGCCCGCAGGTCGCCCGGAGCTCGGCCACCTTGCCGAGCGAGAGCACCCCGGTCGCCGTGCCCACCACCAGCGCCGCCGCCCCCGCGCCGAACGCGACCACCGCGGGCGCCAGCGGCCCGCGCGCTCCCCCAGCACGCGGAGGGCCCGGGCGGGGAGCGCCGTCCGCAGGCGGCGGCGGCGCGCCCACGCTCGACGAGCCCCCGGGCACGGCGATCGAGAGTCGCTGCCGGGCCCCCTCTTTCAGGTTCACGCTGCGACGGATCGGCGGCCCGCCGAGCGGCCGCACCTCGATGATGTGGTCGCCGGGATCCAGCTCCAGGCTCGGCCACAGCGCCTGCGGGGTGACCTCCCCGTCGACCCGTACCGTCGCCTGGGCCGGCAAGCCCCCGGGGATCTCGAGGGCGAGCACCGGCACGCGCGGATCGAGGTGCGCCGCCTCCGTGCGGGCGACGATCTGCGCCGTGAGGAACTGCACCGGAGCCGTCGCGGGCACGCGCTCGTCGACGACCTTGAGGTAGAGCGTGCGCGCCGACGCGAGCCGGCCGAGGCGCTTCTGGCAATGGGCCATGTAGAGCACCAGCGTGGGCGCATGGTAAACGCGGTCGGCGCGACGGAAGGCCTCGTACGCCTCCTCGATCTTGCCCGCGGCGAAGAGGCGCAGCCCCTCCTCGCCCCCGTCTCGAGCGAGGTCGATCGGCGCCAGACCAGGGTCGATCGGAGGCAGGAGCACCTCTGCCGCCGCGGGCGCCGACAGGGTGAGGGACCCGACGAGGACGGCTTTGCAGAGCATTCGCATACGTGACCTCAGAAGCCCAGAATCGGATTCGGCCTGGTCGATGGGTGCTTTCTCGGGGTGCCCCCCGGAGCCCCGCTGCTCGCAGGCAGGGGCGGGGCGCTCGGCGCGGCGGGGAGCGGATCCAGCGCGATCCGGAGGGGCTCGGGGGCGGTCCTGGGGCTCGGCGCCACCACGGCCGCCGCGGAGGGCGGCGGCGCCGTCACCCAGCTCGCCCGCGGCGGGGCCAGCGCCCAGAGCAGACCGGCACCACCGATGGCCGCGAGGGCGACGAGGAGCGCCGGCAACGGGCGCCAGGCAGCCCGCCGACCGTCGCGACCGGGCACGTCGACGCTTCCAGGGAGGATGGTCTCCGGCGTGTCCTCGATTCCGATCGGTGACCGCTCGGAAAAATGCGACCCGTCCCGCGGCGACGGCTCCCGCGAGGACGGCTCGGGTAGCGTCAGCAGCTCGCCTCGCGCGGGCCCTTCCGGCGGGGCCAGCGCCGGGGGTTTGGGGGGGTCCCCCATCGTGACCGGCCGCACCGGGGCGGGCACGAGGCTGACCGAGGGGCGCGTCGGCGCGATCTCGCGCATCTCGCGTACCGCCGGCGCGGGCGAGGGGGTCAGCACGCTCGTCGGTGCGGACGCACGCGCCGGCGGCCTCGCGGAGTCCCCCGGCCGGAGGGCGGGTCTGGGCCCACCCCACACCGGCACCGGCGGCGGCGCGAGCGTCGAGACGCGGCCCGACACCGGCGGCTCCCCCATCGCGTCCTCGAGGGCCACGACCAGCTCGCGCGCGGTCTGGAACCGATCGTCCGGCGCGCGCGCCAGCGCCTTGGCGAAGAAGGCGTCGATCTCGGGCCCGAGCGCCGCGTCGATCCGCGAGGGCGGAGGCGGCGTCTCGTTGCAGACGTTGACCACCAGGGCGGCGACGTCGGCCCCGTGGAAGGGCATCCGCCCGGTCATCGCCCGGTAGGCGATCACCGAGAGCGACCAGAGATCGCTGCGGTGATCCACGAGCGGGCTCCCCCGCGCCTGCTCGGGGCTCATGTAGCGCGGCGAGCCGATCATCACCCCCGAGCGGGTGAAGTCGCCCGGCGCGAGGCGCGGGACCTTGGCGATGCCGAAGTCGAGCAGCTTGACGATCTCGCCGTCGTCGTCGTCCCCGCGGACGATGAACAGGTTGCTCGGCTTGAGGTCCCGATGGACGATGCCCGCCTCGCCCAGGCGCCGCAGCGCCCGCGCCACCTGCCGGACCAGGTTCAACGTGTCGCCGGCCTGGAGCCGCCCTCGCGTGGACAGGCGCTCGCCGAGGTCCTCCCCGTCGAGGAGCTCCATGACCAGGTAGGGGACGTCGTCGTCGATGCCGTAGTCGTGGATCTGCACCACGTGCGGGCTCTGCAGCGAGGCGGCGGCCCGCGCCTCGCGGTCGAAGCGGGTGCGCACGTCGTCCCGCCCGGCGACCTCGGGGCTGATGAACTTGATTGCGAGGCGCCGGCCCAGCGACACGTGCCGCGCGGCCCAGACCGAACCCATCCCGCCCCGGGCGAGCGGAGCCTCGAGCTGGTACTTCTGGGCTATGACCGCGCCGATCCGGATCGCCCCCATGTGCCCCCGACTTCGCTCGAACTCGCGTCCGTCGGAGTCATCGGTATCATGGGGCCCCGGCTCACGTCAGCCGGGGACGGGTACGGAGTTGCCGTCAGGGATCTCCTGTTAACCGCGACGCCGACGCATGGCGAGGGCGGCCGCCACCGCACCCACCAGCCCCGCCAGCGCGCCCCCATGGAGCGGCGCCGCGGGCCCACCGAGCGCGCAGCCCGGGGTCTGGGTCACGGTGCGCGACGGACCGTTGCACCAGATCTCGACGGTGGAGCTGTACTGACAGACGAAGTTGTAGTCAGAGCCCAGCTCGTCCTGGCACGACGAGTCGCTGCCGGAGAACTGACACTGCTGGCAGGTCTCTCCGGCCTCGGTCTCGCGGACCACGGTGCAGTCGGCGTTGAGCACCCCGCTCGCCGACCCGCCGGTGCCGCTACCACCGTCGGCGGGCGGCACGTCCGCGAGGGCGACGGCGGGGATGGCGAGAGAAAAAGCGAGCGCGAGGGCTGCGGCAGCGGAACGGTGGGTCATCGAAAGCTCCGGATCGATAGGGGGGGCGGATGCTCGCACGCGCCGGGCGGCCGGTAAAGATCCGGCGACAGGCGCGTAACGATCAGGGGACCGGCAGCGGCTTGACCATCTTGATGGTGTTGATGAGGTCCCGGAAGCGAATCGACTGCTCGCTCACGGTCATGTCGAGCACCACGGTGCGCTTGGTGATCTCGTCGGTGCGCAGCGTCGCCTTGGCGAGCCGCTCGGTCAGCTCGCGCCGGAGGGGATCGGCGAGCTTGTTCTTCTCGATCGCCTTGATGCTGGAGTTGAGCTGGTAGATCTGGTTGTCGAGCTGCCGGTGCTCCGCGTTGAGCTTGTCCCGCTCGTCCAGGGTGACCCGCAGCTTGCCGCGCGCCTCCCACGCCGCGCGGAGCTGCGCGACCACCGCCGCGTCGGCGCGCGGGTCGGCGAGGTAGCCCTTGACCGCGTCGTCCGCGAGCGGAGCCAGCCAGTCCGTGGAGCGGCGCTGCACGCTGCGCTCGTCGACGTCGAGCACCTTGGTCGCGCCCGCCGGCACGTCGATCGGCACCAGCGCGGTCCCGGTGCCGGTGTTGTCCTCGGTGCCCTTGGGGGCGTTGTTGAGGCGGGTATTGTACTGGCGAGAGTGCTTGATGAGCACCTTGGCCTCGGCGTCCGCGCCGTTCTTCACCGTGTACCTGGTGTGCGTGACCCAGTCCCGCTCGATGGTGAGCGCCCCGCCCTCGATCTGGGCGAGCCGGGCCCCCTCCTCGTTGGCGTCGCGCGCCGTCTGCACCGCGAGGCTGCGCTCCAGCGCGAACGGCACCGTCGCGGTGGCGCCCCTCGGCAGCGGGTCGACCATGCCCTGCCCGAGGAACGCGCCGTTCTCGAACACGGCGATGGGCCCGCGCTCCAGCAGGCCCGCGGTGTCGTTGGTGAAGCGCACCACGCGGAACGGGTGCGACGCCGAGTCGGGCACGCCGCCGTCGGGCGCGAAGAGGAAGTTGGACTCGCCCGGCACTGGTTTGGACAGCAGCAGCACCATGGTGGCGCTGTGATTGGGCACGTCGACCGTGAACGGCAGATCGTAGTGGGTGGTGCCCGACTCCATGGCGACCGCCGCCAGGGCGCGGACGTTGCGCGGGCCCGAGGGGTTGGCCCGGCTGCGGTCGATGGTGACGGCCGCCACCGGCGGAGGAGCGAACGCCGGCGCCGGCGCCGCGCCGCCGTAGGCGCGGTACGAGGACGAAGAAGCCTTCTCCTTCTTCTTCGGCGCGCCGCCACGGCCCGCCTTGCCTGCGCTCGGCTTCCTCTCGTTCTTGTCCTCCTCCGCGTCGCTGTCCTTGGCCTCTTGCAGCAGCCCGTCCAGCGTCGCCCCTCCCCCGGGCGCCGCCATGGGCGCGGGCGGCGGAGGCGGGGGCGGAGGCGGAGGCTCGCCCAGGCTCGTCTCTCCGACCGGGACCGAGGAGATGACCTCGCCCTGATCGGTGACCACCGGGCGCGGCGGAATCACCGCCTTCTCGAGCGTGGCCTGGAACGCGAGCGGCGCCCCCGCGACCAAGGTGAGATTGACCCCCTTCCAGTCCTCCCCGGAGGTATTCTGCACGATGCCCCAGGCCTGGAGATCCGCCGTGGTGGTGGGCTTGCCCGGCTCGGCCTTGCCGACCACGAGCCGGTACGAGGGTCGCCACACCGGGGTCTCTGCCACGTAGCCGACGATGAGATCGTGTTGCTTGCCGTCGAGGGTGAGCTTGACGTTCTCGAGGTGGTCGCGATCCTTCTTCTTTTTCTTCTCCGCCGGGGGCTTGAGGAGCACCTCGAAGCGCGGATCGCTGCCGTCCCCTCCGGGCGGCTCGTCCGCCTCGTCCTCGTCCTTCTCGACGCCGACGGGGAACGACGCGCTGCGCACGCTCGACCCGCCCTGCTCGATGACCGCGAGCGTGGCCAGGAAGTCCCCCACCCGCTCGGCCCGGACCTTGAAGGTTACCTCGTCCTCGTCGACGCGGCCCTGCCGCTCGAAGTACCCGACGCCGTTCCGGTAGATGACCACCCGCCGCAGCGCGAGGCCGCTCTGCACGTCGGGCCCGTGCACGCACCCCAGGGAGAGGCCCGCGCCCGCGAGGAGCGCCGCCATGGAAGCAAATCGGACGGTCTTGGTCATGGTCATCGTTTCGGGGGCGGGAGCTTAGACCAAACCGGAGGCCCGCGGCGCGGTCTTATTCACGCCTTAATGCGGGCGCCGGAGCCTCGTCCTCGGCGATCTGCGGCGATAGGTTGGCGGGCATGAACAACCTCCCTTCGCCCCTCGCGTTCATCGCGCTCCTCGGCTCCGGCCTCGCCATCGCGGGCACCGCCTGCACCTCCGTCATCGATGGAGGCGGCAACGGCGGCAACGGCGGCAATGGCACCGCCTCGGGGGCTGCCGGGACCAGCGGCACCGGCGTGGCCACCTCATCGAGCGGGTGGAGCACGACCACGTCGACGACCGCGTCGTCCTCGTCGACCGGGTGGAGCGGGACCACTACCACGAGCGCGTCGAGCACCAGCGGCACCGGCTCGTCCGCCGAGGCGTGCGGGCCCGCGGCGCCGCTCACGGGGGCCTGCGCGCCGACGACCGCGTGCGCGAGCTTCGCGTCCGCGTGCCTCGCGCACGTGAGTCAGCCAGGGTCCACCACGCCCGGCTTCCGCATCGCGCAGATCGTCTACAGCAAGCCTGCTGCGTTCACGCAGGGCGTGGTGGCCTCGGTCCTCCAGGGCAGCACGACGCCGAACGACACCCCGTGCAACCTCGAGGGGTCGGGCGGCATTTCGTGGCTGCTCCGCTTCGACACCGTGGCCGGCACCCTGCAGACGGGCGGCGCCAAGCCCTCGAGCTCGCCGGCCGGGCCGTACGCGTTCGACGTCGAGACCGTGACGCAGGGCGCGGCCACCTTCGCCGTGCAACCAGTGACGCTGACGGCGCCGCTGGGCGCGGGCTGCACGTTCGATTCGACCGAGGGCGACGTGGTCGTCCCGCTCTACGAGAACACCTCCGGCGCCCAGCCCGTGCTCCTGCCGCTGCGCAGCCTGCGCCTCCACGCCGGGACCCTCAGCGACGATCAGAGCTGCATCGGTCGCTACAACGCGGCCGGCCTGGATCCGAGCAACTCCTGCCAGCCCGACGCGACGCAACAGGCCTTCACCAGCGACGCGGCCGCGGACGCGTTCATCCTGCTGAAGGACGCGGACACGTCCTCCGTGGCGGTGCTCCAGGAGTCGCTGTGCGTGGTCCTTTCGGGCAACGCGGTGATGTATGGCAACCCGGGCGCCGGCGGAGAGACCGTGTGCAAGCGGGACGCGAACGGGAACATCCTCTTCCAGGGGGACTGGTGCTCGACGACCAACCAGGCCGCCACCGCAACCTGCGCGGACGCCGTCCAGGTCTCCGCCACCTTTGCGGCGCAGGCCGTCACGATCGAGTGAGCGCCGGCCAGGGGAGACGAGCCCGCTCCTGTCCAGCAACGCGCCGGGGGGCAGAGCTCCATCCTGATCAGCCGGTAGCCGTGGCCTGCCGCCAGTCGGTGGGCAAGTCGAGGAAGCCCTCGTTGCAGAGCAGCTCGTAGACACCCTCGCTGACCTCGCCGACGATCATGCTGAAGACCGCGGGATCGGTGACGAAGCGCACCGTCTCCACGCGCTCCGCCCCGGCGGTGTCGGCCAGGTGGGAGATGAGCTGGTCCTCGGCAAAGCCGACCAGGCGCACCATCACCCGGCGCTCGAAGGCGGCGCGGAAGCGGGGAAAGGCCTCGGCGGTGATCTTGTAGGCGTAGGCGCGCCCCTCGAAGCTTGCCGATTGCACGATCACCTCCTCCGCGAGCGCCGGAGCGGCCGCGGCGAGGTGCTTGCAGAAGAAGTCCACCAGGACGCCCTGGAACACCTTGACGATGCGCTTCAGCTCGCTGGAGCGCCGGCCCAGGAACCCGTCCTGCATCTCCTTGCCGAAGCGGGCCAGCAGCTCGAAGGCGCGATCCTTGATCTCCTGCTCGGAATAGTCGAACCCGTCCAGCTCGGTCTCGAGGCGGTTCTTGTAGCGCAGGAGCAGGTAGAACACGGCCTGCTCGCCGTGCTGGATGGTCTTGGTGTGCGAGTCGTTGCCGCTGGTCTTCTCGTGGAGCTCGGACTGGAAGAAGAGCCGGGCCAGCTTGCGGTGGATCTCGCGCAGGCGCTTCTCGACGAGCAGCGAGGGCGCGTCCGCGCGGAACACGCGGGCGAGCAGCCCCCCGAGGAGCTTGATGTGTGTCTCGCGGATCGCATCCCGGGCGGTGTTGGTGTGGGTGGCGTTGGCCTGGATCTCCTTGAGCGAGGCGACCACCTGGGCGGTGATGGCGTCGAGCTCGGGGTTGGTCTCCAGGTCGGCGCGGTAATGGACGATGCGCGCCTGGACCTGCTCCTCGAGCAGGCCCAGCGCCATCTCGCAGATCTGGTCCTTGATGGCCTGGCTCATCGCCTCGCCGCGGGCGACGGCGGGCAGCGCGGCGGCCCCAGACAGGGCCCTCGGGTTCGCTTGCGGCGGCAGTGGCGGAGGGGGTCTCCGCGGCGGTCCTGCGTTCATAAGGCCCTCACGAGCCTACCGGAAGACGGCTCACGATGTGCAGTTTTGGGGGCACACGCCCGCGTTCAGAGGTAAAAGCGCGCCCGATGCGCGCCCGATCCCTCGTCCCCCCGCTCGCCGTGCTCCTCCTCGCTGCCTGCAGCGGCGCGGTGGAGCCGGCTCCCGTCCCTCCCCCCACGCCCACGCCCCCGCCCCCCGCGACCGTGGTGCCGCCCGTCGCCTCCGTCGTACCCGCGCCCACCGCGACGCCGGCCGCCGCCGTCGCGGCACCAGAGGGCCCGCCGGGCAAGCTCAACGTGCTGTTGATCACCATCGACAGCCTGCGCGCGGACATGCCCTGGTCCGGCTACCCGCGCGACATCGCGCCGGCGCTGACGGCGTTCGAGAAGAAGGCGGTGAGCTACACCCACGCCTATTCGATCTCCTCGTACACCGCGATGAGCG
>Ga0302276_10003462_pt1 | contig 13639 bp, 10 predicted proteins | sample III_Bog_N2_3_FD_198768 | JGI IMG/M metagenome (GOLD analysis project Ga0302276, IMG submission 198768) | Peat permafrost microbial communities from Stordalen Mire near Abisko, Sweden - III_Bog_N2_3 | ecosystem: Environmental > Terrestrial > Soil > Wetlands > Peat | place: Sweden: Abisko... | reverse complement strand
CTCAATACCCCGGAATCCACCAAAAGTTGCGCATATTTATTTTTGCAATTGTCCGCAACCTTTTCCCTGAAACCCTGTTGAATCAGTCTATAAGCGGCTCAACCGCAGAGGCAGCAGGAACCAAGCCTCAGGGCGGTCAAGGGCCGGGCCGGGCACGGTTTCCGATCTCTGAAACCGCCGGCAGAAAAGAAGGGGTTATGGCAAGCATGAGGAACTGGATGTTGGCAGCAGCAGTGGCAGTGGGCGCGGCAGGCCTTGGCGCAGCACCGGCGCAGGCAGCCGAGTTCGGATTTCACATGCGCGGACCGGTCGCTTACGTCCCGCCTTGCCCCGGAGCCGGATATGTCTGGGTCGCCGGCTATTCCGATAACGGCTACTGGGTCCCCGGCTACTGGAACTTCGTCGGCGTCCGCGGCCCGGCCGTCCGCTTCGGAGTCGGCTTCGACCGCCATTTCGACGGTCGCTTCGATCGCGGTCACGAGCACTTCCGCCGGTAGCCCTGCGCCCGGCTCCCCGTCCTCAAGCGGCCCCTCCCAACCAGGAGGGGCCGCTTTTTCATTGCTCAAAACGAACTTCGCAATCAGCAAGCGCCCTCAGTCAGGCTGCAAACACTTCGCATCCAGTTGTGTAAAGCGGGCACGACTTCACTGGCTGCGGAAAAACTCCTCGAAAGCGGCAAGAAGTGTTAGGGCACGATCCGCCGCGGCGGATCGTGCCGCTATCGCCACAAAACAAAGGCCGGGCTTCAGCCCCTGCGGGATGTCTTTCAGGCCTCTAAGCTGAGATGGGGCGCTTTTCCGCAGCCTGTTCAGCCCCTCCAGACACGCCGCAGGCCCAATCCAATCAGATTCCCCCAAACCCCTTGCTCTTTGTCCCCGCATGTACGATTCTTTTTGGGAAGGCACCGCAACTAATCCGCGCCTTTGCTGTTCTAACGATCAGGAGCCGGTTGGGAAGAAAAACCCAGACCCCGGCAAGTGCTGAGAACGGAGATTGGCTCCGTTCCACCCACGTCCAGCAATCACCGGACAGGACAGCACGAGGAGGATCTATGAAGAGTTTGCGCCTGGTTCTGATTGCGATGTTTCTGGCTCTGCCGTTCGCCGCAACGGCACGTGCTCAAGTGGCTGTGGGCGTCGGAGTTGGCCCCGCTGTCGTTGACGCGCCTGACGATTACGGCCCGCCCGTCTGCGACTGGGGTTATTACTCCTACTACCCCTACGCCTGCGCCCCCTACGGCTACTACGGACCGCAGTGGTTCTCCGGTGGCTTCTTCATCGGCGCCGGCCCCTGGTACGGTCGCGGATGGTATGGTCGCGGCGGTTACGGATACGGCCGCGGCGGCTACGGATACGGTCGCGGTGGTTACGGCTACGGACGTGGCGGGTATGCTCTCGGTGCCCGTGGCGGATACGGCGGCGCACGCCCTGCCTACGGCGGCGGCAATCGCGGTGGTTATGCCGGCACTCCCCGTGCCTATGCAGGTGGCGGAGCCCGCAGCGGCTATAGCGGTGGTGGCGCAGCTCGCGGCGGCTACGGCGGCAGCGCAGCCCGCGGTGGCTATAGCGGTGGTGGCGCAGCTCGCGGTGGCTACAGCGGCGGCGGCGCAGCCCGCGGTGGCGGCGGCGGTGGCAGCTTCCATGGCGGTGGCGGCGGCGGCGGCCACGCAGGTGGCGGCGGCGGACACCGGTAACACCCTTGGACTCCGCGGTTGACCCCAGATCGCCGCGGATGTCCCCCACAAAGCCCGTCTGCTTCGGCAGGCGGGCTTTGTTTTTTGGGAGATGACGCTTTCGGTAACATTTGAGAGTTTCGGCACAGAACGCGGTTCAAGCTGGCTCGGCTACCCTGGCAAGTGCCGCTAACCGCACCGCGATCCGCTCGGCAGCATCCGGATGCGCCTGGGTTCGTGCCGCCGCCGCCATCGCCGCCAGCCGCTCCGGCTCCTCCAGCAGCCCGGTCAACGCTGTCAGCAGTCGTCCCGCAATGTCCAGATCGGGCTCCTCCAGCATTACCGCCGCGCCGGCATCGACCATCGCCTCGGCGTTGCGCTTCTGGTGCTCGTCCGCCGCAGCGGCAAAGGGAATCAGCAGGCTCGGCTTGCCCGCCGCCGCAAGCTCTGCCACCGACGACGCCCCGCTCCGCGCCATCACCAGGCTGGCCTCGGCAAACCGCGCCGGCATGTCGTCCAGAAAGGGCTCAACCCGCCAGCGCGTGGGATCGACGCCCGTCGCCGCATACGCTGCCCGCGTCGTCTCGGCACCGCGCGCCCCCGCCTGGTGCAGAATCGTCAGGCCGGGAACAGCCTCCAGCAGCGCCGGCACAATCCGCGGCAGGTGCACGTTGAAGATGCGCGCCCCTTGCGACCCGCCAAAGACGAGCAGATGCGGTGGCGCGTCTGCGGCGGGAGCGGCAAGGCCAAAGAACTCCGGTCGCACCGGAATCCCCGTCACCTCGCAGTTGCGAAACCACTTCGCTGCCCCCGGAAAGTTGACCGCCGCGGCCTGCACCCGCTTGCCCACCAGCCGGTTGGCCAGCCCCGGCATCGCGTTCGGCTCAAAAGCCATCGCCGGAACGCCCGTCCACAGGGCCGCCGCCATCCCCGGCCCGGAAGCATACCCGCCCACGCCAAACACCACCGCCGGCTTGAACTCGCCAATCAGCCGCCTGCAAGCAAAGATGCTGCGCGGCAGATCAACCAGCGTCCGCACCCGCGTCATCAGCGAGACATTCTTCAGCTGTCCAACTTCGATCAGGTGCAGCGGAAAACCCGCAGCCGGAACCAGCCGGCTCTCCATCCCCCGCGCCGTGCCGACAAACAGAACCTCAGCCCCGTACCGCGCCACCAGCTCGCGCGCCACGGCGAGGGCCGGGATGATGTGCCCGCCCGTGCCGCCGCCCGCGATGAGTACCCGCAAGTCTGTCACGGCCTGGGATTCCTGGTCCCCCGGTCCCTCAGTCCCTTGGTCCCCTGCTCTTGTCACTCCGCTGTCCGCGTAATATTCAGCAGAATCCCAATGCTCGCCAGCGTCACAAACACCGAGGTCCCGCCCGAAGAGATCAGCGGCAGCGGAATGCCCTTGGTCGGCACCAGCGACAGCACCACGCTGATGTTGAAAAACGCCTGCAGCAGAATGGTGGTAGTAATCCCGAACGCCACCAGCCGCGCAAATGGGTCCTGAGAGCGAAACGCCGCTCTCAATCCCCGCGCGCCGAAGACCACAAATAGCAGCACAATCGCGATGGAGCCAATGAACCCCAGCTCCTCCGCAATGTTGGCGAAGATAAAGTCCGTCGAAGCTTCGGGCAGGTAGAACAGCTTCTGCATGCCTTCCATGTACCCGCGCCCTGTCAGCCCGCCTGTGCCGACAGCAATCAGCGATTGGTTGATGTGGAACCCCGCGCCCTGCGGATCGGAATCAGGATTGAGGAACACCAGCACCCGCTTCAGCCGCCAGGAGACCAGCAGCAGTAGCGCCGCCAGCGGAGGCAGCGAGACGCCCAGGCCCATCCACAAATACTTCCACTCCATGCCGGCCAGCAGCAGCATCATCCCGGTCACGCCAAAGATCACCAGCGCCGTGCCCAGGTCAGGCTGCTTCACAATCAGCAGCATGAACAGCACCGGAACCACGGCCGCCTTGGCCAGCGTGTTCTTCCAGTCGCGCATCTTGTCGAGACGGGTGTGCAGAAACCAGGCCAGGAACAGCACCGTCGCCGGCTTGGCCAGCTCGGACGGTTGAAACGTGAACAGCCCGCCGAAGCGGATCCACCGGTGTACCGCATGTGATCCGGGGAAGAAGAACACCGACACCAGCAGCAGCGTGGCGATGGCAAGGATGGTGTACATGAACCGCGTGGATTTGTAGACACGCACATCCACATGCATCATCAGCAGCATGGCCAGCACGCCCGCAACCGCCCAGCCGGCCTGCCGGCCCACAAAAGCGTACGGCGAGTGGTAGCGCTCCTGCGCCACAACCGCCGAAGCGGAGAAGACCATGACCAGCCCGACCACGACGAGCAGCAGCGTGGTGAAGAACAGCCACTTGTCAACGCCTACGCGCGCTGCCATACCTTCCACCCCCGCCGCTCGCTCACCAGTTCCTTGAAGACGCGCCCGCGATGCTCGTAGTTTTCAAACTGATCGAAGCTCGAGCAGGCCGGCGCCAGCAGCACCACCTCGCCCGGCCGCGCCGCAGAGGCCGCCGCGCTCACGGCGTTGGCCAGCGTCTCGCAGCTCAGGATAGAAACCACGCCGCGCAGCTCCGACTCGATCTTGGCCGCCGCCGAGCCAATCGTGTAGACCGCCTGCACGTGCGTGCGCAGCAGCGCCGCCAGTTGCGTGTAGTCGGAGTTCTTGTCCTTGCCGCCCAGGATGAGATGAATGCCGACAGAGAACGCGGCCACGGCCTTGGCCGTCGCATCCACGTTGGTAGCCTTCGAGTCGTTGTAGAACTCGACTCCATTCACAGTGGCCACAAATTCAAGGCGATGCTCGACTGCCTGAAAGGCCTCAACCGCGGTCCGGATCTGCTCTGCCGCAACCCCCGCCAGCCGCGCCGCGCACACCGCCGCCAGCACATTCTCTACATTGTGCGCGCCCTTCAACGGAACGCCCGCGAGAGGCATGATCTTTTCAATCCCCGCGTCCCTGCCGCCCCGATACACCAGGTAGCCTTCTTCCACCCACGCGCCCTGCAGTACCGAATGCTCAATTGAAAAGAAGTAAACCTTGGCCACCGATCGCGCGGCAGCCTGCGCAGCGCGTGCATTGTCGGCATTCAGCACCACAAAGTCGTGCTCGTCCTGCGCGGCAAAAATCCGCTCCTTGGCCAGCGCATAGTTCTCAAAGCTGCCGTGACGGTCCAGGTGGTCCGGCGTGATGTTGAGGATCACGGCGATGCTGGGATGAAACCGCTCCGTGCTCTCCAGCTGGAAGCTCGATACCTCGAGCACTGACCAGGTATCGTCCGTGCTCTGATCGATCAATGCAACCACCGGCACGCCGATGTTTCCGCCCACCAGAGTTGGAACGCCGGCCTTCTCCAGAATCTCGCCCACCAGAGCAGTGGTTGTGGTCTTGCCGTTGGAGCCCGTGATGGCCAGCGTTCGTCCCTTGAGGAAGCGTGCAGCAAGTTCGAGCTCGCCGATCACCGGCAGGCCGAAGCTCTTTACCTGCGCCAGCTCCGGCGTGTTCAAGGGCACGCCGGGACTTACGACAATCAGGTCCTGCCGCCGAAACGTGAGCAGCCCGTGCCCGCCCGTCTCCACCATGATGCCCTCGTCGAGCAGCGCGGGAATATCCTTGGCCAGCGCCTCGGCGCTGCGCACGTCTGAGACGGTCACATGTGCGCCGCGCCGGCGCAGAAACAGAGCCGCGGCCAGGCCGGATTTGCCCAGCCCCACAACCAGAACCTTCTTGCCTTTGAGTTCCATCATTCCGGCCAATCCTTGCCCCGCGCGACTCTTCTATTGTGCATCGCCAAGCGCCGCGCGCGCGCCGTGCCTAGCGCAGTTTCAGCGTGGTGAGTGCAAACAATGCAAACACCAGCGCGCCGATCCAGAAGCGTGCAATGACCTTGGACTCGCTCCAACCAAGTTGCTCAAAATGGTGATGCAATGGCGCCATCTTGAAGATACGCTTTCCATTGCGCAGCTTGTAGCTGCCCACCTGCAAAATCACCGAGATCGCCTCCAGCAGAAAGATGCCGCCGATAAACGGCAGCAGCAGCTCCTGGCGAATGATGATGGCCACAGTTCCGATGGCGCCGCCCAGCGCCAGCGAGCCCACGTCGCCCATGAAGATCTCCGCCGGGTGCGCGTTATACCAGAGAAAGCCGATCGAAGCGCCGACCATGGACCCGCAAAAGACAGTCAGCTCGGCCACACGCGGCAGGTGCTGGAGCTCAAGGTAGTCGGCAAACACCACATTGCCGCTCACGTAGGTCAGCACCGCCAGCGCCGCGGCCGCAATGATGGTGCAGCCGATGGCCAGCCCATCCAGACCGTCGGTCAAATTCACCGCGTTCGACGATCCCATCAGCACAAACACAACCCACGCCACAAACGGAAGGAAGGCGAGAAACCCCAGCCACGGCAGCGTGGCCGGCCACATATGCCACAGCAGGTCTGGTTGCAGGCTCTTGAAGAATGGCACCGTCATGCGCGTTGAAAAAAAACGGAACTGCTCCAGCACCACCAGCGCAACCGCCACCATGGTCGCCGCCAGGCACTGCCAAAACAGCTTGGCGCGCGCCGTCAACCCCAGACTGCGGCGTTTGACTACCTTGATGTAATCGTCGGCAAAACCGATTGCGCCGAAGGCCAGCGTGGAGAGCACCGCGACCCACACAAACGGGTCGGTCGGAATCGACCACAGCAGCGTCGGCAGCACAATGGCAATCACGATCAGCACGCCGCCCATGGTGGGCGTGCCCGTCTTCTTCAGGTGCGACTGCGGCCCATCTTCCCGGACAAACTGGCCGATCTGAAACTCGCGCAGCTTCTGGATGACCCACGGACCAATGAACAGCGCGATCAGCATCGCGGTCAGCGAAGCGAAAGCAGTGCGAAAGGTCAGGTAGCGGAAGATCCGGAACGGGTGGAAGAACGGGTAGAGCTTTTCGTAGAGCAGCCAGTAAAGCAATTGGCCTCCAAAGCCGAAGCGAAGCGCGATTCATTGTGATTTTACAGGGCTGGACGCAACCGAAGCTGTGGAACCACGCAGTTTTCAGTTCGTGCCGGAACCCTGCTGCACAACCCCGATGGCCCGCTCCAGGTGCACGCCGCGCGAGCCCTTCACCAGCACCACATCGCCGGCGCGCAGAGTCTGCCTGAGCCACTCCCCGGCTGCTTCGGCATTGGGTAAGAACAGTGCCGCAACGCCCCCGCTGCATGCGGCCGCGGCCAGGTGCACGGCATTGCCCTGCACACCGGCCACCAGGTCAATTCCAGCTTCAGCAGCCGCGCGGCCGCACGCTGCATGCAGAGCGGGACCATGCTCGCCCTGTTCCAGCATCTCGCCCGCCACCAGGATCCGGCGCGCCGCAGGACGTGCCGCAAGCGTGCGGATCATCGAGCGCAGCGCCTCAGGGTTCGAGTTGTAGCTGTCGTTGAGAATCGTTGCGCCGTCGATCTCAAGAATCTCCCCGCGCTGGTCGCCGGCAGTCAACCGCTCGAGCGCACCCAGGGCAGCATCCAGATCAACGCCCGCCTCGAGCGCCACGGCCAGCCCGGCCATCGCGTTTGCCGCGTTGTGCGCGCCCAGCAGCTGCATGGTCAGCGCTCCTTCGCGCTCGCCGGCGCGAAACTTCACATGCAATCCGTTCAAGTCTTCATGCGTGGAAATAATTTGCGGATCGGCGCAGGGGCCTTCGCCAAAGTACACAGTGCGCCCGGCAAAGTCGCGGCCGAATTGCGAAACATACGCGTCGTCGCAGTTCAGAAACGCAACGCCGTTGGGCGGCAGCGCTGCAACCAGCTCGAACTTGGCGCGCGCAATCCCCGCCTGGCCGTCGGCAAAGTTTTCAATGTGCGCTGTGCCCACGTTGGTCACAACGCCCCAATCCGGCGCGGCTATGCGCGCCAGCGCCGCGATCTCGCCCAGGTGATTCATGCCCATCTCAACCACCGCGATGTCGTGCTCCGGTTCCAGGCGCAGCAGCTCCAGCGGCAGGCCAAAGCCGTTGTTCAGATTGCCGCGCGACTTCATCACGTTGAGCTGTGCGCCCAGCGCCGCCGCCACCGCTTCCTTGGTGGTCGTCTTGCCTGCCGAGCCGGTAATGGCAACCACGCGCCGGCCCCAGCGACGGCGCACATGCGCGGCCAGCGCCTGCAACGCAACAAGAGGGTCTTCGGCAATCAGCAGCGGCGCGGCCAGCGCCGCGTTGGGCAGAGAGGCCACCCGCGCCCGCGAAACGACCGCCGCAATAGTGCCACGCGCAAGGGCCGCCTCAACAAAGTCGTGCCCGTCAAGCCGCTCGCCGCGCACGGCAAAAAACAATGCGCCCGCGCCCACCGTGCGCGAGTCGATCGAGTACGCGCTCACCTCAAGCGAGCCTGCATGGGCCACGCTGGCCGGAGCCTCAAGCACTGCGCCAGCGCCAATTGCCGCTTCTGCAAGGGTCAGCTTCATTGCCCTTTACCATACCCCAAAGCACACAGAGCAGCGCGCGCAACCTCACCATCGTCAAAAGGAATTGTACGCCCGGCGAGGATTTGTTCCTTCTCGTGCCCCTTGCCGGCGATGAGCACCGCGTCTCCCGCTTTCGCTGCGCCCAACGCAATCGCGATGGCCGCGCCGCGATCCGGCTCAATGGTGTATTGGACGCCGGTCGACTTGAGCCCGGGTTCAATCTCCGCAAGAATCGCCTGCGGGTCCTCGGACCGCGGATTGTCGCTGGTGGCCACCACAAAATCGCTATTCGCGCCCGCCGCCTGGCCCATCTTTGGCCGCTTGGTGCGATCGCGGTCGCCGCCGCAACCAAACAGCGTAATCACCCGGCCGCCGGAACCCGCCGTCATCTGCCGGGCAAGGACTATTAAGTTGCGCAGCGCGTCATCGGTGTGCGCATAGTCAACGATCACGGTGAACGGCTGGCCCTTATCCACTGGCTGAAAGCGGCCGGGAACCGGCTCAAGATGCGGAATGGCATCGACGAGTTTTTGAAAATCAACCCCGCGGGCATGCGCCGCAGCCAATGCAGCCAGCAGGTTGAGGATATTCACCTCGCCGGCCAGCTTCGACGTAAACTGCGCCGATCCCGCCGGCGTCTCAAGTTCAATCACCGCACCGCCCGGCGTGAGCGTGTGGCTCGCCGCGCGCCAGTCGCCTTGCCCCATGCCGTACGTGCGCACCTCGGCGCCTGCCTTGCTCGCCGCGGCGGCCAGCTCCGCGCAGCGTTGGTCATGCGCGTTGATCACCGCCACCCGCGGAGCCGGATAGACAGTGCCGTCAAACAGCAGCCGCTTGGCCGCGAAATACTTCTCCATGGTCTGGTGATAATCCAGATGATCGCGCGTCAGGTTAGTGAACACGGCCACATCAAAGTTGATTCCGGCTGCGCGGCCCTGGTCGAGCCCGTGGCTCGATACCTCGGTCACCAGTTCTGTCGCGCCCTGAGCAGCGCCCTCGGCCATCAGCTCAAACAGGTCGCGCGACTCCGGCGTCGTGTGGACGCTCGCCCGCACCTCGCCGGCCACGTGATATTCAATCGTCCCCACCAGCACGGATTTGCGCGAGGCCGCATTCAGCAGCGCCTCGATCAAATACGCGGTAGTCGTCTTGCCGTTGGTCCCGGTGATCCCCGTCGCCGCCAGCTTCCGCTCCGGATGCCCGAAAAATGCCGCGGCGGCCTGAGCCAGCGCCCGCCGCCCATGCTCCACCTCCAGCACCGGTACGCCCGCCTGGTACACGAGCAGATGATCGAACATATTCGACGAGTCGGTAATGACACCCAGCGCGCCGGCAGCAATGGCCTTGTCAATGTACTTGTTGCCGTCGGTCGAGCCGCCCTTCATGGCCACAAACACCGCGCCGGGCTTCACCTTGCGCGAGTCGTACTCGACGCCCGTGATCGAATCATCCGACTCACCGCCGGCGCCGACAGCGGTCACTTCTTCAACTAGATCTTTCCACTTCATCGTGCCTTCCATTGTAGTTTGCGGCCCTCAAGAGGACGCCGGATGCGGCCGGGTTGCGGGAATCCACCGATCGCCGGCCCGAGGGAATCTAGCGCGCGCAGCGCACCACAATCTGCGTTCCGGCCGCGACCATGGTGCCGGCGGCGGGGGCCTGTTCGCGCACCGTGCCGCTGCCCGCAATCTGCACTTCAAGGCCGGCAGCCGCAGCCTGCGTAATCACCTGGCGCATGGGCAGGCCGATTAGCGAAGGGACTTTCAGTTTGTGCGCATCGCTCACCGTCACCGCGTTGCCTGATGGCTGCGCGGCCTGAGCCACCGCCGCCTCATGTTGCGCGCCTGTTGCCTTGACCCCAGCCGCCTGGCTCAATGCCGGCTTGTCCACGGCTGGCGCGGGCGCCTCCGGCACCGGAGCCGGCGCCGGAGCACGCAAGGGATCATCGCTGGGCAGATCGTTGATAGCGGCAAACATCGCATTCACATCGCCGCCCTGCTCGTGCTCGTCGTCTTCTGCAATCTGCGCGACCGGCAGCTTCTTCCCGGTCGGCGCGTGCACATCCGTGTCGTGCGGCACGCCCAGGTACTCAAGCACCTGCTGCGCCACATCCGCAAATACCGGCGCGGAAACCGTGGTGCCGTAGTACACGCCACCACGCGGATTATCGATGACCACCGCCACCGAGATCACCGGATTGTTCACTGGCGCGATCCCCGCAAACGACGCGATGTGCATGGTCTTCGAATATGTGTGCGTGGCCGGGTCAATCTTCTGCGCCGTGCCGGTTTTTCCTCCCGACGAATACCCATTCAGGATGGCCGGTTTGCCAGTCCCATAGAGCACCACGCCCTCCATCATCTTGCGCATCTGCGCGGCGGTCATCTCTGACAGAACTCGGTGCGCGCCGGGCGGGAGCGGGTTGGGCAGCTCGCCGTCTGGCTTGAAGGGCTCCGGCGTGAGCGGCGCGGCAGGCTTCTGGGCGTTGGCCCCAACCTGGCCGGGCATCAGCACATGGGGCGGAAGGTAGACGCCGCCATTGGCAATGGTGGAAACCATCGACACCAGTTGCAGCGGGGTGACACCCACTTCCTGGCCGATGGCGATGGACGCATACGACGTTGTGCCCCAACGGCTGACAGGCTGTAACAGGCCGCGGGTCTCGCCCGGCAGTTCCATGCCGGTTCGCGCGCCAAATCCAAAGCTACGGATGAATTCGTAGAACTTCTCCTGTCCGACCTTCTGCGCCAGCTTTACAGCGGCCACGTCGCTCGAGTGCTCCAGCGCCTCATGCACCGTGATCACGCCATAGTGGTCCGACTTGTCGTCGTGGATAATGCGGCCTGGCAGAGCCATCTGCCCGCCCTGGCAGTCGATCTTGTCGTCCGGCGTGGTCACGTGCTGCTCGAGGGCGGCTGAGTACGTAACCAGCTTGAACACCGAGCCCGGCTCATACACGTCGCTCACGGCATGATCCTTGAGCAGCGCCGGCGTGGTATGGCGAGCCTGGTTGGGATTGAACGTCGGCCGGATGGCAAGAGCCAGTATCTGGCCCGAGTGCACGTCCTGCACTACGATGGTGCCGTTGTCCGGATGGTACTTTTCGATGGCTCGGTCAAGAGCGCGCTCGGCCATGTATTGAATTTGCGAATCGATGGTCAGAACCATGTTCTGCCCCGGCTCTGGCTCGCGCTCGCTTGAGCCAAGCACCTTGCGCCGCGCATCCATCGCCGTATACATGCGGCCCGGCTCGCCGTGCAGTTGCGGCTCGTAGCGCTGCTCCAGGCCGCCCAGGCCGTTGTCGTCCGCGCCCACATACCCCAGCACCTGCGCGGCAATCTCGTTGTCGGGATAGTAGCGCTGAAATTCTTTCTGCGAGTAGACGCCTTTGACGTTGAGCGCGCGTACCTGATCTGCGACTTCAGGTGTGACGCGCCGCGCCACCCACGCAAAGCTGCGACCGTTTTGCAGGCGCTCGGCAATCTGCGCCTCGCTTGTCATTGCATCTTCCGGGTCGACGTGTACGACGGCGGCAAGGGCATGCGCCGTCGTCTGCACCCAGGCGGCCCTCTGCTTGTCGTCGATCTCGCTGGGCACGGCGTAAAAGGAGTCCGCCTGCACGGTCATGGCCAGCTCGCGCAGGTTGCGGTCGTAGAGCACGCCGCGCCGGGGCGCAACCTCAAACGTGCGCAACTGCTGCTTTTCAGCCTTCTCCTGATACGCCTTGTGGCGCACCACCTGCAGCCAGAAAAGCCGTCCGGAAATGGCGACCGACCAGAGCAGAAAGAACAGGCAGATCAGCCAGAAGCGCGCCCGCTTGAGAGGGATGACGCGGGCCGCGGTGTTGCGGCTCCGGCTGTTTCTGACAGGCAATTGCATGGGGCGATACTCCGCGGCTTGCCGGCAGCGTTGCAGCCACCGGATACTGGCTTCTACTGAACCGGCGCTGCCGGCGGAGTGACCTGGGCCAGCACCGGAGCAGTCGCATCGGGCCGTGCGCTGGGATGAACCACCTGGCCCGGCGCCGGCTCCGCAAGCCCCAGCTCCCGCGCCATGGTGTCAATGCGCTCCGGCTGCGTCAGCTGCGCTTCCGACAAACGTAACTGGCGATTCTCTTCGCGCAGCTGTTCGACGGCGAGCTTATCTGCCTCCACGTGATAGCCGCTTTCAATCGCGTAAAAGTGCTGCAAGCCGTAAATCATCACCAACGAAAACAGGATGGTAATTGCCGCACCGAACAGGCGCATCTCGCGCACCCGCACCGGGTCCGGCGCCTTCACCAGCCGCGAGTTGTCAAAGTGCCGCGCAAAGTGAAACTCCGGCGTGCGCACGCCGCGGCGGCGCAACGGCTGCAGTGCCAGCAGCTCGTCGTTCCGCTCGCGAATCCGCTGCCCCAGGCTGCGGCCTGTTTCAAAATAGGTTGTCGCGATTGCCGCCATGGTTGCGCCTCCTGCCTTAGCTTCCCTGCTCTGCTGCCTAACTTCTCTTGCCCGTCCAGGCCGTGCTTGTCCACGTCTTGGCGCCGAAGCTCTTTGATCCCTGATCCCTGGTCCCTGATCCCAGCCGTTCTGCCGCTCTCAACTTGGCGCTCCGCGCGCGCGGATTGCGATCCGTCTCTTGTTCGCCTGCCGTCACCGGCTTCCTGGTCAGAATCTCCCAGGTTCCCTTCTGCGCGCCTTCCCGCAGACTGTCCTTTGCGATGCGATCTTCCAGGGAGTGAAAGCTGATGACTACGAGCCTCGCGGAGGGCTTGAGCAACCCGGGTACGGCCTCCAGCAATGCCTTGATCTCGTCTAACTCGCGGTTTACGAAGATACGAAGTGCTTGAAAAGTTCTGGTCGCCGGATGAATGCGCTCTTGTTTCATTGTCGGGACGGCTTGAGTTACAAGCCGGGCTAACTGGTCCGTCGTTGTTACCGGCCGTCCCCGAACAATGGCTCTGGCGATTCTCCGCGACCTCCTTTCCTCTCCGTACTCGTAAATAAGGTCCCCGAGCTCACGCTCGTTCGCCTCATTCACCACTTGTGCGGCCGTCTGTCCCCGGCGCATGTCCATGCGCATATCCAAGGGACCGACTGCCTGAAAACTGAAGCCCCTGCGCGCTTCATCAAACTGCAGGCTGCTTACTCCAAAATCGGCCAGCAACCCATCCACCGATGCCGGCTTTACATAACTTGCGATACTGCTGAACGGCTCATTGATCAGAGTTACTTGTGGAGCTTCACTGCCTAACTCAACGCTAACTCGATCCAGCCGTTCCTTTGCTAACTCCAGCGCTTCGGCGTCCCGGTCAAATGCAATCAACTGCCCATGGGAGCCGAGCTTTCTTACTATTCCTTCTGCGTGCCCGGCCAGCCCCAGCGTGCAATCAACATAGGTGCCGCCCGCGCGTACATTCAAGAGATCAATCGCTTCTTCAAAAAGAACAGGCACATGGCGCTCATTCGAATTCGTCATGTGCTCCCCCTGGGGGGCAATGCCCTTCAACCGTGCTGCCGGATA
>Ga0302276_10003457_pt1 | contig 13652 bp, 8 predicted proteins | sample III_Bog_N2_3_FD_198768 | JGI IMG/M metagenome (GOLD analysis project Ga0302276, IMG submission 198768) | Peat permafrost microbial communities from Stordalen Mire near Abisko, Sweden - III_Bog_N2_3 | ecosystem: Environmental > Terrestrial > Soil > Wetlands > Peat | place: Sweden: Abisko... | reverse complement strand
GCCACCGTGCTTCTCGCGGTGGTCCTGGTGTTCAGCTACCTCCTCAACATCCATCAGCGCCAGCGGGCCGAGGCTGAGCGCGCCGTCGCGATCCTTGAACGTAGTCGTGCGGAATCGGAGAGCATCCGGGCCAAGGATGAGCGTGCCAAGGCGGAAGCCGCCGCAGTCACGGCCGAACGCGAGCGCCAGCGGGCGACCAACGAGGGCAACGCGGCGATGCTCGAGCGCGAGCGGGCTGAGCAGGCATTGCGCGCCGCCGATCAGCAGCGAGCGATCGCCGAGGAGGAGCGTCGCCAATCGAAAGCGGCGTTGGAGCGGGAGCTGCGGCAACGCGAGCAGAGCGATATCCAGAATCACCTCGCGTCGCTGGCCCTTGCCGGAGAGCAGATCGGGCAGAATGAGTTCGCCGCCGCCCGCGCCTCCCTTGAGGGATGCCCGGCCGGCTATCGGGATTGGGTCTGGAGGCGGCTCAGCCTGCTCTGCCGGCAGCAGCTCGCGCTGCTTGCCGATCACACTGATGCGGCGACCGGGGTCGCCTGCTCACGTGATGGAAGTCGTCTCGTCAGCGTTGGCGCTGAAGGCAGGGCGATGGTCTATGACTTCGCTAGCCGCCGCCGCATCGCGCAGATCCAGCTGCACAAATCCGCGATCAGCGCCGTGGCGATATCCGATGATGGTCGGCAGGTGCTGAGCGCAGGTCGTGATGGCACCGTGCGACTGTGGCAGGTGGGAGAGGACCATGCGCGCCAGGTCATGATCGGGAACGAGTCGGCAGTCATGTGCGTTGCGTTCAGCGCCGAGGGGGCGGTCAACCGCGCGGTGAGCGGTGGCAGCGACGGCAGCGTGCGAGAATGGAATCTCGATGACGGCCGCATGGAGCGGAAGCTCGGCAAGATCGCCGAGCCGGTGCATACGCTGGCAATCGTCGCGGATGGCCAGCGGATCATCGCTGGTGGCGAATCGGGCGAGGTGGCGTGCTGGGATGCCGGCACCGGCCAGGTCAAGGCGACGGCGCATCTCCCTGGTCCAGTGCTGGCGATCGATGGGCATGGCCCCCAGGCTCTGCTGGCTGGACCGCGCGGAACGGCGTTGGTCTGGGATCTATCCGCCAACGTGCCGATCGCACACTTGGAGGGCCATCAGCGCCAGGTCGTCTGCGCCGCCTTCTCGAGCGATGGCCAACATGTCGCGACCGGCAGTGCCGACAGCACGGCTCGAGTCTGGGAAGTCGCAACCGGCGCATCGGTGATCACCTTGTGCGGACATGGCGGTGCGATCGGCGGCCTGTGCTTCGCCTCACACGATGGGCAGCTGCTGACAGCCAGCGATGATTGCACGGTGCGCCTGTGGGATGCGCAGCTGCGGCGCGATATGACCGAAATCGTCCTCTCGCCTGGACTCGCGGGGCTCACGCTGAATCCGGATGGCCACACTTACATCGCCGGTGGCGCCAACGGCTTCGCCGTACTCGGGGACCTCAACCGCGCTGCGGCGGTCATGCCGCTCGTCCAGGGTCAAGGCATCCTCGCGACCGCCTTCTCCCGTGACGGGAATCTCGCCGCGACGGCGGGTGAAGGCGGCATCTGCCGCATCTGGGATGCCCATACCGGAGCGCCTGGCCCCGTTCTCTCCAGCCCGCCCTCGGCGATCAATGAGGTGTCGTTCAGCCCCAATGGAGAACTGCTCATCACCGCGAGCGACGATGGCCGTGCGCGGGTGTGGGATGCCCATGATGGCAAGCCCGTGCTGACGTGCGTCGGCCATGCGGGGGCGGTCCTGGCAGCGGCATTCTCACCCGATGGGTCGAGGATCGCCACCGGTGGCGCGGATGCCACCATCCGCATCTTCAGGTCCGCGGACGGCGAGATGCTCAATGTCATACCGATCCATAATACCGCCATCGAGGCGCTTGCCTACGCGCCCGATGGCCGTCACCTGCTGAGCGGCAGCGACCAGATCGCCGAAGTCTGGGACGCCGAGAGCGGGGAGAAGACCCAATCCCTGCGTGGACACACGGGGAGCATCAAGCGGGTGGCGTACGTCTTCGACGGAAGCCAGGCGATGACCGCCAGCAACGATGGCACGGCACGCATCTGGGACATCGCCAGCGGCCGTGTGCTCCTGGTGCTGCGAGAGCATCGCTCCCCGGTGGTGGCGATCCAGTCATCGGCCAACAACCGGGACGTGATCACCGCCGACCGCACCGGACGCGTCATCGTCTGGTCTGCGGGAGATCCCTAGGGCCTATGGGCCGGCCTCGGGATCCTGCCGGGAGGGACGTCCTCTCAGCGCACGTAGCGATCGTATTCGGCCTGTCCGGAACGGATGGCCAAGCGGCCGCAGCCCACCAGGAAGCGGACCTCCTGGATGAGGTCATTGTCGCTGCACTGCAGCGAGTCGCGGATGGCCAGGATCGACCGTTTGCCATCGGCGAGCTGAAGGATGCGGCTGCTGAGGATGGGTAATGGTTGCGGAGATGGGGCGGCAGGCGCATCCTTGACGGCAGCCACTGCGACGATCGCTGACAGGTAGCGTTCATCCGGGTGCTCGCTGACCAGGCCGACATGCAGCAGTTGCAGGAGATCGACGGAGGCATCGGATGCATCGCGACCGCACAGGGCGATGATGTCGGCGATGGTGCGCCGACCATCGATCAGAGAGAGCAGCCGCCACTGGAAGACGGTTATGCGGATGGCGGAGATGTGCTGCGCATCACGTTCCGCATGCAGGATCGCATTGCCATGGGGGAGCTGATCGCTGGCATCCGGTTGCTCATCGGCGATGCGCATCCCCTCGAGCAGCAGGTTGCGCAGATCGGTGTGGATGGTCTCTAATTCCGGCGAGGCACCGGAGAGGAACATGAAGCGGCCCTGCCGCCAATGCAGCAAGCGGTAAATCGCCTGCTCTCCGACGTCCGGGGGGCAGTAGGCATGGACCACCCGACCACCAGCGAAATAGACGCTGGCTGATCGTGGAGGCTCCTGGCACTCGATCAGCAGTTGGCCCTTCTTGCGTACCGTCAGCAGGAACTGGAGGAGCTCCGGCAGGGCATAATCCCCCAGGTCCCCCTGCATGATGGCCATGGAGCGGATGCGCGAGAAATCAGGAGTAGCCTGAGGCTGGCCAGCTATCGGCAGCCGGTCATCCGGTGCACCCCGGGGCGCCTTCACTGCCGAATGCCGACCCATGCGCTGTATGCCTTGGTGAAGCCGTCCAGATGTGCAGCACGTCGGGTCGCCTCGGCGAGCGCCAGCGGGTCGCCGTCATGTGCGCTTTCGAGCAGATGGAGTTCATCGCGCTGGCATGTGAGGATGCGCGAGCGGTACACCACCTGCATCAGCGGCGGATCGCCGCTGCCATGCAGTTGGATGAGCGCATAGGCGGTGGAGAGCAGCTGGGGATCGCCAGTCGCGGCAACGCTGTCGACGAAGTGCCGATCGTTGCTGGGCAGGACGTCCACGGCGGATTGAGGGGTTATCGGTTCAGCTAATCGCACTGTCGGTGGCGCAACGGCGGCGGCAGGAGCCTGGTTCGATGGCAGGCGAAGACCGAAGGCCAGGGATGCCGCCGTGACGGCTGATGGTGACCACAGTCGGATGCGGGTGTCCAGTGCGGAGACGCCAGCCATTGCGGGCCGCTGGACATGGACATCGAGCCAGGTGCAGTCGCCGATGACACGGCCTTCCGAGGTCGGATAGTCGCTGGCACCCCGTCCGGTGCAGCAATACAGCTGCAGTCCGTTGGCCAGGACCAGGAGTCCGCTGGTGTTGCCGGGATCGCAGGTGGCGGACAGGATGTCGACCGCACCATGGGGCAGCTCCGCCAGATCGCAGAGCACGTGCTCCCGCGAGATGGCCAGGAAACCGATCTGCCGCGGCGTGTCGATACTCAGGCCGGACGGATCCATCGATGCGACCTGCTGCCAGGTCCCCAGGAAGGACGCAGATACGGTTCCGGAGCGGCTATCGCCGCAGCCAGGGAGGAGGATGATGCAGAAGAGAACCAGGGCAGACGAGGGAGCGGACAGGAGGATGGTCTGCGGCCGCATCATCGGATCACCAGGCCACCCCGCGCGTAGCAGAGAATCAGGTTGGCTTCGCCGTGGGCCAGTCCGAGGCCTGCGATAGCCTCGGTGAAGCGGGCGATATTGGCCGTGGAGGGATTCATCAGCGCGGATTCCAGGTGGTGCCTCTGCTCGGGATCGGTGATGCCGAGAGCGGCATGCTTGAAGGCATCCAGGATGGCGGTGTCACCGCGGTCACGCACGGCATCAGCGTAATCCAGCCGAGCAATCACCATGGGATAGTCGATGCCGATGCCATGCGACGAGTTGGCACTGGCGGTAAGGTCGCCCAGGGTCGCCGCACGGCCTGCGGGCAGCGAGGCCTCATGCTGATAGTATGCGAGGCGGTCCAATGCGCTGCGGATGTCCTTCTCGTGGCGCTCCAGATCGCCGACGAGGCTTCCATCGTCGAGCGCAAGCCGGGCAAGCTCCAGGCATGACCTGCGCAGGCTGTCAAGCACGGCGATGGCATCGGGAGCCTGCGCGCCTGCCGCAGGAGCGGTATCGCCTGTGGTGCGATACGCCGGGAGCCATGCATTGGCGGTCGATGTCGTCCTGCTCTCGGCTGGGGCGGGACGAGCAGCGACTGGGATGGCTGGCCCGGATGCAGGCGCGTTGGGAGGGAGCGCTGCATGCGGGGACGTGCTGGCGCTGGCCAGAGTGGCAGGTGACGGCTCAGCGGGGGACGGTAGCATGACCGGGGATTTCCCCGCTTGGGCGGCGATGGATGTGGCCAGGAGATCATCGAGGCGATCTTCCGGACGGGCGGTCGAGAAGGTCGATCCGATGACACGGTTGGCGAGCCGCTGCCTGACCAGGTCATAGCTCTTCTCGGTCAATGGCACATAGCCGACCTGGGTGACGATCAGGGGCGCCAGCCGCAGATAGGACTGCACCAAGGTGGACACTTCGGGACGCTTGTCGAGATCGCTGCGATTGACATAGATGAATATCGGCCTGGATAGCGGTCGGTAGGTGCGATTGGTTATGCTCTCGGTCGAGGGCATCACCGGCCCACGGCCATCGTCGACGGGTATGGCGCGGAGCATCGCTGCATTCTGCCTGAAATAGGCATGGCCGAAATACCCGATGGCCTGGTCATGCGTGACGATCCCTTGGATGAGCTGCTGGGGGTCCTGGCTGGACCCCGCCAGGTCCGCGCGGATTGCCCGCGCCTTCCCGACGATCGCCTCGGTCATGAAGTCGAAGGTGCCCGAGTCCTTTCCCATGCTATACAGCTCGATCGGAGCCTCGGGCCAGCCCTGACGGACCTGGGCCCAGGTGGTGATCTTGCTATCAGGCTGCCACAGCCTACGCAGCTCCTCGACTGTCAGGGAGGTCACGAAGGTGTTCTTGGTATTCACCACGAAGGTGATCGCATCCAGCGCGATGGGGAGTTCGATGAAGTCGATGCCATGGCTGGCAGCCACGGCCATCTCCTCGTGATTGATGGGCCGGGAGGCCTCGGCAATAGGTATCTCCCCTGCGATCAGGCGGCGTAGCCCGGCGCTCGACCCCGAGCAGACGACGGAGGAGATCAGCTGGGGGTTCTCCTGTGATATGCGTTCGGTGACTGCGACGGTGATCGGATAGACGGTGCTCGAACCTTCGATGAGCACCGCATGGCCGTTCTCAGACGCCAATAACGGATACATAAGAAAGAGCGATAGGAGCAGAAATAGACGCATGAAGATCCCCTGGCATTGATGCTGCGCGCGAGCGTGGCCAGCGATGATAAGCTGCCTACGTCATGGGAAGATCCGGTGACACGGCCAAGTTTTCGTGAAGTGGACGCGAATTTCGCGGGCGGCGAGGCCGCCATCGGATGCTCATGTGCCACTGGTCCGATCTTCACATCGGCAGCTAGGGTCAGGAATGACCGAAGAGACGACACCGATGGCGACTGGCGGCAGGCACCCATGACTCCTGGCGATCCCACATCCAAGCGATCAGGAAACCCGGGAAGGGCCGTGAGGCCGGCGCCCCCCGTTCGTCCGGCACGGGATATACGCCCGTCGAGCAGCGACGAGAGAGTCCAGGTCTGCGGCTATCACATCCTGCAGATCATCGGCAAAGGGAGCACCGGAACGGTCTATCGTGCAATCCAGCTGTCGATGCAGCGCGAGGTCGCGCTGAAGGTGCTATCCCCTGAACTGGCGCGCCAGCCGGGATTCTCCGAGCGCTTCGTGCGGGAAGCGCGGGCAGCCGGGGCGGTGCATCATCCGAATGTCGTGACCTGCTACGATGTGGGGAATGTCGACGGGGTGGTCTATCAGGCGCTGGAGCTGATGTCTGGCGGCGATCTCCAGCAATTCCTGGATAGACGTGGCGGTGTCCTGCCGATGAAGGACGCGGTCGGCATCGTCATCGAATGCGCGCGCGGCCTGGAAGGGATTCATCGGGCTGGCTTGGCGCATTGCGACATCAAGCCATCGAACATCTTCATCACCCAGGAGGAGACGATCAAGATCGCCGATCTCGGCCTGGCGCGCTCGATGGGGAACGACGAATCGCATGTCCCGGTGGCGGTGTCGGGAAGCCTGACGACGCTCGCGCCGGAACAGCTGGTGGGAGATCCGGCTCCCGATATCAGGGTCGACACCTATGCCCTCGGCGTCACCCTGTTCATCGCCACCACCGGCCGCTTGCCGTTCGATGCCCTTTCCCGGGACGAGCTCGAGCGTCAGATCCTCGAGGCGCCGGTGCCGGACCCTCGGGATTTCGATCCCACGCTGCCCATCGGGCTGGCCGCGGTGATCACCAAGTCGATGGCGAAGGATCGCCAAGCCAGATATGCCACCCCGGTGCAGTTGCGCGAGGATCTCGAACGTCTGCAGTTCGATTTCGCGCCGATCCATGCTGCGCTGCCGGAGACGCGGCGGTTCACCAGGATCGGCACCGGGCACATCCCCGGCACGAAGACGGTCCATGGCCACATCGACAAGCTCAATGAACCGACGCCGCATGAGCGGCATCGAGCCATCGATGAGCCAGCTGAGCCCGCGCACGCGAACGGTCCACGCTATCGCCTCCCGGCAGCGCTAGCGGCCGCTGCCGCTGTCGCGCTGTCCCTGCTGGCGATCTGGATCTGGAATCGGTGGCCAGCAAACCAAGTCCAGGAACCGCTACCGGCCCTGGCGCTCGAGGCGCAACATCCGGTGACGACCGCTGCGTCCCCGCATCCGGTGGCCGAATTGTCCTGGAGCAAGCCAGTCTGGGCTGCGACCTGCGGAGAGGATGCCTTTGGCCGTTGGGCGGACCTGAAGGTCGGCAATGGGGTGCAACGCATGCGCTTCTGCCCGTCAGGGACCTTCCTCATGGGCAGCGCACCGCTGGATCCGGGCTACCATGAGGATGAGAAGTTGGTGCGCGTGACGCTCCGGCACGGGTTCTGGATCGGCGATACGGCGATCACCCAGCGTCTGTTCGAGGCGATCAGCGGAGCCAATCCCAGCTACTTCACCGGCGCGGATCGCCCTGTCGAAAGCGTGGATTGGGATCAGGCGCAGAGATGCATCCAGCGCCTCAATGCGCTGCTTCCCATGCCGGAGATGCGACTTCCAACCGAGGCCGAATGGGAATATGCCGCACGTGCCGGGAGCGCCTCGACCGCATCGGTCTCGACCGTGAGCGACGGTATGGGGAGGCATCAGACCCATCCGGTCGCCATGATGCCTCCCAATGCCTGGGGCATGTACGATGCCCTCGGCAATGTCCTGGAATGGTGCCAGGACATGTACATGCCCTATCCGATGGATACCGCCGTCGATCCGGTCGGCTGGCAGGGGATCAACCGGGTCGCCCGAGGCGCTGCCTGGACCATGGCCGAGGCGGATCGGCGCATTGCGACACGTTCGAAATACCTCCCGGTCACCCGCTTCTTCTTCCTCGGCTTCCGGCTCGCGGCAAGCGAACCCTGACCGAACCGGGGATCATGGGCTAGTCCCGATGATCCGCTGGATACCTTCACGCGTTCGTCGGCGAGAACATCGGGCTGCCCCCTGCGAGCGATCATCGGCACAAGTAGCATGGGGATGGAGCCAGGTTACGCTCATGGACATGCCCGAGCTGCGCGGTGAAGTCATCTACCTGTACGCTTTCGATGTCGCATACGAGCTGCGCCGTGATGCCATCCACGAACTGCTTGGTCAGCGTGTCGAGCAGTTCGAGGTGGAACCCCACAAGCGCATGCCCCGGCAGCTGTTCTTCCACCGGCCGCAGATGGTGCGCCTGCCTATAGCCGAGCACCGCGGCAGCCTGGGCGCCATGCGCCTGTCCACCACCATCAAGCTGCTGCCGGTGGGCGCCATCACCATCACCATGCGCATCCCCTTCGCGGTCGATGCCTTGGCGGACCTGGTCGCCTATCATGCGCCCCAGCTCGACGGCATCAGCCTTGACGACCATGCGCGCCGCCTCGCAGAGCAGGTATGCGCGGAGCTGGTGCCGGCGCTGGTGCGTCCGGTCGCCAGCCTCGCGCATGAAGAGGCCTCGATGCGCAGCTGCTCGGGACCGCGGACAGCAAGAGCTGGCTGGATCGCCAGCGCCGCGAGGTCACGGCGCTGCTCACGCAGGAATCCGATCCCGCTGCCCTGGCCGACGAGGAGGTCGAGGAATCGACGCAGCGTGCGCTCAGCTACTACCGCACGGATCTGCTGGTGATGGACTGGGATGCGGCGCTGATCGTCGATCGCCTCCCCCCCAGCGAGGAGACCTTGTACATCCTCGAGCTCGCCAACCTCCAGCTCGCCGAGCTGGAGGCCTATGACCGTCTGCTCGATGAGGCCATCGAACGCGCCTACCGGGATCTCGGCAGCCGGCGACTCGCCCATCGGGTGATCGGCGAGCTGGGCGAGCTGCGCATCGACATGGCGCGGCTGAACGACGAACTGTCGAACATCACCAAATTCTTCGGTGATTGGCACCTGGCGCGGATCTACGCCGGCATCTCGCTGCGCTTCCACCTCGCCGACTGGCAGCGCACCATCGACGACAAGCTCAAGACCCTGGACAGCATCTACCAGGTGCTCAGCCACCAGCGCAACAACCGCCTGATGCTGATCCTCGAATCCGTGGTCGTTGCGCTGTTCGTCATCGATCTGGCTCTGGTCGCCCTGGACATCATCCGCCATTGAGGCGCTGCGCTGCTGCCATGAGGGTGTTCCCCGTGGACAGCGGTACGCCGCTCGCGTCCATGCGCATCGCCTTGCGGCTGTGCGCGCCGCAAGGTAGACTCTCCCCTTCTCCGGCCCCACTAGCCCAGGACGGCGCATGAACAGCGGCATCAATGTCGATTACATCAACCCGTTCATCGAGGCGACCATCCACACCTTCCAGACCATGTGCAGCGTCACTCCGGTGCGCACCCGCCTCGCCCTCAAGGGCAAGGACGAGGAGGTCTACGGGGTCTGCGGCATCATCGGCCTGGCAGGTGAAGCAACCGGGGCGGTGGTGCTCAACTTCCCCGAGCAGGTCGCGGTGGCGATGGTGAGCACGTTCGTCGGCGAGACGATGACCGAGATCTCCCCCGCGGTGATGGATGGCGTGGGCGAATTGGCAAACATCATCGCCGGAGATGCGCGCAACCGCATCATGAAGAAGGGCTACGCCTTCGAGATCGGCCTGCCCAAGATCGTCGCCGGGCGGAGCTTCGTCATCGGCCAGAACCGCTCGGTACCCTGCCTGGTGGTGACCTATGGCTCGGAATTCGGCTCCTTCAGCCTGGAAGTCAGCCTGAAGAAAGGCGATTAGCGGGGTGAACGATGGCGCAGCAGCGGCTGATCAGACCGGTTCGCATCTTCTCCAGCTCGGCAGCCGCCGCAGCAGGCATGGAGCGGGCATGGCGCAGAGACCATCCGGCGAAGGGCTCCCGGCCCATCGCCCCTGGCGCCATGCATCATGCTGTGGCGTCATCGCTTGCGTGCGGCTGGGCAGGAGGTGGAGCGGCCTGCCATTGGCGTCCTCTGCGCTTCGAGGGTATCATCAGGGTGCAGGTGTGCGGCTGGCGCAGTCGGGTCGCCTCCCAGGATGGACCACGGGGATTTCCACGCGCCACCTGTTCATGCTGTCGTTGCGGGCGGAATGATTCCATGGTATGTACACGTGAGCGGAGGACCTTGGCGTGAAAACCGTGCTTGTCGTCGATGATTCTGCCATGATGCGCAAGATCGTCATCAAAAACTTGAAGGATTGCGGGTTCGATATCCAGGTCGCCGAGGCAGCCGATGGCAAGGAAGGCCTCGCCCGCTTCAGCGCCGGCGGCATCGACCTGGTGATCTCCGACTGGAACATGCCCAACATGGATGGTCTGACGATGGTCAAGGAGATCCGCAAGGTCGACCCCGAGCGCAAGGTGGGGATCATCATGGTCACCACCGAGGGCAGCGCCGACCGGGTCAAGGAGGCGATCGTGGCCGGAGCCAACAACTACCTCGCCAAGCCCTTCACGCCCGAGCGCTTCAAGGAGAAGCTGAGCAAGTTCCTCGCTACCTGAGGGCCGCCGCCTCGGAGTCGCGGCCAGCCCCTGCACCAGGGTGCTCGTTCAAGGCCGGGAGACGAATGTATAGCGGCCTGAACCGATCGACAGCACCTCCGCATCCGGGTCGTGGCGCAGGACGGTCACCTGGGGCGCCTGGCCGAGCGGCAGGCCGCCTTCGGTGACCGCACCTCCCTCTGGGCGCGGAACGAAGACCGTGGCGCTGGTGTTGACGGGGATGGTGACCGTCAGGGCCAGCGTGCCGCCGTCGCGCTTCCAGTCGGTACCGATGCTGCCATATGGGGAGAGGAAGGCGGTCGTTGCCCAGCTCAGGCCGTCTCGCACCACCGGGTGGATGACGATGGTTTTGTAGCCGGGAGTGCCGGCCTGGATGCCGCCGACGCCGCCATAGAGGTACTCCCCCACGGCGCCGAAGGCGTAATGGTTGTACGAGTTCATGCCGATCGCGCCGAAGCCCTTATCCGGCGTCCAGCCATCCCAGCGCTCCCACATGGTGGTGGCGCCGTTCTTCACCGGGAACAGCCAGGATGGGTAGGTGTCGGTCAGCAGCAGGCGATAGGCGACATCGTCTCGCCCGGCCAGGCTCAAGGCCGGCAGCAGGCGCGGCGTGCCGATGAAGCCGGTGGCCAGATGCCAGTCGAAGCGCTTGATCTGATCGATGAAGCGGTCAGCCACCTGGGCCCGCCGCTCAGCTGGCAGGAGATCCATGGTGAAGGCCAGGGCATAGGCGGTCTGGCTGCTGCCCTTGAGGGAGCCATCCTGCTGAAGGAATGCGGCAGTGAAGGCGGCCTTCTCCTCGGCATGCCGCTGGGCATAGCGCTTGGCATCGTCGCTGCGGCCGATCGCAGCCGCCATCTCGGACATGATGCGAGCGAGGTGGGCGTAGTATGCGGTGTCGATGAGCTCGCTGGTTGCGCCGCCACCGGCATTCAGCCAATCGCCGAATCCTCCGACATGTGCGATGCCAGCGCTGGTCTTGCCCGCGAGCCACTGCATGTAGCGGTCCATGGCGGCGAAGCGGTCGGCGATGATGCGAGTATCGCCATAGGTGCGGTAGATGGTGTAGGTGCACAGCAGGGCGGCGTCGCCCCAGGCGGTCGCCCCGCCGCCGCCCATGATGTCCGGGACCACATGGGGGAAGGTGCCATCGGGATGCTGATCGTCCTCGCAGGTCTGGAGCCAGCGGGTGAAGAAGGCGGCGACGTCGAAATTGTAGGCGCCGGTGGGGGCGAAGAACTGGGTATCGCCAGTCCAGCCCATGCGCTCATCGCGCTGGGGGCAGTCGGTGGGAATCTCGAGGTGGTTGCCCAGCTGGCCCCAGATGATGCAGCTGTAGAGCCGGTCGATGAGCGGATTGGAGCAGGCGAACTGCCCGGTGCGGTGCAGCGGGGTGTGCACCACCATGCCGGTGACGGCATCGAGGGTCGGTGCGGATCCGAGGCCGCGGACCTCGACATAGCGGAAGCCGTGGAAGGTGAAGTAGGGCTCGAGGACCTCTTCGCCGGCGCCCGAGAGGATGTAGAAGTCCGTCGCCGGGCAGCTGCGCAGGGAGGCGGTGTAGATGGTGCCATCCGGGTTGAGCATCTCGCCATGGCGGACGGTGATGCGGCTGCCGGCGCGGCCATGCACCACCAGGCGCACCCAGCCGACCATGTTCTGGCCCAGATCGAAGGTCCAGCGTCCAGGTTTGGGTTCGCTGATGGTACGCGCCGGCAGGCGGTCGAGGATGCGGGCGGGCTCTGCCACTGCGGCCTGGAGGCGCCGTTGGCTGGCCGATCCCGCCTGTGCGTAGCGGGCGTGGACGACGGCTACCGGCTTCTCAGCGCTGCCGATCTCCAAGCGGGCGCCTTCGGCGATACGATGCTCCTGCTCCCGGCCATCCTGGCGGGTGGTGATGGTCAGCTCCTTGACCACCCCGGGCGCCGGATCGCCGCCGCACAGCGCATTGTCGACGGTGACGGCCAGGCGGCCACCGCTGATGGCGGCGCGCAGGGTCTCGCTGACATCCGCTCCGCCGGCCTGCGTGGCCGGTCCTCCATCCTCCACCGGCTTCCAGCCCCGGTCATCGAAGCTGGCCGTGCTCCAGCCCGGCATCGCCAGGCGGGCATCGTATGCGCATCCCATCAGCAGATCGGCATGGCGGATGGGCCCGTAGCTGGCCTTCCAGTCTGGCCCGCTCGCCACCACCTGGGTGCTGCCATCGCTGAAGTCCAGCATCAGTTGGACCAGCAGCCGCGGCGCGCCGCCATAGACGTTGCGTTTGGCCAGATGGGCCAGATCGCTGGCATACCAGCCATCGCCGAGGATGGCGCCGACGGCATTGGCGCCGGTGGCCACCAGGTCGGTCACGTCGTAGGTCTGATAGCACACCCGCTTGCGGAACTCGGTCCAGCCGGGAGCGAGCACATCCTCGCCGACGCGCCGGCCGTTGATCTGTAGCTCATAGGCACCCAGGGCGGTGACAAACGCGGTCGCCCGCACCACCGCCCGGGGCACGCTGAAGGTGGTGCGCAGGTACGGCGCCGGGATGCGCGGCAGGTCGGCAACCGGTGCTGGCCCGGCCCAGGGCACCCCGCCCGCCGCCGCTGCCGGCCAGGTTCCATCATCGTAGCCCACGCGGCTCCAGCCGTCACCGGGCTGCTGGCTGGCCTTCCAGCTCTGATCCATGGGGATGGCCTGGTCGGTGCCGGCATCGAAGTGCAGGACCAGGCGCCCGATGGCCTGCGGCAGATAACGATCGGTATGGCTGGCGATGATGCCTATGACATTGGCGCCCGGATGCAGGCTCGCGGTGGCTTCCAGCCGCGCGGTCGGCTCCCACTGCGCGGCATGGCCGATGACCGTGCCATTGACCAGCGCCGTGCATTCATGGAAGCCATAGAGCGCGAGCGTGGCGCGGATGAGATGGCGGTCCGCCGGGAGATCGATCTGCCGGCGCAGGCAGGTGTCAACGCCAGGAGTGCCCAGGGTGGCCGGGATGCCCACCCACTTCAACCCCTGCAGGGTGAGCAGCGCATCGCTGTGCGCCTGCTCGTCGGCGGCGCGGGACGCGGCGTCGTAGCCGATCCAGTGCGAGTGCCAGTCCTCGGGCCT
>Ga0302276_10003454_pt1 | contig 13659 bp, 7 predicted proteins | sample III_Bog_N2_3_FD_198768 | JGI IMG/M metagenome (GOLD analysis project Ga0302276, IMG submission 198768) | Peat permafrost microbial communities from Stordalen Mire near Abisko, Sweden - III_Bog_N2_3 | ecosystem: Environmental > Terrestrial > Soil > Wetlands > Peat | place: Sweden: Abisko... | reverse complement strand
CCAAACCCCCGAAATAACACTGTTTACGCTTTGAAATCACCAACTCAAACCCCGCAAGTTCGCCTGCCCCAAGGCGGTAGGGCGCGTCACTCCGTGCGCGCCGCGATTGCCAGCCAGCCAGCCAAGATTTCCCATGCCGTCGCCATCCAAATTCTTGCTGAACACTTGACACTGAACACTGAAAACTGCCCCCAAACCCCCGGCAAACCCATCACCGTCATTGGCACGGCCGCCATCCGCGACGCCTTTGTGGTCGGCGGCTTCCAAAAAAAATCTGAACTTTTTTGACACTTTTGGCCGCTCTTTCGCGCATGTGTTTGTGATACCTCAATAATGTTCAGCCGATGCCAACAGTCGTGCAACCGCAGGCAACTCCTGCGAATGCACCTTCGCGGTCATATTTTCCGGTCACGCAACTGCGCCGGACCCGCTTTTGAAGCGTTAAACTCTCCCCATCAACAACCCTCCCTCAAGCCATGACAAAAAACGCAATAGTTGAAATCACCAGCCTGGTCTTATTGGCCGGCGGATTGACTCTGAAAGCCGCCAGCGGCAATTGGACGGGTGCCACCGATGACACCTGGGCCGGGGCCAACTGGAGCGCCGCGGTTCCGGGCACCGGGGACACGGCCACTTTCAACGGCCCGGGGAACGCCAATACCACGATCGACTTGGGCGGCGGCGTCACGATCCTCGGGCTGCTTTTCGACACCAGCAGCGCGGCGGCTTACACCATCGGCAACGGCGCGGTGGGCAGTCAGACGCTCACCCTCAACGACAGCGGCGGCATCACGATGAGTTCCACGGTGGCCAACAACGAGCTGCTCAATGCGGCGCTGGTGCTGGGCCTGGATGCGACCGCAAAAAGCTATTCCATTGCCAACAACAGCGGCAGCACGCTGACTTTGGCGGCCAACATCACCGGCGGATCCACCGGGGTGGGCGCCACCAAAACGCTGACCTTTGGCGGGCCGGGCAACATCGTTTTCGGCGGGAACCTCAACAAGGGAACGCCCGCGAGTGGCACGGCAAACCTGGCCATTGCCAAGATCGGTTCCGGCACACTCACCGTCAACCCCGCGGTCAATGTGGGTTCCGCCTCGGGTTCCGTCACCATCAACGACGGCACGCTGACGATTGATTTCGTGAACGCCGGGGCCAACGCCAGCCTGCTGAGCAGTTTCTCGCCATTGATCATGGGCGGCGGGACGTTGCAGATCAACGGCAATCCGGCCAACCCCAGCGCCCAGACATTTGCCGGCCTGACGGCGAACGCCGGGGCGGATTTCATTTCCGTGGTCAATAACGCAAATCTGACCCTGGGGGCGATCACGCGCAACAACGGAGGCAACCTGATTCTTTCCATTCCGGGCACAGGCTCAATTGTGACGTCCAGCGGCACGGCCAGCTCGCTGATTGATGCCAAAGGGATGTTTGTGACGGATGGCAGCGGCAACATCCTTGATTGGGCGGCGCAGAATGCCGGCAAAACGGCCATTGTGGCCGGTGCCACGGTGGTGACTTATATCAACGGACCAGCCGGGACGGGCAATGTGGATGTGACGGGGTTGACGGGGACCTTGGACGTCAATCACGGGACGACAATTGGCAATACCACGACCAGCGGCGGTATCAATGCCATCCGCTTTAACACGGCGGGAACTTATGCCGTGACCCCGGGCAGCGGAAAGAACATGACGGGCGTTAACTCGATTCTCGTCACCAAAAACGTCGGGGCAAATAACATCTCGTTGAGCGGATCCGGCAGTTTTGACCGGAATGATGGCAATGACTTGTCCGTTTGCCAGGACAATATTCTGGGCGAGATCATCTGGAGCGGCGACAGCCGGTTCCGCGGTGCGGGCGCGATCGTGAAATTGGGGCGTGGGACGGTGCTGGGATCGGTGGCCCAGGGTTTTACGGGTTCGTTCGATGTCAATGGCGGCGTCCTGGGGGTATCCGTCAACAGTTTTCTGGGAGCCGTAGCCACCGGCTCGGCGGTGAATCTTAACGGGGGCACGCTCATGGGCACGGCCACGTTTGCCCTGGATAACGCGGGTAGTAACAAGCGGCCAATCAATCTGCTGGCCAACGGCGGCGGGTTGGCGGCGCAGGCCGGCACCACTTTGACGGTGAGCGGGGTGGTCGGCGGCGCGGCCGGCACCGGCCCGTTGACCATCGGGATTCCGGCCTCCAGCGCCAACGGCAACTTTGCGGGCTTGCTTCCGGGCACGGGCGGCACCGCCTCCCCCGGCTTGGCGGCCAATACGGCCAATACCACCCCGGTATACGCCACCGGCAGCGTTCTGTTGACTGGGGCCAATACCTATACCGGCGGCACGATTCTCGTGAGCGGCACGGCGCAGATCAATGGCATTAACAATTTTGGGGGTGGCAACTATGGCGGGCTTACTTTTAATGGCGGCCTGTTGAAATATGCGACTGCTGCCAGCGGTGCCGGGTCACTTGATCTCTCTTCGGCCACGGCCGCCAGCAGCATCACGCTGGCCGCCGGCGGCGGCACGATTGATTTGAACGCGAACAGTGTCACCTACGCCAATGCAATCGGCAACGGCGGCAGCGGCTCGCTGACGGTGCTGGACTCGGCGGGCGGCGGTTCCTTGACGTTGTCGGCGGCCGGCACCTACACGGGCACCACGACGGTTGGCGACGGCACCCACGCCAATAGCCTGACCGTGAATGGCACGCTGGCCTCCAGCGGTGTGACGGTGGCCAGCAGCGGCAAATTGGGCGGCAGCGGCACGATTGCCGGCAACGTGACGGTGAACAGCGGCGGCAAAACGCAGCCCAGCGTCAGCAGCAGCGCCACCACCACCATTGGCGGCAACCTCACCTACAACACCGGCGCCCAGGCCAATTTCAATTTGAGCAGCACTTACAACGGTGCCAATGACCAGGTGGTTTTGAGCGGCAACAGCAAGACGCTGACCTGTGGCAGTGTCAGTATCGGCATCAACTGCGGTGCCAACCTGGACTTGGCGAATGACTATGTGCTGTTCAATTTGACCGGCACCTCGCCCACCATTAGCGGCAATTTCAGCGCCACGCCCATCTGGCTGGGAACCCAGCCTAGCGGCTACGCCAACTATCAGATAACCAGGACGGCCACCCAAGTATTGCTCCATTATGCCGGCACCACGCCGCCAAGCATTTCGGCCAGCAGCGCCACGCCGTCAACAGCGGTGCGGAATGAAAGCGTGACCCTCAGTGTGGCGGCGGCGGGAAATGGCGGCGCAACGATCACTGGGGTCTCGGTCAATTTGACTCCCATCAGTGGTTCGTCCGCGACCTTGTCGCTGTCCAGTGGCACCGCCGCGAGCGGCACCTGGACGGGCACCATCACGGTTCCGGCGGGAAGTGCCTTGGGAGCAATTAACCTGGTGGCGACCGCCACGGATAACAATGCCAACACGGCGGCGGCAAACATACCCCTCACCATCAATGCCACGACGGAGACCTGGAATGGCGGGGATTTCGGCACCAGCGCCAATTGGAGCGACAACGGCAACTGGGTGAGCAGCCTGGCTCCGGGATTGGTTGGCGATACTTTGGTGTTTGATGGCGCGACCGGCCTGACGCCGACCATGAATAATAGCTACACCGTCACCGGCGTCAGTTTCCCCGGCACGGCTGGCAGCTTTGCCATTGGTGCATCCGGGGGCAGCACCTTGACGGTGACCTCCAGTGGCGTGGTCAACAACTCCGCCAACGCGCAGACGCTGAACGTGCCGGTTTTCTTGACCACGGCGGCGCAAAGTTTGAACGCCGCCGCGGGCGATCTGACCGTGGGATCCACCGTGGACAACGGCGGCAATTTGTTGACCGTGGCCGACGGCGGGTTTGACACCACGATCAGCGGGGCGGTTTCCGGCAATGGCGGCCTGACCAAGACTGGCGCCGGCACCTTGACGCTCGCCGGTGCGAACAGCTTTGCCGGCAGCACGCTGGTCAGCGGCGGCGGCTTGACGTTGAATTCGGGCGGCACCATCAATTATGCCAGCGGCAACCCCGCCGCAATTACCGTCAACAACACCGGCACCCTGACCGTGAACCCGGGGGCCACGGTCACTTCCGGCACCACGCTGACCAGCCAAGTCATCGTCGGCAACACCGCCGGCAACGCGGTCTTGAATATTTCCGGTGGCGCGGTCAATGCCAATGCGACCGCCATCCTGCCAGTCGGCAGCGTTTCGGGCGCGAATGGATTTATTTTCATGAATGGCGGCAACTTGAATGTCGCCGCTTCGGAACTGCATATTGGCAATGTGGCGGGATCTTACGGCGAGCTCGACTTGAGCGGTAGCGGCACCCTCACCGTGCCGTTAACTTCCGGTGATGGCTATATTGCCGTGGGCGTGGCCGGCGCGGGTGTCCTGAATATGACCGGTGGGATGATCAGCAACAATGCCGCCTACATCTCCCTCGGCAATCAAGGCGGCGGCACCGGGGTGGCGAATATCAGCGGTGGCCTGGTGGTTGGCAACAAGGGCCTCCACGTGGGCGACCGCAGCACCGGCATATTGAATGTGTCCGGTTCCGCGAATATCAACCTGACCGGTGGCCAGCTGGCATTTGGTCTCAGTGGCCAAACCTCGGTGGGCACGGCCAACCTGCTGGGCGGCACGGTCACGGCAAGCGGGGTTGGGAAAGCCGGCACCAGCACCGCCCAGTTGAATTTCAACGGCGGCACGCTGAAAGCCAGCGCGGCCAGCGCGGCCTTTATCGGCGGACTGAACGGCGCGACCATCTATGGCGGCGGGGCGGTGATTGATGACGGCGGGTTTGCCATCACCAGCACGCAGCCTTTGCTGGCCCCGGCGGGCGACGGTGTGAGCTCGATTCCAGTGGCGACCGGCGGCACGGGATATTTGAGCACCCCCATTGTTACCATCAGCGGCGGCGGTGGTGCGGGGGCCACGGCGGTGGCGACGATGGCCGGCGGAGTCGTGACCGGCATCACGATCACGAGCCCAGGCACGGGCTACACTTCGGCCCCGACCGTGACGCTCTTCGGCGGCGGCTATGCCACGGCGGCGACGTTGAGTCCGGCCACCCTGGCAGCCAATACAGGCGGCGGCTTGACCAAACAGGGAGCCGGCACGCTGGCTTTGACGGCAGCGAACACCTACACCGGCAACACCACGATCAATGGTGGCATTCTGGCCTTGACCGGGTCGGGATCCATCGCCAATTCTCCGACCATCAATGTCACCGGTGGAACCACCTTCGACGTGACTGGCGTGACCGGTGGTTATGTGCTGGGTGCGAATCAAACCCTCGAAGGCGTGGGAACCGTGGCCGGGGCCGTGAATGCCAGCGGCATCATCAATCCCGGGGTGAATGGGGTTGGCACGCTGACCTTCAGTGGCGCAGTGACTTTGAACGCGACTTCGACCAATGCCTTCAACGTGACCACGGCCGGCGGCGCCAGCAACCAAGTTGCGGTGGCGGGCTTGTTGACGGTGAACAGCAGTGTCATTCAAGTCACGTCCGGTACGGCGTTGCTGCCTTCCACCAACACCCTGTTCACCTTCGGCTCGGTGGCGGGCACCTTCAGCCCCACGGTGCAGTTTGACGTGGCCCCGGTGCATGCCGCCACGATCGTTAATGATACCGTGGGCAACACCATCAAGTTGGTGGTGCCCAACACGGCGCCGACCGCCGTGGACTTTGCCTTGAGCGCCACGATTGGCCGGCCCGTGACGATCCCGGTGGCGACCAAATATGCGGCCGATGCCGACGGTGATCCCTTGACGGTGACGGTGGGCACAGCGGGGCACGGCATGGTTTCGACGGATGGAACAAATATCACCTACACGGCGACGGATGGGACCACCGACAGCTTCACCTACACGGTGACTGACCCGTATGGAGCCAGCGCGACGCACACGGTGACGGTGACCATTGGCGGGGCTGGCGCGGGCAGCAACCAACTGGGCAGCCCGCAATTGTTGAACGGGGCGGACGTCGTGACCTTTCTGGGCATTCCCAATTACAAGTATGCGCTCGAATGGAAGACGAACCTGGTGGATGAGCCGGCGTGGGTGCCGGTGGTCACGAACACGGCGGGTGCCAACGGGTATCTGAACCTGACCAATCCGACGCCAGACCTGAATAATAACTACTACCGCACCCGTTATGTGCCTTGAATCCGTTGAACCAATTATCAATCTTAACCAATAATACCCGACACATATGAAAAGCATTTTGACCATGACGGTGGTGGGCGCGCTGGCGCTGTCCGCCCGGGGGCAAACGGCGACCAACACCGTGAGTGTCAGCGTGGGGCTGGCCATTCCCGATGGGGATCCCAACGGGCTGGCCAGTTCAACGACGTTGAGCGGGTTGGGCAACATCAGCAGCGTGAGCGTCAGTTTGGACATCACGGGCGGCTACGATGGCGATCTCTATGCCTACCTGGCGGGACCCGCAGGCCAATTTGCCGTGTTGCTGAACCGGGTGGGGGTGGGAACGGGCCAGCCATCGGGCTATGCCAATGCGGGCTTCAACATCACTTTGTCGGACACCGGGAGCGACATCCATACGAGCGGCGGCAGCTTCACCCTGGGCGGCGGGGCGGTGACGGGGAATTATCAGGCCGACGGGCGGAACATCGATCCGCAGTCATCGCCGAGCGCCTTTGATTCGGCGGGGACGGCGTATCTGAGTTCGTTTGACTCCACCAGCGGGGACGGGGAGTGGTCATTGTTCATCGCGGACTTGTCCGGGGGCGGCCAAAGCACGCTGGAGAGCTGGGGCCTCACCGTGATCACGGTGGTGCCAGAACCCCAGACTTGGGCGATGCTGGGCGGCGGACTGGTCTTATTCAGCTGCTTTCGGCGGCGCTCCAATTTCTAACCCGGGATCCGCAACCAGAAGGTGGACGTGCTGCACGCGGTGCGGCCCATCCACCGCGACGCGGTTCCGCAATGCGCCGTGCGCGGACAGTACGGCCCCGGTCGCGCCGCCGCCAAAAAGGTTCCCGGCTATCGCGCGGAAGCGGGGGTGGTGCCCGATTCCCAGACGGAGATTCCCAGCCGGAGACCTTCGTCGCGTTGAAATGGTTCAACGACAATTGGCGCTGGCAGGATGTGCCATTTTATCTGCGCACGGGCACATGTCTGCCGGTGCAGGCCTCGGAAATTTCCATTCAATTTCGCGCGGTGCCGCATCAGTCCTTTCCCCCCGAAGCCTCCCTCGGCTGGCAGGCCTCGCGGCTCATCCTGGCCATCCGGCCGGCAGAACAGAAAACAGTTGTGATTCCGCGCAACCTGGAATATCTCTTGGGATGGCGGCTTGTTTGTGAATTGTACCGATGATTGGGTGGCAACAGCTCAAAGATAAACTGGCGTCGCTGCAAGGCCGGCCGGCGCTGGAGGCCTTGCTCACCCACGCGCGTCCCGATCAGCCGCTCGCCGGGCGCGTCGCCTGGCTGGAGGATTTGCTGTCCTGGGTGCGGCGCGATGTGCCGGCGACGCGGCTGCGGCTGCTGCTCCAAATGCTGGAGCGCCAGCCCGAAGCGCACCAACGCGTGGCGCAGACCCTGCGCTCCATCGTGCGGGATACCGAGGCGCTGGATCTGTTTGCCGATACCGGCCTGTCCCAGGGGGCGGGATTCGCCCACGAACTTTTCTCCCGGCTGGTTTCCGGCCTCCTGCCCGGTCCGCCGGAAACCCGGGATCTCGCGGATATATTTGACCGGTTGTTTCCCCGGGATTCCACCGCCGGCTGGCTGGAACAGCTGGATGCCGAAATGGCCCGCCGGATCATTGAGCTGTTTTATCACGAGGCGACCCCGGAGGAGGGTGCCTGGACTTCGCTGCGAACCGACCTGGAGGATGCGATGGTCCAACTCGCGGATCGCATCTGCGTGGTCGGTTCAAACCGGGAGGTGCGGGCGCGGCTGGGCAAGGTGGCCTTCCGCGAACTCCCGTTCCAAAAGCTGACCCCGGCGGTCGAGGCCCTGCTCGCGCGCCGGGAGGCGGGCGCGCCGTGGACCGGCCTGGCTCCCGAATTGAACGTGGTTCGCGGAGTGACCGATGCGTGTGACCGCGCCGTGGACGAAGTCATTGGACAGCTCGAAAAAAACGGCGTCAGCACCGCCCTGGTCTATGACCTCGAGCGCTTGCGCGCCCAGGTGCTGCGGCTGGAACTGCTGCTGGAGGCGTGGTCCACCCCGGTGCTGGACCCGGAACGCAAGCTGGCCATCCTCGCCGACCTGGTGCGCCAGAATCATGCGCGCCGCAGCGTGCGGGCGTTGTGCCGCCAAAACCTGCACCTGCTCACGCGGCGGATCGTGGAGCGCAATGCCGAGACGGGCGAACATTACGTCGCCCGCAATGCCGGGGAATACGCCGCCATGCTGCGCAGCGCCGCCGGCGGGGGCGTGATCCTGGGCGGGACGACATTTTTGAAGCTGCTGCTGGCCAGGCTCGTGCTGGCGGAGTTCTTCCGGGGCGCCTTCTTCGGATTGAACTACGCGGTGAGTTTTGTGGTGGTGCAGTTGTGCGGGTTTTCCGTGGCCACGAAACAGCCGGCGACCACGGCCCCCGCGCTGGCGCGGCGGATGAGCGAGTTGCACACGCCGGCCCAACTCGAAGCCCTGGTGGACGAGGTGGTGTTTCTCATCCGGTCGCAGATCGCGTCGGTGTTCGGCAACCTCGCGCTGGTGATCCCGGCGACGCTGATCCTCGACGTCCTTTGGCGGGGCATCACTGGCGGTCACATTGTCAACGAACACAAGGCGGAGCTGATCCTGGGAACCGTGGAACCGTGGAGCGGGTGCTGGTTTTTCGCAATGTTCACCGGCGTCTTGTTGTGGTTGTCGAGTCTGTTCGCCGCCTGGCTGGACAACTGGTTTGTGTTGCATCAACTGGGGGCCGCGCTCGCGCAACATCGCGGATTGCAGCGCTGTTTCGGGCCGACGCGCACGCGGCAGCTCGCGGTCTGGCTGGAGCGCAACATCGCGGGTTTGGGTGGCAACATCTCGCTGGGTTTGATGCTCGGCATCATTCCGTCCATCGCCGTGTTCTTTGGCCTGCCGCTGGATGTGCGCCACGTCACGCTTTCCACCGGCCAGGTGACGGCGGCGTTCGCGGCCTTGGGCGGCGAACGCTTCTGGACGCTTGCGACCGTGTGGCTTGGCATTGGCATTCTCGGCATCGGCCTGTTAAATATTCTCGTCAGCTTCAGCCTCGCGCTGTTCGTCGCCATCCGCGCCCGGAACTTGCGCGGGCCGGAGCGGCATCAATTCTACCGCGCGATCATGGGCCGATTTCTCAAGTCTCCCTTTAGCTTCCTGCTGCCCATCGGCGTGACGGCCTCCCCCCAGGCAGCGGCACCGGTTGAATGATGGCGCCGGCCAGCAGCGAAGGCGACGCCAGGGAAAAGTTGCACCCGCCGGTGGCAGGCGCGGCGCGCACGGAGTGACGCGCCCTACCAACCATGGGCTCGCGACAGGTCTTTTCGATTTCATTGCCGACTTCGGAGTTCAGGTTCTTTTTTCAGGTTCAGCGCGTATGCTCGAAGGCCAGCCGCCAGAAGCGGCTGCTGTGGCTGGCCAGCAGGACGAGCGGATTTTGCCCGGCGGGCAGGAGGATGATTCGTTGCAGCCATTTCGCCCAGGCCAGCCGTCGCGCAAAGGCAGCGTCGCAGACGAGAGCGATTTTCTGACGGGCTTCCGCCCACGACCACTCGCTCCGGCTCCAGGCGGCGAGCGGCGCAATCGCCAGTCCGGCCGATTCGAAAGCCATGGACATGCCATTGCCGGTGACGGGCGGAATCATGGTGATGGCGTCGCCCACGCAGATCTCGGTCCGGGCCCCCGCCTGCTGTGGTGGCAACGACAATCCGGCAATGGCGCAAAACGAAGTTTCATCGAACTGGGCCTCGGCGAGCCTGGCATGCAACGGTGAACCGGGCTGGCCGAGCAACTGTTCGCGCCAGTTTTTGGCGGTGCCGGCTGCGTTTGCCCGCCGGCGAAAAAGCCCGCAGATGTTCACCTCGCCGCCATTGATGTGACACAACCCGACATAGCCTTGCGCCGAGACGTGCATTTCCAGATCGGCGGCAAGCCTGAGGTTGCGACCATGGACTTTCAGGCCAAACCAGCGGGCGTCATGGGTTCCGGTTTGCGGCTGGCGGCCCGTGGCGCGGACCACGCCTTCGCCAAATGTTGCCGCCCAGCGCCGGGCCGCGATCAATTCGCCGCCGAGTCGGCGAAATTCTTCCGCCAATAGCGCGTCCAGCGTGAAGCGTGAAAGGCAGAGCGCTGCGGATGGCAGCGGGCGTGGGGGCGTTGCTTTGGTGGCCGTAAAAAACGCGACGGTCTGCGCGCTGACCGCGCCCGCTTGCTCCAGCAACCCGTCCAATCCCAACCGGGTGAGGGTGCTCTGGCCGCGTCCGCTGATGAATTCGCCGCACACGCGATGGCGCGGATACGTCCCGGCTTCCTGAATCACGACCGGCACACCCAATTGCCGCAATCCGATGCCCAGCGTCAAACCCGCGAGGCCACCGCCGACAATCATGACCGGCTTGCCCATGACTCAAGTCACTTTCTGCGCGATGAATAGATGGCTGAAGCTTCCGGCGCGCTCTTCCCGCAAGTTCCAGTTCTGCTGGTCCGGCCAGACCCGGGATAGCTCCCCGCCGGAAAAACCCGCGCGCACGCTGATGGTGGCATCATGCCGGGTGACATGATTGCACCCAATAAACCACAGCAGCCGGCTGCAAAACCATGGCCAGCCTGAGCGGTTCGGCTCCAGGGCGATGAACAGGTTCGCCCGTTCCGAAACCAGCTGCAGCAATTTTGCCAGGGACGCATCCGCGAAGTGATGCAAAAACAGGTTGGCCATGACGACCCCATTCGCGCCATTCGCGCCGGCGGTTGGCGGCCAGCGAAAGATGTCGGTGACGACCACTTCCGCGCGCCAGCCCAATGTGGCCAAAGCGGCCAGCGTTTCGCTGGACACATTGGGTTGCAAATCAATCAGCGTCGCCTGCACCTCCGGCCAGGCGGGCGACAGTTTTTGCGCCACCCGCAACAGAAAGTTGCCATCGCCGGCACCCAGGTCGGTGAGGTGTGGCGCGGGATGTTTCACCGCCCGTTGCAAGGCCGCCGCCATGAGGGCGTGATGGCGCATCCAGTGGTTCACGCGTTGCAAATCCCGGCGCGAATGGACCGCGCGGGGATCACCGGGCGGCAGCCGGTCAAGTATTTCGGCTTGGACGACCCGCCTCATGCCGCCCGCACCTCCAAAAATGCGCCGTGGCAACTGAAGCCCGCGCCGAACGTACACATCCACCAGAGGCCGTCGGGCACGGAATCGTTCAGGGCGCGCTCCAGGACGAAGTAAACCGTGGGGCTGCTGAGGTTGCCGCAGGCGCGCAACACGGCGGAGCTATGGCGCACATCCCCGGCGCTTAATTTGAGCTGCTCGCGCAGCGCGAGCAGCACATCGCGTCCGCCGGTGTGCAAAATCCAGCCGGTAATCTGCTCCCGTTTGACCTTGGCCGCGACGAGGGCATCGGCCAGCAATTCCGCCGCCAGCTTGCTGGCAACCTTCGGCACCGTGGGCGCCAGAATATTCCGCAGCTTGCCGTGCTGATGCCCGAACCGGAGGGTGTCGCGCTCGGCCGTGACCAGCCGCGAGTCGGCAAATTTCCATTCGACGCGCCGCCGCCCCGGCAAAGGTTCATTGGCCAGAATGGCGGCCCCGGCACCGTCGGCAAACAAGCACGCGCTGATCAAGACGCCCGGGTCGTCATCAATAAAAAACGCGGCGCTGCAAACTTCGACACAGATCGACAGGACTTTTTTCGCCCGCCCGGCGGCCAGGATGGCTTCGCCGGCGCGCAAGTTCGGCAGCGCCGCCCCGCAGCCCTGGCCCACCAAGTCGAGGGCGATCACATTTTGCCGCAGGCCGAGCTGCTCACTGACGTAGCTCGTGAGGCCGGGGCATAAATAGCCGGTGCAGGTGCTGATGATCACCGCATCCATCTCGTCGGCCTGGCAGCCGGCGTCTTTCAATGCGTTGCGCGCGGCTGCGGCGGCGAGAGCGGGGGCGTGCGCGGCGAAGCGGGCCTGGAGGTCGTCCGGCGTCTGGTCAAACGCTTCCGCCAGGGTTTCCAGCGCCAGCGGCCGGGAATCAATGCCGTTGTTGCCGCAAAGAACCTTCTTGAGGATGGCCCGGGAACGGAGCTTGAGCTGTGAGAATTGCGGCCAATGTTGCACCGCGCCCCACGATTCACGCTGGGCGTAGCTGCGGGCGGGAAGGGCCGTCCCCAGTCCAATGATCAGCATGGCGAACTCCGGTTCACGCGGTGGGAGCGCAAGGCATGATTCTTCCAGCGCGCTGAAAGGTCCTGGATGAGCGCTGCGATCACCCCCAAAGTGAGTTCAAAGGTCTGACCTACTCGGACTGACTCGGACTTTGATGGGGGCTGGGGTCTGGGATTTGGGGGATGGGGAAAAACCAAAGGCCGGCGAATGGGGGTAAACGAAGCCAGTTTTTTCTGCCTTGATTTACCTTGATTTACCTTGATTAGCCTTGATTGACCTTGATTCCCCTGGGTCCGGGGGCATGAGCCGGAACGCCGCGGTTGCCTCACGAAATCCACGACCACACCAAAGCCAGCGAGGGAAGTGATCGCGGCTGGCCGTATCACCTGCGCGCGCCCCGGTTCGTCCCGAAGGTTCCGGGGCAGGCGGGTAAGTTGGCCGTGGCAGGTGGTCATGAATTGATCTTTTTAGGTTTAGTTTAACCGGTGACCTTGGACATAGGCTGTCCAAGGTGCTTTTTTATGTAAAAATGTTCCGCCCCGGCAAATATACAATTGCAGATGAATAAATCCAGTTTTATGGCCATTTTTGGGGTGCATCTGAACACGGTCCTTTATTTTATATGGATCAACGAGGCACCTCACCCCGAGACCTTCCCCCCCTTTTGCTCCTAACCGCCTGTTGAACAATTCCAAAAACCGCCGGGTGGGGGCACCCGGCCTACAGGATTTCCATGGATATCAACGATTTTGCAGGCCCGGTGCCCTCACCGGGCGATTATTTCAACAGGCTGCCAGGCGGTGTGGGGCTGGTCTGATGTTGCCGTCAACATGGCCCGGATTTTATCCCGCTTGCTTTCCCGAAGCTATGGGGTGTTCTCCCCATATTTCAGCGTGTGGAACTGCCGCAGGGCCACGAACGGATCCACCCGTGCCAGCAGGAAATGCGCCCAGCGATTTTTCCAGCGCTCCCAAGGGGAGGGCCTTTGCCCCCACGGGTGAGCTTCGATTCGCTTGGCCTGTTTCAACGCCTGCTCAAGTATTTCATGCGCTTCCCTGGTCACCGACTGGTCCTCAAACCGCAGCATGAGCTCGTAATTCAGATTGAGGCTGCGGATATCCAGATTGGAGGAGCCGACATAGGCCACGTGGCCGCACAGGACCAGTTTGGCGTGCAGGATCTGCGGCTGATATTCGTAAATCTGCACGCCGGCCTTCAACAGGCGGGGATACAGACTTCGCGCCGCCATTTGGGAAACGGGCACGTCGGATTTGCCGGCCAGCAGCAATTGCACGCGCCCGCCGCGCCGGACCACGCGCAATAAATCCCGCAACACCCGCCGGGTCGGCAGGAAA
>Ga0302276_10003443_pt1 | contig 13674 bp, 12 predicted proteins | sample III_Bog_N2_3_FD_198768 | JGI IMG/M metagenome (GOLD analysis project Ga0302276, IMG submission 198768) | Peat permafrost microbial communities from Stordalen Mire near Abisko, Sweden - III_Bog_N2_3 | ecosystem: Environmental > Terrestrial > Soil > Wetlands > Peat | place: Sweden: Abisko... | reverse complement strand
CCAGTATGGGGCCCATGGCGTAGTGTCGGGCCGCACGAAGCATGGCCTCATCGCTCCAGCCCGATTCGGAAACGAAGTGATTCATCGACTGGTGCATCGACCGCACGTGAGTGGGGTCAATCCGCGCCGCCATTGGTTCAACGCTCTTCCTGTCACCAGGCAGGATCAGCCCGTGGCAGTACGCAAATAGCGGGGCACGCCGGTCGGCATGCCCCACCACGTCCGCCAGAAGGTCCACGTATTCGTCGAATCGGCTGGCACACGCCTGGTCGATTGCCATAGGCCCACCCCCTTAGCTAAAAGGATAGGCTAAATTGCGAATTTATCCATATTTTTTTAACACAGTAGTACTAGGCGCTGGCGGCAAACCCGGCTGAGCCAATGATCAGGCTTTCTTGATCCTGCTTTTCCCCGGAAATCGGCGTTCATCCCCTTCAAACTCAGCCCCGGCTTGCCGTACCGCAGGGATTTGGAGGCCAGCCCATCCGGCTCCCGGCCAAGGCCCCATGGGGTCCGACTCCCAGTACGTCCCGAAACTTGCGCCAAGGCTGATGCCAGGGCATAGGGAACGGGGATGAACACCGATGACCGGGGAAATGCAGGATGACAGTTGGATTGCACGGCGCTGGGCCCTGATTCTGGCCGTAGCTGTCATGTTTGCCGGCGGCCCCCCAGGCTTCAGCGCAGTCAGGTCAGGCGTCCAGGACCCGGTGCAGCGCCTGGCGCAGCTCGCGCAGGGAGAAGGGCTTGGCCAGCAGGGCCACCCGGGGGAATGGCTGGATCAGGGCCTGGAACTCCGGGTCCACCCGGCCGGTGGTCAGCAGGATCGGCACCTCCGGGCGCAGCCCGCGCAGAGCGGCCAGGGTCTCGGCCCCACCCTGGCCCATGGGGTTCAGATCCAGGATGATCACCTGGGGCCGCGCCCCGGCGGCCAGGAAGGCCAGCCCCTCGGCCCCGCTGGTGGCCGCCGTGGACGCGCAGCCCAGGGCGTCCAGCTGGGCCAGCGTGGAGCAGCGGATCAGCTCGTCGGGGTCCGCCAGGAGCACCCGCAGCCCGCCCAGATCGCCCAGCGGGCCCGGGGTCCCCGACCCGCCCGGATACCCCAGCCCTCCCGGCTGCCCCAGGGTGCCCCCGGCCCAGCCCTCGGCGGCGGGCCCCGCCCCGGCCTCGGCCACGGGGAAGCTCAGCCGGACGCAGGTGCCCTGCCCGGGCTGGCTCTGGATGACCATTTCGCCGCGATGGGCCTTGACCGTGCTGTAGACCATGGACAGCCCCAGTCCGGTCCCCTTGCCAGGCTCCTTGGTGGTGAAGAAGGGGTGGACCGCCTTTTCGAACACCTCCGGGGTCATGCCGCTGCCCGTATCCTCCACCTCGATCTGCACCCGCCCGCCGTCCAGGTTCCGGGTGCGCACCAGCAGCCGGCCGCCGTCCCCCATCGCGTCCACGGCATTGGCGCAGAGGTTGATCAGGGCGTGGCTCAGGGCCCCCGCGTCGCCCAGCAGCAGGCCCAGCGGCTCCTGGAAGTCGACGGTCAGCTGCACCCGGTCCAGGGTGGTCAAGGCCAGCAGCTGCACCATCTCCTTGGCCAGGATGTTCAGATCCACCGGAGCCACGCACTCCAGGTTCCGGCGGGAGAAGTGCAGCAGGCTCCGGACCACGTCCCGGCCGCGGGTGCAGGCCAGGGTGATGGTGTCCAGGGCGGTCGCCCGGAACGCCTCGTCCGGGCTGGTTTCCCGCAGCACCGAGGCCATGCCCATGATGGCCGCCAGCACGTTGTTGATATCATGGGCCACCCCGCCGGCCAGGCCGCCCAGGCTTTCCATCTTGTCCGCATGCTGCAGGTCCATGAGCAGCCGGCGGCGTTCGGTCTCCGCCTCCACCTCCCGGGTCTGGTCCCGGTTCATGCCGATGACCCGCACCGGCCGGCCCTGGTCGTCGCGCACCAGGATGGCGTCGGACTTGACATAGCGGACCTTCCGGTCCGGACGCACCACCCGGAACTGGATGTCGTACGGACGGGCCCCGGCCAGGGCCTCCTGGATGACCGCGTCGGTGGCCTGGAGATCGTCCGGATGGACGATGTGCCGGCACCAGTAGGCATGGTCCGGATGGCTGGACTGCGGCTCAAGCCCGTAGATCTCGTACATCCGGTCGTTCCAGATCTGGGTGCCGTCCGCCAGGTTCAACTCCCACACCCCCAGGCGTCCGGAGGAAGTGGCCAGTTCCAGGCGCCTGACACTGTCCCGCAGGGCGGCTTCCCGGTCGCTCTGCGCTCCCGGTGGCTCCGGGTCGGCATCGCAGGTGGGTCGGCGGTCCGGCAATTCCATCAGGCGGGCTCCAGAAACACAGCGCGGCCAGGCCGCAGCCTCGGGGGGATCCCTAGATCATAGGCCGGAATCGGGCGCCGGAACGCAGCGATCGCAGGGTTCCCCCGCGGCCCCGCCCCGGAACAGGATTTCGCCCTGCGCCACCACGCAGCGCACCAGGGGCGCGCCGATGGCGACCCCCAGCCGGTCCGGATGACTGCAGCCCAGCAGGGTCAGATCGCCCCGCTTGCCCGGGTCCAGGGATCCCCGGTCCTGGTTCCGCCCCAGCACGTAGGCGGCGTTCAGGGTGGCGCCGACGATGGCCTGGGCCGGCGTCAGGCGGAACCAGGAGCAGGCCATGGCGATGGACAGCACCAGCGAGGTGGCCTGGAAGGACGAGCAGTAGTCGGTGGCGATGGCCACCGGCACCTGCTCCCGGATGAACAGCCGGGCGTTGGCACGCCGGGTGTCCAGGTAGAACTGCTCGGCCAGCGGCAGCAGCACGGCGATGGTCCTGGCCGCGCCCATGGCGCGGATCTCCGCGTCCGGCGTGTAGGTGAGGTGGTCGGCGGCCACCGCCCCGCCCGTCACCGCCGTGCGCCAGCCGGCGGAATCGGCCGAGGCGTCCGCGTGCACCCGGGTGGGCATGCCCAGGCGGCGGGAGGCCTCCAGCAGGTGCGCGGCCTGGGCCGGGGAATAGTCCCCCGCTTCGCAGGAAAGATCGTGGAATTCCGCCAGGGCCTGGCGCTGCACCATGGGCAGCACCGCCCCCGCCACCTCCCGGGCCCAGGCTTCGGCGCTGCGCCCGTCCTGGGGCGCGATGTGCGCGCCCAGGAAGGTGTAGACCAGATCCAGGGGGGTCCGGGCGGCCGAGGCGTGCAGCAGCCGCAGCAGGCGCAGTTCCTGCTCCAGGGTCAGCCCGTAACCGGACTTCACCTCCAGGGTGGTGACGCCGCCGGCCAGGATGGCCGCGTAGGCCCGGGCCGCCCCGGCCACCAGGGTCGCGTCCGTGGCCGCCCGGGTGGCCTGGATGGTGGACCAGATGCCGCCGCCTTCGGCCCGGATCTGGCGGGCGTCCGCCCCCTCCAGCCGGCGCACGTACTCCCAGTGCCGCTGGCCGGCGAAGATCGGGTGGCAGTGGCATTCGATCAGCCCGGGCAGGACCGTCAGGCCCGAGGCGTCCAGGGTCGGCACCGGGCCGCCGAAATCGCGCAGGATGGCGGTCGTGGTCCCCACCGCCCGGATCCGGCCGGCCCGGATCGCCACCGCGCCGTCCGGGATCAGGTCCAGTTCCCCCTGCCGGGCGCCGCTGCGCGGCACGCCAGTGTCCCGGATCACCGCCAGCTGGGCGGCGCTGATGACGTTGAGATCGCGTTGCATGCGGGATTCCTCGACAATACCTCTGGGATCAGAGGATTTCACATAGTGCCCGGGCCGTGAGGGTGGTGGCGCACAGGACCGGCAGCCCCGCGGCGCGGGCCACCGCCTGGCGGTGGGCCTCGGTGAAGCCCATGCAGTCCAGGTAGATCAGGCGGGCGCCCCGGGCGGCCAGGTCACGCCCGGCCGCTTCCGCCGCGGCCAGGGCCGCGTACGGGGAGGCGGCGGCGCAGACCAGGTCCGGCACGTAGGGCCGCCACTGGTCGGGCGCCTCGTCCAGGTCCCCGGCCGGCCCGATCAGGCCCAGCCGCCGGTGCCCGGCCGCGGCCGCCAGCACCCCGCGCAGCAGGGTGACCGGCTGGATCAGGTCCGGACAGGCGGCGGCCAGGGCGGGATAGGCCCCGGAGCACAGCAGCAGCACCCGATCACAGCATCCGGCCAACTGGCCGGCAGCCTCGATCAGCCGGGGCAGCAGCCGTTCCCGGGCCAGGGCGATGCTGGCTCCGGAGCGCAGCCGCGTCTCCAGGGGGGCCTCCCCGGGCCCGGCGCACAGGGCGCGCCGGGCGTCCGGGTCCAGGCCGTCCAGCCCGCCCAGCTCCCGCAGCGCCACCCGGTCGCCGAGGATCAGCTGCAGGGTGGGCGCCACGTCCGTCCGGGGGGTCTCCCCCAGGGCGAGCAGGCCGAGCCGGGGCCGTTCGGGGCTCAAGGCTTCTTTTCGCCGTTGACGAGCACTTCGGGCACGCCACTGCGGGAGACTTCCCACTTGGCCAGGATCTTCTTGTAGGTCCCGTTCTTGAGCAGCCGCTTCAGGGCCTCGGCCACCGCGTCGCGCAGTTCGGCCTGGTCCTTCTTGAAGCAGATGCCGTACGGATCGGGGGCGAGGATCGGGCCGATGGGCACGAACTGGCCGGGGGTCTGCTTCTCCATCCAGCCGAACACCTCCGGGCTGATGGCCGAAGCCTGGGCCCGGCCCTGGACCATCTGCAGGCGGGAGGTGGCTTCCGAGTCCACCGGAAGGAACTGGATGCCGGGCTTGCCCTTGGCCTCCAGGTTGTCCTTGCTCCACTTCTGCAGGGTCGCCATGTAGTCGGTGGAGGCGGAGATCGCCAGGGTCTTGCCGCTCAGCGCCTCCAGGCCGGTGATGGTCTTGGCGTTGGCCTTGACCGTGAAGGCCTGGGTGCCCGAGTTGAAGTAGTCGACGAAGTCGAAGGTCTTGCGCCGGGCCGCCGAATCCGACAGGCCGGAGATGACGAAGTCCACCCGACCCGTGGTCACCGAGGCCAGCAGCTGGTCGAACTTCTGGTCGTCGAACACCACCTTGACGTTCAGGGTGGTGCCGATGGCCTGGGCCAGTTCCACGTCGAAGCCGATGAGCTCCTCGGAACCGGGGTTCTTGAACTCCATGGGCGGGAAGATGCCGTTGATGCCGACCTTGAGCTGGCCCTTGGCGCGGATGGCCTCGGGCAGCTTGATGGCCGGATCGGCGGCGGCGGGGAAGGCCGTGAGCAAGGCCAGGCAGGCGGCTGCCAGGACGGGAGTGGACGTGAACAGTTTCATGGGGGCTCCTGGGGGCCGGGGATCCGGCACGGGGTGGGTGGGTGGGCGGAGTTGGAAAGGGGGGACGGGCTCAGACCTTGGCCAGGAAGGCCCGGGTGCGGTCGAACTGGGGGTGGTCCAGCACCTGTGCGGGCGTGCCGGCCTCCACCACCACGCCGCCGTCGATGAAGGCCACCGTGTGGGCGACGTTGCGGGCGAAACCGATCTCGTGGGTGACCACGACCATGGTCATGCCCGACTGGGCCAGGTCGCGCATGACGGCCAGCACGTCCCCCACCAGTTCCGGATCCAGGGCGCTGGTGGGCTCGTCGAACAGCATGAGCAGCGGCTCCATGGCCAGGGCCCGGGCGATGGCCACCCGCTGCTGCTGGCCGCCGGACAGCTGGCGCGGATAGGTGTCCTCCTTGTGCGCCAGGCCCACCTGTTCCAGCAGGCGGCGCGCGCGCGGCACGGCCAGGTCCGGGGACTCGCCCTTGACCCGCACCGGGCCTTCGATCAGGTTCTCCAGCACAGTCATGTGGGGGAACAGGTTGAAGTGCTGGAACACCATGCCCATGCGGGCCCGGGCCCGGCAGATCTCCCGGTCCGGCAGCTCGTACAGGCGGCCGTTGTGCGGCCGGCAACCCACCAGTTCGCCGTCCACGTAGATCCGGCCCCGGTCGGTGGGCTCCAGGTGGTTGACGCAGCGCAGGAAGGTGCTCTTGCCGGAGCCCGAGGGGCCGAGGATGCACAGCACCTCGCCCCGGGCCACCTGCAGGTCGATGCCCTTGAGGATCTGCACTTTGCCGAAGGCCTTGTGCACGTTCTGGGCCAGCAGCATGGGTCGGGTTTCCGCGCTCATCGGGCGTCCTCTCCCGGCCGGGTGCCGGCGCCCGGCGTCTGCCGGGTCATGGTCAGGTTGCGCCACATCCGGGCCCGCAGGGAGGGCGGCGGCTCGTGGCTCTGGCCCCGGGCGAACCGGCGCTCCACCCGGCCCTGGACCAGGGTGAACAGGGTCACGATGATCAGGTACCAGGCCGCGGCCACGATCAGCAGCTCGATGACCTTGGCGTTGACGAAGTAGATGAGCTGGGCCCGGTTCAGCAGCTCGGTGAAGGCGATGGCGCTGGCCATGGACGAGGTCTTGAGCAGGCCGATGAACTCGTTGCCGATGGTCGGCACGACCACCCGCATGGCCTGGGGCAGGACGATCCGGCGCATGGCCATGAGCCGGGTCATGCCGATGGCCGAGGCCGCGTCCAGCTGGCCGCGGTCCACGGACAGGATGCCGCCCCGGACGATTTCGGTCATGTAGGCGCCTTCGTTGATCCCCAGGCCCAGCAGGGCGGCCAGGAACGGAGTCATGAGGTCCACCATCCGGCCCTGGTAGAAGCCCAGGTTCACGGTCGGGAACACCAGAGCCAGGTTGAACCAGAGCAGCAGCTGCAGGTAGACCGGGGTGCCCCGGAACAGCCAGATGTAGACGCTGGCCACCCCCTGGGTCACCGGGTTGCTGGACAGGCGCATGACCGCGAACACCACCCCCAGGGCCAGCCCCATGAGGATGGCCAGCACGGTGATGAGCAGGGTGTTGCCCAGCCCCTTGAGCAGCACCGGGGCGAAAAAGAACTGCCGCACCACCGGCCAATCGATCTGGCCCTGGGCGAAGGCCCGGAGGACCAGGCCCACCCCCCCGAGCACCAGCGCCCCGGCCACCCAGCGCCCCACATGGCGCAACGGCACGATCTGATCGGAAATCTCGGTCACCGCCACTTCGGTTGTCACGTCAGTCTCCCGACAGAATTGACTGATTGTCAGACAATCAGAGTATTCGATTGAGGCGTCCCGTCAACACCTCCTTGCCCGCGGCCGAACCCCGGGACCGGGGCCGGGGCCGAGATTGTCGTGTCCTCGGGATGTCGGACGGTATGATGAACTGGGGTGGATCGCGCATGAATCTCAGATTCCAGGACATCGACCGTTCCAGCACCGTCGACAAGGTGGCCGCCACCCTCCGCCAGGCCATGTTCCGGGGCGACCTGGCGCCGGGCGCGCCCCTGCGCGAGCTGGCCCTGTCCGAGGGTCTGGGGGTCGCCCGCAGCACCATCCGCGAAGCCCTGCGGGTGCTCACCACCGACGGCTTCGTGGCCCGCATGCCCAGCCGCGGGCTGGCGGTCCGGCACCTGACCGTGACCGATGTGGAGGACATCTTCGCCGCCCGCCTGATCCTGGAGCGGGAGGCGGCCCGGGCCACCGCCACCTGTTCCGGTGCGGCCCTGGACGGTCTGGCCCAGGCCCTGGACGGCTACGCGTCGGCCGCCTCGACCGGGGACCCGTCCCAGGCGGCCGATGCCCACGTGGCGTTCCACACGGTCATGGTCGGCCTCACCGGCAGCCGGCGCCTGGCCGAAACCGAGCGGGCCCTCATGCGCGATCTGCAGCTGGTGATCGCCTCCATCGACAAGAGCAGCGACGATCTGCCCCAGGAGGTCCGCAAGCACGCGCTGCTGTGCGAGCTGTTCTGCCAGCGCCAGGTGCAGCCGGCCATCGCCAGCCTGGAGGAGGACCTGCGCCACGCCAAGGCCTTCGTGATCCGCCACGCCAGATCCTAGCGGGGGGAACTGCCTGCTCGCTTCGCTCGCGAGGTTCCCCCCTACCCCCACGCTAAGGGCAGGCGGAGCCTGCCCTTAGCGTCTGCCCTCACGGTGGGGACCGGCTGCTCGCCGCGGCTGTTAGCTGGTCGCTTGCGTGTCAGCCCACTGGTGCAGCAGGGCGTCCACCACCGCCACGGCCCCGGGCAGTTCGGCCTCCTCCACCCGGAAGCCGGGATGGTGGTGCGGCACACTGCAGTCCCGGGGGTGGGTGGCCAGGAAGAAGAACACGCCGGGAACAGCCTCCAGGTAGGCACCGAAGTCCTCCCCCACCAGGGTCGGCTGGGCCAGCCAGCGGAAGCGGTCGGGGCCGTGCACCGCGGCCACGGCCGCGGCCAGCAGCCCGGGCAGGACCGGGTCGGTGTTGGCGGTGATGGGCGCCCGCAGGGCGCTGTCCACCCGGACGGTCACCCCATTGGCCATGGCGATGCCCTGGGCCAGCCGCTCCAGATGCCGGTTCATGGCCGCCAGGTCCTCGGCACTGGTGGTGCGCAGGGTGCCCTGCAGCACCGCGTCCTCGGGGATGACGTTGGCGGCCGCGCCGGAATGCAGGGAGCCCAGGGAGACCACCGTGGGATGGACCGGGCTGGCGGCCGAGGCCCGGATGGTCTGCAGGGCCGCCGCGAACTGGCTGGCCGCCACCAGCGGGTCGGCGCCCTGGTCCGGCGTGGCGCCGTGGGTGCCGCGGCCCTGGAAGGTGACCGTGAAGAAGGTGGCCGAGCCCATGACCGTGCCCTGGCGCGTGCCGTAGCAGCCCAGGGGCAGCTCCGGGAAGATGGCGCCCACGTGCAGTCCGGCGATGGCCGCCACCCCGTCCAGGGCGCCGCCCTGGATCATGTGCCGGGCACCGCCGGCTCCCTCTTCGCCGGGCTGGAAGATCAGCCGCAGCCGGCAGGGCAGCTCGGCCCCGGTGGCATAGTGCCGGGCCACGGCCAGGGCGATGGCCATGTGCGCGTCGTGTCCACAGGCGTGCATGCGTCCGGGCAAAGTCGAGGCATAGTCCAGCCCGGGCGCTTCGGCCACCGGCAGCGCATCCATGTCCGCCCGCCAGGCGAACAGCGGTCCCCGGTCGCCCAGATCCACGGTCAACCCGTCGCCGATGCGCCGCGGGGCCAACCCCAGGCCGCGCAGTGCCCGCTCGCAGTACTCGGCGGTGCGCGGCAGGTCCAGGCCCAGCTCGGGGATCCGGTGCAGGGCCCGTCGGTCCTGGATGAGGGCCTCGATGGCCAGAGGCGACAGGATCGGCATGCTCGGCTCCCAAAGATGACCCCGGCCGAAGGACGCCGGGGTGGCTGCCAGTTTAAGGCATGCCGGGCGGGAAATGGCCGCCCGAGCCCGGCTCATTTAGGGCAAACTGAAACGCCAACCATATCACTCATTCCGAACGACATCGGCTGGAGCCCCCCGTGAGCAGTCCATTCAGACTCCTGAAAGTGCGGCGCTTCCGGCCCTTCTTCGGCACCACCTTCCTGGGCGCCTTCAACGACAACGTCTTCAAGACCGCCTTCATCACCCTGGTCACCTTCCGGGCCGGCCAGCTCACCGCCCTGGATCCCAGGACCCTGGTGACCCTGCTGCCGGGCCTGTTCATCCTGCCGTTCTTCCTGTTCTCGGCCACCAGCGGCCAGATCGCCGACAAGTGCGACAAGGCCGTCCTGACCCGCTGGGTCAAGGGGTTCGAGGTTGCGGTGATGCTGCTGGCCAGCTGGGGCTTCCTGGCCAACCTGCTGTGGCCCCTGGTGGCCGCGCTGATCCTCATGGGGACCCACTCCACCGTGTTCGGGCCGGTGAAGTACGCCTACCTGCCCCAGCACCTGGCCCAGGACGAGCTGGTGGGCGGCAATGGCCTGATGGAGATGGGCACCTTCGTGGCCATCCTGCTGGGCGAGGTGCTGGGCGCGGCCCTGGCCACCCTGCCCCGGGGCGGGCTGATCACCTCCCTCACTCTGGTGGCCATCGCCGGACTGGGCCTGTGGACCAGCTGGGGGGTCCCGGTCTCCCCGGCCGCCGATCCCGGCCTGAAGATCAACTGGAATCCCGTCACCGAGACCTGGCGCAACCTGCGCTTCGCCAAAGGCAACCGCACGGTCTGGCTGGCACTACTGGGCATTTCCTGGTTCTGGTTCTTCGGCGCCACCCTGCTGGCCCAGTTCCCCACCTTCGCCAGGGACACCCTGGGCGGCGACGAAAGCGTCTTCATCCTGCTGCTGACCGGGTTCTCGCTGGGCATCGGCCTGGGGTCGCTGCTGTGCGAGCGGCTCTCCGGTCACCAGGTGGAGATCGGCCTGGTGCCCTTCGGCGCCCTGGGCCTGACCGGGTTCGGGGTGGATCTCTTCCTGGCCAGCCGGGGCGCTTCCGGGCTGGCGGCGCCCCAGCACCTGGCGGCCTTCCTGGCCGGACACGGGCGGCTCATGGCGGACGTGCTGCTGCTGGGCCTGTTCGGCGGCTTCTACATCGTGCCCCTGTACGCCCTGATCCAGACCCGCAGCGACCCGAGCCATCAGTCCCGGATCATCGCCGCCAACAACATCCTGAACGCCCTGTTCATGGTGGTCTCGGCCCTGGTGTCCATGCTGCTGCTCAAGGCCGGGCTGAGCGTCCCCCAGCTGTTCCTGGCCACGGCCCTGTTCAACCTGGTGGTGGCCGTCTACATCGTCGCCCTGGTGCCGGAGTTCCTGGCCCGTTTCCTGTCCTGGCTGCTGGTCCACACCCTGTACCGCCTGCGCCTGGAGCACGCCGAACGCATCCCCGCCCATGGCGCCGCCCTGCTGGTCTGCAACTTCGTGAGCCGGGTGGACGTGCTGGTGCTGCTCGCGGCCAGTCCCCGGCCGATCCGGTTCGTCCTGGACCAGCGCTACTTCCGCATGCCCGTGCTGGGCTTCGTGCTGCGCCGGATCAAGGCCATCCCGGTCACCGCCGACCCGGCCCAGCTGGCCGAGGTCCGGCGGGAGATGGCGCTGACCTTCGCCCAGGGCGACCTGGTGGCCGCGTTTCCCGAGGAGGACCAGCCCCTGGGCGCGGAGCTGGCCCCGTTCCAGACCCACCTGGCGGACCTGCTGGCCCCGGCCCCGGTGCCGACCCTGCCCATCGCCCTGGGCGGCGGTCTGTGGGACAGTTCCTTCGCCCGCGCCGGCAGCCCCCGGGCCCCGCTGGGCGCCCTGGGCCGCCTGAGCCTCCTGGTCCGCCCCATCACCCTGCGGGTGGGCCCGGAACTGGCGCCGGGCGGCGTGCCAGGCGCCCTCCGGGCCGCCCTCCAGGCGCTCCTGTAGCCGGCCCGTCTGCCACCGCGCGTTCCGTTCTCCTCGATCGGTTCCTTCCAGGCATTGTATCTGCCAAAGGAGCTGCCCCAGTTCCGGAACCAGCCCATCCCAACGAAGGCCGTATACTGTTCAGCCACCAGGTAACCCGGGTCGCTTGGAGCATTCGATGAGCCAGAAATTTTCCCAGCTATCCGCAGCGCACATCGCGTTCATCGGCCAGCAGAAGCTGTTCTTCGTGGGGACCGCGACGGCCGACAGCCGGGTGAATGTTTCGCCGAAAGGCATGGATTCCCTGATTGTCCTGGACAGCACCCGGGTCGCCTGGCTGAACCTCACGGGCAGCGGCAACGAGACGTCCGCCCACATCCAGCAGAACCCCCGCATGACCCTGATGTTCTGCGCCTTCGAAGGCCCGCCGCTGATCCTGCGGCTGTACGGCGCGGCCAAGGTCATCCACCGCCTGGATCGCGAATGGGAGGAGCTGTTCCCGCTGTTCAAGCCACTGCCCGGCGCCCGCCAGGTGTTCGACCTGACCCTGGACCTGGTGCAGACCTCCTGCGGCATGGCCGTCCCGTACTTCACGCCCGACGGCAACCGGGAACTGCTCAGCGATTGGGCCACCCGGAAGGGGGAGGACGGGCTGAGGCGCTACTGGGAGGAGAAGAACCAGCTGAGCATCGATGGCCTTCCCACCCATATCGTGACCAGGAACGGGTAGCCTCGGACCCGGGCAGCCGTGGCAGCCGCCTCGCTACGGAACAATCATCTGCCCCATGACCTGAAGGTAAGTTCAGGTCAGGCGGGTACGGATCTCGTTGTTCGCGGAAACCCGCGGAACGCCCCTGGCCGGTGGTGGGAATCCGGCGGGCGCCCCCAGGCGCCGAACGGCATGGAGGCAGGTCACGCCTTCGCCTCAGAAGACCAGATTGGCCCCAAAATCCGGAGGGAGGTGCAACCGCACCAGGAACCGCCATTGGGCCAGCTTGTACCAATCGTATTTCCAGAACATATGGCATTCATCAAAGTAGTTGAGCACCGTCTGGCGCTGGCCGTGGGCCAGGAGCTCCTTGGCCAAGGTCATGTTGGGACCAAAGGAATCCAGTTGGGGAGATCCAGGGGTCTGGCCTGCCAACAGCAGTTCCCGATCCGCTGTTTCCAGATCACCGTGAAGAACCGCGAGGCGTCCCAGCACCACATGGCCATTATGAATCGCATTGCCATAGTTCCAATCATGCGCAAAACGGGGAGCCATTTCGAGATCCTCGATGGCATAGCTTCTGGCCAAGTCGAATTCCTCGCATTCGAAGGCTTCCATCTGTGCCTTGGTCAGCAGGTAGAATCGGTTTTCGGGATTCTGGGGGAGAGCCAAGGCCAGCTTGGCCTCGGCGAGTTCATGGCGCCAGTTCCTGACGCCCCATGCTGATAATCCAAGCAGGTAATGACTCAGAATGACGAAAGCCAGGACGATGGGAATGACGACCAGGAGCCTCTTCATAACGCCTCGACCTGGACGTTCCATTTAACGCAATGTTGCTGCTGACGCAGCTGCTGTCCAATGCTAACTGGCTTTGTCCGCATGCGGAACAGCCGGCAGATCCCACGGCCCCGAACATCGCCTGGGAGCTGTGCTCACCACCATGAGAACCGCGGCTCGGACGCAAGAAGATTTTGCGATCTCCACGCTTCCGGAGGAGGCCTTCAGCGCGATCGATCGCATCGAGACCCGGCAGAGGCTCAATGCCGTCGTCAAGACAGGCGTCCCCGGTTTCATTGCCCAAGACCCGCGGACCTGAGCCGACTACACCTGGAAGTCGCCATAGGCCCTTTCAATGCGGCGGTCCGGAAGCAGCCACATGATGGCCACAAGGACATACACCCCGCCCGCGATCCTGGGGCTGAGGAAGGCCGATGGGATGGCGAGCGCATACAGGACCGGGGAGATCTTGCCTTTCAGGTCCCTGCCCAGCGCCGCGGCCAACCGCGACTGGGGCCCCAGGCTCGCCAGGATGGTGCGTTGCAGCATCCAGTAGGCGCTGGCCGCCATCAGCAGGATCCCGCCGTAAAGGGCCGTGGGCTGGGCGGCGAAATGGTTCTCGCCCATCCAGGCGGTGACGAAGGGCACCAGGGACAACCAGAAAAGCAGGTGCAGGTTCGCCCAGAGGATGCCGGCGCTCACCCGGGTGACGGTGTGCAGCATGTGGTGGTGGTTGTTCCAGTAGATCCCCAGGTAGATGAAGCTCAAAAGGTAGCTGAGGAAGACGGGCACGAGGGGGCGCAGCGAACCCAACGCGCCGCCTTGAGGCACCTTCAGCTCCAGCACCATGATCGTGATCAGGATCGCCAGGACGCCATCGCTGAACGCCTCCAACCGCCCTTTGCCCATGGGGTCCCTCCCTCCCACATGATGGTGCAAAGACAGCGCAGGCTGCAGTCTAGACCTACATTCCGCACATCGACCCGCCAATATCTCGTGAATTTCGGGAAGGCCCTCAGTCGGCCCTGAGGTAGGTCGCTGCGGGGATCCCGAGGAGTCCCAGGACCTGC
>Ga0302276_10003441_pt1 | contig 13677 bp, 16 predicted proteins | sample III_Bog_N2_3_FD_198768 | JGI IMG/M metagenome (GOLD analysis project Ga0302276, IMG submission 198768) | Peat permafrost microbial communities from Stordalen Mire near Abisko, Sweden - III_Bog_N2_3 | ecosystem: Environmental > Terrestrial > Soil > Wetlands > Peat | place: Sweden: Abisko... | reverse complement strand
CCGTCCGCGCGCTAAACACTGAACCATATGGTACAGTATATAACAACTCGCCTCGACGCCTCGTTCGCCGCGCTCTCCGACGCCACCCGGCGCGGGGTTCTGGAGCAGCTCGGGCGTTCGGATGCTTCGATCACAGAGCTTGCCGACAAGTTCCACATGACCCTTACGGGCATGAAGAAGCACGTCGGTGTTTTGGAGCAGGCGGGGCTCGTCACGACGGAGAAGGTTGGGCGCGTGCGGACCTGCAGGCTCGGCCTACGCCGTCTCGAGGAAGAGGCGGCCTGGATCGAGGGGCACCGCCAGCTTTGGGGCGCACGCTTCGATGCCTTGGACAAGGTTGTCGAGGAACTGAAACGGAAGGAGAAGGTCGATGAATAGCCGCACAACGGTCGAACGGACGTCAGACCGGGAGCTCGTCGCGACGCGAACCTTCGATGGGCCGGCGCGCATCGTATTCGAGGCGTGGACCAAGCCCGAGCTGATCATGCGGTGGTGGGCGCCGAAGTCGTTCGGCATCACCTTCATTTCCTGCGAGACCGATGTTCGTGTGGGCGGCGGCTACCGCTACGTGTTCGGCCACGCCTCCTCCGAGCAGCCCCTGGAGTTTTTCGGCCGCTACCTCGAGGTGACCCCGCCCTCCCGCATCGTCTTGACCAACGATAAAGGCGGCGACGGCGGCGCCATCACCACGGTGACCTTCGAGGAACGAGGCGCCGAAACCGTGGTCGTCTTCCGCGACCGCTACCCCTCGAAGGAAGCCCTCGACGAGGCCATCGCCTCCGGCAGCACCAGCGGGTTTGCCGAGACGTTCGAGCAGCTGGACGCGATTCTGGTCACGCTGGGCGGGGGCGTGGGCATCTGAATCCGCGGCGAATTTACTCGGCCGATTGGAGGCGCATCTTGCGGCCCCTGGGACGAGATCCTGAAAAGCCCCCTGCTCTGGCGCTTCCGCTTCGGCGGCCCGGACATGGAGCGCCTGGTGAAGGGCCGCGAGCGCATCTTCCTCGACCGGTTCTGGAACGAGTTCTCGGCCGACCCGAAGAACTTCGACGAGGCCAGCCGCGTCCACTACGCCGCCCTCTACGCCCGGCCCCACGTCATGCACGACGGCTTCGAACAGTTCCACGCCTTCGACGAGGACGTGATCGACAACCACGAGTTCCTGAATGGCCCGCTGACCATGCCCGTGCTGGCGATCGGCGGCGAGAAAGTCCTTCGGCCCGATGATGGCCGTGGTGGCCAAGGCGGCGTTCACGAATGTGCAGGGGGTGATCATCGCCCACGCCGGGCAATGGGTGATGGAGGAGAATCCCACCGATACGGTGGCGGCGGTGGTGGGGTTTCTGCAATAATGGCGCTGCGACCGCTGTCGAGCTGACCGCTCAACACGTCCTTAGCTGTTTCAACCGCTGCTCACCGCCCCACTAACAAGCGGAGCAATAGCCAGGACGCGGCGGGGCGTCAGGCCTGAAAGTCCGTCGAGTGGGCCATCTCGCGGCTCGCTTCATGGTCGGCGCGCAGGTCGTCGATCTTGGCCCCAATGTTTCGATAGGCGTCGCCGCCAAGGATGATCCGGTGGGCCTTGGAGTCCGACTTGAGGGCCGTGAAGATGGCGCTGGCCGCGCGAACGGGATCGCCGGGGAACATGTCGTCGCCGATATTGGCCATCGCCTTACGGAAGACGCCGGAGGTGGCCGCATAGTCGTCGATCTTGCGGCCGGAAAACCTGGTCCGGTCGCCGAGGCCGGTCCTGAACGAGCCGGGCTCGATCAGCACCGCGCGCAGGCCGAGAGGCTCGATCTCCTGCCAAAGCGCCTCTGTGACGCCTTCCAGGGCGAACTTGCTGGCGGAGTAGAAGCCGTTGACCGCAAAGCTCGCAACGCCATCCATGGAGGACATATTCACGATCGTGCCGCGACCACGCGCCCGCATCGCCGGAAGGGCGAGGCGCAGGAGCGCGACGGCGCCGAAGAAGTTGACCTCGAAGATCTGCCGATAATCCGCCTCGTCCTGTTCCTCGATGGCGCCGACGAAGTCGATGCCGGCGTTGTTGACCAGATAGTCGATCGCGCCGAAGCGCTCCTCGGCCTGACGAAGGGCCTCGACCCGTTGTTGGGGGGCACAGACGTCGAGCCTGACAGCCAGCGCGGTTTCAGGGAATGACGCCGCGAGCGCCTGCATCGGCGCCACGCTGCGCGCCGCCAGGACAACCCGGTCCCCTTGCTGCAGGATATGTTCCGCCAGCGCATAGCCAAGCCCGCTGGAGGCTCCTGTGATCAGCCACGTCGAATTGCTCATTTGAAAGGCTCCATTGGTAGTGGGGTGATGGTCGCGGCGACTCCCTCAGGATGCGACCGCGAAGTCAGTCGAAACACTGAGGTCGCTCCATTGGCGGTCCGCCTCGGCCTTTCGGGCGTCGGCGCTCTCGACGATCCTGACCGCATCGCTGCCGAGCAGTAGACGGAGCGGCGGATCGTCCATGCCGACGACCTTGAGGATCGCCTGGGCCGCCTTGGCTGGGTCGCCGGGTTGCTTACCGTCGTAGTCACGCTGGAACCGCGCCGCTTGACCCACGGTGGCGTCGTATTCCGGGCGGATCTTGTGGATTGTCTGGGACGAGCCAGCGAAGTCGGTCCGAAAACCGCCGGGCTCGAAGACGGTCACCTTGACGCCCAGCGGCGCCAACTCGGTCACCATCGCTTCCGAAAAGCCCTCGACCCCAAACTTCGCGGCCGAATAGGGCGCCCGGCCCGTCGACCCGATCCGTCCTCCGACAGACGAGAAGTTGAGGATGTGGCCTGAACCCTGGGCGCGCATGATCGGGATCGCGGCCTTCGACAAGTGGATCGGCCCGAAAAGGTTGGTGTCGACCTGCGCGCGGAAGTCCTCGATGCTGGTGTCTTCGATCGGGCCGAGGTTTCCATAGCCGGCCACATTCGCCACCACATCCAGTCGTCCGAAGCGTTCGACCGCGGCGTTCACCGCGGCCTTCGCCGCGCCAAAGTCGGTCACATCGAGTGGCCGCAGGATCACCTGGTTGGCGTACTGATCGGACAGGTCCTCAAGGCCGCGGGTGTTTCGGGCTGTGGCGACGAGATTGTCGCCGGCGCCAAGCACTGCTTCGGCGAGTGCGCGGCCGAGGCCGCGCGAACTTCCGGTTATCAGCCATGTCTTGGACATTCGTGCCTCCATCGGGTTGGTGAGGCAGATGTGACACCGCGATACTGATCTGATAAGCCGATCAAAATGGCGCAAGCTGATGTGAAAAATCGCGCAATTCGGGCGAGCCAGCTGGAGCTCGAAGCCGTGGTGGCCGTCGCCCGGCACGGTGGTTTCCGGGTTGCGGCGCGCGAGCTCGATATGTCGTCCTCGGCGCTCAGCCACGCGGTGGCGGCGCTGGAGGCGCGCCTGGGCGTTCGCCTATTCAACCGCACCACGCGCAGCGTCGCCCTGTCCGCCGAAGGCGAGCAGTTCGTCGCGGAAGTCGCCCCGGCTTTGGCGGCGATCCGCGCCGCCATGGAACATATCGATGAACATCGCGCCGAACCGGCAGGCGTCTTGCGTTTGAATCTACCGCTCGGCGCAGGGCGGATGATCCTCGCGCCACTGGTGTTCGAGTATATGCGCCGCTATCCGCGGGTGGCGGTGGACATGGTGACCGAAGGGGCGATGGTGGACATCGTGGGGCACGGCTTCGACGCGGGCGTGCGGCTCGAAGAGTTTGTCCCGCCCGACATGATCGCCGTAGCGATCACCCGTCCGATACGCTCTATCGTCGTCGGCTCCCCCGCCTATTTTTCGGGGCGCAGGCGGCCAAAGACTCCGGCTGAGTTGGCCCAGCACCGCTGCATTCGCCGACGCACGGGGAACGGGACGATCTATCGCTGGGAATTTGAAAAGCGCGGTGAAGCCGTCGCGATGGACGTCCCGGGCCAGTTGATCCTCGACGACGGCGACCTGATGCTGCAGGCCGCCCTGGCTGGGGAGGGCTTGGCCTATCTCTCTGACATCGCGACCGCGACCTCGGTCGAAGCCGGCCTCTTGCTGCCGGTGCTGGAAGACTGGTCGCCGCAATTCCCGGGTCTTTGTCTCTACTATCCGAGCCGCCGCAACATTCCCGCCCGGTTGCGCGCCTTCATCGATCTGGTCCGCCAGCAGGCGAGGTGAGCTTCACGCTTCCAGGCTGAGGCTCGGCTCCTAGGCGATCCGAAGGCCAATGGATGATGTAGCCGCAAACGTCACATATATCCGATAATATATGTTTTTATTGACATTTCTACCGACGACCTACTCCCACTCGATCGTCCCCGGCGGCTTGCTGGTCACGTCGTAGACCACCCGGTTCACGCCCTTCACCTCATTGATGATCCGGGTCGCCGCCTTGCCCAGCACCTCCCACGGGAACTCGAAGAAGTCGGCGGTCATGCCGTCGGTGCTGGTGACGGCGCGCAGGGCCAGGACGTCTTCGTAGGTGCGCGCGTCGCCCATCACGCCGACGGTCTTCACCGGCAGCAGCACGGCGAAGGCCTGCCAGATGGCGTCGTAGAGGCCGGCCTTGCGGATTTCGTCGAGGTAGATGGCGTCGGCCTTCTGCAAGGTGGCGACCTTATCGGCGGTCACCGCGCCCGGGATGCGGATGCCGAGGCCGGGGCCGGGGAACGGGTGGCGGCCGACGAAGGCGGGCGGCAGGCCGAGCTCGACGCCGAGGGCGCGCACCTCGTCCTTGAACAGCTCGCGCAGCGGCTCGACCAGCTTCAGCTTCATCCGCTCGGGCAGGCCGCCGACGTTGTGGTGGCTCTTGATCACCGCCGAGGGGCCGCCCCGGGCCGAGACGCTCTCGATCACGTCCGGATAGAGGGTGCCCTGGGCGAGGAACGCGGCGCCCTCGATCTTCGCCGCCTCGCGGTCGAACACGTCGATGAAGATGCGCCCGATGGTCTTGCGCTTCTCCTCGGGGTCGGCGACGCCCTCCAGCGCGCCCAGGAATTCCTCCGCCGCATCAACGTGGATCAGCGGAATGTTGTAGTGATCCCTGAACAGGGTCACCACCTCGTCCGCCTCGTTGAGCCGCATCAGGCCGGTGTCGACGAAGACGCAGGTCAGCTGCTCGCCGATCGCTTCGTGGATCAGCACCGCCGCAACCGACGAGTCGACCCCGCCGGAAAGGCCGCAGATCACCCTGCCCTTGCCCACCTGGGCCCGGATGCGCGCCACCGCCTCGTCGCGGAAGGCGGCCATGGTCCAGTCGCCGCCGAGGCCCGCGATGGTGTGGGTGAAGTTGCGCAGCATCAGCGCGCCGCGCGGCGTATGCGCCACCTCCGGGTGGAACTGGATGCCGTAGAGCCGCCGTCCCTCGTCGGCGATTACCGCGAAGGGCGAGCCGGCGGACGCAGCCACCACCTCGAAACCGGGCGGCACGGCGGTGATCTTGTCGCCGTGGCTCATCCACACGGTCTCTTCGTGGCCGATGTCTCCCAGGCCGGCCAGCAGCGGGCTCTGCCGCTCGATGCGGATCTCGGCGCGGCCGAACTCCCGGGCGTGGCCGCTCTCGACGGCGCCGCCCAGCTGCGCGCACATGGTCATCTCGCCGTAGCAGATGCCCAGCACCGGCACGCCCAGCTCGAAAATCCTGGCCGGCGCCGCGGGGCTCTCGGCTTCGTGCGCGCTGGCCGGGCCGCCGGACAGGATCACCGCCTTCGGGGCGAAGGCGTCCAGCATGCCCTCCACCTTGTCGTAGGGGTGGATCTCGCAATAGACGCCGCTCTCGCGCACCCGGCGGGCGATAAGCTGGGTCACCTGACTGCCGAAATCGACGATCAGGACGCGTTCGTGGTGGGCGGGGTCCGTCATGGCCGGCATGTAGTGGAGAATCAGCCCCGCGTCATCTGCGGGTGACGCTCCGCCGCGCCCTGTGCCAAGGTGCCGGAAGCGGAAAAGTGGGGAATACGGATGGTTCGGGCGTTCTGGTTAGGCCTCTTGGCCTTGGGGTTGATGCTGGCCTCGCCGGCCGTGGCCAAGCCGCATCTGTTCGACGACGACGCCGCGCCGCTGAAGATCGTCCTCACCGCGCCCTTCCCGGAACTGATCCGCAACGACAGGGGCACGGTCCTCGCCCACTACGCGGCCAGCTTGGTGGTCACCGACGGCGACGATCCGGCCATCACCCTGCCGATCCAGGTCAGCGCCCGCGGCATCTCCCGGCGGATCGCCGGCTACTGCAGTTTCCCGCCGATCCTGCTGACCTTCGACAAGGCGAGCGCCAAAGGCACCCTGTTCAAGGGCCAGAAGAAGCTGAAGCTGGTCACCTACTGCCGCACGCCGCCAGACTATGAGCAGCGCATCCGGCTCGAGTTTCTGGCCTATCGCCTCTACAACATGATCACGCCCATCAGCCTGAAGGTCAGGCCGGCGGAAGTCACCTACCGCAACAGCCTCACCGACGCCGGCGTCACCCGGTTCGGCTACCTGATCGAAGACATCAACGACGCCGCCGATCGCAACGACCGCGACAAGCTGAGCGGGACCACGCACCAGGTCTCGCTGCGGCAGCTCGACCCGCATGCCGCGGCCGAGGCGGCCATGTTCGAATTCATGATCAGCAACCTCGACTGGGACATGCTGGCCGCCACGCCCGGGACCGAGTGCTGTCACAACATCCGCCTCCTGGCCGCCCACGATGCGACGCCGGCCACCGCCACCGCGGTCGTGCCGGTGCCCTACGACTTCGACTTCTCCGGCTATGTGGATGCGCCCTACGCCTCGCCGCCGGCCAGCATCGCTGACCTGGACAGCGTCACCCAGCGCTATTACCGCGGCTATTGCGCCAGCAACGGCGAGGTCGCCTCGGTCGCCGCCGAATACAGCGCCCACCGCGACCAGATGCTGGCCCTGATCGCGAACGACCCGGTCCTCACCCAGGGGTTCAAGGACAAGACCACCCGCTACCTGGGCGATTTCTTCGAAATCCTGAACGATCCGTCGCGCCTGCAACGGATGGTCATCAACCACTGCCGGCCGAACTAGGTCCTCCCGGCGGGCGGATCCCTCCCCCAAGTTCGGTCATCGCCGGGCCTTGTCCCGGCGACCCGGGAACACAATCGTCCAGTACGGCGGCGCGCGGAGCCGCCGCCGGCGTGGCTCCGGCCTCGCGGCCTCGCCTCGATGCATCGAGCGCCTGGGTGGCCGGGACAAGGCCCGGCCATGACCGGATCGAACCTCGATAGGCCTCACGGCCCCGGCGGGGCGCCGTGGGGGGCCTTGATCGGGGTGTCCGAGACGTCGGCCTGGCTGTTCAGCTTGCACGGTCCCGGCGGAGCGGACGCCGCATAGGCTTTGTCCAGGTCGGCGATCTGAGCCAGGTAGGCGTCGTGCGCGGCGCCCGAGACACCCAGCGCCAGGCGATGGCCGCGATAGACCGTCGACAGCGTGTCACCTTCCTTGATCAGGAAGGCGTGCGGGTCGCTGCAGCGGTCGGGCGAGAAGATATCGGTCAGGATCACCGCGCCGTCGAAGCGGGCGTTGACCATGGTGTACTGCTTGGTGTGGCCGATGACGATGTGGCTGACGTGGTACTTGGCCAGCAGGGCCGCCACGTTCGGGGCCTCGGTCGCCTCGTCGTGCTGGGCCAGGCCCCGGTACCAGAGCGGACCCTGCTCGTTCCAGAGGATGTTCGGCGGGTCGTCGGGCTTGGTCGGTTCGTGTTTCAGCGCCGCGATCACCGCCTTGTTCATCACATCGTAGTCGTAGCCGGCGAACTGCGGGCCGATGCCGCCGTGCAGGTAGAGCGTATCGTCGATGCGGATGATGGCGCTGTGGGTCAGCACCCACTTGCCGTAGTCGCCCTCCGTCGACCAGTAGACCTGATGCTCGACCCAGCCCAGCGGATGATCGATGTCGAACTGGGCGCGGAAGGCGGCGTCGAACACCAGCGGCGGCCCAGCCGGCGGATGCTGCTTCAGATAGTCGACCACCGCGGCGTAGTATCGATCGCGGAAGACGGCTGAATTGGCGGTGGCGAAGGCGGCGAACTCCCCGGGCGTGGTGTAGCGCAGGTCGCCCTCCATGTTCATCGCCTCGTGATTGCCGATCAGGGCGTGCACATAGCCGCCGGCCCGCTTCGCCTGCGGCTCCAGCTTCATCAGCAACTCGACGATCTTGCGGGTGTCGGGCGCCCGGTCGGGGACGTCTCCGACCTGCACCAGGTGGGTGCTCCCGCCGCTCCAGTTGTCGTGGGAGTCGATCAGCCCCGCCTGGGCCAGCATGTCGTGGAACTTCGGATAGTCGCCGTGCAGGTCGCCGAACACGACCACCTTGGCGACATTGTCCCAGGCCGTCTGTGTCGCGGCCCATGCGGTCCCCGCCGCGCTCAGCAGCATGGCGACCAGCAAGGCGGCGAGGATCCTAGGCATGCGCGCGAGCATAGCGGGTCATCCTGGCGTGCGCATCGCCGCCTTCGTCGGTGATCAACAGCGCCCCGTCGGCCAGGATCGAGGCGCCCTCGGCCTGCCGGTGGTGTTGGCCCAGGCTTCGGGCCGCCAGCAGCAGCCCCTGCCCGTCCAGCTCGACCATGGCGTGCTCGCGCCCCGCCAGCACCACCAGCCGCCCGGTCTCGGCGTCGATTTCGATCGACGACGGGTGAAACGACGCCGCCCCCACGGCATTGGCCAGCTGGGCGACCGGGATGGTCAGCCACGGATGCGCCGTCCGCTCCAGCTTGCGCGGCGACCAGGCGAAGAAGGCCACCGCCCCGTCCAGGGCGTGGGTGTAGTTGGTCTTGCAGGCGAAGATCACCGTCTCGTCGGCGAGGTGGAACGCCAGCCCCTCGATCTCGCCCACCTGATGCAGACCCGTGTCATAGGCCTCGTAGGCCACATGCGAATGGTTGAGGCCCTCGCGGAAGCGATAGAGCCGGCCCGCACTGGTGGTCAGGAAGAAGTCGCCCTCGCCGTCGATCGCCAGGCCCTCGAAGTCGCCCCGCACCACCGGATCGCCGACCGAGAAGTGCTTGACGATCTGGCCGGTGAGAATATCGATCTGGTAGATCACCCCGATTTCGTCGTCGTGGCCCATCACCCGCCCGTCGGGGGTCAGCGCCAACCCCGAGATCTCCCGCAGGCGCTTGGGCAACCGCCAGTGGGTCTCCGGCTCGGCCGCGAACAGCGACGCGCCGTAGGTGATCGGGATAGGCTGCATCGCGCGCTCCAGGCGACGAGTCGTCATCGTCGGTTTTACATGCCGCCGTCTTCACCGTACACGGATTGGCGAGAACCGGGGGTTCGTGCACATGCGGTCGCTGGCCGTCTTTCTGTTGCTGCTGATGGCGCCAGGCGTGGCCAGCGCCGGCGTACATGCGGGGCTGTTCGACGCGCCCAGCGGCCAGCTGGGCACGCCTGGCTGGGCCGGCTTCCTCGATGGCCATTTCATGATCGATTCCGTCGCCGCCCTGCTGCTGGCGTGCGTGCTCGGCGCGGTGATCGGCTACCACCCCTCGACGCCGCGGACGGTCGACACCCTCGAGGAAGCCGACCTGCCGAAGGTCTACATCATGTACGCCTTCGTCGGCGCGGTGATCGGGGTCACCGTGCGCGAGTTCGGCATGGTCATCGGCGTGGTGGTGTTCGGCATCGGCGGGCTGATCCGCTTCCGAACCGACGCCGGCAACACCCGCGACACCGGCCGGCTGATCGCCGTCACTCTGTCGGGCCTGACCGCCGGTCTCGGCCTGCCCCACTTCGCGGTGATCACCACGATTTTCACCTTCGTGATGATCTTCATCTTCGATTCCCGCCCGGCCTGCCTGATCAAGATCGACCATCTGCCCGAGGGGCGTCTGGCCGAAAGCGCCGCCATCTATCGCGGCGTGCTGGAGGCGCGCGGCTGCAAGATCATCAGCGAGCGCAAGAACTTCAGCAAAAACCGGGTCGAGTTGCTGTTCCGCCTGCCCCGCGCCGACACCCATGACGCCGTCCACGCGGCCCTCTGTGGCGTGCCCCCCGAGGTGAGCGGCCAGATCGACTGGGAAATCGACTAGCTCCGGGACGCTGCGGCCGCTATCGCCGGTCCGCGCCGCGCGGCGCCGGAGAACCGCCCCATGTACCTCGACCGCTTCCGACTGACCGACCGCGTCGCCCTGGTCACCGGCGGGGCCAGCGGCATCGGCCTGGCCACCGCCGAGGCCCTGGCCGAAGCCGGCGCCCGGGTCACCATCGCCGACCTCACCGAGCCCGCCCTCGCCTCCGCCACCGCCGAGCTGGCCGGCAAGGGCTATTCGGTCGAAGGCGTGGTCATGGACGTCACCCGCTCCGGCGACGTCACCCGGGTGGCGGACGAGCTGGCGCGCCATGCCGGGCGGATCGACATCCTGGTCAACAACGCCGGCATCGCCCGCAGCCAGACCCCGGCGGAAGAGGTCGAGGACGAGCACTGGCTGAATGTCCTCGACGTCAATCTGAACGGCAGCTTCTGGTGCGCCCGGGCCTTCGGCCGGCACATGCTGGCCCAGGGGTCCGGCGCCATCGTCAACATCGGCTCGATGAGTGGCCTGATCGTCAACCGGCCGCAGGCGCAGAGCTACTACAACGCCTCCAAGGCCGCCGTGCATCAGCTGACCCGGTCCCTGGCCGCCGAATGGGCGCCGCGCGGCGTGCGGGTCAACGCGGTGGCCCCGACCTATATCCGCACCCCGATCAACGCCTTCGCCGACCCCGACAGCCCGATGGTCAGGCGCTGGATCGACTCCACGCCCATGGCCCGCCTTGGCGAGCCGGAAGAGGTGGCCGCCGTGGTCCTGTTCCTCGCCTCCGACGCCGCCAGCCTGATGACCGGCGCCATCGTCCTCGCTGATGGCGGCTATACCTGTTGGTGAGCGTTTGGCTCCAGTCCGACCTATCGCGGCGCTGTCCGCGTCCAGGCGTCAGCGTTGGCGTTCGCGAACGCCTGGAAGGTCATCGGCGCCCTGTCGGTCAAGGCTCTGAAGTCCTCTGCCGTCCGGTCCTGCCAGCCGCCCGCTATGCTCTCATAGGCCGCCGCCATGAACATCGCGGTCCCCTGGGGCAGACCGCGCTTGGCAAACCGTTCGGCCATCTCCGCCGTCGAGATGTGGGTGTGGGTGATCGGGCGGCCGCAGGCCTGGCCGATCAGTTCGGCGACCCGGTCGTAGGAGATCGATTCATCGCCGGTGAGGGTGAAGTCGCGGTTGAGGGCGGTGGGGGCGGTCAGGGCGGCGAACGCCGCGCGCGCGATGTCGACGGTGCTGATGAACGGCACGCGGCCGGTTCCGGTGTTGGAATAAATGGTGTCCTCCGCCCGGATCGAGGCGACGAAGGGCCCTTCGCTGAAGTTCTGCATGAAGGCGCTCGGGCAGAGGACCGCCCAGTCCTCGGTGTTATCCTTCAGCCATTGGTGCGTCTGCCCCAGGCCCGGGCCGCCGGCGGGCAGCGACGCCATGCTGAGCAGGACGAAGCGGCGCGCGCCCCGGCGCATCGCCGCCTGCGCGAACGCCACCATCCGCACCGGCCCATCGTCCACACCGGTCGGCGCCACCAGATAGACCGACGCCACTGCGTCCAGCGCCGCATCCCAGGTCTCGGGCCGGGCCCAGTCGAAACTCGGCTCGCCGCCGCGCGAGGCGGCGCGATGCGCCAGACCCGCCTCTCTCAGCAGCGAGACCAGGCTCCGGCCGGTCTTGCCGGTCGCCCCTGTGACGAGCACCAGATCATTCATGCGACGCGTTCCCGTTCGCCCGCCTCAGGCCTGCGCCGGCCCGTTGAGGATGAAGGCGTCAACCACCGCCGCGCCCAACTGGGCCTTCAGCCCCTGGATCGGGTTCCAGTAGTCCTTGAAGTGAACCATCTTGCCCCCGCGCGCGCGGATCACCGAGATGTAGCGCTGTTCGTAAGGCTCGCCGGTCCTCACCGAGCGGCCGTGCCCGTCGAACTCCAGGATCACCACCTCCGGGTCGGCGGTCTCGTGTACGACGAGGTTGCTGGCGGAATCGACGCTGACGTCGCCGCCGACCTTGACCAGGTGGGTCAGCACCGCGGCCTTGCCCTCCACCCGGGTCGGCATCCCCGGGCGGGCGTAGGGGAACTCCATCACGAAGTCGTCGGACATCATGTCGACGAAGCTTTTGGCCGCCGGATCGACGCGGTCGCCGAGCGCGGCGGTCAGCATGTCCACGACGCCAGGCTTGGCGGTTGGCTTGGCAGCGCTCATGGCTTAAATCTCCGTCGATGGAACAGGATCGTCTCGACGAGATAGAGCGGCCGACGATGGAACGCAACAGTTCCGTCGCAACACACGCGACGAACGCGATGACGGCAAGGGCCGGCCGCCTCAGCGGCGCGGCCGTGAAACGTCCACAGATCACCGACGCCCTGGCTCGGACCTTCTTCGAGGAATGGGCGCGCGTGGGCTATTCGGCGCTCAGCCTGGACGCGGTGGCCCGCAAGGCCGGGGTCGGCAAGGCCGCTCTCTATCGCCGCTGGCGCTCCAAGGCCGACATGGCCAGCGACCTGGTCAAACAGCTCTCGGCCGGGGTCATCGCGCTCGCCGATCCCGGCGACCGAGGCTCGCTGGAAGCCGACCTCTACGCCGCCCTCCTGGTCACCCGCCGGCTGCTGCGCCACCCGCTGGTGCGCCGCATCCTGCCCGACCTCTACGTCGCCCTCCCGCGCGAGCCTGCCCTGGCCGCGGCGATGCGGCCGGGGGAAATGATGCGCGAGAACAAGGTCAAGGCGCTGGTCGACCGGGCCATCGCCCGGGGCGAGCTACCCGCCGACGTTGACCGCCGCGCGGCGACGGACGCCCTGATCGGCCCCCTCTACTGGCGCATCGTCGTGCTGGGCGAACGCTGCGACCGACGGCGGCTCAAGATACTCGCCCGCATGACGGCCGCCGCGATCACCGCCGGCTGATCGGCTCGCGCCGGCGGCTCCGCAACCGCTGGACTCTCAAGTCCGAGGCGAACGCCTAATAGGCCCTGCGGCGGACCAGTCGCAGCACGACCAGGAGCAAGATCGCGCCCAGCGTCGCGCCAATCAGTTCGCCCAGGAAACCAGTCCCATGGACGATGTGAAAGTAGTTGAACAACCAGCCGCCGATGAACGAGCCGATCACGCCGACGACGATATCGCCGATCAGTCCCAGCCCGTAGCCCTTGACGACGATGCCGCCGAGCCAGCCGGCGAGCGCGCCGACCACGAGAAAGATGAGAAGGGATTCGCCGTTCATGGTCGGTCTCCTGAGCGCCGGCTGGCGCGGCCGGGCGGCGCCCAACGTGGTCTGGGAGCGCGCGGGACCCGGCGAAGTTCCCTTTCAGCGCGAATGGAGCGGCCGCCGCCTACCCCAGCATCTTGACCAGCAGCAGCGTGGTCAGGCCGCTGTTCCATTCCTCGTCCGGGTAGCGGCCGGCCTCGACGTAGCCGCGGCCGGCGTAGAAGGCCTGGCTGCGGGTGTTGAAGGTGTCGGTCTCCAGGCGCGCGGTGGGGAAGCCGGCGGCGGCGATCGACGCCTCGGCCACGTCCATCAGCTCGCCGCCGACGCCGGTGCGGGCGTGGCTCCCGCGCACGTGCAGGGAATGCACGAAATCGCCCTCCCAATAGACCAGCCCGACCACCTCGCCGTCGCGCTCGGCCACCTGGAAATCCTGCCCGTGCTCGGCGACGAAGGCGGCCGGCC
>Ga0302276_10003432_pt1 | contig 13692 bp, 14 predicted proteins | sample III_Bog_N2_3_FD_198768 | JGI IMG/M metagenome (GOLD analysis project Ga0302276, IMG submission 198768) | Peat permafrost microbial communities from Stordalen Mire near Abisko, Sweden - III_Bog_N2_3 | ecosystem: Environmental > Terrestrial > Soil > Wetlands > Peat | place: Sweden: Abisko... | reverse complement strand
GGGTTCGTTGGTCAACGCCAACGCACCGGTGTCGTCTCCGGGCGGTACCACTGGCAACGGGTCGTTGGTCAACGCCAACGCACCGGTGTCGTCTCCGGGCGGTACCACTGGCAACGGGTCGTTGGTCAACGCCAACGCACCGGTTTCACCTACGGGCGGTACCACTGGCGACCAGCCAGCGGGTTCGTTGGTCAACGCCAACACACCGGTGTCGTCTCCGGGCAGTACCACTGGCAACCAGCCAGCGGGTTCGTTGGTAAATGCCAGCGCACCGGTTTCGTCTGCGGGCGGACTCGGATAGCAGCAGCCATCACGCAAGGCGTCTGGCGCAGTTGACGCTGGTGATGCCGACATGGGCTCGTCCCCGCCGATTGGGGTGGGGACGAGCCCTCAGTCGGCTACGGCAGGGGGTTCCCTCGCGATGCCAACTCGGCGAATGGGGGTTTGTTCGTGACGTGTGATGGACCTTGCTCAGTCCGAAAAGTCGGACTGAAATCGGTGTCGAGCATCACTCGTCACCTGAGTTAGCCCGGCGATACCAGCGCCGGCAATGCCACCGGGCCCTTCAAGACCGCGAGGCTGACGACCGGACGCGGACGGTGTCGTGAATGAGCGTGAACCGCATCGACCAGAACCCGGGTCGGGGCTCAGGCAGGTCGTGCAGTGTCAGGAGGAACCCGGTCGCGATGACCACAGCGCAGGCAAGCCAGAAAATCACGCCGGCGGCCAGGACCCACGGCGTGCCACCAGACGACAGCACAATGACGCCCACCAGAATGGCGGCGACCGCGACGAAACCTACGCGCAGAGCCCACACAGCCATCTTCCAGTGCACGTTGCGCTGCAGCTCACTCGCCTCGTCCATACCAAGGATTCTGCAGGAGTGGCGGCTGCATGACCAGGGTCATTGGTCCTCGGTGTCCGTCCTACGACGGCACTGTCCTCGAACTTCCTACGAGCACCCGCTGGTCGACCCGCAGCTGCCGCACACGTAGCACGAGCCCGCCCGCTGCATGGTGTTGCCGCAGCTGTAGCAGAGGGGGGCATCGAGCTGCTGGGCCCGGGCCAGTACCTGGGCCGCCGGCTCGGCTCCGGCCCGTCCACCGCTCAGGCCGTCCTCGACCAGGCCGACCGTCGGGGTCGCCATCTCCTCGACACCGGGCAGCGTCGGCTGCATCCGCTCCCGGTTCGAGAGGATGCCGAGCTCCGTCCGCTCCTCGAGCGAGAGGAAGTCCACCGCCATCCGGCGGAAGATGTAGTCGATGAGGCTGGTGGCGATGCGCAGCTCGGGGTCGTCGGTGATGCCAGCCGGCTCGAACTTCATGTTGGCGAACTTGCGCACGAAGGTGGCCAGCGGCACGCCGTGCTGGAGCCCGAGACTGATCGAAATGGAGAAAGCGTCCATGATCCCGGCCAGGGTCGACCCCTGCTTGGAGACCTTGATGAACACCTCGCCCGGTCGGCCGTCCTCGTACTGGCCGACTGTCACGTAGCCCTCGCAATCGGCCACCCGGAACGAGAACGTCTCCGAGTGCCGCCGCCGGGGCAGGCGCTCGCGCACGGCACCGACCACCACCGACGTCGTCTCCCGCTGCTGCTCGCTCAGCAGCGCCGCCTCGAGCTCGGCGATGCGGGCGGTGACGGCGCGGTCACGGGCCTCGGCGTCCGAGCCGGCCGGCGCCGTGTCGCCACCGATGGCGTCGGCTTCCTTCTTGGTCGTGGACAACGGCTGGGCTACCTTGCAGTTGTCGCGGTAGATGGCCACGGCCTTTATGCCGAGGCGCCAGGCGTCGATGTGCAGCTGCTCCACGTCCTCGACGGTGACGTCCTCGGGCATGTTCACCGTCTTGGAGATGGCGCCGCTGATGAAGGGCTGCACCGCCCCCATCATCCGGATGTGACCCGAGTAGTGGATGGTGTTGTCGCCCATGGAGCAGGCGAAGACGGGCAGGTGCTCGGGAGCGATGTGCGGCGCACCCAGGATCGACATGTTCTCGTTGATGTAGCGCACAATGTCCTCGGCCTGCTCGACGCCGTAGCCGAGCTTGGCCAGCGCCCGCGGCACCGTCTGGTTGACGATCGACATGGTGCCGCCGCCCACCAGCTTCTTGGTCTTGACCAGTCCGAGGTCGGGCTCGACACCCGTCGTGTCACAGTCCATCAGCAGGCCGATGGTCCCGGTCGGGGCCAGCACCGACGCCTGCGAGTTGCGCACGCCGTAGGCCTCGGCCAGGTCGACGGCCCGGTCCCAGGACTCTTGGGCCGCCGAGAGCAGCTCGGGCGGCACGACGTCCTCGTCAATGCGGGCCGCCTCGGCCTGGTGCATGCGCAGGACGTTGAGCATCGGCTCGGCGTTCTCGTGGTAGCCGGCGAAGGGGCCCATGCGGGCCGCCGTCTTGGCCGACGTGGCGTAGGCGTGCCCCGTCAGGAGCGCTGTGATGGCGGCGGCCCAGGCCCGGCCGGCGTCGGAGTCGTAGGGCAGGCCCTGGGCCATGAGCAACGCACCCAGGTTGGCGTAGCCGATGCCGAGCTGGCGGAAGGCCCGGGTCGTGTCGCCGATCCGCTCGGTCGGGTAGTCGGCGTTGCCGACGATGATCTCCTGGCCGGTGAACACGACCGACACCCCGGCCTTGAAGCCCTCCACGTCGAACTCGTCGTTGTCGTCGAGGAACGTGAGCAGGTTCATGGAGGCGAGGTTGCAGGCCGAGTCGTCGAGGTGGACGTACTCGCTGCACGGGTTGGAGCCGTTGATGCGCCCCGTTACCGGCGCGGTGTGCCAGCGGTTGATGGTGGTGTCGTACTGGAGGCCCGGGTCGGCGCACTCCCAGGCCGAGTGGGCGATCTGGCGGAACAGGTCGCGGGCGGGCACGGTCCGGATGACCGAGCCGTCGGTGCGGGCGGTCAGATCCCAGTCCCGCCCGTCGATCACGGCCTCCATGAACTCGTCGGTCACCCGCACCGAGTTGTTGGCGTTCTGGTACTGGGTCGAGTGGCTGTCGGCTCCGTCGAGGTCCATGTCGAAGCCGGCGTCACGCAGCACGCGGGCCTTGCGCTCCTCGATCGCCTTGCACCAGATGAAGTCCTCCACGTCCGGGTGGTCGACGTCGAGGATGACCATCTTGGCGGCGCGGCGCGTCTTGCCGCCGGACTTGATGGTGCCGGCCGACGCGTCGGCGCCCCGCATGAAGCTGACCGGGCCCGACGCCGTGCCCCCGCCCTTCAGCAGCTCGTGGGAGGAGCGGATGCGGGACAGGTTCACGCCGGCACCCGAACCACCCTTGAAGATGATGCCCTCCTCCGTGTACCAGTTGAGGATCGAGTCCATCTTGTCCTCGACGGACAGAATGAAACAGGCACTCCCCTGCTGCGGCACGCCGTGCACGCCGATGTTGAACCACACCGGCGAGTTGAAAGCGGCCTTCTGGTGGATGATGAGGTACTTGAGCTCGTGGTTGAAGACCAGGGCCTCCTCGTCGTCGACGAAGTAGCCGTCCTTGATGCCCCACGCCGTCAGGGTGTCGGCCACCCGGTCGGCCACCTGGCGCAGCGACCACTCGCGCTCCTCGGTGCCGAGGGTCCCCCGGAAGTACTTCTGCGCCAGAATGTTGGTGGCGTTCACGCTCCAGGGCGCGGGCACCTCGACGCCCAGCTGCTCGAAAGCCACGGTGCCGTCGCGGAAGTTCGTGATGCGGGCGTCGCGACGCTCCCAGGTCACTTCGTCGTACGGGTGCACGCCTTCGGTGGTGAAGTGCCGGCGGATGCCGATCTCGGATCGCTGGGGGGCGATGGCCATGGTCCTGGGGTCCTCCTGTGGTGTCGTACTCGGGGTGTCGCTGCTTGTCTGCGGGTGTTCCTGCTCACCGGTCGTCGCCGTCACCCCGCCCAGTTCAGCGGAGCGGTGTTCGCACGGCGGATCTCCCGATCCAGCGCCCGGATGGGGTTTGCGTCGCCTCACCACAACATGTTGTGGTTGGCCCCTCCCCGAGACACGAGATGCTGTGTCATTACAGCACTGTAGTTACGCCCTTGTCAACCACTCGCCCACACCATTCCTGCAGGTCAGGGGCCGTTCGCGATTGTTAGCGATTCAGGTCCCCCAGATCGGTCCCGCGAGGCGCCGATTCCCCGCGAAACGTTAACGTCGGCAGCGCATGGCCAGGGTCGTCGTCGCCATCGATGCGGGCACCACCGGGGTCCGGGCCCTCGCGGTCGACGAGGAGGCCCGGGTGGCCGATGTCGCCTACCGGGAGCTGACGCAGCACTTCCCCCGACCCGGCTGGGTGGAGCACGACCCCGAGGAGATCTGGGGCAGCGTCCGCACCACGCTGGCCGAGCTCGGGGCCCGCCTGGTCGAGCGGGGCGACACTGTGGTCGCCATCGGCATCACCAACCAGCGCGAGACCCTCGTCACCTTCGACCGCTCCAGCGGACGGCCGCTCCACCGCGCCATCGTCTGGCAGGACCGCCGCACGGCGGCCCTGTGCACCGAGCTCACCGAGGCCGGTCATCTGCCACTGGTGCGCGCCACGACCGGGCTCGTGCTCGATCCGTATTTCAGCGCCACGAAGGCAGCCTGGCTCCTGCGCCACGGCGACCTGGCCCTGACGCCCGACGATCCGGCTCTTTCCTTCTGCACGGTCGACAGCTGGGTCCTGTGGAACCTGACCGGCGGCCGGCGCGGCGGCGCCTACGCCACCGATCCCTCCAACGCCAGCCGCACCCTCCTGCTCGACACGGCGACCCTCTCGTGGTCCCCCGAGCTCTGCGCCCTCTTCGGCGTACCCCCCCACACCCTGCCCGAGGTGCGCCCGTCGGCGGGCCTCTTCGGCCGCGCCGCCCTGGGCGACCTCGGCGTCGGCGCCGCCGTCCTCGACGGCGTCCCCGTGACGGGCGTGCTCGGGGACCAGCAGGCCGCACTCTTCGGACAAGCCTGCTTCGAGCCCGGCATGGTCAAGGTGACGTACGGCACCGGCAGCTTCGCGCTGGCCAACGCCGGGCCCGAGCGGCCGAGCGCACCCGACGGCCTCACCGTCAGCTGCGCCTGGGACCTCGGTGACCACGCCGGCAACGCGTCCGGCCGCGTCGCCTACGCGCTCGAGGGGTCGGCCTTCGTGTCGGGCGCGGCCATCCAATGGCTGCGGGACGGTCTCGGCATCATTTCGTCGGCGTCCGAAGTCGGGCCGCTGGCCGCGTCGGTACCCGACAGTGGCGGTGTCACGTTCGTCCCCGCGCTCACCGGTCTGGGCAGCCCGTGGTGGGACCCCGACGCCCGCGGCATCGTCACCGGGCTCACGCGGGGCGTCGGCCGCGCCCACCTGGCCCGCGCCTGTGTGGAGGCCATGGCCTTCCAGGTGCGCGACATGACCGATGCCATGGCCGCCGCGTCGGCCTTCCCACTCGCCGCGCTGCGGGCGGACGGGGGCGCCGCCGCCATGGACCTCCTCCTGGCGCTGCAGGCCGAGCAGAGCCGCATGCCGGTGGCGCGACCGGCCTCGCTGGAGTCGACCGCGCTCGGTGCCGCCACGCTGGCCGGCCTGGCCGCGGGCGTCTGGACCTCATTGGACGAGCTGGCCGGGCTCTGGCACGCCGAGGCCGTCTTCGAGCCCGAACTACCGGTCGAACTGACCGATGCCCTGCATGCCGGGTGGCGCCGGGCCGTCGAAAAATCGATGGGTTGGGCCGACCGCTAGCCCAGCTGGAGACCCCGGCTCCGGAACGCAGCCACCCGATGACGGCGCACGTGTGCGCCTACGTGGTCAGCCCGCCGACGTCGTCGAGTCCGCCGACCTGATCTCGAGGACCGACGCCCCATCCACCTCGTGGATCTCGCTCTGGAGGAGCTCGACGAGGTGCTGCCCGCCGATTTCGACGATGAACTCGTCGACGGCGTGACCTTCGTCCCGCTCCAAGATGTTGATCGCCACAATGTCCCCCCCGACTGCTCCGATTCTGCTGGCCACGAGGCCCAGAGCACCCGGTCGGTCCGGCAGCGCGATTCGCACGACGTAGCCAGCCATGGCCTACAACTTAGGCGGTCAATGTGAACCGCTTGTTTCAGATTGCTTACGAAACGCGCCTGCTGGGCATTCGCCCAGGCAGCGTTCTCTCAGGCTGCGTTCTCTCAGGCTGAGGCCACGCCCGCCCGGCCCGGGACGTAGTCGTCGACGTAGGGGCGCTCGGAGAGGCGGGAGATCTCGTGCATGAGCCGGTCGGTGAACTCCCGGCACTGGGTGTGATCGTGGTTGGCCAGCGGGTCGTCAGGGTTCTCGGGTGGGTCCATCTGCATCGGCTTGCCGAACCGGATGATGACGGTCTTGAAGGGCCGCATGAAGTTGGCGTTCACCGGCTGCACCTCGACCGTGCCGACGACACCGACGGGAATGACGGGCACACCGCATTCGCGTGACAGCCGCGTCACGCCCGTGCGCCCCTTGTGGACGTAGGGGTCGAGGCTGCGTGTGCCCTCGGGGTACAGGCCCAGGATGTTGCCCTTCCCGAGCACGTCGTTGCGCGCCGTGTCGAGCGCCCGCTCCGAATCGCTCCCCCCGCCCCGGCGGATCGGGATCTGTCCGGCGGCCCGGAAGAACCACGCCGTCTTCTTGGAGTCGAAGTACTCGGCCTTGGCCAGGAAGGTGACCTTGCGCCGCACCACCAAAGGAATGAAGAAGGAATCGCAGAACGACTGATGGTTGGCCGCCAGTACGACGGGGCCGTGCGCGGGGATGTTCTCCCGCCCCTCGACCTTCACGCGCCACAGCACGAAGAAGACGGGGGTCAGAATCGCTTTGAGCACCCAGTACGTCACGGGCCAAAGGTACCCCCGGCGGGCCGTCCCCGCACCGGGTGCCTGCTGTGCTGAACTGCACTCCCGAAAACCGGCCCGCGAACCCGGGGACCGGTCCGGCGTGGAGGTGCGCAGCATGACGAGTGAAACCCTGACGGCCGAGCCGTTCGTCTCGGACCTGTTCTTCGGCGAATGCCCCCGCTGGCACGAAGGCCGCCTCTGGTACTCGGACTTCTTCGACCACGCCGTCTTCTCGGTCTCGCCCGACGGCGAGCGTCGCGTCGAGGTGGACTTCGACGGTGAGCCGGCGGGCCTGGGCTGGCTCCCCGACGGCCGCCTGCTCTTCAACTCGCGCCTGGACCGCGTCATCCTGCGCCGCGAGCCCGACGGCACGCTCGTCGAGCACGGCGATCTGCGGCCGTGGGCCACCTGGCACGCCAACGACATGGTGGTGGCCTCGAACGGGCAGGCCTACTCGGGCAACTTCGGTTTCGATCTGGACGGCCTCAGCGACGGGACGGTCGACGCCAGCGCCATCTCGACGGCGTCGCTCATCCGCGTCGACCCCGATGGCAGCAGCCACGAGGCCGCCGACGACCTGCAGTTCCCGAACGGCACGGTCATCACCGAGGACGGCGCCACGCTGATCATCGCCGAGAGCTTCGGCGGCCGTCTGAGCGCGTTCGACCGCGCCGCCGACGGCGTGCTGAGCAATCGACGGGTGTGGGCTGCGCTCACCAACGTCGCCCCCGACGGCATGTGCCTGTGCGCCGACGGATCCGTCTGGGTCGCCAACGCGCTGGCGCCCGAATGCGTGCGCGTCGCCGAAGGGGGCGAGGTCCTCGAACGCGTGACGACCTCGCGCAATTGCTACGCCTGCATGCTGGGTGACGACGACCGGCGCACGCTGTACTTGGTCACCGCGGTCGACAGCAACGCCTCGGCGGCACGAGCGGCCCGCAACGGAGGCCTCGAGAAGGTGCGGACGACGGTGCCCGGCGCCGGCCTCCCCTGAAGCGCCCCTGAAAAGGGCGGCCGCTTATCCCAGCTTGGGCGGCTTATCCCAGCTTGGTCAGTGCGGCGCGCAGGTGACGCACGGCCTGGCCGATGCGCTGCTCGTTCTCAATGAGGGCGAAACGGACGTGGCCGTCGCCGCCCGGCCCGAAGCCGACGCCCGGCGAAGTGGCGACACCCGCCTCACTGACCAGGTGCTTCGAGAACTCGAGCGAGCCCATTTCGCGGTAGGGCTCGGGGATCGGCGCCCAGACGAACATCGTCCCCTTGGGTGGCACGAGATTCCAGCCGATGCGGTTGAGCCCGTCACACAACGCGTCGCGCCGTGAGCGGTAGATCTCGTTGATCTCCTTGGGATAGTCGGGCGCCTCGTTCATGGCCACAATGGCGGCGATCTGAATCGGCTGGAAGGTCCCGTAGTCGAGATACGTCTTGAGCTTGGTCAGGGCCTGGACGATCTCCTGGTTGCCGACCACGAAGCCGACGCGCCATCCGGCCATGGAGAACGACTTGGTCATGGTGTAGATCTCCACCGCCACGTCCGAAGCTCCCGGTACCTGCAGAATGGAGGGCGGGTCGTAGCCGTCGAAGCCGAGGTCCGCATAGGCGAAGTCGTGCACCAGCACCACCTCGTGCTCGCGGGCGAAGGCCACCAGGCGCTCCATGAAGGAGAGGTCGACGCAGGCGGTCGTCGGGTTGTGCGGGAACGAGAGCACAATCACCCGCGGCTTGGGCCAGGACTCCTGCCAGGCGTGCATGAGTCCCTCGAAGAAAGCTTCACCCGGGTCGGTGGCATCGACCGACGCCGCGTCGGGGCCCTGCAACAGGACCTGGCGCACGTCGGCGCCGGCGAACAGCGGGCCCCAGATGTGGATCGGGTACGAGGGGGATGGCACCAGTGCGGTGTCGCCCGGCTGGACCAGCACCCACATCAGGTGCGAGAAGCCCTCCTTGGCCCCGATGGTAGTGACCACCTGCGTCTCGGGGTCGAGCGTGACGCCGAACTTGCGCTGGTAGAGGTCCGTGATGGCACTGCGCAGCTTGGGGATGCCCCGCGAGGCGGAGTAGCGGTGGTTGCGCGGGTTCTGGGCCGCCTCGGCCAGCTTGTGCACGGCCACGTCGGGCGACGGCAGGTCGGGGTTCCCGAAGCCGAGGTCGATGACGTCGCGCCCGCTCCGCCGCGCCTCTGCCTTCAGGTCGTTGATGGTGGCGAAGACATACGGCGGCAATCCGTTGATGCGGCGGAACTCCATCGTGAAAGTCTAGGACCCGGGTCGCGCCGGGCCGGAACAGGGCCTCAGCCCAGCCGGCGTGCCGCCGCGGCCAGCTCGTCGACGTCGACGGGCCAACCGAAGATCACCCAGGTGGCCCCTGCCTCGTCCAGCGCCTCCAGCTGCTCGGCCAGGGGTGCGCCGGCCGCCGGTGCAGTGGTCCCCGGTGCGGTGGCCGACGGCGGTGGCCCGGCCCAGGTGACCTCCACCCCCGGGGGCCCGGCCACCCGCTGGGCGACCAGCGCCGGCTCGGCGTCCCAGACGTTGAGTGCGGCGTTGGCGGCCACGGCCTCCTCGGTCCGCGCCGCCGGTCCCCCCGCCACCCAGACCGGGATTCCCGCCCGCGCCAGCGTGCGCCCCAGGGCGACCATGTCGGCCCGGCGCTCCGCCGCGGGCGGGAAAGGGATGCCGTAGGCGCGGTTCTCCTCCTCGCTCAACCGGTCGCCCGTGCCGAGCCCGGCGATGACCCGACCCGGGGCCAGCGCCTCGAGCGCCAGGAACTCGGCGGCGAGCACGGTGTCGGGCACCAGGCCGACGCGGGCCACCAGGGTGCCGAGGTAGGGCCCGCCCCCGGGGCCCGGGTCAGGCTCGAACATGGTGGCCAGCGCACCCAGCACAGGGAAGGGAGCCAGCGCCGGCCGCTCGGGTTGGCCGATGGGCCAGATGTGGTCGTAGCAGAAGAGCCCGTCGACGCCCGCTTCCACCGCGGCGATGGCGGCGGCGAAGGCCGGGGCGGGCGTCTGCTGGAAGAGCGGCAGGACCACGCCGGTCCGCATCAGGCCAGGCCGCCCTGCCGTACCGCCAGCGCGCCGCCCACGGCACCGGCCCGCTCGCCGAACGCGGCCGGCACGATCACGGTGGGGGGCCGGCGCTCGCCCCCCTCGACCAACCCGGCGTAGGCCAGCCGGGCCGACTCCAGTAAGAGGTCGCCCGCCTGGACCACGCCGCCACCGAGCACGAAGCACTGCGGGTCGAGCACCGCCGCCAGGTTGGCCAGGCCGAAGCCGATCCACCCACCGACCTCACGGATCACCTGCTGCGCCGCCGGGTCGCCGGCGGCGGCCGCGGCGGAGACGTCCTCGCCCCGCACGCTCTCGGCGTCGCCGCCGGCCAGGCGCACCACCTCGCCCAGCCGTCCCGCCAGGGCCGCCTCCCTGGCCCGGACGCCGAGCCCGGCGCCCGAGGCGAAGCGCTCCCAGCAGCCGCGCCGCCCGCAGGGGCACGGCGGGCCGGCCGGGTCCACCACCATGTGGCCGATTTCGCCGGCGAAGCCCGCCGACCCGACCTGCACCCGCCCGTCGAGCACGAGGCCGCCGCCGATGCCGGTCCCCAGGGTGACCATGACGACGTGGTCGTAGCCGCGGGCGGCCCCGATCCGGTGCTCGGCCAGGACGGCGAAGTTGGCGTCGTTCTCAATGAGCACGGTCCGTCCCGGCAGCTGGTCGCCGATCAGCTCGTTCCAGTCCACGCCCTGGGCCTGTGGGAGGTTCGGGGCGAAGCAGAGCCGGCCCTGGCGGTCGACCATGCCCGGCGCGCCCACGCCCACCGGCACGAGCGTCGGAACCGCCAGCATCCGGTCCAGCTCGGCGATCACCCGGGCCACGGCGGCGGCCACGTGGCTGCCGACAATGTTGCGGGTCCCCTTCGGGGTGGCCTCCCGGGCCTCGGCCACGACCACACCGGCGCGGCTCATGGCGACGCCCAGGACCTTGGTCCCGCCGATATCGATGCCGTAGGTGACGTCGGCGGCCGCGGGGCCCCCGTCGGGCGTCACGAGGTCGACTCGACCCGCGCCTTCAGCTCTCGCATGGCGGTGGCCATGATGCGGCTCGTGGCGCGCATCTTTATGAAGCCGGGGATGGGCACCCGCAGTTCGGCCTCGAGGTGGTACGTGACGTTCGTGCCGCCACCCTCGGCCGGGTCGAAGATGTAGCTGCCGTCCAGCTTGGTCGTGATGTCGCCCTGGGTGAGCTTCCAAGCCAGGACGTGCGGGACGTCGACGTAGTCGTAGGCCAGCGTGTAGCTCGTGCTGCGCCCGAAGGCGGCGGCGCGAAAGGTGACCAGCAGCGGGCGGCCCTGGTCGTCACGCTCCTTGATCTCGACCTCTTTGATGTCGGCGGCCCACTCGGGGTAGCGCTCCAGGTCGGCCGCCACGGCAAAGCAGTGCTCGGGCGGCGCTGCGACCGAAATCTTTTCTGTGGCTTGATCGGCCACGTCGGGCGTCCTTCCTGTCGGTGCTGCCTGCGCGGCTGGTGTGTCAGATTGCCACTCCGACCAGCGCTTCGGCCAGCCTAGAAGCGAGAACGTCGTTGTCGAAGGATTCCGACACCCTACGTCGGGCGGCCCGCCCCATTCTGTGACGCTGCTTGGGGTCGACCAGGAGGGTGCGCAGGGCCTCGGCCACCGCACCGGGGTTGCCGGGGTCGGCCACGACCAGGCCCGTCTCGCCGTGGAGCACCGCCTCGGACGCTCCACCGCTGTCCCCCGCCACCTGGGGCACACCGGCGGCGGCGGCCTCGAGGAAGACGATACCGAAGCCCTCCTGCTCCAATCCGAGCCAGCGGTTGCGGCAGGCCATGACGAAGACGTCGGCCGCGCCGAGGAGGGCGGCGCGGTCCTCCTGGCTGACCCGGCCCAGCACCTCGACCCGCACCGGGCTCTGCTTGGCCAGACGGCGCAGGTGCCCGAGCTCCCGGCCGTCGCCGGCGATGGCCACCACCAGGTCGGGGTAGGAGGGAGCCAGGCGGTTGGCCGCCTCGATCAGCACGTCCATGCCCTTGCGGGGCACCAGCCGGCTCACGCTCGAGAGCAACGGGCCCTCGGCGGGCAACCCCAGCCCACGCCGCGCCGCCCGGCGCTCGGCCGCCTTGAGCGGGACGATGCCACCGATGTCGACGCCGGGTGGGATCTCGACCAACGATGCCGTCAGGTCGGGCACGACACGGCGGGCCTCGTCCGCCGGGTAGCGGCCGGCCGACACAATGAGCCGGGCGTCGCGCAGCACCCGGGCCAGCGCGGCACGCGAGCCGGGCAGCCGGCCCGGCACCGTCACTTCGGCCCCGTGGAGGATGACCCCGTAGGGGACACCGACGTGCGGCCCGAGGAGACCGAGCGGGAGCGCAGGATCCAACAGGACCAGGTCGACCTCGTGCTTCTCGACCGCGGCGCGCACGGCGGCCAGCGCCTCGGGCGTCGGAAAGAAGAGGATCTTGCCGGGCACGCGTTCGATACGGATGCCCCGCTCGGCCTGGGCGGCGTCGAACGCGGCCGCCCCGTCGTCAGAGGATGCGGTGAGGACCACGAAGGAGGACGGGTCGAGCCGGCTCCACAGATCCCACAGGTAGTTCTGAATGCCACCGACCTTGGGGGGGAAGTCGTTCGTGACGAGGAGGTGGCGTTTCACCGTGCGCCGCCGGTGTGGTCCTGCGGGCCGGACGGCGTGCAGTTGTGCTCAGCCGGCGTGCAGTTGTGCTCAGCCGGCGTGCAGTTGTGCTCAGCCGGCGTGCGGTAGTGCTCAGCCGGCCTGCGTGCTGAAGCGCAGTGACGGGACCAGGCCGGCGCGCTCGAGCATGCGCATCGCACGCGCCTCGTCGGCGTCGATGACCACGGCGTCGTCGGGCTCGCGCTCCAGGAGGAAACTGACGACGCAGTCGTTGCAGGCCGCGGTGTGCCGCAGCGCGCAGCAGTCGCAGTCGATCGTGAGGTCGCCGACGGGCTCCCTGTCCGTCGACACGAAGAGCATCGGCTCGCCATGGAGTGACGTGACGTCGGAGAACTCGATGATCTTGGCGGTGTCCCTGGAAGTCGGCATGTCGTTGCCCCTCTCTGTTGGGGCCAACCATGCCGAAGGGGTGTGACAACACGAGTCATCGGCTAGCGGGGAGCCAGGCCCTGCAGGGCGGTCTGCAGCGTCTGCTCGACGCCCCAGGCCACACTCTCGGTGTGCACGCCTTCGGCGGCGGCGACGCTCAGGAAGGGCGGGCCCCCCACCCGGTAGTCGCGGTAGGCCCCGGTGCTCATGACGAGGTCGATGCCGTCGGTGCGGGGGGCATCGCCGGCCAGGGCCGTGATGGCCTCGGGGCTCTCCTCCCCCGGGTCACGCGTCACCACGACAAGGCGGGCGACGCCGGCCAGGCCGGCGTGCAGCTCGTGCAGGCCCTCCCAGAGGTCCCGGCAGCCGAGGCAGGCCGCCGAGAGGAACAGGAGCAGAACCGGCGCGGCGGCCTCCACCACGTCGATGCTGCAGGGCGCGCCATCAGGGGTCACGCCGACGATGTCGTGGGGCGCGGTCGTGGGGTGGTCGGTGTAGGTCGGGATAGGACGGAGCCGGCGCAGAATCTCGGCCGGCGGCTCGCTCACGAAACCTGTGCGGTCTCGCCGGGCTCCTCGAGCTCCTCGCCCGTGATCTCGACGACGCTGCGCCCGTGGCCGCACCAGCGGCAGACGACCTCGTCCACCGAGCGGGAGAGCACCTGCTCGTCCTCTACGGCGAGGTCGCCACCCACGCTGTAGTGGTGGAAGGCCTTCGTCTTCTGCGAAATGGTGACGTCGAAGCGGGTGAGGTTGCCACAGCCGTCACAACGGTATCGAGGGGCGCTCACGTCTCACACGGTAGTCCCCGGC